>Ga0065711_1050565_pt1 | contig 10772 bp, 5 predicted proteins | sample Hoacrofraction12_FD_59098 | JGI IMG/M metagenome (GOLD analysis project Ga0065711, IMG submission 59098) | Hoatzin crop microbial communities from Cojedes, Venezuela - Epithelial fraction 12 v2 (version 2) | ecosystem: Host-associated > Birds > Digestive system > Esophagus > Crop | place... | reverse complement strand
CTTGCCCTTGGTGAAGCCATGCTGGCTGTCTCGAATCACCTCCCTGGCCTCCATGTGCCTTAGCATATCTTCTAGGAGGATCTGTTCCATGATCTTCCCAGGCACAGAGGTGAGGCTGACAGGTCGGTAGCTCCCAGGGTCCTCCTTTCTTCCCTTTCTAAAAATGGGTGCAATGTTCCCCTCTTTCCAGTCAGCAGGGACTCCACCTGACTGCCATGACTTTTCACATATGGTGGAGAGTGGCTTGGCAACTACATCAGCCAGTTCCCTCAGGACTCTGGGATGCATCTTGTCAGGCCCCATAGAATTCTGTATGTTCAGGTTCCTCAGGTGGTCACAAACCTGATATTCTCTTACAGCTGGAGGGATTTTTCTCCCCCAATCCCTGCCTTGTGGTCCATCCACTCAAGAGGTGTGGGAAGAGAGGCTACCAGTTGAGGCAAAAAATTGTTGAGTACCTCAGCCTTCGCCTTGTCTGTTGTTACAAGTTTGCCAGCCTTGCTTATCAGGGGGGTACTCTTTCTTTGACCTTCCTCTTCTGGCTGACATACCTGTAGAAGCCCTTCTTATTATTCTTAGCGTCCCTTGCCAAGTTCAGCTCCAGCCACACCTTGGCCTTCCTGATACCATCCCTGCACAACTGGGCAGCATCCCTATACTCTACCCGGGATACCTGTCTCTGCTTCCACTGCCTGTGCATCTTCTCCCCTTTAGTTTGACCATCAGGTCTTGACTCAGCCATGCTGGTCTCTTCCCTTCCTTGCCTGACTTCTTACACCTGGGGATGGAGAGTTCTTGTGCTCTGTGGAAAGTGCCCTTAAAGATCTGCCAGCTCTGTTCTGCTCCCCTGTTCCTGAGGACCATTTCCCAGGGGGTCCTATTGACTAACTCCTTGTAAGAGCTGAAGTTTGCTTTCCTAAATTTCAGGGTCCTGACTTTACTCTTTGCCTGACTAGTCTCCTTCAGGACTGTGAACTCCACCAGTGCATGGTCATCTGAAATTGTATCTTTTCAGCACTGGCAATAGAAGTAGCTTGACCTAATGCACTAGGCATAGGGATCTGAACTGTATATCTCTTTTTGTCATTGGTCTTGGACAAAACACAGATTCTTTGTGCTTTTTCTTTTACACAGAATGAAAGTAATTATATTAAACCACTTAACCTGTCTTGGAAAATAGTGTATACAGAATTGGAAGTGTACAAGTTTAGAAGTTTGTTACTAAATACATGTTTATTTTAATAGTTTGGAGTCCAGCAGAAGACTAGAATCCAAAAAGCAAAATTTAAATAACTAATAAAGTGGTTTTATTTATACTGTAATTTATTTGGGAGAGGGATGAGAGTAGCATAACAGTAAGATATTATCTTCAAAGTTGCCATGGAAATGCAACCTACTACCTGTTACTAAGAACATGCTGTAGCTGTTGTTATTACTCGTAACATTTCAGGATGTATCCTTTAGTTTTTAAGGTGTTATTTTAGATTCAAATTCGTACCTGAGAAAACCAGTAAATTTTGCCACTTCCCAGCAGGGCTCTAGAGCAATAGCAATGCAAGAACCTGATTCTGCTAGTATAGCTCCCATCCTCTAATGCAGAGTAATTCACAAGCTGTCTAACATTTAGGAAGACAAGAATTGTCAGGACAGTTCAGTGCCCCTATCTATATTAATATATGCTTTCCCTGGAAACTCAATGATCAATATTTGGAGACAGAAGAGACTAAAGCCCCAACAATAATGCAATATAAAAACTTCAGAAAACAGACAGGTGGTTCTTGGCACTAGCACTAGAAATGATAGTATCCCGTTTACTAAGAGGATCCTATGCCCGGCAAGTCTAGTTTCCTGATCCAGCAAAGTGCCCTGGGACCTCTTACAACCCTGAACCCTGCTGAGCAGCAGCGATACGGTAAGCCTCAGGCCAGCCAAAGTGCTGCCGTTCACTGAGACTCTCAAGATGCCATCAGTCATATGCTGCTGCTTGTGAGTACAATAAACTGCAGGCAAGAATGGGAATTAGAGATGGATCTCTCAGAAAAAAAGCAGAATCGTGTCTCCTCCTAGCTGCCTGTTCTCCCAGGCTTGCATTTTCATCTCTTACTAGTGAGTTCAGCCCCCTAGATATTAGATTGCTAGCTCGTTACAATACAGTTCAAGCAAAATGTTTACCAAAGCAAAGATGGTTGTCTAAACTGTTCCTTTCAGGTATGGAGGTGGTGATAGATGACTTCTGTCTTCTATTTATAATGCTGTATTTATACCAGTCTCCGTGCTTTCTCATTGGATTCTTTTTTCCAAGACCCGTCTCCTGCTTTTAGTTCAATAACTATTCTTTGCTGCTGGATACCAACATTTGTCTCTGTTTTCTTCTGCATATGAAAGCCATTGGCTGAATTTTGCAAAATTCATGCGGCAAACTCCTACATCTGAATTTCTCATGTCTGCAAAATGAAAAGTTTGTATGTGAATGAGCAGTCTGCGTAATTTGCCCATGTTCTTATGCTTCCTTTCTGTCCTTGTGTCCTATGGTTTAGCATTTTATGTAAACTTTTATGTAAACTTCTGTATTTTTGGCTAGAAAATACTGATAGCTGAGTAATTATCGCACAGTAGTATCAAGGACCTAGTTATATGTTTTTATAGAGAATAGTACTCCAATTACTGTTGCATAGCAAGTGCTGATTTTTGTTGAAGTGTGCTGTGGGATAACACTAGACTGTACGAGCCTACACGGTGCGTGCTGAAGGGTGTGCCCACATTGGTGTGAACTGCAGGTGTATGCATCTATTACATTTATTACAGAATAAATAGTAACAGTCAGAGGGATAATGACAGTGAAAAGCATACTTACAAATAAGGGGTTTGGTGTGGTCTGAGCTGTCTGAATACGATCCTCACAGGCAAGGTCTCAGATTCTTCGCCTGGTATGCTGCAGTCATAACTGCGGCACCTCATTTAGGAAGAGAGGTGTCTTAGGCTCGGTCTGCAGCCAGAGACAAAAACACGCAACTCTGAAATGCAATTCAGTCTCTTTAAGCGTTAGTCACTGGGCGGAGGCATCTACACCTCTCCACTGACTTACACCTACGAGTACGTGAAATACATCTGACCGTAAGGCAACAATTCGTAGCCCCTTATCAGACTCAGAAAAAATTGAAAGCATTTCCAGTGCAATATGATGTACTGACATTTTGGAAAGCTACCTTCTTTAGAACATGAAGGATTGTCTATCCTAATCGACTCTGACTATTTTTTCAGTTGAAGGTAGCCTACTTCGTTTTGCAGGCTCTGTTTGCTCATGCAAGAACAAACAGGTCTGTGAAGAGGGTAATATGGGTACTGCTTCAGTACCTGAATTTCTGATGACTGCTTTTGCCTGGTTCTCTATGGTAGTTTGCTCATCTTCTTGGATTTCAGTTGTCTGCAAGCACTTTGTCCGAAGTCTGCATGTTGTAATAGCTTTGCCTCAAGATATTTCAGTTCAGAATCTTTTCTCCAGAGTTACTGGTGTGATGTGATATGGTTTAAGGGAGGATTTCAAGAGTGTCTGTAAAATACTCATTTGCCTTTGCTCTTTGGTTCATTTGTCAGAGTGGACCAGCTGTTAAAAGCATGCCTGTGGATCCTAGGGTCTTCCTCTGGCTGTGCATCACTGCAAAAGCAAACTTACCAGGAGACTTTTAGCATTGAGGAGGGTTTTATGAACAGATTGTCAGCTTCTGTTTCTTGCATTTTACTGATTGGCACAAGCAGTGGTGATAATATTGTTTAAGAGATTAAGATACAGCAATTGTATGGATTTTGGTTAGTAAAGGAGGGCAGAAATTACAGTTGGGGGGTACAGTCAGGCAGTGCTGCTAGTTTATACTGAGTGTAATATCCACCATTCACTCCAAAATACAGTTTTGTAAGAAAACAGGATGAGTGAAATGTTTCATCTGCAACTGTTGCTGGCCTGGAGATGGAATTTTGCATAACTGAAATTGAAGTAACTGACTGGTAAAAAGAATAAAAACCAAACCTCATTCACGGTGTAGGACCACTGCAGAGCAAATGAAGAGATTTGCTGTGTAAAAAACATCTACAAAACCAAATAATGGTTTCTACACCATCATTTTGTCCCCTTTTTGCAAGAAGGGAGTACAAACAGTTATCTTCCTTTGCTGAGCATTCTGAAATGAAACTGCAGAACGCATTGGTTGAAATCACTACTTAAGAGCTCATTAGGGCTATTATCAGAAATAGTTGAACCATGCATTGTATGGCACAGAAAACCCCATGTTTTGGAATATTTACATGTTCAAAAATTTGGTGCTTAGGAACGGGTGAAGTGAGGTGGCTCCCCCAGTTTCTCCTGCTGGAAAGGAGACTCGTCCTGTCTCTGTAACCTCTAATCTCAGTCTTGTGTCTGCTCCAAGGAAATGTTCTTGTTCATTGAAAATCTTACGCACATGAAGAAATCTGCATACTATGCTTTCTGCAGACAAGAACTTACAATGATGACCTTTGTAACACTAAGACAACGACAAAATGAAAACAATCCAAACAAGTACAGATCACCACGAGCAAGCATTAGACATCTTCAAAAGTAATTCCAGTAATTCTGCGACTTGTTTTTAACCTTTTTGTCTTGAGTTTGCTACTCCTACACAGCAAAACTTCCCTCTTTTAGAAAGCTTTCCACCCCAACCAGAATGATGCTTAAAACATCAACAATTCATCTTCCTTCATCTCAGAAATCCCAAGCTTTCTCATAACTGAAATAGTGAAGGAGCCAGGGCTCCGTCGAGTCCACGAGAGGCCTTACTACTGCCACTCGGTTTTCCATGGAAAGTACTCAGCCACTGCAGTATGTGTCCTAAAACAGGCAGCTTGAGAAATATTTGGATGAAAATTGTAGAAGAGCTTGACTAGAATAAATACTTGTAACCTCTGGTAAATTTGCTGTGGTATTCCTGACTTACCACATGGAGCTGTGTACTAAATAAAGTCAGTAATTTGGTGGCTGGTCCTAACTTCTGCTTCATGAAGCTGCTCGGTTGTTTTGTCACAGCTATGGCCCTGTTTTCTCTCCTAATTTGTTGTGCTTGCTCAGTGAAATTGAATCCCACGTCATTTCAGGCAAGGCTTGGAGAAGTTGTTTTCCTCAGTGCAGATGGCTCTTCCCTCCAGATGTGACAGGCAGCTAAAAGCTGCCTCATTTTTTTTCTTAACCCTTCAGCTCGTCTTGAAATCGCGCTGCTGCTGTGGCCTCAGCAGTACCGTGGTTCTTGCCCCATATCCAATTTTCCCATGACTAGAAGCTGTCATGCCTGTCAGTCACAGCATATGCTGCACAGGCTCCTGTTACTTAATGGAGGTTGCTTTGGTTTGTTCAGTTTGTTTTCTTGTCTGTTTTAGTGAGGACAAAGTAAAATTCAAGGGCACAGCGGCCCCTGGGAGATGTCCCCGCTGGAAGCTCTCGCGGCAGCTTAGCTCCAGCGAAGGTGCAGCCCTTTGTGGCTGCAAAAGTTCCAGCCTTGCATCTTCAGCCCGGTGCAGCCAAGGAGAACCTGTACCCTTGCCGTTTCCCTTCACTCTGTTTGTTTCACTTGGGAACACAATGAGCTGTCAAAATTTCCTGCCCTGCTTCCACAGAATCCTTCCTTTCCCTCCAAAAAGGATTATTTATCTAAAACTGCTAACTGCATCAATTGTCAGAACAATTGTTTAGCTTGATTTTAAGGTGGAGAGCAAAGAGATGTAAGGGTCCGGTGGACTTGGGAAAGTCGCCCTCAAAGTCCTCTGTCAAAGCAAGAAAGAGTCTGATGTGTTGCCACTAACAGCCCTCGTCTCTTAAGAAATTAAAAATCATGTGGTATGGTGTACATCTGGTGCAATCCCTATTTTTAGTACCTCTGTTCAGTGTACTTAGAAGTAATTAAAAGTAATAGGGAAGAATATAAATGTTTTCCAAATGAGTGAGCCAAGAAAAAATGGAGGAGGGCAGGTGTGGTTGATTCAGCCCACCACCACTTCCTAGCTAATCTTTCTTTAATGATGTAGAAAGAGACTAGGTGGCACCTGGCGAAGTATTTTGAAATAACAGATTCATGAGGTAGAGCTACTTGATAACATCTTTTGACTCATCAGAAACTTGCCTTCCCTGAGGGTAAAGTTAATAATCCTGAAACATAAGGATTTTAGTGGCTTTTATTAAGGGAGTGAGGTTGCAAATTTATTCTTCATCTAGATTCCTGTAGTGCTAGAGACAGCCTAAACTTTTATTATCTGTAAAAAATGTAAAATGACACAAATAGCTAACCAGAATCATCAGCAATCTTCCACGACTTCAGGTCCTCGATTTTGCTGGTGAAGTAGAACTCATTCACGTTTTCGTAGTTTGAAGAACATAGAACTGGTACTGAGTTTATTGATCATCATGCAGAGCCCTTAATTATTTCAGATAATCTTTCAGTGCCATCAGCTGCTTTGGTTATTTGCATCTCCTTCCTTCAGAATCATGTTCTTCTGATCACTTAAATGGTTCTTTTCCCACTCTGCTGCTTATCAACAGTAGGCATTACTCTCAGGTGATTTGCCTTTTATAGAGATGGCTCTCTAGTGCCCTGATCATCTTCCTAGAGGAATTCAGTTTTCTCAGACAGAGTATTTCAGATGAACTTAGCCCAAGTGTTTTGACTAACAGCATCAATACCTCCTTTGCGTTCCCTCTCTTTACTGGCATTACCTTGCCTGAATAGTGCATGTGTGCATCTGAGTGAGCTAGTCTCCAGTTCTGCAGGAGACAGCAGCAGCGCCGTGAGAGGAAGCTGGGCTGCCAGTAAAATGCAAGGGGAAGTTGCAGGTAGCTGGGCCGTGGAGCAGTTGTGGCAGAGAAGGTAACAGTAGCAGTGAAGTTTATTTAAAATAGCCGTAGCTTTATGTATCTCCCAGCTTTGTGTTATCATCAGATCTCACTAGTGCTCTCCTAATTCTGTGCCAAGATAATCAATAAAAACATCTTAAGACCGTTCCCAGGGTGGATCTTATAAAGATTGTGCAGTAATTGTTCCCAAGCAGAAGTTTCCTTTCAGTGTACCTTGTTATCTTCTTACCTTTAGTCGAAGTAATTCAGTATCAGGTGTTACCTTGTATGGTCTGCTTTTGATAAGCCCATGTTGTCTTGTCTTCTGTGTTTCATTGGTGTACCTACCTTTAGCATTCTCTTTGTCAAAGTGCATGGTCCTACTACTGAGATCAGATTTAGGCAAGTTTTTCCATATGTAACTGTGTATGATTTTGTTATTCTGTGGTACCTGTCTTGATCTGATAGATTTATTCTTTCATGTCCAAAAAAAATCCATCTTTCTGGGTTTACAGTATTGTATGTCTTGGGGTTTTTTTCAGATTTTTTGAGTTTGAATTTCTCTCTTTGTTTTTTTTCAAAGTATCTGTTGATGTAGTCATAAGTGACAGGTTTATCAGTGTGTTAATGCGGGGGATTATTTGCAGTTTCCTGTTCATTCACTGGTGCTCACAGAAAAACAAAAGCCTCAATCAAGGCATGCCCTGCATTTCCACCCGTTCTTGGTTTGCTGCTGCTTGTATTAGTGACAGGCTCGAGCCTGTCTGGTTTTTGGGGGGTTTATATAACCTGTGCCATAGGCTTGCCGTTCTTGCCCTTTCTGCACGAATCAGCCAATCTGATGGATCTACCTGTGGCGGAGAGGAGTGCTTTTAAGTCAAGGTGCTGCCTTCGGAGCTCTGACTCATGGGTGCTGATGGGTCTTGCTTCGGTGTTCTACGAACTCTCCAGCTATTTGCTCCACCCTCCTGCCCTTCAACAGAGGGATCGCAGGGGAAGAGGTTCACGTACCGCCGTTGCCACAACTTCCTCGTGGTTTTAAACTGCTGATGAAGGTATACCCACGCTATGCCCATACCTTTGAAGTGCAGCAGCTGAAGAGCAGGCAGAGGTTTGCACCTCCTGCCCCTGCTCTCGGGAGGGGTAAGTGGGGTCAGCGACAGCTGGAGTCGGTTTGGGCAGGTTCCTTGGAGCCGGCGGTTGGCAAGCGGGAGCTCCGTACAGGGAACACGTGTTCTGTCTCTGGAGACAAAAAGACAAAGTGAAAGTAAGGATGAGAGAAAAATAGAGTTATATTTATAATCAAAAGTGACTGCGTTTGAAATATTCTTAATTTGAGGGCACGCTCCGGCGTCTTTCGTACCTCTAAGGACCCCTAGAGGGCACGGAAGTTTTTCTCCACCTCGAATATTTAACTCGATAGTTCTACTTGGCTTTCTTCCCTTAAACATAGTTGTAAGCACATTTTAAGTGAATGTTAGATAGAAAAAAGTAACAGCGTCTAACTAGGTCCTTTTTTTATGCTGCAAGATGTTTTCTTGTTTTTAAACACAAACAGTAGAAGCTAGTGCTAGCAGGCAGATTCTTAAATTATTTTTGTTTTGATTAGTCAGATGCTGCATTCATATCCCAGAGGAAGCACAATTCAAACTAACTAATAATTCATAATTTTATTGCAAACTTTGAGAGGCCTACGGTGTGAGCTGTCGGAGGAAGGGCAGTGGGTGTGCTTTCAGCACTATGGGCTCTGTTTCTGTAGAGAGGGAACTGGTATTGTGAAGAACCAGAGTATTCTAACTTGAACCGCTAAGATCTCCAAGCTTGATCTTACTTAAGATTTTGTAGTATTTTGGTCTTGTTATTTGCCTGTAAAGAAGTTATTTAATTACAGTACACGATATTTAAAGCTATGGAAGTGTAAAAATGATGTCTGTTTCCCACTGGTACCTATCTACTTAGAGTGAGTTTTTGCAACTCTTATTCATCCCACATAGCATTTTTCCTCTTAAATGAGTTCTGCCATTTCATCAATGTTACATGGTAAGTCAGGTACTAATCAATGTGAACTACACAGCGATACTAATTCGTAGTATTGTGTTGTCACTTTATGAAATTTAAATTTACATCCTAAAGCTCTGGAGTAATGCTTATCTGAGAACATCAGGTTTTGCTTAAAAAAAGGAGCTTTGGTGTTTGAGGAGAAGGCTGATATTTTCCAGAGTGCTCAGAGAGCAGTAAGTAAAACAAAAACAAACAAACAAACAACCTAAAAAAAATCTTCGTATTTTATCTGGTTTTTTTTCATCAATTCATGATTCTGAAACCAATCCCACAGCTTTGGAGGTCAGTGGAATTGTGAGCCTAGTTCAAGGTTGAGGCCGTTGCACGTGATGCCATGACAGTCAGGATCCAATTGGTCTTGTCTGGGCAAAAAACTGGACCTCTACACTGCTCCTGAAGCAGTGAGAGTCTACTTACTGGTCAAGAAGCTGTTCAATAGAATGAACACGGGGGCTATTGTGCCTTTGTTCTGGTAAGAGGATCACTGTACTGCTTTACCCAGTTACCCAGGGCTGTCATGGGAGATGATTTTTTGGACCTTAGTTTTCCCACTGGGAGAGCGTAACGTCATCACTTTGAACAGAAAATAGATAGAGATGTAAACAGCAGAGAAAGGCAACTGCCCCTTCTAATGTCTCTGGGGATTTTGTGTTTTGCAGGAGATGCACGGGTGAGAGGTCAGACAGGGGTTCTCTCCGAGCGCCGCGGCTCCTACCCGTTTATAGACTTCCGTCTTCTTAACAGTAAGTGCAACCCTTCCTTCAGGTCTGTATTTAAAAAAAAATCCCCAAAAAATCCGTACTGAAAGGATATGAACCAATGTATCTTGTTTCCTACATATCTGTAGTTCAGCTGTCTTCGTACAGTCAGAATTAATAATGCTGTTATTCCCACGCAGTGTTTGATTGTGAAATGTTTTGATTGTATGAATACTGTCCATAATGCTGAGTCTGTCAAGTAAATACAGTAGTGCCATGGGGTGTGCCGGGGAGGGGCAGGGGGTGCTTCAGAATTGAAAAGATAAACCTCTGTGTCCTTTAGCCTCTTAGCCAACAGTTGGAACAGATTTATGTGAATCTGTTATCCGGTCATATAGAATTGGCACAGAAGGGGAGCATGTGACAGCACTGACCAGTGGTTTACAATAACATTAATTTTTCCAACAATTAGAACCCAGTCCAAAGCCCCATGGAGTCTTTTCATTGACGTCAATGGATTTTGGGTCAGGCCAGCAGTGAACATCTGTTAAAAATAATCTTAACCTCATTTTGATTGAAGTTATTTTGCCTCTGTTGTAAATAAAGGAGGGCAAATCTAAAAGAAAAAATCAAGATCCTGGGGTTTTTTTCACCTGATGGGTTCTCTATACTGATGCAGACCCATTAGCCAGTGTGGTTAATAAATAAATAAATAAATAAATAAATTGAAAAACAGAGAGCACTTAGTCTTGGCCCCTGTAGTGTTCAGTCTGGATGCTGTGTTAACTCTTGTTCAGACACAGGCGGATCTCGATGTGTCCTTGTGTACTGCACAGACGGCTCCATGTAACCTTTGAAACAAAAGTTATTCACTATCTTCATCAAAACAGACTGAAACTCTGACAGCTTTTTTAGTGATGATGCTTTTAAGCTTCTAGCAATTATGATTTTCATTAGCAAGCAATCGTCAAACCAAAGTTTTACGTCTCCTTTTTGCAACTGCTTTCCCGGGTGCCTGGGGAAGGGGAAGGGAGGTGGGTGGCAGGGAGCGGGCGAAGGTGCCCAGCTGCAGAGGGTGAGCTCTGGCTGGGCATCAGCAGAGAGGGGCTGGTAGGAAGGGCAGGGCTTGCGCTCACATCGGCTGCAGTCGCCCAAGTTGGCAA
>Ga0065711_1013819_pt1 | contig 10772 bp, 8 predicted proteins | sample Hoacrofraction12_FD_59098 | JGI IMG/M metagenome (GOLD analysis project Ga0065711, IMG submission 59098) | Hoatzin crop microbial communities from Cojedes, Venezuela - Epithelial fraction 12 v2 (version 2) | ecosystem: Host-associated > Birds > Digestive system > Esophagus > Crop | place... | reverse complement strand
ATGAGGAAGAACTTCTTCCCTCTGAGGGTGACGGAGCCCTGGCATAGGCTGCCCAGGGAGGCTGTGGAGTCTCCTTCTCTGGAGATATTCAAGACCCGCCTGGACAAGGTGCTGTGCAGCCTGCTGTAGGTGACCCTGCTTTGGCAGGGCGGTTGGACTGGATGACCCATAGAGGTCTCTTTCAACCCCTACTATTCTGTGATTCTGTGATTCTGTGATTCTGTAATGCATGTCTTCTCTGTAGTCATTTACACAAATGCTGGAGGAGAATCAGTTCAGTTAAAACACAAAGCTACTCTGAAAATTGACTGTGAAAATAGTATTAAAGATCTCTGTTTATTTCCATCCTGAGGGTTTCTTGTGTCAAATATTCTTGGTTAGCATGCAAGCAGCCTCTAATATTTTTATTTAGCAGGCTGCTAGTCCTGGAAAATTTAATGTGAACATGTGAAGGAAGTCTTTAGCACATAATGGAGCATTGTGTGATGATCCCTAAACTAGGACAATAATTCTGCTTTGTGCAGTGCCACGTGGACTTGCCAGCTTCAGTTCAGTTCTGCACAGCTGCTCGCCTTTTGAAGAGCTTCCATATTTACACTAGTTCATGTATAGTCAGGTTGGGTGTGTTTGTTCTGGGCCTTTGGTGCTTTTGAAATGTTGATTGTGGCCTGCTTAGGTATCTCTTTGAATTTCATGTATACATTTTCCAGGAATCCACTAGATTTTTTTTTCGTCTTGAATTCTCCATGGTATGTAAGATTTTGCAGGAGCAGTTTTGCTCGTGGTGTGTCCTGGGCAATGTCACTGCTTCTGAAGGATTCAGGTCCATAACCACCACAGCATTTAGCAATCTAGCTCCTAGTGAGATCAGTTGGAGGTAGGTACCAGTTTACCTTAGTGCATCTATGCCAATTGTTCCGAGTGCCTTGTTGCAGGAAACTGGTGAGCGGTTCTGTTAATGATGGTGACAAAGAAAAACAAGAAAGATTGTGTCTTTACTCTCCTGGACCTGTGACAGGGCTACACACAGTATTGATAAAATCTTTTCATTCACCCAAGCCAGAAAATAGAGCTTTGACTGTTAAAGGCACACCAGTTCATCTGGTGAAGGAGTAGAGGGAGCAGAAATGGGAGCACTTCAACAAAAAGTGCAAAGAGTTTGAACAAATTGGCAACTTTACCTCAAATTCTTTCTTCTAGGCCTGGCAGTGTGGAGGTAAAGTAGAAGTGCTGCCCTGTTCAAGAGTCGCTCATTTGGAAAGAGCTCACAAGCCTTACTTGCCGGACTTGAGCATCGCAGTGAAGCGCAATGCCTTGCGGGTAGCCGAAGTGTGGATGGATGACTACAAGTACATGGTCTACTTTGCGTGGAACGTTCCAATCGAGGTGGCAGTGTTTCTCTGTGTTTCAAACTGGAATCTAAAGTCTATAAGTGGTCAAATAAGAGCATGTGGTCACACAAAAAGAGCCATAGTGTGGTTATAAAAGTCACTGTGAAAAAAAGAAATTATTGATGTGTTAATAATTATTGATATGTATAGCATCCAAAAGCCGTGATCATAGACATGTTCCTCTTAGGCTCAGACCCAGAGCTGATGTCTAGCTTAAAAAATGTAAAATGAAATTATTGAACATGTATTTTAATTTTTTTAGGAAAAGCAGGGAGTATTTTACCTGGAATTTTCATAATTTTGCATGAAAGAGCACGTCTCTAGTGGTCTGGATGCTCATGAATATCTTTTAAATAGGCAAAATTGAGCTTTAAATAGAGAATTCAATTACTCTTCATCATATACCCGATGACTTTTATGAAGTGAGCTCTTCTCTTTGCAGCCCAATGTGCTGGGTTTTTTTTTTTTTTTTAAGAAAATATGGAAAGTCTTGCAGCATTCTTGGAAGGTTAAAAAATGGTAATACCAGGAAACTGAGAACTTTCCTTTAATAATAATAGTCTAAGTCCTTTAAATTACAGGGTTTTTTCTCCTTTTGATTAACTTCAGTACTTCTGAATATGGTTTTAACTTTTCTTCTGCAAAAAATTGCTAAAGATACTGAAAATGTCAAGACCAGGTCTTCTGAGTATCGATAACTTCAGTTAACAAAAAAAACCTTTATGAATTTTCACAGCCTGCAATTCAGTGGATTTATAAATCTTTAACAAAGGAAGAATAGCCTCCCACCTCCTTGTGTTTTCTTTAATAGAGATTAAAGAAACAAATTAAAATATATAGTGATACAGCATAAAATAAAACTTCAGAATAATTCACTTTCCTTCCCCATTAATTTACTTTAATTATTTGGAATTTTTCATCTGAAAATGCTAGTCATCAAAAACTAAGCCATTGGTAGGAACACAAGCAGCAGTTTTAGCACTGAATGAAACTTAAGTAAAACTTGTTCATCTTTAATGACCCTTTTCTCTGGGATGTGCAAGTCTATTTGAAATTCCTAAACTAACTTATTCAGGTCACAGACTGCATTTTACAGAACTCCTTAAAGACAGGGTGCAAGCTCCTGTTGGACTGATTCCTGTCATACTTTCCTGCTGGAGCTGCTCCACTTTGCATAAGAAGTTACATTGTCTTGGAAACAATAGTTTGAATCTTGATTGCTCCCATATGAGAAGAGTGTGACAGTCAACAGACTATTGATCAAACTAAGGTCATTAACGAGCTCTGTCTTGTTTTTCACTTTGAGCTAGATTTTTTTTGTTAGTATGAAAACTACTCCCTAGCCATATCTAATTTTGATATTTTTTACATTTATGAAGTCGTAACATGTTAGTTTTTCAGTAATTGATTGGCACTCCTAGGCAAATGTGTTCTGAAATTCTGAAGTTTAAAAAATGTACAGGCTTTTTTTTAATGAATTTTTAAATATATATTTTATGTTATGAATAGGCAATATGGAGAAATAAGTCTGTATTTTCCCTAGTTTCTCAGACCACCTTAATGTTCTGAAATGAAATATGTTATTCTTGCAGAATCCTGGAATAGACTTTGGAGATGTTTCTTCTAGAAAAGAGCTGAGGAAAAAACTGAACTGTAAAAGCTTTGACTGGTACATAAAAAACATTTACCCTAATTTAGTATTTCTTCCCAACATTGTTGGCTATGGAACAGTAAGTACTGAATCTGTTTATTTGAGATATGGAATAGCTCATTAGCTCTACTGTTATGAAGAATTGTTGTGAGCACTGTTTTGCTGATTGGTATATTTTCCTAGAGACTTTAAGCAGACTTTTAGATGTCTTTCTAGACACCGAAGCTTTCTAAAGTCTTTTTCGTATTAGTTGTCAGTCTAGAATTTCTAAACTGTGATTATTGTGTATGTAGTGATGGGAGCACAAGAGTAGTTTGGGAAAGTGTTTAACAATCATTTTTTTACTGCATGCAAAACTCATCTGTTGACCAACAAGAATGAATCAATATCTTCTTGTAAGGGCCTGAATTTTTTGATGGAATAGTATGGATTTTTTTCTGCAGAGTTTACTGGGGTAATTTGGAAAGCATGCAGACGTGAATTATGATAGCATGTAATACATTGAAAGTCAGGCCACTATTTGCAAAAGAGACAACTAATCATAGACTGCTGTGGCTTCTTTATATAGATAGGCATTTTCTAGACCCAAGCTTGCATTCCTTCTGGAGTTAGGCAGTGGTGCTCACCTGTCTGGAGCTGCCTGGTGATTCTGACATGGTGCTACGTGGCACAATGTCGAGGAGTCTTTGAAGGACCTTAGATTTGCTTTTGATTTTTGCTGTGAAGAATCATTTCTACAAAGGTAATATGAGATTTACTTTCTAAACCCATATTGTATCTTCCATTTCAGGATTTGATGCAAAGCTCTGAATAAAGTAGCCTGGCTCTTAGGACAGTTTCTAAAATTAGCAATGAAGAGTTGAAAACAAGATTGCTCTTTATCACGGTAAATTTCCTGTTTTATTCTGCAGATGAAAAACACATTGAAAGAAGACATCTGTATTGATCAAGGCCCTGTCCCTGGAAACACGCCAATCATGTATTCCTGTCATGCATACTCACCACAGGTAATGCAAGCAGCTGATCACATCTTCACATGTGAGCTGTTGCTAACTGTTCCTTTCAAGCCTCCACACGGCCATGAAATAGGCACTTCAATACCTATCTCTGTGCTATCTAAAGGGGATTATTAACCTTTATTCCATTAAATTCTGCTCCCCAAAGCAACTGGCAGCAGAGCAGGTTCCTGTGGAGATCTAAGTGCGTTAAACTAAGGCTTTTGGTTTAGCCTTGTCAAAAAATTGTGAGACTTCACGCTGATATTGATTGATCTTGTTAATTAACAGATCGGTGGAATGAATGGGAGAGAGGTAGAGCTCTTCCTCACTCCTCACTGCCTGTTCTCTCAGTAGGACAGAAGCTAAATGTTACAAGCATCTTGCTTTTTTTTGTTGGAAAGCAGAAAGATGTTGTATGGGGTCAAATTTGTCCTGGTTAAATTGCTGAGAGATCAGTGAATGCTGGTGCTGTACAGCTGATGATTCTCAATATCAGTTTTGGAACTGTCTGCTGTTATATGCTGATGGGAGTTCCCTGGTATCTTAATTCACTGACAGTGGTGTCACCTTCTTATTCAGCACATCTTTTATCACAGCACTGGAGAAATGTATGTAGGAGGTTTACGTGCCCGACGAACTGCGGTTGATAGATGCCTAACAGACCCTGGGAATGGGGACCAGCCAGTTTTAGAGCAGTGTGACACAGCAGTGAATAAAGGCCTGAACTTGCACTGGGATTTTCAGCAGGTAGGTGGATTTCCGTATCCCCACATTTCAATAAGCTTTCCCATTATAATGAATCCTTAGACACTTTACTAGCAAATCGGTTTGCTTCTGAATAAAGTTGCCTCAATTTCAAGAGTGACAGGTGCCACTGCAAGAGCTATGGTGAAGGTGATCGAGTCTTCAAGGGATGAGTGACGTGAAAAATGAGGGGATGGTCACACAACTGAAGCTGAGTTACCAGAATTTAACCAATTCTCACTTGTTATCTGAACCATAGCCACTAATTTGTCCAACTCTGTGTCTGTCTGTCTGAGTGGAATCAGCTGGTTTAAGCCTTTTACTTAAAGGTTTAAGTCTTTTAATTTTTAGCTGAGCTGACTAAAAACAGTCACTTGCTCAGTTATCCCAGTTCAGCTAATGGGCAGGGAATGTGCAAGCCCAAGTGCCTCTGTTCATTTTGATGGTCTGACTACACATTGTGAACTCTCTCCACTGTCCACTGTCTGTCTTCCCAGCCTTCTCATGAGACCTGTTGGTCTTAGAGAAACAGCGGGCTGATGCCTCGTCTTGCTCACTGTCNGGTACTGTCTTCTGNAACAGCATCTGAGCATGGAAATCCTTGTTGGAGATCAGGCTAGGTTCATNCTTTCAGAGCTCAGGTTACAGCTGGNGATTAGAGCCTTGATGCCGTGTTCGTTTGTCTCCATTTGTGCGNGATTTATGCCAGCCGATGCTGACATGTGTAAGATCCCAAGTGATACTTTCATATTCTTTATTCAGTGTCTCTGAATACAGATTATGATAACGCTAGCTTGGTCAGCTAGTTGAAGAGTACTGCCATGCTGCTGGGACAGGATAAACAGGCAGCAGCGATAATGATGGAGGGAGAGATGGGAAAGGAAGACATGCAGCTTCTCCGCTCTCAAGCAGTTCAAACCTTATTAGCTTTATGCACCTCATTAATTAATTTTTATATAATGTATGGGCGTGTTTACTGCATCCCTCTTTCAGTGAAAAACTAAGCAGGAGACAAATCTTGTGAGAGAGTGATAGAGAACAGAGGAGTTGAATTGTTGAAAGAAAAAAGGTTTCAGTGATGTGCACCAAAGAATATAGACCTACGTGGTCTCCAGAAATTCTGCCAACATGGGCTTTCCTTTGTCTTTAGCCTGGTCTGTAACCACAAAACTTAGAGAAAGGTGCAGGTATGTTTCTGGAAGGATGAGACCCACCTTAAAAGTAAACCTTTGGTTCCTTTTGTGCATCAAGCATTATCATGGTGAAACAAATGGCTGCCTGAAGAAGCCGGGTAAAATCCTGTTTGCTCTGGAGCCCAACCCCTTAGGAAAATCTTTATTTCCAGCACGATGAGTGACCCAGCGTGAATCACACCCTACCCCCTTCACAATAGTTGGTACTGAAATATTGACTTAGAGATAAAAGATGAATATTCTTTCCTGTTATTAGCTGTCTTCTTTCAAAACTGGATACAGTACTAAAATTTACTAAAAAGATTTTTTGAACTGCAAAAAAACCCAAACCCACAAAAAACAAACAACGTCCCAACTCCCCAAACTCCAAAAAGCAGACACAAAATAAATGTCTAAATATATTTTAATAAGTTTTGTAGAGTTCCATAAGCTGTCATGCATCATTAGCCTGAGGAAAACACAATGTTTTTCTTTAAGGTCTGTGACCTACTAGTGTTTGTCAGACACTTTTGTAGAGGCCAAGATAATTGCTTCCTGACTTGAGCACTAAATTTACAAGCCCTCAGCTTCTCTCATTTTTCCTCTTCTTTTGTAGGGATCAGCCGTAATCAACAGGAGCACTAAAAGATGCCTTGAAATCACAACAGGCGATCATTTTTCATACAGACTAGTAATGCAGACCTGCACAGGACAAAGGTGGAATATCCAACACACGGTTAAGGACTGGGGAAAGACAAAAGACCTGAAACAGAAGACACAGCACTCAAAGCGTTGACTAGAGGATGTTTTTCCTTGAAAATCCCTACATTCATAATGCAGCACTGAAAGCGATGATTTCAAGAGTTTGTTTACACAGGATTTCACAATGTAGTAGTTATTGCAGGAGCTATGAGCTACTCACGCAAAGGTGCAAGTTCATCTCTTTGCATTCTTGGGGCATCACCCCCCTGAGTTTCCTCAGTTAGGAGAGGGATTGTATTTGCTCTCTTTTGTTATCGCCAGAGAGAAGCAGTTATGTCTAAGAGTGCTTCAACCCACCTGATTTCCATATGTTGTCCTTGTAAGTGCTTATCTCTGCTCATTGATGAAAGACCTGTGTAAGGTAACTAACTTTCTAATTTTGACATTTCAGTTAGATATGAAACTGCAGAAGAAACAAAAGTGGGTCCGATTTCTTCTTCTACACAGAATTTACCTCAGGCTGAATTGGACCTTTTTTCTTGTCTTGTGTCATATAGAAAATGCAAAACTTATTGTCAATATGTGCTCATGCTAGTGGGTGAAATGAAATATATCTTTGTTCTTCTGTCCCTGTAATTTGCCTGGACATGATTCAGTTTCTCAGTAAAGTTTATTAGATTCAACAGTGTGCCACACTAAGGCTGTTTTATGATTACCTGTGTGAAGTTGGTTTGTGTCAACCACCTCTCAGTACAAATAAAATTCAGTCAAGCCCTTGGAAACCAGGGGATTCTACCCAATAGTTTCCACCAACCAATATGAGGCCAATGCAGTAGTGTGTGTCTGTTAAAGAAACTAAGTAAAAATACAGCACAAGTTGCTAATCGGATGCAACTTCCAGGTAGACACAATAGGAGGTCTTTTAGAAATTGGGTTAGGGGAAACTGGCTGTCCTACTTCTTACAGTAACCCTTAGGACCTACACTTCTTTGTTAAAGGGAACTCTGTAAAATAAACTGATTGAAACTATAGAGAGTTTCAGCCCTAAGTAATTTTGTTATCAAATAGGTGCTGAGCATTTTATCTGAATAGAAAGTGTACTCAGGGTTTGTTTGAATATAATCCAATATGATTTGCTTTTTCCTTTCTAAGTTCTCTGCAAACTTCATGTGAACAGTCTCGCCTTGGATATTCAGGATTGGAAGTAGACAAGATCTTCTTAAAGGACAGTCTTTGGTCCTTAGGGTCTGTATTTTTCTGTTCTGGAAACTGATTCTTAAAAAAGTCACATTTTAACCAGACTGGATTTAAATTTCTAAAATCAACTTTTATTCCCATGTCCTGGGTCATAGCTGAAAACACTGAAGAAAGCAGAATATGTGCTCTGGTTGTTTTCTGCATCTTCAACAGTACGTCTTACTAAAGTCAAAGAACTAGCATTTTAGCAAGCACAATGAAGACAGTGGGAATTTTGCCATAAAACTGAAATGGTAGTCTAGCCTATCAGTAATGATGATTTACATAATAATTTTTTTCCATCTTAATATGCCATGATGTTATATATGAACATAATGGACATTTGAACAATTTTGTTTTGAACTGAGAGTTTGGAAAACTTCAAAACATTCAAGAATGTCTATATTTTCTGGTTCTTAATGTATGGCTTCTACTGATACACAGGGGCCAACACTGAAACAAAATGCTTCAAATATTTTGATTCATCACAAGTATGAGTTTTTTAATTTCCTGAAGGCCCTCTACAAATGTGACTTTTTGGCTAATTTTGTAATGAGGACAGAAAGCAGCCAGAACAGAAGAAATCAATTTTCAGGCTAGTGCTTCCTGGAGACGCTTGATGAGACATAAATAACAACTCCATGGTTTTGGTGCTACTATGGTAATACATTGCTCTCACTAGTAATACATTTGAACTTGGAAATTCACTGCATGATGAAGCAACCGATGTGTGATTCCTCTGTGGGACTCTGCTGTCATGGTGTATGAAGGCAACTATAACTGCAGCACAGCATAACGAGTGGGATCAGCCTGAAAACCAGTCATTAGCTGAACTTTCAGAAATACAGAAAATCACCTCAGCTCCTGCAAAACGACACAAGTGTACTGCAGTACCATGTGCTGAAAACAGGTAGTAAAAATAACAGAACAGACAGGAGTTTTAATGGGTGTGCAGCTGTGTAGGATTGGGACAGCTTAACTGAGAGCAAAGCGAAACAAAATGACCAAAGTACATACTACTGTGCAGGTACGCCCTGGTGGCCTCTGCACCCCAGTAAAGCGTTTCCTCCTTGGTTTTATGCTCAAGCAAGCTCTGCTTTACTGCTTGTGCAACAGGAATCCACCTTGGGAGGAAGAATTAGAAGAGCAAAAGAGGTTTTTTTTCCTTTAGTGTCTGGTGGAATGGGGAGAAAAGCCAGTCTGGAGACGGGAACTATTTAAGGGACTACTAACTGTCAGTCTCTTTAAAGGGAAACTAAATCAGAGTACAGACAGAATCATTTAATCTGTCACTAGGGGATTTGTTTCTGACTGAACCATGTGCGGTGGAACTGTGGTAATCAATAATAAAATAACAAAAAATCCCACTGCTTTAATTTCCATTTTTTCGTTTGCCTGACTTTTCCCATCTAAATTTACTTCCTTATTTTCCCCCCTTATTGTGGAATTAGTCCTTCTGAAGCATTAAGCTTAAGTGTTATCAGTGTGGTATATCAGTCTGCTTGCATTGAGAGCAATCCAGTCAGGGGCAGTGGGCAACCTTTAACCAACCTTTATCTGTATTATGTCAAAAGCAAGAGTAGATTAATAGGCACAGAAAGGTTTGGTGGAAAAATTGTAATTTTCAGGAAGTTAGATGATTTACTGCTGTTTTCACCTGTTTGCCACCATGCATGTCCCTGTCACAGCACAATTTTTCCACACCCACACAAGACACAAGTAGCTCCCTTTGTTCTCTGGTTTGATTTGATATTCCTGGGTTTTATTCACCCTATGTAAGCTGCTAGATATCAGTTTCCCCCCACACATCTTCCAGCACATTGTGGTTTTCATTGGTTTTTTTTTGCTATGTAACCTATGAATGCATGTTTTTCAAAATCTGCAGCAGACTGAGAGCTTCTTAGCCCTTCTGCTGAGATATCTGGGTGAGGTGAGGACAGCCACCGTATTTACAATTAATTGCCAGCACTGAGGGAACCAAAGGGTGAAGCCGCTCAGTCAGTCACCCAGAAACCCTCAGTAAACTATGCAAGCCTGAAGGCTGCCAATGAGATAGAGGGTCCACCAATCACATGGGGTAGATCAGAGCCTTCTCCTGGCCCTCATGCCTGGGAAGTTATCAGTCATGTTTTTAATCCCAGATTAGATTTCAGGCTGCTTTTGTTCATTTTTGGGAGACTCGCTGTTAGTTCAGAGCATGTTTTTCTATCTGTTCCCTGTGGATTTACTTGCAGCCCCTAATGCTCCCAGGCTTCCCTCCCAGACAAGGCAAAATAGTACCTCACAGTGTGTGTGTCTGCCTGCAAAACTCCCCAGGACTGTGTCATCTGTTGCCAAGTGCCCAAAGCAACCATAATGACAGTAGCTTTAAAGCAAAACCACTTTTGCTTGAGCCCTAACTGTGGAGGACGCACAGAGCTCTGAATTCAGTACCATGATAGCTGTTTGCTTTTCATGCCGTGTGTATTTCTGTTACAGTGGTTCAAAGGAGATTTGCAAATGTAGGTCAGTTTTGTGTAGATTATTTAGCAGAAATTCTCACTGTAAGTATTATTCATGCAAGCGTCAGTATGGAAATCTAGGAGCTGCATGGTGTAATGGTGATACTGGGCAGAAAGGCTTAGGTCGTAGTGAAATTTAGTGTTGAATTTAGGCCTGACTACTTTGTGCAGTCAATGCATGCCTTGCTAACGACTACGTGCTTGAAGAGCAGCTTACAGACTGATAAAAGGGGAACACCCTGCCCAGAAGGTGCTGAGAGCTGGATGATTGCTGAATAGTCATGAAGTTCACAAAAATCTCGGGTAACTAGGAAAAAGATAAAGGCAGCAGGGAGAGATGGTGACCACTGACTCATTTCAGAACCAGAAAGACTGCA
>Ga0065711_1050564_pt1 | contig 10775 bp, 7 predicted proteins | sample Hoacrofraction12_FD_59098 | JGI IMG/M metagenome (GOLD analysis project Ga0065711, IMG submission 59098) | Hoatzin crop microbial communities from Cojedes, Venezuela - Epithelial fraction 12 v2 (version 2) | ecosystem: Host-associated > Birds > Digestive system > Esophagus > Crop | place... | reverse complement strand
CCCGCCTGGACGGGGTCCTGTGCGGCCTGCTGTAGGTGACCCTGCTTCTGCAGGGGGGTTGGACTAGATGACCCACAGAGGTCCCTTCCAACCCCTACTATTCTGTGATTCTGTGATTCTGTGTTTCTGTGATTAATGGAAGCATAAAAAAAAAAAAATTAAAGTTAAAAATGCAAAATTCAATCATGTACTTATAAACTAAACAACTTGAATGTATGTATTAAGTACCGTGTTTACGAACTAGAGAAGGCTGAAAATGTTTGATTTGTTTAGCCTTCCCAAATGAAATCTGAGAAGGAATACGATTACTGTCCATACCGGTAAACAAAAGCTGGAGAAGAAAGCTGAAGCCGAAGAAAGGAGATTAAATGCATATAACTGGCAATGAATAGCAATATTGGAAACCCAGAGGAAAAGTTCTAACCATCAAAACTGAGTTGTTCTGGAGTATTAATACATCCCAAATACTGGAAACAAATCCTGACCAGTGAGAACAATTTCTATAATATCGTTTCCTGGGATAGTAGAAGCTGCTCATTTTGTGATCCTGTCCAGATCTATGCTATTTAGCTTTGTTAGGAAAGGAAAAGAAGTCGAAAGTACCTATTTAAAGACACTCAAAAAAGACTCTTTTTCAAAGGCACCAGACAGATTTTTAGGCATGGTTTCTATTTATACTATCTGGCATGATGGATGCTTCTACATCAGGGGTTAAATCCCTTCAAGAGGCTGATTTAGACTGGGATATCAACTGCTGTTTTTCTGAGTATTACACTCTGCTCTTTACAGCTAACCGCATATCTCTTTTTACACTTGTTCTCTCCCCTCAGTCCCCCTTGTTTTTCTTAGTTTCTTGAAACGTACCTAGATCCTGAAATTTTCAAGTGATTTTCAGGAAGCTGATTGTGTAAGAGGTAACGTGCGCCATTCTACTCCAAGAGCAGACCAAAGACAAGGTAATTTTAAATCAAACTGGAATGTAGTTTTTTTCCTTGTTCCAGTGAGTAAATACTTTGCATTAGCAGATTTCATTCATATTTTTTCAGCTTCACAAATCATGGAAGGGCTATTAGGGGAAAATGGCATCGAAGACAAGAGACTAGCATCCTAGAGAAACCTGCTGTAGACTCTTCATGTTTTCTAACTTATTCTACCTAATTGGCTATGGCAACCTAAGATTTTTTAAGATCTCTAATATGATGCCCTGTTTCCCCAGTCCAGTTCTTATTATCTGTTCTGGAATCTTTAAAGGTTTCTTAGGAGCAGTAATTTAAAACCAAATTTACAATCTCAATAGATTTCTGGGTCTTTTTCAGCAGGAATGAATTATTTCTGCAGTTTATATGCTAGCCAGACGTAGTGGTTAGGACAGTTGTGCTCTACATAGTTGATTCTCCTATTTCACACTATTAAGTATTTGCAGACTCATGACACAGCCTTTGTGTATTCCAGGATACCGAAATGTATCAGTGATAGTGTCTACTGGCCCATTGTTTCACTTTACAATATTACTTTGTTGCTGGTCCAAAAGAATATGTGCTTCACTGTATTTTAGTAAAACAATAAAAAATAAGGACTATAACAACATGTCTATTCATTAGTTTAGCAATATTTCCAGTTGCGCCTGAAAGTCTACTGCAAACAACAGACAACAGTATGCCTAGCGCTGCCAAAGTCACCCCCTCTTCTGCATTCGCAGCATTCTACTCAAGCAGGACTGTGCACTACCATAGAAAGGAAGAGTGAGTTTTAATTCTTTGCTATACTTACCTTAAACCAATTTAACACAGGTAAATTTGTCATCTTCCAACTTAATGATCCAGTTTCATATAAAAATCTTTCAATTAATAGGTTTGTAATACTTAGCAGAAAGCATAGAGCAGTATGAAAAAACATTAGGAAACTGATTTGACAGGAGATGTAGCAATGGAACCAAAATTCTATCCTTAATAAATTTTTATTCACTTTACGATATGATATGATGAACTCCTGGGGAAAATATAGAACACCACACAACAATTAATGTTTGGCTTAGGAACACAGAAAAGGACTTCAGGACTATGAGGTTCAGTCATCTGCTTCCACAGAAATTAAATCCCTTTCCTAAACTTCCATTTTAATAGAAAATTTGGTGTTGGTTTTTGTTGTTTTGTTTCGTTTTTGCTTCTGATTAGTTTGACGGCTGCTCCAGGAAGACAGATTCTTTACACTGTTAGCTAGGTAGTATGGGAGTACTGAAAACTGCCAAGACTTCTTTGCCTGTGAAAACATGCCTGGGTAAAGTCAGACTATTACCATAATCTGGTCACCATGTAACGACCAGGAGACAGTCAGGATTATACTCAGTTACTAATTATGAAAACTATTATCTGAGCTTAAATATTTCCTCTCTGTACATGTTCATAAAATGTGAGGTGGAATTCCAGAGTCTTCAGTCTGCTACATCTCTGGTAGCTCACTGTTGTTTTTTTTTCCTAGACTTCAGGTTGCATGGACACAAAAGACTGAATTCTCCAAATAATTTTCAGAGTTGAATGCCCGTGTTAATTTTAATTGTTGGGTCTAATAATCTGAAATGTTTATAAGGTTATGCAAGGCCTAGCAGATATATTAAGAGTTAGTTTAAAATGGTTTGTGGCAATTCTTGAAAACAGAAACCTGAAGATAGTGAGGGTTCTCAGGGAGGGTTTAGTGTTGTAATTTCTGATGCTCCACAATTACCTGGGACAATAAATGCTCCAAGCTAAGGAATCAATATGCTGGTGATACTACATTAGATAAATAGATGTTTTTCCAATGGTAAAATATCAGTAAACTGTCCTAGAATGCATTAATCTCCAGCTGGGAAAATATGCACTGGCTTTAGAGAGGAAGAGGGTTTAGTTACTGTCATCTCTGTCGGAGTAATTACATGTAGGCTATAAAAGAAATAATAATTAAAAGTACACCTGAAACATCCTACAGAGCCATTTCTAGAGAGCAGGTCACTTTATGTAAAACTCCAAATGACTATTTGGAATTCTACATATAGAATCATTCTTCCTAATATTCACCAGCACTTTCTGAAAAACAAGACAAACCCCATATGAATGAGCAACTTCAAATACATTCTGTATTCATCTTTGTGCCGCTGTACATTGTATGAAATATTTATAGCATTATTTTCTCTTTGTCTTACTTGAAAAAAATAGTTAGGTATGTATAGCTCAGAAGACTAGAAGAACATGTATAAATTATTTCTGACTAGAAATATCAAACACCATTGTTTTAGAAAAACTTGAAGTATTTCATTTAGAAATGTTTCAGTTATAATACCTGAGTGATGACACTACCAGTATTTATCCTAAATATTGGAGCAACCCTGCAGTGGTATAAATAATAAGTATTCATCCACTTCTTATATGCATGAAATTCAAATGTGAGAAATTTTAGCCCCTGAACACAGAACAGAAGAATTCTGTGAAATATTTACAAAACAGAAGAATATTTTAGCAACTAGAGAAATAGTACTGTCCTTAATTAACTCTCATATTATTCTTTTCCTTCAAGAAGTTCATGGCTTCATTAATAATAGGCTTACATTGCGGAACAGTTACTCTGTAATCATTAACTTCTAGAAGGAAAGTTCGAGGCATTTTGCTACCTGTACAAAACTAACACAAAAAAGTGCTCAGTTTTTTTCTGTTTTCCTTGCTATTGAGTCAGGAGGACATTTTGATGCAGTCATTTAACCAGATGAACCAAAAGTAAGCACTTCTATAAACTACAGGTATAAAAATAAAGCAGCCTAAAAACTCTGAAGAGTATATAATACTAATTTTGATCACTATTCATTGAATTACTCAGGGCAGTACTTACAACTGACTGCTGTGTTCAAGCATTCCAAAGTCAGCACTCTGAGAGGTGGTATATCTACCTGGTGGAGTGCAAGCTCTCTATGGTCACCAGCTTTCATTTCTCATCGTTTTAACCTAGCACTGTACAGAGGCTAATTAGTGTTGCCTCTTAGAGAGGGAGATTCACCTGCATTACGGCTGCAGTCTGCTGCTGCAGCTGTACTGCTTCCAGCTCCAGAAGCAGCTGCTCGCAGCGCTGAGGTTCTGTGCAGTGTGCCATGTACCCTGTGTCTTGGTCTCCATACCAAACCCAAAATTGTCCAAAGAGCTTAGCCACACTGAAAGCAAGAGCAACTCCAGCTACTAAACTACGTTGGCAGTCTCAAAGATTTTTCCCAGGACATAATGGCTATGTTTTTTACTAAGAATACCCTTACATTTAGTAAGCTAGCCAGGTGTCTTGACACTGGAAACTGCACCAAATGTTTCAGGACCTGATGACTATTATTGACAAGTAATCCTTCTACTTCTAAAATTCTGTTTTGTTGTTAAAATGACACTAAATACAATGGTTGCATTAATCTGAGCTAATTTATTCCCTTTCAAAAAAGTGCAAATGAAGAACTGCTACCTCTCAGCTAAACCTTCTCATTTACCCCAGCAATATCCAGAGGAAGAGGTCATTTCTTGTGATATAAATTCCTGTAAAATTACAAATTTTGAACCAGAAAACGGGTCTCTGGCTTTCAACATCTGTTTTTCCTTTGACTAACACATATTTGAAGACTAACATCTTGTTATTAAACTGACTATAAAGAGTATTTCAAAGTAGTCTGTGCTGGTTTAAATTGTCTTTCCTGAATTAGAGACAGCTGAAAGATGGTATCACCTCCTATTTGGGATCCAACAGTAGGGATTATTAAAATAATTTTATTTCAACAGAGAATGTTATCTTTATGAAGCACTCTGTTCAGCTGCTTTTTACACACAGAACTCTAACTGGGATCAGTGGTAATTCTGAAAAAGCTTATCTATCTGTTTATTTTGCCAATACAAGAAACAGGCACCGTAGCTCAAGTATTGCTGTACTTGAATGCAAGTAATGCAAGTGATAAATAATAACAGGTACATAGCCCAACGTACGCTAGAGTTCTAACATTCTACTATTTTCTTCCTGTCTTGCATTTTAGCTACTAAATAGCTGATATCCCTGTCTCCACTCTGTAGCTGATGTTAGAATGTCTTTCTATACAGTAGAAGAAAATGATTTCTAAACAAGTAACAAACCTTTGTCTTTTACAGAGAAAGAAAATCAAAAGATGAGACACCAAAAAGAGACTGCTAGATAACTATGTAAGTAAACTGAAAAGTAGATCTAATAACTACAGCTCTGATTCTGAAGGCAGAAAAGTTCCATTTACAAATTGAGACATATCTCTAAGTTGGCAATGCTTCCTTTTGCTGCAAGTTTTACAATAAAAAATCACTTGCAATAAAAAATCCTTTTCCTCTATGACATGTGTGCACTTACATGATCAGATTCATCATCTTTCAGTTCAGCAAATACGTAACTCCACCCAATTAAAACTAAGAGCTTTAAAGACAGTTTTACAGAACTGTATACTGTATCTGTGCTTAGACAGTTGAGGCCCAAAACACTGTAATGTCTCAGCCTATCTCATATATTATTATTTTTTTAATTTTTGCTTTTCCTGGCATCTTGAACATACATCACAGGCCTCAATCAAAAGAGAAAGTGGCACAGTGTACTATTTCAACCTAGTGGGTAGGTTATACATTAGGAAGGTACACTGTTAAGAACAAATTTTAGAAGAAAACTTTGAAAATACAAAGTCCCTATCACGTCTTCCATGGAAATGATTAAGTTGAATTTCTTACCATACATGCAGCTGAATTTTTCTGGAGCTCTTTCATATGTACATTTCTATAATTGGGAAAATACTGCAAAATTTCTATTAATATTCTTACTTTTACACTGTTGCTTGAACTACATATTTTTTTTTAAAGTTTACATACTAGCCATGAAAACTGATTTCTCGTTTTAATAAAACAATACATATATAGAAGCTTGACAATATTCTATGTCCTTCATAAATTCAATAAAGAGAGAGAAACTGTTTACATATGTTGAATCAGGATAATTGCAATCCAGTCCAGAATGAAAGCTCAGTATTTCGGAAACAAATGTAAATGAAATACAAACCAAGAATTATTTGCACAAATACATTAAAACATTATTTTGAATAGTTAGTGCATGCAAGAAAACTCAGTTCCTCTTAAACATGCCGTGGACATTAATGATGAAATTAAGACAGAACACTGTAAATTATTCAGCCAGCTACACATATAGCTTGATTGCTATTTCTTGTATGAGAAAAGCAAAAACCTATTTTCCAGTGTTTCCAGAAAATCAGAATTTTTGAGATATTTCTTGGGTTTTATTTTGTAAATATGGTGCTGGATCACACACCTTTAATGTGCAATAGATGCATACAGAATCACTTTTTATGGCTTCATAGGGCGTTCAAGGAATGGAACTCACAGTTTATTCAGTGACTGAGATCAGTTGTGAGTTGTTCTAGCCAAGAACAAAATAATTTTAAACATGTGTTACCACATAGGGTATTCGGATTCTTTCCCTCTTGTTGATGAACTCAGATTTTAAAAAAACACCATACAAGGTTTTCCCATACGTGGGAACTTATTTAAGAATGAGATCCATGAGATTCAGAAGTGCTTTCTTCTCATAATTTTCAACTATGTGATTATCAAAATTATCAGATAATAATTTAAAAATACTCTATGTATCTAGCATACAGTACATATCCCCTAAGGGCAACAAAAGCCAGCATATATTTCAAATGCAAGACATTCTCTTTCACTCAAAATCTTCAGACTATAGTAATTTCATACAATCTATCACCTCTGTCAAAGTTTTTTCTGGATTTCTATCCTCTCCAGCTTACTCTTCTTACTACAGACCATGTGATTTACAAGTACTGAGAGCTGAAGACAGCTGTGAGATTAGCAACGCATCCTATCCCACATCATCTCAGGAGCACAGCTTCTTCTGAAACGTATGGTTACACAGAAATGGAACCAAAACACCTTCCGACCTGTACCTTTAAACTATCTTGCTTATTCACTAAGATAAATGCAGACAGACATGAAACAGCTTTAATGACTTTTTCCTAAAATTTAAATATATGTAGAAATATAAAAATGATTAAATTTACTGGTTTAGTGTTGTCATTTACTCTGAATACAATTTATGATATACGTTCCTAAATATTATCACCTAATGTTTTAAAGTGAAAATACAAGTATATTTCTAACAATGATTTATGCTAATTGTTATATACATCATTAGATTTAAAACAATTATCATGTAGAGGAAATGCAAAACATTGTTCTGAAAAGCTGTACGAGAGCCAAGGAAGTGGTAAATTTCAAAAAGTGATGAAGCATGATATTACGTGTGTTCTCCTGAGACGATACCAAGTTTCAAAGCCAACACATTATAAAACAAGATACAAAACTGCCTTCTTTACAAGCAGGTGAGAAACAGTGTTTATTAAGTAAATCATGAATTTCTAAGGGTAATTACAACATAGATTTTACACTTAACTGATATTTTTATGTATATTTTGTCTGTAAATACCAATATACATTAATTTATTTATATACATATGTAAAATTTCAATAATTCTTTTTAATATAACTGCTAACTCAAAATTCAGCACAGAGTTTGATTGATCCTATCATAGTTCTTCTTTATGATAAATGCTGCACTTCCTGTGCATCTGGATTGTAGAGATGCTGTACAGTTAAGGAGCGGAGATGTCTCTGGATTCAATTTTTTTCTATTTAGAACCAGTTGGAAACTTTTCCAAGTCTCTTTTTTTTTTTCCACCAGAGTATGGTTTCCAAAATAAAATCTTTCACAGGAAGTGATAATTTTGAACAATTTAATTTATTCTTAATTAGATGTGAATGTAATCAAGGTGAAACATTTTGGGAAGGAACTGATCCAAACCAGAATGTCTGATTTGTCGTATATTTTGAAGTTACTCTTTATGGCCTCAGCCACTACTGTATGGTATTTGCAATTCAGATGCCATATATTCCCTGTAACCAAAATGCGTTAGACAGACTAGGTTTTCCAGAACTTGTCAACCTGGAAAATCTAAGTCTGGAGTCTGCTTGACAGGTATCTAGAAATTCACGTGATATGGAGGAAGTAATCTGGCAACAATTAATCGATTACTTCTTCTAATACAAAGATTAGGGAATATTAAATGAAGCTAGGGAGTGACAGGCTCAAAACTAAGAAGGAGGGTATATATTCTTACTCAAAAAATGAAGCTGTGAATGCATTAGACCCATTCAGGGAAAAATGGATGGCACTGGATTTGGAAGTGGATTCAGACATCTATGTGGAAGTAGGCTGGGAGCTATCAATATATACTTGCCCTGTTTTCATACTATTCCCCAGGTATTCATAATTGATCAAACACAATATTGTGCAAGACAGAGCTTTGATCTGATCTCAGTACTGTAAGTTTTTCATGTGTTTATGCTGTACCTCAGTTTTTCCTATAGCTAAACTGTAAAGATATACCAGGGGAGACACAGCCTTACTGGTATCCTGACAGAATGCAAGAACATTTTTTACTGAACCACTCCATAGCTTTGTTGTAGCTGTATTTTCAGTGCAGCATTTGAACAGAGTTAAACATCAGATTTGGCCTGAATTACATACTCAGAACTCAAATTTTTTCATGACCTCTAAAATCAAACATAATCCAGTGCAAAATTTCCAATTCGTATTTCTGGGTTTTTAAGTATATAAACTTTATCTGATAGTTCACAAAATGTCTGAATAATCTTACTGTGGTTATATTGTTCTATTTCCTTCATTTGCACATTATCCATGGAGAAAGGGACAAGAAAATTCTGAAATTGACTACTACTACAACAATATATATTTTTCTTCTTTTATCATTGTACTAACAGTTCCAGGCAGGAGAGGACAGGGACATGGTGAAATTATAAATCAATGTATCAAATCGCACTACATTGTCTCAGGAATTTCATTGCAAACCATACCACCTCAATATATATTTAACAATGTAAGACTTCATAAAGTATTAGGTCTAACAGCTATGAGTCATTAGGTGCAATTTTGTTTATCAATAAGAGGAAGTTTATGATTTATTTATCCTTGCTACTTCTTCCTATACATAACTATATATTCACTTTAAAAGGAAAGATCACAGTTGAATTTGAACTACTAACTAAGTTCAGTCTTAGGCTGGTATGTCACTTAAGGATACACAGAATAAAAAACTAATTAAAAGCAGCAAAAAACTATATTCCAATGTTCTAGATCCACTGCATTGAATTCAGAAGATTCTGTGCCAAATAAGCACAAATGGTGACATGAGCATTTCACATAAAAGTAACAATGGGAGATATGCAGAGTGACAATAAACAATACATATCTCATCAGTTTTGGTATAGCATGTTGACATTTCAAGCATTGTAAAACATTAAATGTGTGTTTATTGGTTTTCATCAATGTTACCATTTTCCTTAGCTCTTCTGAAAATTGTCACTTATAATACTTCAAATAAAGTATTTTGAAGTTCCTTAAAAAGACTTGTTAGCTCTGACAATTACAGAAATATCTAAATATTTAATTCATGAAATTATTTATTCAGTAACCATAAACTAATCAGAACAAACACTGCATCTCATTATGAATTTGCTTTTGTTAATCTATATTTTTTATTTGGTATTATTATTGAACTTTCTTTTCCTGAAAAATGGTATCATGGGGCACTAACTCTTCACCTAATTTTTTTTCTTATAAGTCTTTTAAGTTTGCTTGTGATGTAAAGCTATTGAAGTCCATCACAAAATCCTGTTGATAACCTATGTAGTACCTCATTAGGCCATGCTATTCCTTGACTCCCAAGAAGAGCAACATAAAGGGGATATACTGTTTTACAGTGCCTCTCTGAATGAGACCTTTAGTGTGAAATAAAACAAAGATATATATTTTTCAGACTTGCCAAGTATTTGAAGGCCCTGGTATGAATGAAAACACAAATGTATGGCACCTTAAGGGATTGTGGATCAAAACCCTCTTGGGGTTTGCCCTGAAGTTCTATGACCAGCCATCTCTTTCAGTTGATCTTTTCAAATATTGGAAGAATTTTTTCAACCATCTAAAAAAATCCTAACTTCAAAAGATCTGTAAAGACAATCTTATGTCTTCAAGTAATGAAAGAAGTTTGAAACTGTTTCATCTAACAAAATGGGTACTTTTTGTAATATTTTTATAACAAAATCTGTAACACATTCCTGTTGAGAACTCTCTTATAATCTTCGCTATGTACAAGATTCATAAATACAATTGCTTACTATTTCTAGGGACAATGCCACCACACTATGTTTAGATGAAACTTTTTTTAGATAAAAGTGCTTTAAAGCTAAAATGCCATGAAAAATAATACTCTTTACCTATAAATTTATATGTGGCTCTGAAGAGCCTGAATAGCAGAGATCTAAATATAAAAAGAGATCTAAATAAAATTTAGAACAAGTTAATTTCACAAGAAAAGAGGTGCTAGGGTGATTAATTTGCTTTGTTCACACAGCAGAGAGAATACATACAATAAAAACCTTGTTTGCCAATGTTTACTCTATCAAAAACATCATTAAAGTGCTCTTCCCAGGCAGCATACAGAGTAAACTAATGCATACACAGTCTGTAGGTTTTGGACGTCTCCATTCAAAATGAAAATAACACAAACATTGCCACATCTAAATTGTCCCCTTAATACTCTAGAACTAGAGTTAATGAATTCCAGTGGGACAAAAAAAAAAAAAAAAAAAAAAAAAAAAAAAAAA
>Ga0065711_1050563_pt1 | contig 10775 bp, 6 predicted proteins | sample Hoacrofraction12_FD_59098 | JGI IMG/M metagenome (GOLD analysis project Ga0065711, IMG submission 59098) | Hoatzin crop microbial communities from Cojedes, Venezuela - Epithelial fraction 12 v2 (version 2) | ecosystem: Host-associated > Birds > Digestive system > Esophagus > Crop | place... | reverse complement strand
CGGCTCGGCTTGGCCCGGCTCGGCTCAGCCCGGCTCGGCTCAGCTCGGCCCGGCTTGGCTCAGCTCGGCCCAGCTCGGCCCAGCTCAGTTCGGCTCGGCTCGGCTGGACTGGTGGTTTCCCACTTTTCGGTAACTCCAGCTGTGGTCAACCGGTCGTCCCAGAAAGGGATTTTGGAAGTAAGAGTGAAAAACACCTTTGCGATTTATTCTCTTGTGCTTGCTGGTTGATGGGAGGCTGCCGAGCATTTAGGGCAGCTCTACAGGTTTTTCTCTTTGCTCTTAATAGGACAAAATATCCCTCTTACAGGGAAAGTATTTTCAGCAGGGCTTGTTGCAATAGGACAAGGAGTACTGGCTTTAAACTAAGGGAGGGTAGGTTTAGACTGGATGTAAAGAAGAAATTTTTTACAATGAGGGTGGTGAAACCCTGGCACAGGCTGCCCGGAGAGGTGGCCAATGCCCTATCCCTGGAAACGCTCAAGGCCAGGTGGATGGGGCTCTGAGCAACCTGATCCAGTTGAAGATGTCCCTGCTCACTGCAGGGGGATTGGGCTAGATGGCCTTTAAAGGTCCCTTCCAACCCAAACCATTCTGTGACTCTGTGATTCTGTGACTCTAGAAGCACTCTTTTCAAGGCAAACCCCCAGATTTCACCAGCACGTCCGAGGTGTCCCCTCGGCGGGACAGCTGCACGGCTTGCCCCAGGCTTGCTGCTGGGAAGGCAGGACACAGGTCACAGCAGTGTCCCTTGCAGCTTGAGACCCAGCGCCAGGCCCCCGGGCAGCCGGTTTGGAGGGCGCTCATGCCCCAGGTGTCCGCTTCGGTCCAAAGGAAGGTCCATCGGGGCAGGAAGAGTGCTACAAGTCACTGCGGGATAGCAGTTGAGGAACGATAAAACCTCTTACCTCTATGAAAACGGGTAGCCCTGAGACGCAGGGGCTGGTTCGCGTGCCCTCACCACCTCCCTCGCCCAGTCCCCAGCTCGGTGCTGTTCGGCCCCAGCTCTAATGAGCTGTCCTGCACTGCCCTACAGTAGCTATCTGTAACAGCTAATAAGGAATTGTACAGCTTTGCTTATCATTCACTCCCAGCACCAATTAAAAAGATTTAGTTATGCAAAATGCAATTACACTGTCATGGATAAAAGGGATGCAATTAATTAAAAAGGAATACTTTCCCTTAGGAATGCTGTTATTTCCAGATGCTCCCATCCCTGTCCCTGACCACTCCTTGTGATCTGAAGAGATTTGGGGGAGGAGAACTGGGGGGGTTGAGTAGTTTGTCTCCCCGTCTCGCTGACTCCCATGTATTTCTGAGGTACGTTAGCAAGAGGACACGGATATCGTCCAAAGCCCTAAAACCTCATTTCCAACACACCTGACACCGTTCTCCCTGCTTTTCCAAGGAGATGAACATTTCATAGAGGCTGTCTGGCACCAAGCTGGGACTTTTCACCTGTTGGGGAGAAAACTGGGCTTTCTGTCCACTGTGAAGGAATGGGGAGCAGCCAGAGACAGCGGGACAGGTGCTGTGTCTGGAAGGATTTACCAAAATCCACAGGGAAGCAGCTGAAATGAAGTTTCCCGTGTGGTGTTCCTTGGGAAGGGATGCGACGCGTGCCACCCCTCGCAGCCCCCTGCACGGGCAGGCTGCCGCTGTCCCATTCCCGCGGCGCGGAGACGCTTGGCCCCAGCCAACACCTCTTCCGTGGACAGGCGGATCCGGAAAGCTCAGCTCTGCGGCGAGGTGCAGATTTACCAGCCCTGGAGCTTGAGATCATGCAGGATCCTGCTGAGGATGTGTGTTAATAAATAAAGAGTATTTATCTAATCACTGCCATGTCTCGATATTGGCATGTCTGTCAAAGCGCAGAAAAACGACACGGAGGAGAAGGCTGGGGGTTGCACGTGGAGGTTGATGAGAGGCTGAACGCAATTTTCCTAGCCTCAGCAGAAGTCAGGCGCAATTCGAAGCACCACCCAGGCACACAGAGATGCTGAAGAGCGAAATGTTTACTGACTAAAAGCCAGGCCTCCAGGTTTCCAGACCCTGAAGTTTATGCGGAATGCATCCATAACACATCTCGCCTTAGCAAAATTATTGATGATCCCAGTTGCAAACGTAAAAAACGCAATTTCATTTGGCTCACAGCTAAGAAGTTGTTCTGTCTGAGGGCTGTTGTTCTTTGAAGTACATTAAAACTAACACATCAAAATGTCAACCGTAGTAAAAAAATAACGTCTCTGCTCATGCTACAGACAGGTAAAAATTTTAGTATGCTTTCTGGCTGTATCTAAAGATAGATTAAACTTAGCTTGTAACATGTGGGTCGCTAATTTTATTTTCAGCCCTCACTTCTGAAGTCTTCTGTTGTTCGCAGGGCGAGATCACGTCACCACAAATCTGCTGACAAATTTCTGAGCTTTTTCTGCTAAACATCATGACGGAAGGCAGCATCTGGCCTCAAAACCCTTGGATAGTGTTTTTCTGTCTCACTTGGTGTCAGAAGTGGTCATGTTTTGCTTGGTTGACTCTCTTCCCACTGGCGTGGTCCAGCAAAGGCCCAACCAACCATCCAGCGCAGCGCACAAGCCTGAGCTACCAGTGTTTCTGATCTGAGCAAAGGGACCAGTTCGGCTCTCACTGGCACCGGTACAAAGCTGGAGCATGCATGGATGCAGGCAGCTGCTCTGCCGTGACACAACGTTGAATTTAACCCAAAGTATTTAAACAGACTGTTAGTGGTAGCTCCAAATGACTCTCCATTTATTTCAGTATTTGTCTTTTTCAAATGTGACCTAAAATCTATAAGTAATTAGTTATTGTACTGGCTACAGTATTGCAAAATGTTTCCCTTCATTTTTTATTCAGACTCTGAGCTACAACTCCAAAATCATTCTAGTCACACCAGCCTTCAAAGGTCTGATGGGGAGGAAGGGGGGCTAACGCCTTAATGTCTCTGAGATTTGCAAGAATATTTGAGGATTTTCTGGGGATTCAGTGAGAGTTGAAAAAAAAAGAGTTTTGCAGGCAAACAGGGGAACTTGTGCCTCCAGTTCAAAAGGAAAGACACATCCAAATGGAGAAAGATTTAAATGTTAAAGTGCTAAATAAACATTGCTATTCAACAGCGGTCTTTGTCTTTTGAGTCCTAGGTTAAAACTACTTCACAGGGACTATAAAAAGCTCCTTACTCTCCTTTGTTGAAGCTAAATAAATTTTAACAGTACAAGGTCCAGAGTGAAGAATTGCCACCTAAAAATCCTCCCAAGTCATCTAGATGCCACAGCGAGGAAGGCAGGAGAGGGCTTTTGGAGTTGTTAACAAGTATGCCTTGTGAATAAGAAGGCAGCACAGAAATCACGTTTATTCTGGGTCCAATTTGTGACCTTTCGTGTAAATGCTAACGAACAAATGGCGTTGTGAAGGTGCTGGTTCCATGCCACCAGGCTATCAGCAGCACAACGGAGCACGGCTCTGCAGTGACCTTGTATCTCACTGCCATAGGAAATCCTGCTGGAATCAATAGATTCAGAGGGCTTTCAGGCTCGGGCCATAAATCACTCAAGATACGAATTACTGCCTTATTAGAGCAGCTTCATAACTGTAATTCCAGATAAGTGCGCAATTAGTCTGATCTCTTCTGATAACACGCCAACAGGAAAAAAAAAGTCATCTCCTACTAGGCTGAGTAGCTATTCAAAGGAGCTGCAGCAATCTTTCACAGATGTTAAGGCCAGTGGGACCATTATAATAATCTCATCTGACCTTCTGCACGCTGCAGGGCAGAAAAACTCACCCAGGAGTTTCTGCATCATTCTGAAACTATGGCTCGTTTTCCAGGAAAGTGCCTCGTCTTGGTTGGAAGTTTTCTGGAAGGAGAGATAGCACCATGCTCCTGAAAAACCACCACGTTCTTGCCACGTTAATTATCCTGCTAGCTCTCTCCCAGTAACTCCACTCTTCACCTGTGCTGCGACACCAGGAGCCAGCTGAGGTCTTAGAGCCACTGAGTGCTGTTGTCTGAAATCTGTTCAGACAAGGTTCAAGGCAGAAGATGTTTCCCTTAACACAGTAAACTCCGCCTGGCAGAGACAAGCCCACAACCAGGTTTTGGAAGAGCTGCTGTACCAGGCAAGCCACACACCTGTAAAGGAATGCTAATGGCCTTGCCGGAGCTAAGAGAAAAGAGGAATGCGCGGCATGCGCCAGGATCAAACTGGAGGTGACCTTGATGGTTCTTCTCCTGTTCAGTATCTGAAAGGGAGTTACTGGAAGGTTTTTGCCACGGTAGCTGGGGCTCACTGCAAGCACCGGGACTCTGCCATTGCTCTGATTGTGCAGTCACTCTGATTTTAAAAGAGATGCTTTGTCTTTACAGAGTAGCGATGCGAGAAGCTCGGTGGGAGTGGAAGGCTCTCAACACGCTTCTGAGGCCCTCAAACCCTTTTTCTGTGTGGAAATGAAATCAAAATAAACTTAAGTGGCACTGTGTGCATGAGTAATGGCTAACCCCAGTTACCTGGGGCTGTGAGATGAGGATCCCAGGGCTAAAAGAACAAGGGTGATTTTTTTCCAGGCATGGGTAAAAACTGTTGACTCAACTTGCAGTGCTATAAAATTTCTCCAGTAACAAGCAGGGACAGACTCCTGCAGCAATGCTGGAGGGAAGGGAAATACCCTGTCTCTGAGAATCTAGCCATTTCAATCAACCTGGAAGAGCTACACAACACTATAAACGGATCTGGCTGCGGTTAAGGGATAGATGGGTGGAGGAAGAACACCCTTCACTTCTCCTGTGTTTATACTCCAAAACTGAAAGATTAAGAGTGGGGAAGTCCCCTACTTATGGTTTATTTGCTTTAGAGGCCTTTTTGAGTCCCCCAGTGCAAGCTGGCATGGGGAGTGCAGAAGATGGGAGAGCAGCATTTCTCTTTTCCAAGGGCCACTGTGACCCTGGAGCTCTGGGGCACTCTGATTGTCCACCACTTGGATGCAGAAATATGGGGAAAAAAAGGTCATTTTTTCAACATTTTCCTTTTGTTGCTCCCGGATGCGCAGTGCCACTTCCAATTACAGGCCAGCGTGTCAGTTGTGACCTGCTCTGGTGCGACGTGCTGTGACCCCATGGGGCAGGCACCATGCACTGAGGATGCGAGGATAACATGGCAAACATGTGGGGCCATGCTTGGTAAGGGGGTCCTGGTTGATGAGACTTCAGTAAAAGGCCTCCAAGCATCACCCAGCGCTGGAGACGAAGCAGAGTTGTGACCTGGGTCACATCTGCAGCTGGCATAAATCAGCATTGCTCTGTTGATAGCTGGGGAGCTAGACAAATTTGCTCCTGCTGTAATTCAGCCCTTTTTTCTTCATTTTTGTTTTGTCCAGCACTTTCAAATGCTGCTTAGCTCCCGTAAAATCTGTTATAATAATATATTACATGTATTTCAGTGGTTGAGACATTTTACAAGTGCCAGCCCACAGTTTTTCTGCAGGATGTTCTACAGCACACTTACAAAACCCATTTCTGTGGATTGGGGATACTTCTCTGACAGGAATGTGATTCCTATGTATGGGTTTGGGTGTAGGTTTACACTAGCAATGGCCACGCACACAGTGACAGTGACTGAAAGCTTCATGCAACGAGCTGCTGAGGCTCACGCAGGGCAGCAATGAGAGGAACATGTCCAGGCACTGCAGGTCTCCAGTCCCTCAGATATTTTAGTTTGGGATATGCAATCCCCATTTTGTGTACTTTTGTGATCTCCCTTTTGCATGTCAGCACTCGGTTGCTCCTGGCCCGTCAAACAGCAAGAAAAGCCTGCGAATATAAGTAGTGGGAAGGATAAGACCTTTGCTTTCACATATGCTTGGCATATAGACCAAAAGACAGCCTTTTCCTGGTACATCAGAAGATAGAAACTCACACTCTATATATGACTCACGAGAAATCAGACAAGCTGTTGTGCAAAGGAAAAGGCTCTAGAACAAACATTCCTTGAGAGATTCACAAAGCTGCCTCATCTAGACATGGATGACATCAGAAAATTCAGGGGTAAAGTGGATTTTAGCATCCTCTCATGCTCACTAGGTGACAGTGTCTTTAGCCTTTATTTTCTTTATCCCAGAAAGTCCAGATGAAAATCCAGCCAGGACGCGCCTTTCCAACTAGCTCTATGCATGTAACGGGAAAACAGCGTAAAGGGTGGGGGTTTTTTTAGAAAACAGTTCATCAAATTCACATGTATGTTCCTTGTGGAGAATCTTTTGTGGTTGTCCTGCTAAAGGAGGCATCTTCTGGCTGGGATTAAAAGATACAAACAGTTTCTATGTCGAATTTCACCTAGTCCTAGAAATCTGAGATAAGTGGAAGAAAGAGAAATGACTGCAGGCAGGCCCTGTGAACACCATATCTGTGCTGGTCTGCAGGTGTTTCATGTGAGCTAGATAATAAAATGAGTATTGCAGTCTTATCAATCCAGGATGGATCTCTGCCAGACCAGGATTGCTGTTCTTACAGACACAGACGTCAGAGCACCTTCTGCAAACTCTGCTTCTCCTTCCAAGATCCCAGGTGGGAGCTCCAGCATGCTCTGAAAGCCTGGAAGAACTTTCCATTGCTCCTAAACTGGAGCTGGGGTTTGCACTGCCCCTCACCTCCCGCAACACCGGAGAAAGGGGAAAAATTAAAAGAAACCTTTAAATAAACATTGTCGTGTGCAGCCTTTCTTCAGGACTTGTGGGATAAGCTCTGAAGCTGCAAACACAAGAGGCCATTGAGCAAGGGAGAGATCGAGCTCCGTCTTGGCTGACGTGAGGTGCACTTTTCCCCCATGCACCTGCAGCAGAGAAGTGATGCTGGGGTGGTTTGTCTTCTTTGAGGAACTCTTTTGGCAGTTCTGGTTATAACAAACTGGCTGGTGCTTTCCCTGACATTTACTTCACAAAATCTGGAGCTTCCCTCAGAGGGTCTTTCTGGAGTTTAGCCCAGCAATGAGTCAGAGGCTAAGTGCCTCCCAAAGCCAGACTTTTCTGCTCCTTTGAGTCGCTCTCAGCAGTTATTTCACCCGTGAAAGAAATCCCATTCCAGTTCTTTAGCTCCCCTCGCAAACACAGAGACCGCTCAGGGCCATGTGCCTCGTGTCCATCACTCAGCTCCCATCAGCTTTATCAGCCGCTTATAGCTCAGAAGCAGCAGCCAGCGCTGGACGTTGCCAAGGGACTTTCTGGAGTCGGGGTGACATTTATAAATCCTTCACTACCTCCTTTTCCCAGCCAGTCGTAACCCTTTGGCGGGCACTGTTTCCCAGTGTGGGGCTCACAGAGAAAGCCACCAGTCCCCATTTCTCCACCCACTCCCCACACAGCCCCATCTGAAACCAGATCTGAACTCCCCAACCAACTGCTCCCTAAATCCAGAGGGAGAAGGTTCGAGGTGAGACAGGAGTGAATAAAAGGTGCAAGAAATAATATCATCTGGAAAGTGGGTGATACTACCTGAACTGAACTCAGGACTGAGGAAGCTTCAAGGCAGATGGCTTAACTAACGAGGCGTGGGACGCTCCAGGAGTCAGGATTCCCAACTTTGGGCACGTTTTTGCTGGTTGCCCAGGCATTTGAGGAGGGACTCGCTGTTCCTGCTGTGCAGAACCCCAGGGGTCAGGTCTTTCGCCAGCTTCTCAGACAGCCAGGCAGCACACACGGCCCATCCGCAAGCCCAGCAGCAGACTCACCCACCAGCTTTCTCATGCAGAAAACAGTAGGGACTCTCCCAAAATGGTTATTTAAACAGGGCATTTTAAATTAAGCTGCACTGATTATTAGAAAATGCAGTAATTTTCAGTCTCATGGTGCAAAGGCATTATAAAACTGCTGCAAACAGCTCTTCATCAACACTTCTAAGTTCCAGCTTTCTCCCACCTTGATACTCCAGCGGTTTAACCCTGATTATTGCCATTTATCTGTTCACCCTGGTACGATGGATGCAGTCCCAAGTCGTTCTTCGGCTCTGTGCCATCAAAGGACTCAAGTCCTTCGCTTAGCATCAGTGTGCCTAGTGCTAAGATGGGTTCTGACCCAGAACAGAGCCACACAGCGACACAAAATTAGAAAACGGCCTGAAAGTGTAAGCATAGAAGAGAGTTGTGTGGAGTTTTCATATAAATTTCTTTAAAAAGTCACACTTGGATAGAAGAAACTCCCGCTCCAGTGTAGAAGGGCTTATTCCCCAGCTAACTTGAAGTACCGCAGCTAAGCCTAACAAGTATTTGTGGATCCTTTCCCCTATCTTTAGGGGGTTTTCCCTCCTATTCATTTGTACATCTTCAACTCTTTAGATGTAAACTGTTCCAAGATGTACATATGATATGAATTTATAACCCAGATGATAGCTCTCATTTTCATTTTAAGGAGGCAAACTCATGTACTGTTTCTAAGGCTTTAACTCTTAATCTTCATTTTCAGAGCCCTATGTACTGCCCTATTGATATTTCTGACCTTTACTTTCCAAATATTCGATCTCTTTCAAATGAGATCTTTGTAGCTGGCAGTATTTGAAAACACCAATACTGCTAATCAGCAGAAGTCTTGCTGAATTAAAAAAAAAAAAACCCACCTTGTCTTTGCATGACAAAACACTAATGCTAAATTAGCCCTGGCAGCCACATTAAGGTGTGGACTAGAGAGCAGGCCTTTGAGGTTGGTGAAGACAGAAAATATTTTAATCAGAGCTGAAAAAGGAAGAGATCAATGTCAGGTGTGCATAGGCTCAGGCAGGTCCTCAGTTGGCCTAAGTAAACTCAGCCCTGTTGAGGTCAAAATGGTTTACACCTGCAGTTACTTTTCCTGAATGAGGTGAACATGTAAAATCCCTTACTGAGTAGTTTTCAGCAAGCTTAAGCACTACGATTCTCACTAAAATGTAGAGGAGTTAGCAGTCTGAGAGATGACCACCCAAGTAATTGCAGGCAGCCTTCAAGGGAAAAATGGCTCTAAATCAAAGAATGCAAGTTCTTCCTCATTAAAAGCACAGATAAACTGTATAGCTGAAAGGTCCTCAGAACCTTTATCTATGTGCAGGTCATTTGACATGGCAGGAGACTGTTCATCCTGGTAGCAGCATTTCAGGTAGGCTGGGATAAGTCAAGTTGGTAAATACTGGGGCTGAAGCATCCCACCTGTTACTTTGAGGGTAGCTGAGAGACTTACCTGGCAGGTGATATGACCAGTACCTGGATGGAAAAGTGCAGAAATTCAAAGAGAAGAGCAACATCCAACTTTCAAAATGGACAGAGGAAATGAATATTCAAACTGACTCCATGGGAAAGAGTTGAAATGTAGAGAACCTCCAACAGACCATCAAAATTGTCCATTATTATGAAACCAAAGGGACATATCCAGGGAGTCTCGGGTCAGAAATTAGACTTTGCATTTCGGACGTGATCTTTTCACAATCAAGTAAAATTTGAGAATAAAAAAGAAAGCTCACACCAAGTCCAAGAAGCCTTGGCAGCGCAGGTATGAGAACTGGAGCAGTAAGAGACTCTTTTCGTTCTATGGCAAGCTGGAAAAAATCAAAATCAAACCTTGAGACTGAGCCAAAATGCAATTTTCTCTGTTTTCTTGCCAAAACTAAAAGCAAAAATATTTAAGTTTTTGGGATAGTGAGTGTTAAAGATTTCACCAGGTTTGCGTATTTGTTGAGTCAATTTTTGCTTTAGAGGCTTTTTAAAGGACCATCAGCAAGGAAAGCTTCCTTGCTCACACCAGGAAAAACTGGCAAAACAGAGTAGTTCAGCCCACCCTACCCGGTGTTTGTCTGTGCCACATTAGCAACGATTTAATCCTAGTGTCCCTATACCCACGCTGCCAGTCAGGACTTTTGAGCAACCCAGCTACTTTCTAGAAACTTTCTCGATGACGACCATCTGTCATTGGGAAAACACAAAAAGAGGGATTAGTAACAGACTGGCAGGGAATACTGGAAAACTGGCAATATATTTTACTGGGGATAGACCTAAACACAATGAGGATGTTGTTTTGAAATTAAGGGAAGAGCAGGAATTTTTGCAGTGTTCTCCTGAGGTCTGTTTTTTTTCCTTGCCATACCACTGGAAAAATAGCTGGCAAGCGAGAAGACTAATTATAGGGCATAAATCTACCATTTTGGGGAATCTCCCCTGGGGTCTGGTCCTCCTCCATTACTGCTCGATTGCCACTATTACTGCATGCAAGATGTTAGTATGTGCTGCTGCTAAATGCCACAGATGCATCTCTGTTATCCTTGGAAGCATAAACTGCTTCTTCTAACAGTCAATTGCCCAATTCAGAAACAAATCTAACGAGCTCATTCTGCCTTACTTTTTGGAACCCAGCACCATTTCTGCTGGGACGAAGACAAAAAGGGAAGCACACAGAAACTGCTTAGACAAGCTAATTGGGGAACTTAATTACTTCAATAATTTTGCTCTCCAAATTAAAGAGAAAAATGTTTCACAGATGAGAAGATTTTCAACGTGTCTCAATCCCAGCGAGAGAAATTTCTGTTTAAAACACTGATGGTCGAAACATCTCCAAGGCCATGTTCCTCGCAGAAGGGGAAAATATTCAGAAAATTGCCAAAAATGTCACCCAGGGAGGGAATCTCTCCCCAGATCTTATCTGCACTAATAAGAGTTTGCTGGCACTTTTGACGGCAGACAGATCTTCTGCTGGCAAAAGCCTTTCCCGCTCCCTCACTGAAGGAAGACATGCTCTTCAGTTGGTGTAAATCTACA
>Ga0065711_1050562_pt1 | contig 10775 bp, 7 predicted proteins | sample Hoacrofraction12_FD_59098 | JGI IMG/M metagenome (GOLD analysis project Ga0065711, IMG submission 59098) | Hoatzin crop microbial communities from Cojedes, Venezuela - Epithelial fraction 12 v2 (version 2) | ecosystem: Host-associated > Birds > Digestive system > Esophagus > Crop | place... | reverse complement strand
CTTGAACACTTCCAGGGAGGGGGCATCCACAGCTTCTCTGGGCAACCTGTTCCAGTGCCTCACCACCCTCATGGTGAAGAATTTCTTCCTAATATCTAATCTAAATCTACCCACTTTTAGGTTAGAGCCATTCCCCCTTGTCCTATCACTACACACCCTTGTGAAAAGTCCCTCTCCATCCTTCCTGTAGGCCCCTTCAGGTACTGGAAGGCTGCTATCAGGTCACCCCGGAGCCTTCTCTTCGGGCTGAACAGCCCCAACTCTCTTAGCCTGTCCTCACAGGAGAGGTACTCCAGCCCTCTGATCATCTTTGTGGCCCTCCTCTGGACCCGCTCAGACACATCCATGTCCTTATGTTGGGGGCTCCAGAGCTAGTACTACTACATATTTTTTATTCCTATATGTATGAACATCTGTTTTGTAGTGTACTCTTCTAAACTTTTTTTTGCATGAAGTCTGGTTTCCTGCAGGGCTGTTTTGGGTAGGTGCTTCCATTAAGACCTGCAATAAAGGCAATGTATATTGTAAACTTCTGTATTTTGAATTTGATATTAAAGGTATAATTCAGAATGATGTCAAAATATGAATACATTTTCATGTCAAATTGTGACATTATTCCATCTGGTTTAGCAACATTTTATATCCAGTAAACAAACCCAACCTTTTTGTCAAGACAATTTGTAAAGGAGGGGCACTCAAAGAACACTAAGCCTTTTCATCTTCCTAATGCCGTACCAACGCTGTGATTAATCTTGGGCTTGTATGCACAGGGTAATTACTCTTGAATAAGGAGGTGTCGGAGTTTTAAGTAGTACGATGATTCTAGGACAGCTCTCTATTTGTACTTCCTTATTTTGTATTGAGAATGCTCATGCATGGGGAAGTCACTGGAAAACAATAGTTACAGAATAACTAACTTATCTATTGTAATGTCCTGTGTAGACAAGCCTTTAAGGTTGATTCTCTTCTATCTTCTTTGTCAATTTAGCTCATTCATTCACTCTTGTTCAGGATGTACACCATGCACGCAAGGAATTTTCTGACGTTGCTGTGTGAGATGGGAGAAGGTGATTACAAAAGGTTGTAATGCGGCCTATATTATGCACTTGTTGTGTTACACACTTTTTTTTTTGTCTAATTCTTGCTGGTGGACCCTGATTAATTCCCCATAGAGAAGATTTCTCCATATATCCTGGAAATTGGCCACAGTAATTGGCGAATTGGGGCTCTCAACCTTGTGGCAGATGCCTCAGGCCCCTCCTGAAATTCCCAGGTTGAGTCTGCATTGCAGAGTCTTTCTTCTGTTTGAATGTAGTTTTATTGAGACTCAGTAGAAGCTCTGTGCAATGTGCTTGTGTGACATTACTGAGTATCAGACAATCTTAAACACAAAACCAGGTTTAGTCAAGCAGAGTAATGAGTTCTTGGAAATAAACTGGAACAGAATTTGCTTTCTCCTGAAAAGGGGAATGAAAACTGAACCCTAGTGGGTACTTAACAACCTAGTTCCTCTTTTACTTCTCTGATACTTTAGTTGGTTTTGGGAGCTGGCAGCCCAATCTCACCCAGTGGAGCCCTACAAATTTACATAGCCTCTGCTTCTTTGTTTGAATGGGCCTTTCATCCAGCTCTCTGGCCACCTTTCTGTGCATCTAGTTCTGATAGCATCCTTCATAGAATCATTAAGGTTGGAAAAGACTGCTAAGATCATGAAGTCCAACTATCAACCCATCACCACCATGCCTGCTAAACCATGTCCTGAAGTGCTGTATCTACGTGTTCTTTGAACACTTCCAGGGATGGTGACTCCACCACTTCCCTTGTCAGCCTGTACCAATGCTTCTTAACTCTTTCGGTACAGAAAATTTTCCTAATATCCGATCTAAACCTCGCCTGATGAAACTTGAGGCCATTTCCTCTCATCGTGTTGCGAGTTACTTGGGAGAAGAGACCCACACCCACCTCATTACAACCTCCTTACAGGTAGCTGTAGAGAGCGATAAGGTTCCCTCCTCTGCCTCCTGTTCTCCAGACTAAACAATCCCAGTTTCCTCAGCCACTCTTCATAAGACTTGTTCTCTAGACCCTTCACCAGCTTTGTTGCCCTTCTTTGGACGTGCTCCAGCACCTCAATGTCCCTCTTGTTCTGAGGGACCTTGCTTGGCACCTTTGTTCTAGCTTGAATGGACTTCCTAGTTACCTAATTTTTGACTTGAAATGACTGTAAGATAGCACAGAAATGTGAAACTTCTTAAAAATATACAGGCAATTCCAAGTGCTGCTGCAGCAGGATCGGTATAGCTACCTGTAGTTGTTGCAATGGAGGCAGGTTTTATGGAGGAGAATATGGACTGGTAGCAAATGGATGGCAAGTACAATTGAAACGTCTCAAGGCTGGCTGAGCATTCTCATGTGCAATCCTGTTTGCTCCCCTCCTGGTGGTACTGTACAGTAATGCCTGTGTAAATTGGAAATTGGAAAACAGCTTCTCCTCCTTGTATGGTGGGCTTGGCTGGATGGGCAAAAATTGCACTGAAACAGTGCAAAGTCTCCCTCTCTCTGGATTCCAGTGAGATAGCAGCTGTTGGGACCTGTTTGTAAATGATTTGTGCTACTGAATTGCTTGAAAATATCCAAAGATACATCTCTTGATGTTTTCAGTTGTGGCCTTTGCTGCTCCCTGTTTGGGTCCTTACAGCAAAAACATGATGAGCTAAAGCAATGTAACATATATGAAAGTTTGCTTTGGATTTCTTCCTCAAAGTGTAGCTGCTCTTAGGACCTTCTGCGATGTATGATTTTAGTTGTGACAGTGGCTTATTTCTCTCATTTGTCTTAGTAAGCATTGTGGGAAGGTTTAATTTCTTCCCCTGAGACATATGGATTAGAGTTTACAGTGGTTTTTGTTTTCCTGTTGTTTATTCTCTCTGCCAAAACAGAAGATGGATAATACAGAATTCAGCCTTCTGAGTAAGAAGTAAATGGATTTGGTGCTGTTTATTTTTTCAATGTCCTTGTCTCCTCTTTATTGGGGTTTGTAGAGAGGTCAGCTATATGGTTTAATAACCATGATTTATGTTGCAGGCAGTGTGTTTCTTTGCTATGTGATTATGTCCCATTGTAAAATTGCTATTCATAGCCCTACAGCGGTGTGTGTTCTGCTTTCTTAAGCCTTGCCTTAACTAAAGGCATGGTGCAAGCAAGAACGGAAAAGATTCAGAAAACGGTCTTTGAATGTTGAGGTTAGACCACTGTTAAGCTCTTATTTTTGAAGAGGCAAATTAAGAGAAGGTTCTGAAGAGCATACTGCATGATGAACTGTGTGCAGTTAACCTAGGCTAGTTCCAACCATAAAGGGTTTTTGAAAGCACGTAGCGGAGTGCCTGTGACTTCCTCTCTTCAGCTAGTTCCATACTTGATTAGTATTGTTAGCATATCTTGCTTCGCTCGTTTTTGTTTCCTCCTCCTCAATCTTGAGGATGTCTTAAATAGAAGTCTTTATGAAAATCTGAAAACTCCCAAGAGTGTTAATGTCAGGCTCTTCAAAGGTATCTAGATAAACAAAGAAAACTTAAATCTTCCTATTACCCCAGCATAACATAACAGCAGACTGATTGCAAAGACACACAAAGTTTCATAAGTTACTGCTGGCATCTCCTTTTTTCCTCAGAAACGTTAGCATTGGTAATGCCACTACAAGGGGTAGGCCCTTAAAGATACCTAGGTGCCTAATGCCACACTGAATTTGAGCATCTGGTCCTTGTGAGCAGGTATTTCACAGACCATGTAAGAGCTTCCTTTGAGAGCAAAAGAAAAATTCTAATGGCTGAGACTGTTTTGGTGCTTCTGTCTCTGAAAGTGGTTTTTGTGGTCTCTATTCTCCCTTTCCTCAGCCACTTAGCATTTTTGATGTCCAGTTTCTGAATGCAGTTGGAGACCTGTTGGACCTCATTCCCGCATTGTTTGAGTATTCTGCGCGGGGTGGACAATGCCATGTGGAGCCAGGAAGTCATGGGAAGTATCAGTGGGATATGGGTCACTGCTCTGCACTCATCAAGGTGAGCACCAAGAACTTCACTTCCAGTGACTGTGTTGATTTGTAGTGGCATGAGTCTGCGTTCTTGGAGTCTTTGGTGTTTGTGTTGCATGTGCATAAAGAGACTCCTGTCAGTCAAGGTGCTTTTATGCAGTTGTCATTTGTGCCTCTGTAGGATTCTGGGTCCACTTTTGTTCATTTGTGTTCAAGGGCAGGGAAGAAACCAAACCAAGACCATAGAGTCTGACAGTAACAAGCTGCTGGAATTACTAGGGAAAGGGAAACTAACACAGAGACGAGACTGGAAAAGAGTGACTTGATTCACCTAGCCAAGTGAAGTCTGAAGGGAGAGGGGTATTGTGAATGTCTACAAATACATTGGGCAAATAAGCAGTGAGGAAGGGAAGAGAGTTAGTTAAACTACAGGACAGTGCTAGTACAAGAACAAATGGGTGCAAGTGGCTGCTATATTCTAAGTGTTAACAGTGATACTCTGGAATGGCTTTCCAATGAGAGTAATGACAGAAAAATGCTTTTGAGATAAGTGTCTGATACATCATGGTGGCAATTAAATTTTTCAGTTAAAATTATCAAGGATCTAGTCAGCATATGGAGACTCCGTGTATCCCAGAGCAACAATATTGACCTTAAATTGAGAAGCATTCATTCAAGCATTTGCCTACAGCAAGAGGTTTCTGAGCTAACAACAAATATTAGAACCAGGGAAATACTTTGAAAAGATGTACTATCAATATATATTTACCTTTTCAAAATGAATTTACTTGCATTTGCTTCTGTACTTTAAAGTCACCCAGAGGCATTTTCGCATAAACAGCATGTTCTGAGTTAGTGTTAGATATGTTTGCAGAGAGCTGATCTGAATGTGTAGGTACGGCTATTCAAGAGGAAACCGGGGAAACAAAACATACCATGTGATGCAGGTGTCCCCCCAAATCCTAAGCTGTTTCATTTTGAAAAATAACAACTAATTAGTTGAAAACAACACATGGGCAAGAATTATTTCCAGAGATTTCAGGACTTCATTGTTAAATACACAGTTAAAAGTGCAAGAATCTGCTCCTTCCTGAGCAATGCAGTGAATCAAACTACTTAAAACAAGTTGTTCTCCGAGTTTCTATCAAAGTACAATACATGCAGTGTGTAGTAGGGTCTGAAATCATTCATCTTTCTGCCTCTGTTTTCCAGGTTCTGCCTGGATATGAGAATATATATTTTGCCCATTCCAGCTGGTTTACATATGCGGCCACACTGAGAATATATAAGCATTGGAACTTCAATATAGTTGATCCAGACACTAGCACCAGCCGTGTCTCATTCAGCAGTTACCCAGGTAAGGTCAAGAAAACCGAAACAATGTAGATATCCAAGATGGCATGGACCATCTTAGTGTCTTGCAGATGTCTTGTCAATGAAAAGGATGATACCTCTACACGCACTGGCTTTGATCTACCTTAAAACTTTTAACCACCGAGAGGATGAGATGTCTTCAGTTTCTGGGCTTGACCGTGATATTGTCATCATCTTTTGTTGTTGATTAGTCACCTTCAGTGCTCTGAATAGTAGTAGTTAAATATTCTACCTCTGGCATAAACGCACTGCTTTGAATTCTGCTGATGTAGTCTGCAGTCATCTTGAACTTCTCACCTTGCCTGTAGCATTCGCATGTTTGGCAGTCTTGAACACTTCTGTTTACCACTGTGGCATGATTTGTGCTGTAATGGGGTTGTTAGAGGGTATCTAGTAAGGCTAGTAACACTGGCCATTTGATATTGTATTGAATTGTTTGATGTTGGGTTAGCAAACCTTCAGGTTGGTGGGGTTTTTTTATTCCCCACATCTCCCTTTTCCAGCTTCTTTATAAGCTGTTGCAGAGGGGAGTATTTTTAAATGCTTTTTAAAAATACTGCTCAGGAAGATTGGGCAGCATATAATATTCTCAAGTTTCCTGGAAGAATGTTAGAAATTGCCAGCAGTTAATATTTCAGTAGTAAAATATGTACTCTTGCTAGAGGAGCACCAAGAAATGTGAACATGGAAACCAAAGCAAATCTAAGACTCTAAGAGTGAGTTAGCATTGCCTAAGTTTTTAAAGGTGGAATTTCAAATTCAAAAATACCCGAACCCTCAAGAATCTTCATAAACTTTTTGAAGTATGTGCTGTAGGAGACTGTGTCGTTCTGATTAAATTTTGTTGGATGATGATTTCAAAATGAGCTGCTTTGAGTTACTGTGCTTGCCGTACTGCAAAGGCAAGGGTCCCTCATGGCAGGGACTCCTGAGACTCTGACTGAGAAACTGTTTTGCAAAGCAGTTGCATTGATTTCATGTTGAAAGCAAGTCTTTTTCTGTGGGGTTCTGACCCTCCTCAATGACTTTCAGGAATGCAACATTTTCTGATAACTGACATTTTTGCTTTGAGGAAGGAATAGAGGTACTCCGGCAAATGCCTGTTAAGTGTACAGCCTTTCAAGAGCTTGGGTTATCTCCGGTTCCCTTGGAGGAATTTCACTCACTCATTGCAAGGAATTTTGCCAAGCCTGTGTAACCTGGTAGAAAGCCAAGTTTTCTGTCTGAGCTCTGTTCATCACCTTAATGTACAGAAGGTTATTCTGGATCTCGTATCTCTCAGCAGAAATACTGGTGAGGATAGTACTACCTTTCAGGAGAATGTGGCTCTGTTTCACAGCTGTTGCATGCTGCATTGTGCTGCATATTCAGAACTGGGTATCAGGATAAGCCATGCAGAGCCTTTATTATTTTATTTTTAGTGGGTGTCTGTGCAGATATGTCTGGGTTGTTCCTCTTGTTAATTCTTTGTATAGAGTGAAATACAAATCTTCTGTTTTGATAAAACCAATAGAGCTTCATGGAGGCCGTTGAGGTCTGCAGAGACGGCTCATTTTAAAGCTTGCTTGTGCCAGGTAGACTCTGACACAGTGATTTGGTAGGGTGTGCTTCTACCAACAGAATTCAGTGGGAACTGTTGCAAAACGTAGTTCCCATGGCTACAGTGAAGTCTGAGAGACCTGTGGTGTGCAAAGTGTACTTGCTGGCTGCGTAATTAAATGGTACTATCACAAGCACTGGACAAGCATGATCCATTGACCACAGCATATTGTATTAGCTGTGGGTGTAGTTCACAAACTTGCAGTTTTCCAGGGGATGAGCAAGCTCTAAAGCACTAGCCTGGTAATGATTATGCAGGAATGAAGGAACTGCCAAATTCCTCTGCTCCGTGTTGTGATGAGATGAAGCCTTGTATTTTCAGGGCATCTGACCACAGAATCTACAGGTCCTGGCCATGGCTCAGCTTGATGACCAATTTCTCACTGCATGCAAGTTTCCACTCTTATTCTCTGTCCTGATGACACTAAGAACTGGTAAGAAAGACCAAGCCAGTAAGCTCCCCTGAGTAGTAATAGGATTCTAATGTACATAGAAGTATTGACTTTTGGAGGAAACAAAGAGCATTAAAAGATAGGTGTCCATCCAGGGCTTCAGTGACACCAAACTGAGTAATTAAAAGACTACTGTCGTCCAGTAGATTGGATATGAAGTAAAACTCTTCTGCTGTCCAAAAACTGTGTCAGAAAAGTTTCAAGGAGTCATTTGCTTTTGCAGAAGGAATGTGCCAACTCCCCAGTTTCTCCTGGGGTCACAGAGTAAAATTGTCCAGATTGTTTACTTACTGAATTTCAAAAGACAGGCTGCTACACCACAAGATGTAATATTTGTTGTGACTCAAAGGATCTAAGACTGTTCACTAACCATGATGCGTGTCAGCATGTGCATTACGATACAGCTAGAGGGCCTTGCGCTTCCTTGCTTCTGCGGTGACTGAGCAGGTAGGAGGACAGACAGGAATTGCAGGGTCTACCCCTGCCTTCCCAGCAGTTCCCCACATTCCTGCCAGCATGCTCAAGCATCACTGTTGCAGCATGTCCTCTCTTTGCTGCTTTGTCCCTTTAACAGCAACAGTAGCACTGCAGAGGCACAGTCAAGTGGAAATGAATGGTAATACTAATCTCTGCTTTGGCAGAATGATTTAGCCACTTGCTGCTCGTTTCCACACTAATCCTAATCCTCACTTGAACTCTGCTCCTAGCCTTATCTTTCTCTTCTATTGAAAACATCCGTGCAGAGCTACATGTAGGACAGGTCTGTGAACCTCTGGGAAAGAGGGCATCTCTGAGCTGAATGCTTGGGCATCCCTGACTTCAGTATCTTGTTCAAGCTCTATACATCCGTACTTACTGTGGTTGGTGAATCTATGCACAGCAGAGAGAACTTAAATTGTACAGGCATGCCACAGTTGCCCGCAAATGTTAAGGGAAGTTATGTTCATATGGCGGGGGGTGATAGTAAGCAATGCAATAACAGAGACTAGGTAGGCGCTATGTTTTTCAGGACATACCTAGTAAAAGAGAGAAAGTGCCCCCCCTCCCCCCATGCTATGCAGTCACTGCTCTGCACTGCCCCATTGCCCCATTGAGGCATTCAAAGAAATGAGCCCAAATAAAGGATGAAATTTGCAGTTTTTCTTGGACAGCAGGCAGGTTGCAGCTCCCAAGATTTCTGTCTGTTTGGATGGACCTCTTCTTGAACGGTTGGTTTTGAACCCCATTTAAGAAAGGGAATATGGAGCCAAGCACTCTGGTTTGGGTAGTGACCTACTTTCTCTGGGCTAAGCCACTGTCTTGTTAAGTATGTTGCTCTCATTTTAGCTGTTCAAGCAAAACAGTTGAGAAGAACTGTATTGCCACCTTTTCTCCTCTGGTCTGCTGTCAGGATCTTGCTTGGTTGAGGCAGGCTGTGACATGGGAACAAGATGGCACAAGTCTTGATGGATAGCTATATGTGTGTGGCTGAGGCAGGAGAGAGAAGTAACATATGTCCCTTGCTTTGAAGGTCTGATGTTTGTGCAGGTTCAGAAAGTGCAGCATTATCCTTCCCCACAGTCTGAGCGAGAGCTAGGAAGAACAAAACATGGAAAGGGTGGTAGCCCTTGTACTCAAGGGACCGGCTTGCTCATGAAGTATTGCCAGAACATTGCCTGCTTCCCTACTCCTTCCAGCATCTGTCTAAAACCTGGAGGGAAGCAAAGGAAAGTATCTGAAGTCTTTAGAGCTAAGAGGCCAGAGCTATAGTGTGGGATGTGCTATTTCTTGATGCCTAGGAGAGGTCTACAAGTGGGAGGAAGGCAGCTGGCAGGAGTTCAGTCTTCACATGACAAGCAGCTGTTGATGGGATTAAGAAAGATAACCCAGAGAAGACATCTGCTTTCCCATTGTCAGGTGTGTTTATAGCCCAGAGCACTGAGCATCTCAGCTGGGAGCTACTCTCATGCCTGTGAGGTGGTGGGTAGACCTCATGTCTCTGACTTCCATCCTGTGATACTGACCCTTTCTGTAATTGAATGAGCACAACGACCTTTTAAAGCACCAAAAAAACTGATGACATCTGGTTCAGAAAGCAGCAGCCTACTACTTTAGGAACAGTAGCTGCCAGGAACGTGTTGCCTGCCACATGCTCTTGAGTGTGCTGACTCTCTGGAGAACACTGAGGCTCAGATTTCAAAAAATATTTTGCTTTGCTTGGCTGATTAATATTGTCATGATGAATGAAACTCCGGACTTTGGAAACTTCAGTTTTCCAGTGATGATTTGAAACTGAATCTAAATGACTCAGACCCAGAAGATGTAATCAGAAGTGCTTTTGCTTGTTTCCATGTAGGAAGAATCAAGTTCATTGGGGGGGGGATAAAAAAAAGAAAAAGAAAAAAATGGTTTAGAGCTGCTGTTAAAAATGGGAGATGGATTTACAGGAAAAAATAGGTGAACTGTGTAGTAAGATAATAGCTGGCCGAAAAGGCGTTTTCAATTACAACAGATTTTCATACATGCTTAAAAAGACAAGAATGACACAAGAGGACATCAAATACCTGCTGATATCTCTAAGCTTCACCCAGGTGTTAGTTTTGTGGATGTCTTTGCCCTGGGTAAACCTGTTGTATGCGTTGAACTTCCCCTTGTTTCAGGGGTGCCTGTGCCTTAAGTCAAAACAGTGTATGTTATCTCAGAATAATTAGGCTGGTAATTATGTATCATGGAGGGCACACTATTTTAAAACATTGCAGGAGAAAACTTGGTAAATACTAAGGCCCAGGAGGAAATCCCCTTGTTTTCAGCTTAGCTCAGCTTTGCAATTTATTTGAATTACAGCGTTCAAACTTCAGTTAATTCGGCCTCCTTCCTTGTGTTGACACTTGATTTGAGTGGAGTTTTTATGTTTTATCTCAGCTGTTGACTGAAAAAGAAGAAAAAACTGGTTTATTTTGAAGTGGGGCACTTGACATTAGCACCCACATGGGAACTGGCATTCAATTCAAATCACAGTTGCTTTAGCAATTCCATTTCTTGTCTCTGGGCAAGCACTTGACTCGTTACACAACAGCTTATTGCTGGTGATGCCGTGAAAATCCGGAGTTGAAGACTCAATAGTCGGCAGACTATTAAGCAGGTATTCTTTATTACGGCACCAGGCACAATCTCTCCCCCAGACGTGTGCACCGAAGAGAAACAGTTACTAGGTATTTATGCTATGTTAACATACATATTAATTACATTTCCAAGAAATGTTTATCATAGTAATGGCTTTTCCGAGAACTCATTAATATATGGTAATGTCTGTCGCACATGTTTGTTTGGCGTCTCTTGGC
>Ga0065711_1050561_pt1:2500-10775 | contig 10775 bp, 12 predicted proteins | sample Hoacrofraction12_FD_59098 | JGI IMG/M metagenome (GOLD analysis project Ga0065711, IMG submission 59098) | Hoatzin crop microbial communities from Cojedes, Venezuela - Epithelial fraction 12 v2 (version 2) | ecosystem: Host-associated > Birds > Digestive system > Esophagus > Crop... | reverse complement strand
CATCGCACCTTTCCCTGGGGCCTGCCGCTGGCCAAGGACCAGCGCACACACTGCATCTCGGAGGTAACAGATGACTTCTGTCCAGTGTCCAGATCAGCGCCCAGTGACCTCCAATTGTTGGGAGTAGCACCATGTCCAATCCAATCCCCCCCTTGCTTCCTAACCCAATCTTTCTTATGTCAAAGGACAAATTGCTTCATTCAGAAAATGGAAATAGATGGAGGGAGCTCACTTTGGCAGCATTTCCAATAACCAAATATCATGAAAGAAATGACATAAGAGATCCCACTAAGGGACCACAATATCCAAGCATATTGATCTGATTTACAAACCTTTTCTAATGTGAAACAAATGCTGTGGGTGTGAATTCATACTTAACCATAAAAACCCTTGCATTACTCTGTCTCTTATTAAATACCACATATAACTCTCAGCAGGTTTTATGTTGTGTTTTACTGTCAGGACTGGTTAAAGCTGGCCTAACATTTTGTTTGGCAATTAAGAAAATTTGTAGTTTAATTTATTAAACCAAAAGAAAAAAACAACTACACAGAGCACAATTAGTTTCGTTTTATACTGTAGCTCGATCTACCTTCTCTTCTAATTATTTACAATCATTCTGTTTTACATCTGAATCTCCATCATTCCGAAGTTATGTGGTTTGGAAAACAGACACAGATAAAATTGCAGCAGTCAGCCGCTAAAAAGGGAGGCACTGAAGTAAACTCCGAGAGTCACAGAAATGGTGCTGAAGAAAAGATGGATCTGTGCCAACACCTGGATCTACAGAGGATGAGAGTCCACGAGCAAAACCCGGAGAAAAACTGGAGACAGCTACAAACCGAAGAAGGTAAAATCGCCAGTGGATTTCTGGAAGTACTTTAAGCCGGAAACTCCCATAACAAAACCGCAGTTACTCAGGATTAGAGGGGGAAAAAAAAAAATGTCTAGAATTATTTATGGCATTTTTCACAGAGATCAGGCCATACCCAAGTCAGGACACCTTCCCAGGTCTAAAGTCAATCTCCAGTGGAAAGAAACCAAGTTTTGTTGATGCGTTTTCCTATCACCGACTTTCCCTCACCCACGCAAAGTCCGGTTCAATCCAGGCAGCCATTCCCTGCTCGAGCAGATAGTGGGGGAACGGGTAAGGACTAAGAAATCACTCCCCATGTTCCTCCGTACCTTTGGCTACGCTCAGCAATTCTTTGTTTCCAACGGGACAGAGCCCAGCTTACGCCTGCCTGGCAGTCACCCGCGGCAGATACGTCTGTGGCTGAACAGCCCTGTTTGGATGAGCTGAAGGAAGCGCGCTGCCCACCAGCACCTCGCGAACCGCAGCAGAACTGCACAAACATAAAGAGGAAATCCTAATCAAATTTGGATCGGTGAAGAGCATTCCTGACAATCCACACAATACCAAGACCAATTCGATTTTATTGGTTGTTATTCAAAAGAAAGGGCGCTCACATCTATCCTTTGTGTATTAATAACCTCACTCAAACTAGAGGGTTGTGATTTTTCTTTTTTTTTTTTTTTGGATTGGGGTTTTTGATAGGTCTTCTTGTTTGCTTTATAACTAAACTGCGTGTTCAGTGCAGCCACAGCTCCGGGAAGAAAACCAAGCGTTTGTTTAAGATTTTCAGTAGTGAATTCACCTTTTAAACGCGAGCGCCTCATTCTTACGTCCTACCAAATTCACTTCTTCTGGTGCACCCGTCACGGTAAAATGAATTTATCCCAAAGGTGAGGCTGGACCTTTGCTGTTTAGTAACTCCTTCAGCTTTTGGATGAATTCTTGCTCCGATATTCTTTAATTTTTTATTTTTTTTTTTAGAAACTTTTGCAAAGTGCAGTGGGAGTTTTACATGGAAGCCCTTGTTTGTATTCCTACTTTCTAAAAGCCTCCTTAAACACCGCTGGAGGATTAGGCCAGGTTTCTTTATTTCCTCTCCTGCTATTTCTTTATCATTAAGGCCGAGGAGTTTTTCCCGAGCAGAATCTCGCTAATCGCTTGCCCCAGCCCCCATGGCTTTGTTTCTGTCAAAAGAGCTCCTTTCAGCGGCCGCGCGGCGCGAGCTGTCTGGGCAAACGAACGACTCTTTCTCACCAGATGTGCAACCGTGTTTCGTCTTTCACGAGAGACAAGCTGGAGCCGACTCCTTCCGCTAGCTGGGCCTATGCTACATGTCTTACAACAACACAAATGTAAGCCCCTTCCTTTCCACACATGTTAAACTCATTTCCTAGTGAATTATTGGGAAAACACAGCGCTGTCCTTACCGCCGCGTTCGGATGCTGCAGTTTACTCTCCGCGCTTCTGGCACCGCTGCCGTGCGATGATGGGCTCAGTATAATTTTCTGGCTGTGAAACTTTTGCTGAAAGTATCACAGATTTTCCTTTTTTTTTTGCTCTTTTTTTTTTTTTAATTTGCCTCCAGCCTCGACATACCAGCATCTCCCAAGCCCTGCGGAACAAATACCTTCCCTTTCTACCTAACAACTGCTGCTCGCACGCAGGATTTTTTCCATCTTTGAGAAATAAGGAGAGTTTGTTCAATAACAAAATAAAACCCAGAACTGAGCCAGCCGTATTCTGTTTCAGCTGGGCTGATATACCGAGGAACTAGCGAGCTTTCCTTGCCTTAAACTGTTAACAAACCAAAACAGCGAACAGAAAAGCCAAATCACTGCCTCTCATAAAACCCAGAGTACCCCTCAGCCTGTAAAATTCCCCAGCTTCAGGTCTTTTTTCGAAAGCGCAGTTACATCTTTATTTTACCAGGGCATTAATAATGCCGGCAGAGCGTCGTGTTGTGCGCAGTTTCGACCGCAAACATTTTTGCGAGGTTTGCTGTTCAGATAAACAAACAAGAGGAGCTTGTCCGCTGGCAGCCCGACCCGCCTGAATGGGTTTCATTTTCCTGGAGCGCGAGCTGCGGCCGGGCTGCCAAGCGCAGGTTGAGCTCCCGCGTCCCCTTCCCTTCGCCCCGCCTGTCAATCACCCCCCTGGCATCCCCAGTGACAATTTCCATCCTCCCGGCCTGGAATTTCCACCTCCTCCAGCCTGGCAAAGCTCTCCCCCAGCCCTGCGAGTAACCCAACGAGTAACCCAGCGAGTAACCCAGCGAGTAACCCAGCTAGTAACCCAACGCTGCCGCACCGGGGCTGCTCCAGCCCCCAGCCCCCCGAAACACCTCTGCGGTAGACAAGGAGCCTGCTTAAGCCCACTTCCACCGCTCTGCGCTTCACAGGTTGTTTTTTTTAATTATCTGCTGTCTGAGAGTAATTATTTACTTCCTGGAAGCTCGCGTACCAGAACTCTGAGTTTGAAAGATTTTTCCATAACCTAATCCAATTCATCAAAGGCATCCTAACAAAATTACAGGCTCTGGCAGTATCTTTGCTTTTCACCTGATAAGGCTGCAACAGAAGCCCGGGATGGTTTCTATCAGGGTACCTCCTGTCGTATGGTTTTTGACAGCTTTGCTCAAATCCCTTCCCCCTCTTTTCCTTTCTCACCAAAGCACGCGATTTCATTCTTCCCTCCTACCACGGCCGCGCAACGCTTTGGGCTCCGGACAAACGCCCAAGCAGGGAGGGAGAGCGGCACGGCTGGGTTTGACTGGGAACAACGGTCTCGACGCCGCGCCGAGCGCGTTCCTCCGCCGGCAGCCCCGGTACCGGCGCGGCGGCGTTCGCGGCGGGCTGCGCGCCGATCCGCGGCCGCGAGGAAGAGGGAGCGGCGTGAGCGCTGCGACCGAGAGGACCCGAGGAAAAGAAAGAAAGAAGAGAGAGGGAAGCAGGCACCAAGTCCTGTTTCTGGGGCGGCAGCGGTCTCGGCGCTGCCGAATGGCAGCGATGACTTCAATTTGACGTTGTCTTTTCCGCGCGAAGGCGTGTTTGAGCAAGCGACGCGCTCTCCGCGCCGCGTGCTCTCCCTCCCGGCGCCGGCGCTTGGCGGGTTCGTAGGACGGAGGTGTCCGTACCCGCGTGCCCCAAGCGCCAGACCGCCCGCAGATGTGCCCCGTGCAGCTCCACCCACGAATCTACCACACACCACGCTCCTAAGGGCAATAAATAAAAAAATTTAAAAATCAATGTCAGGTTCCGACAATAGAAATTTTTTAGACAACTGGCTACGCAGGAAAGTCGTGATTTTTTAATGCGCTCTGAACTTGGTAGCACCAAAAGGGCGGCGAAAGCAAAAGGACGGCGGAGCGGTTTTGAGGCCTGCGCTTCCGGGAGGTGGGTGCACGCCTTAAAGAAAAATCAGAATTTTGCAAAAACGACACCAAACCGGTCCGTTCTCATCGCGTGGTGCAGATGAAATGACAAGTTGTCATTTAAGAAGTTAATAAACAGTCACCATTTTGCAGGTTATCCAAATGCTACTGAATAGAAAACCTTGGATCCCTAAATGATGTGTAATTAAAATTATTTAAAAAATCCTCCTTGACAGGCCAGGGCTTAGCCAAAATGTAAATGACATTAAAGAAGACAATGAATTTAATTTTATTTAATGTCCCTTTTTGCAGATCCTCATTTACATAGCATTTTTAACAAAAGCGTTGACCTTATAAATGCTGGCATTTGTACAGCTTCTGCAGAGTTGGATTTAATCATGCTTTCGCAAAGCCATAAGGGAAAAAGCTTTAAGTTCTCTGGTTGGATATGGAGTAGGAATAAAAACATTGGGACTGGTCAAATGTTTATCCTCCTTGCTTCTGAAAACAACCTGACAAGAAGATGTAAAGGTCTAGGGAATAACCCATTGCTGTTTGTAAGGCTTGGTAATAATCATACATAATCGTTTGGAAATATAGCTAATAAAAAATATAATGAGTGTTCAGCAAAATCGGCATTAGGCCCAAATTACATGATATTAATACTTGAACAGGTGCAGAAAGGCACTTTAAATGAGGTAAATGAATAAAATGTCCCAGAGCACAACTGTGTGCACTGACAAAAAGTCAATCACATGAATAATTCAGCGGCCGGGACTGCCAGCAAAGGTCAGCGGCTCTCACCTTTGTGACGGGAAGTGAAAGGAAACGCCGCTGACGAAAAAACCCCCATCGCCCTCCAGCCGCCGCTCCACCGCCCCGCCGAAGGTGTAAACTCGGAGTAGGGAGGAATTAAAGCTCGGCACCGGGCAGCCGGCGTGGAAAAAAAAAAAAAACACAAAACAAAACCAAAACCAAAGCCACAACCCGAACCCCAGCGCGAGCAGTCGGCTCGTTTAGGGACAATAATCTGAAATTACAGCCAGGGAAAGGTTAAAGGGGGTGGCTACCAGCAATGTCAATTAGCTACAAAACCTGAGGTCAGTCAAAAAGTATTTTAAGAGCCTACGGGATTGAAATTCTGTAACAGCTGTTAAATATGACAAAACTTTTTATTCCCCCAAACTAAAGCTATTCCAAACTCCGTATGAAAGAAATGGGATAAACAGATGTCTGGCTTCCGTACAGGAAAGTAGGACACACTTGGAATGATAAGTCTCCGAAACTCTGTAGAATAACGCCAGATTTATTGGGGAGGGGGGTATTTACTACCCACGGAGATGCCAGCTAGCAGTAGGACTGTGATGGTACCATCTGGAAACCCGCTGCAGAGCACGCGCTCGGCGATGCACATCCAGACCCGCCGCCGCTCCGCGCGCGAGCTGCCGCTCCGTCCCGCGACGGGGACGCCGGCCCGCCGCTCCTCGCCCTCCTCGGCGGCCGGACCCCGGCCCCCGGGCACGTTAGGGCCTGGCAAGGAGGGCAAAAGTCGCGAGGAGGGATCTCGGCGGGCATTTCCGTGCCTCCCAGTGGAACACACGGCGGTGGCACCGAGGAATGATTTCAGCCCAGAGTGTGGTTTTGGTTTAGCAGTTGCAGCGGCATCCTGTAATCATTTACAGCCCTTGGAATGTACGGGTGAAATAGGAGAGATTTATCTGTTCATAGTTGTGATATGTAGACAATGGGTGTTCCTAATGAGGAACATCTGCTTTTGTGTTTTCCCAGAAAACATTATTCCACTATGAAAATGATACTCCCATCCTTTTCAGCAACACCGCAAAGAAAATATGGGCCTTTTCCTTTCTTTTATTTGCTTTTCTTTGGGTCAATCGAATTTCCCAGGGACGCTTTTTCTGTGGCATCTTTTTTACTGACTGCGCTGCAATTTACGGCGGGTTTGTTCTCTAATATGTGAGTTACTGCGCGGTATGAATAGCCCCGATATGCCAGAAGATACTTAAACATATACAGTAATAAAAGTGTATACACTCAGCCACGCTTCGTGAGAAACATCGAGTCGACGTAAATAAAAATTCCTGGCGAATTAGGAGGTCGCAGAGGCACACGAGGCAGAAGGCTGCTTCCAAGGCCTCAGGTTTTGTTTCTACCTTCAAAGCAGGATTCAAACGTATAATTACAGAATTTGATTTAAAATATCTTAATTGCTAATAAATTATTATTCCTGAGGTGCACCAGGGTTGGGGGGTTTCTTTTCCTTCCCACCCCCAGCAGGATAAACAACTCGGGCTAGCAGCGAGGCTCCTAGTGTGGGCTGGAACAAATGGGTGGTCATAGATCTCAATTCAGGATTGAATTATTGGTTCGTATCCTGAGGACAAATATGCCTTATCTGGTCAAAAGCTGCTAAACGTATCCAAAGGACAAAAGGGTCTCGTGAAGCATATTGTATAGAGCCCTTTTTTTAAGCCAGCTAACCAAGCGGTAACACTTCTGATGGGAAACTGTAAACTGACCCACAGATTTGATGGGGAAATGTTGTTCCGCGATGCTCGGGAGGGAACACAAACCCGGAATCCGACACCGACAACAAATTTAGGCAACAAACTCTTAACGCACGGGTCGAGCAAGCAGAAATATCGGGGATTTCAAACACACGTCAGTGGGTTCGGAGGACTCCTGCTCTCAGAGAGCTGCTTCACGTCCGTGCTTCCCTCCCACGCTGGCTGCAGTTTGCTCGTAGCAAACATCACATCCGACAGTTTTTCCGAAGCGCATCTCGAGAGGAAGCGCCTCGCGCCGGCCTCCTCGCTGAGCCGCACGCTCTACGCCTCCGAAGTCTCCCCGTATTTTGACATGATAAGTGACAATTCTCTTTAGAAGGCTAAAATACACGCCACCCTCGTAAAAACCGAATCCTGAAAACTCCTAATGTAGAAGGTGATTAAAATTCCTATAAAATTGTCATATCTTTAAATTTAGAAGCGCAGCAGATTTTTCATCAATAATTAAGATCTCTAAAGCATTTATGCTAGGCATAAATGGAGTTTCAATCTTCCTTATTCAAATAAACATGATAAACCCATTAACCAAATGTTTTCTGATTTTTTTTTTTTTTTTTTATATATCTTCTCGTGCTTCTGGAATACCAAATTATAACCCACTTCCGATAGTTTGGGGAAGGTATAAAAGCACCGACATTGTGTAGCTCGTTTCAGTCCTGCCAGGACCACCCTGCACAGAACCAGTACAATTTATCTCGCGGCGATTCCAGGGCGTTATTAGATATATATCATTATAACTCCTAATCACTGAAAAATGTTCTCTGCGCTGCGTTTCATCGTGCGTGCGGACGGCAAACATCACCTGCTTGTGCGTTTCGCAGCGTACGTTCGATCGGCACGGAACGATCCCTCTGACCGTAGCTCTAAATTAAAGTCCGACCGAGCACATCACAGCAAAATACGATTCTGGTTTTCCTTCCCGGCGAATTCTCATCGCGCCCTGGCGTAGTCGTGCCGTCACGCAATCCGCCACTCACATCTGCAGAAGTCACGCATCTCCCCAGCACTCCGCGCGGCCGCCGTGCCCGTCGCCCGGCCGCAAAGGCTGCACCACGCTGCCTGGCCTTCGCCGCGCCGCCAGGATTCCGCCGCTGCCACACGGTTCTCAGCCGAGAAAGCAGAAATAAATTCAGCTCGCAGGGCAGCAGCCCGGAGCTGTATCATTTCCATAGCTAAAACACTAAAGGCAAATATAATTCTATTGATTTTTTTTTTTTGTACTTCGAGTTCTAGAAAGTGGTGAACTTGCTCTCCGTCGCCTGACAGGATCCTGGAGTGATGGCAACAACTGGCCAGCCCTATTTGATTACTAATAAGAGAGATGTCCCCTCTGTCAGATACCGCGCATTCCCCGCTAAGCAAACAGCGGCTGCGGCTGGTTAAACATTAGCATTGCTCTCCACTGGCGCTGCAGATTTCTTTGGGCTTAGCGCGGGGACTTTTCCAGGTTTAATTTTTCAGTCA
>Ga0065711_1050560_pt1 | contig 10775 bp, 14 predicted proteins | sample Hoacrofraction12_FD_59098 | JGI IMG/M metagenome (GOLD analysis project Ga0065711, IMG submission 59098) | Hoatzin crop microbial communities from Cojedes, Venezuela - Epithelial fraction 12 v2 (version 2) | ecosystem: Host-associated > Birds > Digestive system > Esophagus > Crop | place... | reverse complement strand
AGGGACCTCTGTGGGTCACCCAGCCCAACCCCCTGCCCAAGCAGGGTCACCCAGAGCAGGCTGCACAGGACCTTGTCCAGGCAGGTCTTGAATATCTCCAGAGAAGGAGAATCCACAACCTCCCTCGGCAACCTGTTCCATGGCTGCATCACCCTCAAAGTGAAGAAGTTCTTCCTCGTGTTCAGCTGGAACTTCCTCTGCTTCAGTTTGTGCCCGTTGCCCCTTGTCCTGTTGCTGGGCACCACTGAAAAGAGTCTGGCCCCATCCTCCTGACACCCGCCCTTAAGATATTATAAGCATATATGAGGTCCCCTCTCAGCCTTCTCTTCTTCAGGCTGAACAAGCCCAGCTCCCTCAGCCTTTCCTCATGAGATGCTCCAGTCCCCTCCTCATCCTCGTTGCCCTCCGCTGGACTCTCTCCAGTAGCTCCTCATCTTTCTTGAACTGGGGAGCCCAGAACTGGACACAGCACTGCAGATAGGGCCTCACCAGGGCAGAGCAGAGAGGAAGGAGAACCTCCCTCGCCCTGCTGGCCACACTCCTCCTCATGCACCCCAGGATCCCACTGGCCTTCTTGGCAGCCAGCGCACACTGCTGGCTCATGGTCACCCTGTCATCCACCAGGACACCCAGGTCCCTCTCCACAGAGCTGCTCTCCAGCAGGTCCGCCCCAAGCCTGTACTGATGCATGCGGTTGTTCCTCCCCAGATGCAGGACCCTGCACTTGCCCTTGTTGAACTTCATCAGGTTCCTCTGTGCGCAACTCTCCAGCCTGCCCAGGTCTCACTGAATGGCAGCACAGCCTTCTGGTGTATCCACCATTCCTCCCAATTTTGTGTCACAATATTGTTTGTTACTGGTGATCCACCATCCCTCAGTGTCTTTTTGATTGCTCCATGAGCATGGATCACTCCAAATGTATATTTAGATAAATATTCACATGTTGATCCTCTGATAACTCCAAGGGTCTTGTTAATGTGATTAGTTCAGCCTTTTGAGCGGTCATGGTCCCGATTACAATACCTTTTCCAAAGTCACTATTGTATATCTGGATTTATGTTCCTTTCTGATGCTACCATCAGTATATAATGTATGATCTAGAGTTTTGAGAGGCAGGATTTAAAGAATTGGAAATTCTCATACTCATGTCATCCTGTTCTAGCAATGCGGCTTCATACCATCTGACTAAGAGATGACCAGTGACATCTGCGTTGTTCCAACACTGCTGTCACTGCATGAAGCACATAAAATCTTCCGACACATGGTTAGCTTTCTGGCTTCTTGGATTAATAATACCTGGCAGCCAATGCTTGGAGACAGGCAGCCATCTTTGACTCACTTGATCCAATTGTTTGGAAAAATAGGCCACGAGTCTTTTCCAATCTGAGAATTTGTGTTAGAGCTCCCAATGCGACGTGCAGTCTTTCATGCATGTATAATGCAAGAGGCTTAGCTATACCTGGCAGTGCCAAAACAGGGGGACTTATCAAGGCCCTTTTTACATCATCAAATCTTTTTGACAATCGAGACCCCCAGTCAGTAGTTCATCTGATCTTTTAACTGCCTCATACAGAGGTTTAGCCATGAGACCAAAATTCAGAATCCACATGTGACGCGAGCCGGCCATTCCAAGAAATCCTCTTAACTCTCTCTGTCTTGGGAAGGGAGATTCTGCAAAAAGCTTTTTTCGATCAGGGCTCAGTGGCCTTTCCCCCTGAGAAATTTCAAAACCCATGTAAGTCCCTGGTTTTTTTGCCCAGCTGGGCCTTTTTCTGTGACACTTGATACACTGCTAGGCCCAAACAGCTCAACAAGCTAGCAGAAGCATTTTTACCTGCATTTCAGTTTCAGTGCCCAATAATGTGTCATCCACACACTGTAAGAAAGTCACTTCTAAGTTTCTTCCCCGCCATTCTTGTAGCTCTTTAGCCTGTACATTACCAGAGTCGAGCTATTTCTGGATCCCTGGGCCAGCGCCGTCCAGTGTCACTGCATCTTGCTGCACCAGAGCGGCAGTAGCGCATTTTGGTCACCGGGTGGCAGCAGCGAGCTCGGTCACACAGCACCACCGCACCTGCGCGTCCCCCGAGCCGCCGTACCACATTTTGGTCACCGGGTGGCAGCAGCGGGCGCTGGGTAACAGCCCACGGTCCTAAGAGAAGAATGGGTCTTTTGGACAGAGTGGTACTTTGCTTGCCGTAAGGGCTTGAAGGTGCTGTGCTGTAGAGTGTGACACCAGCACAGCCACGCTGAAAGCGAAAGAGGACATCCTATAATACAGCCACATACATGGCTCTGCTCTAGCCTTGTCCTGGTGCAAACCCGCAGACAGCTCCCATAAAGAGCCCCTTGGACACCGCCTGCCTCACTGACCTCAGAGCAGGCACTGGCTAAATTACGTGCAAGTTGCCTGTTGCGTGTGTAATGCACATGAAATTTGTTCTTACGACTCTCCCGGTGCGTGGGCGCTGCAGCTGCAACTTGCTGACATAGGAGCTTTCTTCCTCCTCGGTGCAGGGCACAAGCAGGTGGAGAGCTGGAAGCCAATGGTGATGTGTGTCTGCTTTCACCTCCTGAACATTGCGTGTGCACAGCTGTTCAGCTACAGATATTGCTGAGCAGCAACCCCTCCAGGTGAGGCTGGGAAGGGTGTGGAGTGGGACTCTGGATAAAACCAGGGCTGTCAATGAGAAACTGGAAGTTTTGAACTTGGGAACTGCACTGTGGCTGAGTAGAGGTGAGGACGAGTGAATGAAATAAGGGTGGAAAAAACATGGCTTCTCCCATGTCTGGATCTGGAGACCATCAAGGAGAGGCCAGCACAGCCACTGTCTCCCCGGCAGCACATAAGGATGCAGTGGCTTCTTCATTGCCTCAAAACCCTCCGGCAGATGCTGGCACACCACAGCTTGCCCCAGCAACAGATGACGAAGGAGACACAGTGGCTTCTCCATTAGCTCAGGACCCTTGGCACTAGGTGAGCCAGGTATGTGTGGCCAGCACTGGGCAACCCAAGACACCAGAAACAGGCGCAGCACCTGGGGTGTGTGTGGCAGGTAGATGCCTGGTACCCTCCGTGTCATCCTGCTGACATCCCTTCCCTCCCCTGCCTTGTGCTCTTGCTCTCCCTGTGCAGGTATGGCCTACGAGCACAGGCGACGCACAGCCCCATAACCCTTGTCCAGCTTCAGGGACATGCCCAAGGACGACCCAGTTACCTCCCCAGGTTGAGTACCCCTGGGCAAGGGCAGCACCCAGGCCAAACCAGTAGCACTGTGTGCACAAGGACTGGCCATGCCCTGACCATCCCTTCCTGGGGAAAAACCCCCGTGGTGGGGGACCCGGTGCCCAGGCACAGCCTCCCCTGGGCGCAGCAGCACAGAGGAACCCCCTCCCCACAGTGCCACCCATGTCCTTGCTAGCACAGCCCGGGCCGCAGGATTGCCCTTGCTGCCTGGGCACGCTGCCCACCCCGGCCTCCAGGGCCTTTCCCACAGCTACTGCTGCTCTCCAGCCACCCACCCCTGGCCCCACCTCCTGCGGGTGTCAGCCCATCCCAGGGCTGGTGCCTGCCGCTTGTCTTTGCTGGACTTCCTGAGGTCCCCAGCAACCCGTTCTTGTCCTGGCTGTCAGCGTGATGCCTCGTATGCTCCACCTCCGGACGAAAGGCGCTGAAGAAGAGCAGGCCATGAGGGACCTTCCCAGTAAGCAATCGCCAACTGGGCTCCGGATGCCGCACCAGCACACTCAGAGCCCAACTGACCAGCCAACGCACCACTCAGCCCTGGCACTGGACACAGAGCCTCCCCTCTCTGCTCAGCCCCACGACTGGGGGCAATCTCATAGAATCATAAAGGTTGGAAAAGATGTCTAAGATCATCCAGTCCAACCATCAACCCAACACCACCATGGCTGCTAAATCATGTCCCAAAGTGCCATATCTACATTTTTTTTAACACCTCCAGGGACAGTGACTCCACCACTTCCCTGGGCAGCCTGTTCTAATGCTTCACAACTCTTTCAATAAAGAAATTTTTCCTAATATCCAATCTTAACCTCCCCTGGTGCAACTTGAAGCCATTTCCTCTCGGCCCATCACTAGTTACTTCGGAGATGAGACCAACACCCACCTCACTACAGCCTCCTTTCAGGTAGCTGTAGAGAGCAATAAGGTGCCCCCTCAGCCTCCTCTTCTCCAGATGAAACACCACCAGTTCCCTCAGCTGCTCCTCATAAGACTTGTTCTCTAGACACCTCACCAGCCTCATTGCTCTTCTCTGGACAAGCTCCAGCACCTCACTGTCCTTCTTGTACTGAGGGGCCCAAAACTGAACGCAGTATTTGAGGTGCAGCCCCAGAGAGAGCCCAGCTGGCTCTTCCCAGTCCCCTGCTCCTCCAGCATGTCCCTGGAAACAACATCCAGGAGCATCTGTGCCAAGACCTTCCCAGGGACGGACCAGCATGGAGGCTCTCCCACTGCTCCTCCTCGCCATTCTGGAAAATGGCTCTGCCAGTTGCTCACATTGCCAGGAGTCTCCCCAGATCAGCAGGCCCTTCTGGAGAGCAGAGTGTGGCTTCACACTGGCATGACATGGTTCCCCCCAACCCTGGGATGCTCCCCAGCCAGTCACACAGCCATTTGGTAAATGGTTTAATTAATATACTGAAAGGACCATTGCCAACCCAAGTTGGAGTTCACCCACTGCTCTGCTTGGCTGCCAGTCTCTTGTCTCTCTCTTCAGCAATGGTCAGGCGGATGCCCTTTCCACGGGGCAGGGAGATCCACGGCTTGTTGCCCTGCAGCAAGGGAAAAGAAGCCACCTCACATCATGAAACCCAGACAGGGGCAGAGCTCTCCCCCTCAGGTGGGAAAAGCAGCAGAAGCCAACCTTGCCCATGGTGGGCCACATACACATGGCCATGGCATTGGCACAGCAGAAGCCCCTTAGGAAGGTGCCGAAGGTGTACAGGCCTATACCTGCCTCTTTTGGTCACGTCCAATACGAAATGCGCTTCAGCCAAAACCAAAACACCACCCCTTTCCAACCTCGACAAAAGAGCCCACCAGGAATGGCGAGACAGCACAGGCACTGGGGGCGAGGGCACTCCCAGTCAGAGCAGCTGCCCAGGTCACATCAAGATCTGAGCACTGAGCACTACTCAGCTCCTAACTCTCAGGTTTAAAAAAAACACTGGGCTGCTTGTTGAAAACATCCCCACTCCTATGTTTACAAATGCTTCCTCTTCTCAGAGCAGTCAGCCTAGAGCAGGCAGAACCACAGGGAGTGGAGCCCAAACTGATGCCAGCACCAAAGCTTCACTGTGTGGGAAGGCAGCTGCCTACAGAAGACACCAAGCCTCTTTGCTTCAGCCGGAAGCCCCCAACAACAGGAGAGAACCCACCCGCCTTGTGTCCGCGTAGGCTTACTTTGCCAATAACGAAGATGTTGGAAAGCCTGGTGGCAAAGCTATTGCCATTGGCGTCCTTTACGTGAACCACGTCAAATGAGCCAGGGTGTCTCTCCCGGTTGGTGATCACTCCAATACGACCCAAGTTGGCACCGCCGGTCACCATGCACAGGTTACCTGGGGTGAAGGAAGACAGGTGTGACAAGAGCTGGCACCAGGTACCATGGTGAAGCGCTTTTGCCCAGGCTCTTTGAGGAGCATCCCTGGAGAAGTGCAGGGACAGATCTGCACTGGCCCACAGAGCGGCCACTGAAGCACTTGGCGATGCCTATGTCCCACAGAAACCCTGGCACAGCTCAAGGAAGAGTACAGTGTTTTACATGGAATGCAAACCTACCTGTGTCAAACTTGATGAAATCTGTGATCTTGCCTGTCTCCAGGTCAATCTGGACCGTATCATTCACCTTGATGAGGGGGTCCGGATAGCGGATGGTGCGGGCATCGTGGGTGACCAGATGAGGGATTCCTTTGGTAGCCACGAATATCTTCCTCACCTTGCACAGCTTGTACTGCAAACAAAACCCAAAAGTGCTCAGCTGAGGCAGCGAGTGGCACCATGAACCAGGGGACTCTTGTGCCCCAAAGAGCCACCAGCCACAGCAGGCTTCAGACCCCAAGCAAAACACCCAGACATCAAGGGCTTGCAACAGGAGTCTAGGCAGCGACTTGCCGAGCTCACTGCCCCAGCGATGCCTCTCGCAGGGCTGCCACATGGCTGTGCTACAGCCCCACTGGAAAACATCTGTTCTTTGGAAACAGCTGCCCACCCTGGGCTTCGGCCTCCCCACCAACACTGGCTGCATTTTTCCCAGGAAAGCCTACGCCAGGGCAGTTTCCTCATTTTGCCCTGAAGCCCATGGTCACACAACAGAGGCAGAGGCTGCCTTTCTTCAGGACCCAAAAGAGACCTGTATCACTCCTCCAGGGCACCCTGGTGTCCCTCCTGCCTTTCACCCTTGACTCCTTCACAGACACTTTGGGACTCACAGGTCAACACAATGGTAGCCAGAGGTAAAACCATATCGCAAGGAGGCCTTAAACGCACACCACAGACGGCTACAGCACAGCCAGCTCTCCCCTCAGTGTCACTGCATGCCTGCACAGCCTGTCCTTACGAAGGACGTAAGGAGGAGAGCGCAGACTTGCAACTCAGGCATGCCAACACACTTGGGTTACAGAAACACGTGCGGGACTCCCCTGCCGAAACCCAGGGCCAGAGTTTGTGAACACTTCCGTAACAGACCCGGGAAAGAGTTCAAGGCTTTCGCACCATAGTCAGTACCATGTTTCTGATCACCGTTAGGTTGCAGACCCCGACATTAAGGCTAACCACATCACAACAGAGCCATCTCCATCCCAAAGCTCCCTGTGAATGTAACCCAGCCCATGCCAACAGCGGTCATTTCAAGCAGTAGACAACGCACCTGCAGTCATCTGGGAGTTCCTCTCATGTCACCAAGAGATTTCCCCCCACCAAGGGCTTCATACCCCAGTGCTGAAGGCCCTGATCTTCTCAAGCGTGGCATGGACTCAGCTCTCAGAGAGCCAACTGGAGCCCTCAGCACAAGAAGGACATGGACCTGCTGGAGTGGGGCCAGAGCAGGCCATAGCAATGACGTGAGGGCTAGAACACCTCTGCTGTGAGGAAAGGCTGACAGAGTTGGGGCTGTTCAGCCTGGAGAACCCAAGGCTCCAGGGAGACCTTATAGCAGCCTGCCAGTACCTGAAGGGGCCTAGAAGGGAGCTGGAGAGGGAGTTTTTAAAAGGGCATGGAGCGACAGGACAAGGGGTAATGGCTTCAAGCTGAAAGAGGGCAGATTTAGACCAAAGAAATTCTTCACTACAAGGGTGGTGCGTCACTGGAACAGGATGCCCAGAGAAGGTGTAGATGCTCAATCCCTGCAAGCGTTCAAGGCCAGGATGGACAGGGCTTTGAGCAACCTGATCCAGTGGAAGGTGTCCCGGAAATAGATGATCTTTAAGGTCCCATCCAACCCAAACCATTCTATGGTTCTATGAACAGCTCCCATTCAGGAGATGCCGAAGAGAAAACACTGCCCCGATCAAACCCAACTGGGCCCATACTTACACCAAGCCGAAGCCCCTCACCTTGGCCTCTTCAGCTGTGATGCGGTGAACAGCAAACCGGCCCTTGGTATCATACACCAAGCGGAAATGTTCACCTGTCTTCTCGATGCTAATGACATCTGATTTCAGAGGGGGAAATAAAACAGCAGCTGTTACCAGCTATGTTACCCAACACTATAACTCAGCATGAAGCTCACATTTAAAAAGAACTAGACACTGCTGAACAACGCTTCAAGCATGGATGACAAGGCTGGTATCTCCTCTTGACCACAGGCTCACAACTTTTACTGTGATACAGTGCAAATTAGCAAGAACTATCAAAGGCTGGTCTGAACAGCAATTTACGTATATGCAAGCAGGCAGTTACAGGTTAGAGATATCTTGCTTTGGTATTCATTGCAGTGCACAACTCTAAACTAAATAACAACTGCTTATACTTCTCTTATCTTCCAAGTCCACCACAAAAGCACCCTTCCCCCAAAATCATGCCAGCTTTACAAAGCTTCCCCCCCACAGGGCAGCACAGCTGCCCAAGGTACCCGCCTCAGCCCTCCCCGCTCACCCATAAAGCCTGCAGGGTAGGTGATGTCTGTGCGGACTTTGCCATCTATCTTGATGAACCTCTGCATGCAGATCTTCTTGACCTCATCTCCTGTCAAGGCATACTTCAGCCTGTTCCGCAGGAAGATGATGAGTGGAAGGCACTCCCTCAGCTTGTGAGGGCCTGTTGATGGACGGGGTGCCTGCAAACAGAAGCTTTCCGCTGGGTGCTCAAGCACAACAGCAGCATTGACTGTCCCTGGGGGAAGAATGCTACTGCCCTGATGGCTCTCGCAGCTGCACCTGAGGACAGCTGCATAAAGCTTAAGTGCTATGCAGGCAATGACAGGCTGCAGATATCTTTTGTTGGTATTTACAGTGCCTTTCCTCCCCCGTCTTACCAGCCCCTGAAACACCACAACAATCTACAGACCCAGCCTAGTGAAAGAAAAAAACAACAAGCAGCAAGCTGGAAGACAGCAGCCAACGACCCCACTACCACATCCCTTGCAAACAGGCGAAACACGGAAGCTGTTTGCAAAGCTCTGCTTTTCCCCCTGCACTGCCCAGCTGCCGCAGCTCACCGCCAGCCCCCAAGCAACGCGCCCGAGCAACGCCCTGGTGAGACTGCGAAGCCGCCTGGGCCCGCAGAGAGCGCGAAAAGCCGCTGCCGCGAGCAGCCCGGGCTCGGGCCTGCTCCCATCCCCATCCCCATCCCCGGCCCGCACTCACGAAGACGCCCGTCAGCTTGTCCAACATCCAGTGCTTGGGCGCAGCCACGCGCTTCAGGTGCTTCTTCGGGCCGCGGGCCTACGGGACGCGACAGGATACGTTACGGACCGCCGTCAGGCCCGGCCCAGCCCCCCCAGCCGCCCCTCCTCGGCCCCCCCCGGGCTCCCTCTCCACCCTGGCCCTGGCGGCGGGCTCCCTCCCACGGCCCTCGACGCGACGGGGGCAACGGCAGCCCGCGGCGGGCGGTGGATGGCAGCGGATAGCAGCCGGGAGCGTCCGCGCCTCGCCCTCACCATGGCTGCGCTCCACAGGGGAAAGGATGACTGCTTCCGGTCCGCCGCTAATATCCGCGGGTGGGGCGGACGCGCCGCGGGGCGCCCCCTGCTGGGCCGGAGGTCCAGCACAGCCCGGTGCCAGGGGAGGCGGGGTGCGTGTCTCTGCTGACATGCCGCCCTCGGGAGGTGAGGGAGGGGGTTCTGGGCAGCCCCCAGCAGCGAGGTGGGGTGCCCCGTCCCCTCCCCGCTGCAAGCGGCCTCGACGGGGGCATCGCGCTCCCGGCGGCTGTGTCTGTGCCGAGGGGGCCCGGGGAGGGTCGTGGGGTGAGTGACAGGATCCCTCCCGGCCCTCGCAGGTGCCGTGGGACAGCCCCCCACGTTGTGCCCCTGCGGTTTGGGAGAGGGTGTGAGGGTGTCGCGGGTGGCACGGCACATCCCCCCCTCCTCCGGGGCGGGGGGGCTCGGACACTCCAGGTACCCCGGCTGCCCCGGGAGCCGAGCTGGGGGGGACACGCGTGCTGGACCACCTCCCTTCGCCCACGGCCCCTCCCAGTAGAGCTGGGACCCCACGCAGCCCCTCGAACCTCACTCCGGGCATGAGCGCCCGCTCCCGAAGGCAGCACAGGGGCGAGTGGTCCCTGACTGGGGTCCCCGAGGAGGCTGGCGTGTCCTATCGGGGTCCCGGGGTCCCGCACCCCGCCGGGCAGCCGAGTGGAGCGGCCCCGCACCAGGCGGCCCCCGGCGAGTCCCCGCAGCATCGCTCCCCCAGTGGGGCGCGGGCGGGACAGAGGTTCATCCTCGGGGGTGACGCGATGGGAACACCGCGCAGGTGGCACCTCCGGCGCCACCGTAGAGCCGGGAGGAGGGGCGGGAGCTGCGGTGGCAGACCCTCCTCCCACTCCGGGCCGCTTCCCACGGGGTCTCCCGCAGAGATGGACCCCCTTGTCCGCCCGCCAGTCCCAGCGCCGAGCTGGACAGGGAAAAGGGCAGAGCCGGAGTGTGCGGGGTTGACCCTGGCTGGACACCAGGTGCCCACCAAAGCTGTTCTATCACTCCCCTCCTCGGCTGGGCAGGGGAAACAAAATACAGCAAAGGCTCATGGGTTGATACCAGGACAGGGGGAGATCACTTCCTCCTCACTGGGAGGACTCCTCGCACCCTTCTGCTCCAGCGTTGGGGTCCCTCCCACAGGAGACAGTCCTCCACAAACTTCTCCAACGTGAGTCCTTCCCACAGGCTGCAGTTCTTCATGAGCTGCTCCAGCATGGGTCCCTTCCATGGGGTGCAGCCCTTCAGCAACAGACTGCTTCATCGTGGGTCCCCCCGTGGGGTCACAAGTCCTGCCAGCAAACCTGCTCCGGCATGGGCTCCTCTCTCCAGGGGTCCACAGGTCCTGCCAGGAGACTGCTCCAGCATGGGCTCCACATGGGGTCACAGCCTCCTCTGGGCAGCCCCCTGCTCCGGTGTGGGGTCATCCCCGAGCTGCACGTGGGGATCTGCTCCCCCCCGCCCCCGTAGGCCCCCACGGCTGCAGGGACAGCCTGCCTCACCATGGTCTGCTCCAGGGCTGAAGGGAAAACTCTGCTCCAGCGCCTGGAGCACCTCCTCCCCCTCCTTCTTCACTGACCTTGGTGTCTGCAGAGTTGTTTCTCTTCTCTCACTTTCTCCGCT
>Ga0065711_1050553_pt1 | contig 10775 bp, 4 predicted proteins | sample Hoacrofraction12_FD_59098 | JGI IMG/M metagenome (GOLD analysis project Ga0065711, IMG submission 59098) | Hoatzin crop microbial communities from Cojedes, Venezuela - Epithelial fraction 12 v2 (version 2) | ecosystem: Host-associated > Birds > Digestive system > Esophagus > Crop | place... | reverse complement strand
TGCCAGGGAGGGGGCAGCCACAGCTTCTCTGGGCAACCTGGGCCAGGGCCTCACCACCCTCATGGGGAAGAATTTCTTCCCAATATCTCATCTAAATCTGCCCTCTTTTAATTTAAAGCCGTTCAAGTTGGAAAGCCAAGAAAGGTTTTGGCATATCCTGTAAAATAACAAAGCAAACCCCAAGCAAGATCCAGGACAAGTGGGTGACTCTCGCGCCACTCTTGCCACATTTCCAGCTCGCTGGGTTAGGTATTCGCACCCACGCTGCGACAGCCCTTGGACTCCAGCATGGGCTGTGTCCTAGCAGCACTCAATCATCTCGCAGGAGAAGGGAGAGAGACTGAGATAAGGGGACAGACACAACAGTGCTTTCATCAGAGACGCAGGGAAGCAGTGCCGAGTCCTGCACTGCCTCCAGCACCTGCCGAAATGGAAGCAGGACCCACGCTGCCCGAGCTGACGTTAACTGGAAAAAAAAATCTTCCAGTCTCAGGAAGGGGGAGCGTACGTGACTGGCATGGCAACGCACCCTTCAACCAAAACCTGAAATCACTGTAACGCTCCACAGCCGCCTCAAGGTTCAAGGCAACAGAATTCAAACGGCAGAAAAATGTTTCTGAATTGCAGCAGGAGTTAATGCCACCACAACTATCACCACCTCTACTTACTTCTCAAACCAAAGAGTCAGATTTGTAGTATGACGAATCATTTTCAACAGATTTGGGGAGTTAATTTCCTTATCTTCTTTGGTCCACACGCTACCAACGAGTTCAGAAGGCTGTACCGCCCTGGCAACGACAAAGCAAGAGGCAGAAGAATGCTCAGTACAGATAATAATGGTGTGTTCTGTGTTTGCATTGAAAGACGATTTCCTCCCCTAATCACAACTTGGTATTTCACAAATCCAATCCAATCTAATCTACGGCAAAACAGTTACTTAAAATCACTTTTTGATGGGTTTTTGACTACAGAAGGAAACACATTTTTATCTTAATTGAAATTGGCATTTTTGAATAAGCATTTTCAGATAAGAACATTACAAAGGAGTAAGTTTAATTTCCTGAAGGCGTAAGAACGCATCTTAATGACAGTTAACATTTTTTTTTTCCAGAAAGGGAAGCTGCAGTGCTCCGAGCGACCTGCTGGCAAAGCGGCCTATTTCAGCAGAAGACCTGCTGTCACCGAAGCACCAAAGGACGCTCCACCTTCGAGTTTTCTAAGCCCTTACAGAACTTCTACCCAGCAAACACTAGCTCTCACAGCAAGGCCAGCTCTACTTCTCACAGGTAACAACAGAGCTAGGAAACAGCAGAGTACGTACGGTACCAGACCAAAAACCTCCTCAGAATTAGACCAGAGGAGCCTGACGCAGCAGTACTGCGGCTATACGCGTGTAACACATGGGCCCTTGCTACGCAGCCACGAAGGGCAGGAGCAGAGACCATCGTGTTCCCTTTTTCTGACGCAACCAGCATCTCTTATTAACGTAACACCGTTTGCTTTTAGCAAGGAGACAACACAAGTCAGCATTATCTACTCGTAAACTGAGTGTCCTTCCTGTACTTTTGTATGTTGTCAGAAGTCTGATACGGAGATATAAAACCCTTTTGTTTTTTTGCCTTGCATATTTTGATATCGAACAGACAGCAAGAAAACCCCTTTCCATAAACTCTGAAAGTCAAGGGGATGTATTTTTTGGCTGATTCTTTGAAAAGGGACTCTTGCTTGCTCCAATAGTCTAAAAAAGACGACCTGCATTAGTCCAGTCGCTACCTGTAAAGGTCGGACTCGAGCAGCGTCAGCTGCCGAGCGATTTCTATGGGATGCAGAGTCATCAGGTCCAGCGTTTCGCCGTGCCCAACGCGCCAGATGTGCCACTCGACAGGGGGAGGTGGGCTCTCGAAGGTGATGTTGTGACTGATTCCATTTGCTTGAGCTTTCTTCCTCTTGATGATTTTGGCAATGGATTCCACCCACTTCTTCATGGATTTTCCTGCAAAACCGAAACCGTACCCCCCACCCCTTTTTAATACCATCTTATATGACTTTTGATCATTTAATAAAACCAACCCCCCCGTAATTGTACACGCACCCAGAATTCTACGTTTCCACATGCAAATTCATTAACTTTGTAGTTCCCTGTTTTTTTTCTTAGGGGTTCTTGCACCTGTATCGGTTGGCAAATACAGACACACGTGAACAAATTTCTGCGTGCCCAGTTGCGTTCAACCACATCTCCTGACAGTTTCTGAGGGGAAGAAAGCAACCCTGCGTACACTGTACTCTACTTTTTCCCCTCAGCTGCAACCATCTCCACTTTGACTGCTACCTTCATCTGCTTAGAGGGGAAGAACTAAGAAAGTAAACAACAAGCTTCAAGTGTGGTCTTTGCAAGATGCTGGACTAGTGCACCGCAGAACAAAAAGATGAGAAATATATCTTTACAGTATCAGCCCAGCATTTACAGTACACAAAAGAGTGGACAAGATGGGAAGCACCTTCAGCAGCTCAAGCCAAATCCCTTTTAAGAGACTGACCAAAACTGAATTACCCCTCTCTGGCCAGCAATAGTTAGCACGGAGACCTCTGCAAAAGATAAACTATCCTCGAAGTTTGTCTCAGAACTATGCAGCCCAACGGACGGTCTGGCAATCTGAAAAGTCAGGTCTAGAGTTGCCAAGATAATGATTAAAATTGACAGGCCGACACCGCTGCCCTCCACACAGGCTGCCAAAAAACCCCGCTGGTTCCTAAGGGCTTGCTCCAGAGGACACGATACCAAACGGGTCAAGTATCCTCTTCCAAAAGGATAATGATTTTCAGCTGGAACTTTTATTAAATGGGAAAAGAACAAGATGGAAAAACTAGACTCAGCAACCAACAGGGAAGGAATTCTCTGTGAATACAACACGGGGAGGAGGAAGGTGACAGTCTGAATTATAGAGTCAGGCAAGGATGAACATTACTGTCCAGAAGTAAATGCATTTAAATTAAGTATCATAAATATTGTAACGTTTGAAGTGATTTTTGGTAGCTGTCTCAGCTCCGGGCCAAAGGTTTCTCATGTAAAGGAGAGTCTTACAAACAGCTCAATTAAAGGCATTAAAAGTACTCCTATGTGTAAACACAGTCCCATGCCTAACACCTGTCAGGACCAGACCAGGAGGTTGTACCGCAACGTGGAAGAACAACAGGACCACCAGTTACCATACCTCTTACGCTGGAAATGAATGTCTCCAATCTCTCTAGTAACTCCAGATCTCTTTCGAAATCGTAAAAATGGTGCTCTACCCAGTGACGAAAAACATTTAATATTCTGAGGAAGGAGAGAAAAAAAATAAACTGTTATGGTTTGTTTTTAAGGACTTCCGAGGCTCATCCCATGTAAATGCTACATGAAACAGAATTCTACAAAAGCTGAGTTACAGATTCATGCAGTTGATGCCTATCAAAATCCACGTGGACAAAGGGGCAGAAGAAAGACTGAGCATGGCACCAACGACCACAGAAGTCATAGCGTGTGTATAATCTGGTGGGGTTTTAAAATCTTATATAAAGAATGCTAGCATTGAGGTGGTTTCAGAAGAGGAAAAAAATTAACAACATCAGATAAAACTGATATTTCTAATGTAATTTTCTTTTTTTTTTTTTTTAATTAAATGCTAATTAGCATCTCCCATTTGGTTAAGAAACAAATTTCTAATTGTTTCTTTCCTGTACACAGATGTCAGCTTAGAAGTTGTTGCAAGTGTACTGCCCTACTTTTAGAACTTTTTACTTACACAAATGGCCATACTAGGTCCAGTACTCCCTTTAAGGACAACTCCAAACTTTCCCTTGATTTTTCTCTCCGCTTTCTTAAACAGATCACTAATAAACAAGCTGCTAAAAGTGAACTACAGCCGCTCTTCTGCCTTTTGCTCTTAGGATGTATCAGAATAAAAAACTGGTTTGCCTCTTCTTCAGGTAAACAAGTTGAGCTCGTAACTTAAAACTTTGATTTATTAGGTGTGCCGTTCCACCTTGCCTGAAGGGTGAGCAAAAATCTCCTACATCAACCAGGACAACAGATTTTCCCCGTGCCCACACAGCAGGTGGGACAGGATGATGGGGTTGACGGAGAGCCCGCGGTCTCAGACCCGGAGGAGGAGATGGTCACCGTGCGACGCGGTTACTCCTGCCCCACCGCCTCTGAGCAGAGGCTCGACTGTATGCAGAGTGCTGCCAGACTCCCCCACTCCTCCCAGCTCAGGCCAGCGAGGCAAACCAGTGCTAACTGCGTAGCAGACTACTGCTTGCTGCGGTTCAGCCCTGCAGAGTGGTGGCAAGAACACCTGAGAGGGACAGGGCAACCACCTGATTGCAGCCTGCTGCGAGTCGGAGCACCAGTGAAGCGGCTGGTGTAGCTTACTCAAATGAAGGGCACTCTACATGAATGCATGGAGAAGTTAAATAGTTCTCCTCTTCCCAGTATATGAAGGAAAGAATAAGGTTTATCCCACACAAGAATGACTACCCAAATAGCTAATTTAGGCTGGAAATCAATGGCAGCTTCTAACTGTCAAAGGAGTGATATTTTGAAAAAATTTCCCAAAAATGGCAACACAGGATCTTCCCTCACCAGTCTTTGCCTTTGAGATACCATGGTAGGAATACTGAAACAGCAAGAAAGATCGCCTGGTTCTGCTGGCTGCATTTCCAGCTTCGCACCTCTGCTTTCTCACAGAATCACACGTATTCAATCTCGTCAAAAATGTGGCCATTTCCATGCCTGCACACCACACAGCATGTCTACAGCTTTCTGCAAGATGGGGAGTAAGCGATGGGGAGGGAGGGATGAGCATCTTCACGTTCTCCACCTTCTTCCCAAATCTCAGATCTCGCTGAAGTAGACGTGAGTGCTATCAACCATGCTGGAATTTACAAAGTGCTGGGCATATCAACCTGACAGCTCCAGTTCAGGCACTTTTTCCCAGCTGTAACACATGAAACATGTCGTATCTCCTAAATCCAGAGATTAACTATAAGCCACAGAAGGGCGTGTGTTAAATAGCAGCTTTACACCACATCCCTCATCAAGCAGGCAACCGTAAACGGACTCAGCTCTACCAATCACAGCATGAATTAGCAAAGCGTAGCTGTGAGGGTAAGAGGCATCCGAATCTCTCAAACAAGGAAAGAAACCAGAAACTAAAAGCAAAGACCCTGGAGACTTCGGAACAGGGCACAGGTTTTAAACAGCTCAAACATTATGAAGGCAGACGTGCCAAATTTTGGAAATTAATAGCACGAAACACGGCTAATTGCTGCCTCAAGCTGTTCTGCAGGTTCCAGCCCACCGGTAACCGCTTGCCCTGCTCACCACGGGCAGGAAGACGCGTTTGTGCCACGCAAAGGGGCACTGTGAGCAGGTCCCCAAGCAACCGCCGCCCAGTCACTAGCGGAGGCTGTAAGAAATAGCACCAGAAGCAATACAGTGAGATTTAAACTCTGGAGCCGGTGATGCCACCAAAGCCCATTCTGTGAAGGGGCTCTACAGGCACCCCAGTGGATGGATGCAGAAACGGTCAGCAGAAGCGCGCTAAGAGGCAGCGTGTGAAGCCCACCCACCAACCGGTAACTCTGGAGACCAGGGGTTCTGCTGAATCCCCCAGAGCTGATAAACTGAGAACACCCAGGGCCTGATAAATCCGTACACGGCCACGAGCACGCACGAGTATGAAGGTTACCTTGAGGCTGTATAACTTGGACTACATCCAGGAAGGTGGTGGCAGCTATATATTGATGAACGCTACAGTGTCACACACATACTTACATTTTTATATATATATGCACACAGGTATCTGACGAAAATGGGTCTCCTAAGTGACTTTCTGAACACCGACCTTGAAGGTACTGGCATGTCAGTATGACCCTTCCCTTGGAGTAAACTGCTGTGACTCCAAACAAGTAACTACGAATGACTGTGCGTGGCAAGGCAACACCTGAGGGTACTACTGTGTGTACTGTGTACGGTTATCGGCCATTAATAGTAACATCTCGATGCTACTAATAAAAACAGTTTAACAAATAAAAGTTGTTCTAGCAAATACTGGTTGTGATCTGTGTCTCCTCCCGACCTACTGCCCTCTCAGGGAAACAATTCGCCTCATTCATGCTAGAAACGCTTCACTGTTCTCCGAGTTAGCTTGGTCAGCAAGACCTTGAAGATCCACTGCAGCCGGCTGCAACGTGCGGTACAGACAAGAGTCGCCCTGTCTGTGTGCAAATACATCAACGGGGCTGGGAAAGGGAGTAAAATGCCAACAGGACTGAAAAAAAATGGAAACAGAGACACTATCTTCACAGGGCCTGTTCACAAGGGATCCATTCAACAGGCAGCCAGCGGCACTTTCAGCTGTGCATCCCTCACCCACACCCGCTTTGCACAGCGGCCATACAGCGTTCTTGTGGGTGGCAATCACAGCTGTGAGCAGCAGAGAACCAAAGTACAGTTGCAACAACAACAGCCGCCAGTGTGACTAATGAGAACACCATTTGGGACATCAGGCTGGCTGCAGACAGCGATAAGTCCCGACCTGACAGCACAGCAGTCTCCAAAAGAGATTACTGTCTCCAGGATCACCATATAATCACTGAACTAAAATCTGGCTTTAACAGAACAAATTCGAAAGCAAATAAACCTGAGTTGTACTGGCTGGACGTATTCCTTGCGAAATCGCTTCAGGTCTGCGCTGATGGGCTGCTCCCCTTTCTCGATCGCCAGCCTGTCTGCTTCGGTAGGTTCAGGCTCTGGGATTTCAAACCTACGAATAAAAGCACCAAAAAACTGATGGCAATTAAGATAAAACACAAACCCCCTATGTAGGGCATGAAGAGCAACTGCCTTTAAAAAAATCCAGCGCAGCAAAACTCAAGCACTCATCTCATATCCAGTTTGCCTGGAATTCCCTCCTCCCCTGGCTCTGCACCGCTAACACGCCCAGCTCTCGCCCTGGTAATTCGCCGGTTCTCTGGTCATCCCAAGATGTCTAGACTAGGATATAAGGTTTTTAACTACCTGCTATAGCTTGATTAAGTGAAGATTAGAAGCAAGCTTAAGAGCAGCTTTATTACACCGTGTTAAAATGCTGTTTACAGGAAGAGTCCGTGCCTTTCACACAAACTGCTCAGAACACGGCCGTTCTTGCTCGTATCGAGACGTGGGCATCCTCAAATACACTCTCAGGATCAAGCTAAGCAGTTCACAACATTACCACCCCGCAGCTGCGGCACGCCAAGTGCTCTAGCTAATACTTAATTCAGGTAACTAATTTAACAAACTGGGAAAAAGCAGCTTGTATTAAGAACTGGCATCGCTGTAGCCTGTTTTAAAAGCTGCTGTTTTGTGAGCTTCCCTACAACACGTGCCACACGGCAGGGAGAACCCGAGCAGAAAAGGAGCGGGTGAATGAACACAAAGCCTCTCCATGTCTTCAGACAGGATGAGCACTACTTACCTTTCAATCAGTAAACTCAGCAGTTCCTGGGGCCTGCAAAACGAGCGGTACGTGGTAAGGAAAGTCCGTACAAAATTAGGATCTGTAAAGGAATAAGAAAATGATGAAGTGTTTTCTTATCCAGTTGCAAAATATCAGACATAAAATGCACATATACTCAGAGACAAAGTTTAAAGTGCAGAAAATACACTAAGGTTGTAAGTCAAGCGCTGTAATTTGAAAAATGCCAGAAATCATACTGCTTGTGAAACTTCCATTTAGTCCTTTGATGCACTTCCCCTGCAGAAGAAGTATTCAACTGCTCATATTTTGGTCTCAGAACCTCTGTCTCTGTCTTGGCACGCGGAGCGGCTTACACTATTCAAGATATTCAAGCCCCACCTGGACAAGGTCCTGTGCAGCCTGCTGTAGGTGACCCTGCTTGGGCAGGGGGTTGGACTGGGTGACCCACAGAAGTCCCTTCTAACCCCTGCCATGCTGGGATTCTGTGATTCAGTGATGCACTCCCTGAATACGCAGCTATGCCACAGCTTCATAAAGACAAAGAAAACACGGTAGAACTCGGCTGTCTACTCTCTTGACATCAAAAATACCTAGGCCACCCTGACAAAACCTTTGTCTTACCCGTTCTTCAAAATGTCTCCAGCAGTGGGGACGGGACGCCTGCCCAGCCGCGGCACACCACCGCCTCTGCAGAGCAGCCAGAAGGGGAAACAGGACGGGCGACAGCGGCCTGACAAAGCAAATACCTGCGGCAGCTCGAGACGCTGCATCTCCCCAAGCCACCACACCTCCCTCCTGCTGCTGCTCACCACCACGGTAGGTGTGTTCCCACCAGACGTGCCCAGCTGCAAGCTGTCATGCGTTTTACGGGGCCACCTCTGCTGTATCGGAAGTAAGAAAGGAACAGTATTGTTCCTTGAGTCTCTTTTAATGCCACTGTCTTGTACGGAGTTTCTCGGATCGTGAATAAGCGAGCTGACAACCAAATCACTTTACTGTGAGCCACGGAGCGTCACCATCTGGTCCCAACGCTGGCAGCCCCGCAGCAGACCCCCTCACAAGCGTACCAGGGCGAGAGGCTGCTGCTGTGCCGTACGCAGCAGCTTCCAGAGCTGCCCGGGAGCAAACCAGTGACCTGGCCGAGGCCTTCTGCGAACGCAGAGCCCGTGCGCTGCAGCGAAGCCTGCTTCAAACGCACCTGGAGCTAACGCAAGCCTGCAATGACTGACAGGTTAAAAAAAAAAAAGTCACCTTGACCTAAATGCAAACAAGCAGCACCACCAAGATCTGCTGAGAGTCCCTCCACATGCCGTTAGTCATCGAAATGCCCTTGCGGAGGCTGCGGGAGAGGATTTGGTTAGCCTTGGCTCCAAACACCGCTCGGAAAAAGCACGCCGAAACCCAAGAGGCAACGCTTTCGCTGAGGGTTCCCGAGGCCAAAGGGGTGAATACCTGTGCTACAAAAACCGAAGTTACGCCAGCGAGCTACCACTCAACGACACCAGCTCATTCAGGGAACGAGCGAGGTTCACCAGCCACCGAAAGCCATCGTGTTTCAGACACGGATGACTCGGGGCTCGCAGGCAACACAGCCACGGAGCGCTGGCACACCAGTTACCCGCACCAACACTGAGCTTCAGTGTGGGAAACACTAGTGTTTATTTTCTTTAATACACAGCTCCACGCTATCTAGTCTTAAGTTCTACAAAAAAAGGGTTAAATATCGCTCAAATACCAAGCGGTTTTGTAAAAAGCACAAAGGAGACCATCACTGTCTGAGAAGTTTTACAAAACCCGCGCACCATTTCCACCAGCATCCTCACGCCAGCTTCACTGCGTCCCCTTCAAGCGCATGCTTTCCACCCCAAGTTAAGATCAAGCATTTTCATCAACGTCAGCACATCACGCAGCTCCTTCAAGGTTTCATTTCTGTGGCTTTAAGACAGTATTTCACAGGAAAGTCTGAAAAATGCCGACTGTAGTTCGCATCCTTTTCTACCGAGGGACTTCACCAAGCGGCAGGTCGAAGTGCAATAAATACACCCTCCAACCTTTTCCTTCCTCCACGGTCACACAGCCCGTAACAGCATCACTGCTTTGGCCATGACGGCCTTGGGACACACATCAGGCTCCTATTAGACCACTGATACTTTTAATTTTTTTTGAGGGGGGCGGGGTGAGGGGGGATGGGAGATGAGGGGCTTGCGTACCCCACCTTTTCTTAAAGCTTTGCCAGAAAAGCCAGTTGATTTAATAACAGATACTGTTTTGGTTTTTTTCCTGCAAACCTTGCTTTACATTCAACTATATGCAGGAAAAAAAACCAAACAGAAGATAAACGGATTCATTTCACCACCCACAAAGCATGACCTTAAACTATAGATACATAACAAATGTACAGGATACCTGCATACATATGGTAGGTCAACCTCTCGATGAGTTTCACAACCGTTCCTCCTTTGATGATGGGAATGCCGTTCCGGCTTTGCAAGTTGTCCTCAAAAACGATGTTCTCCTCCGAGTCTTCCACCACGAAGCGATAGGCGCTCGGGCTGGGCAGCCTCAGGGGCTGCTCGTTTTCTTCCTGCAGCAACACCGAATCGAGCATCCTATCCAGAGTGCTGCGATACTGGAGGGAAATCAGCGCGGCCATCCAGTTACTCTTCTCTTCAGCAGACTTGGCGGCAAACAGGATACTGTTTTCGTCTTTAGACACCAGTTCAAACGCGTGTTTGTATTCAGGTGTGTCATCTTTATCAATAATCTGTATTTTCCTCATGAGAATTTTTTCCTTCAGTCTGTACTCCGCATTGCTGTACCCGGGCAGCCGTGACTGGCCGTGGTTCGTTTTGCAGCTGATCATTAAACCGTCAAAGAGAAAGATGTGACGTTCATGTTTGGCTCCTATTTTCGTCAAGCCACCTTCCATGATGAATTCATTACAGCATTGCCCGATATCTTTGCCTTCCCAGCCATCAATATTTTTCTGGATTTCATTCATTTTCTTGATGGCCAAGTGCTTGCTTCTTATTTGCCGGTTATAGAAGCGACAGACTGGCTCCCTTGAAGGAATAAGAGAAAAAGTCACGATGGGCACATTCCGCATTCACCATCCCAAGAGACCGAAAAAAAAAATCAACTAAAAGAACATCTCCCCTACGAGGAGAGGCTGAGGGAGCTGGGCTTGTTCAGCCTGAAGAAGAGAAGGCTGCGAGGGGACCTTATAAATGCTTACAAATATCTGAAGGGTGGGTGTCAGGAGGATGGGGCCAG
>Ga0065711_1010483_pt1 | contig 10775 bp, 15 predicted proteins | sample Hoacrofraction12_FD_59098 | JGI IMG/M metagenome (GOLD analysis project Ga0065711, IMG submission 59098) | Hoatzin crop microbial communities from Cojedes, Venezuela - Epithelial fraction 12 v2 (version 2) | ecosystem: Host-associated > Birds > Digestive system > Esophagus > Crop | place... | reverse complement strand
GAACAGCACCCGGGCCGCCAACGCGAGCGCAGGGGGCAGAGCCGGGGCGAGAGGAGCTGCAGCGCGGAGCCGAGCGTAGGGCTGAGCGGGCGGCCGCGGGCCTCCGAGCCTCGCAGGCCCCTGAGCCTCGCAGGCCCCCGAGCCTCGTGGGCCCCACAGCAGAGCGCCTCGCCCCGCGCTGCCGGCCTCTCGCACACCAGCCTCTCGCACACGCGCACTCGGCCCAGGGGAGCTCCCGGCAGCACCTCTGCTCTGCCCCAGCCGAGAGGAATTCGTGGGTTAAGGATGATGGTGAAGTGAGAAACAGTAACAAACAAAATCCAAGTGCCTTCCCAGCAGTCCCCAATCACAGGCACAGGGACTCACGACAGGCTCCGCAAGTCCGGCTCCGAGCGAGGTTTGGAGCGAGGTGCGCTGCCCGCCGGCGCTGGGCAAGGGTCCCCAGCAGCACCCAAACGTCCGTCCTGCTCAGCGGCCTCCACCAAGGCCGCAGGGCTCTCGGCCACGCTGCTGTTGGCAACGCAGTTCTTGCCGCTGGGTTTTGCTCGGCTGTCCGAGCCCCCAGCTGCCTCAGTCTGCTCAGGAAGGGGGGGGCTGGGGACAGAGACCCCCTCCTCCTGCTGCGGGGTGAGGGGGGCAGCGGGTCCCACCTCCGCAGCGGGGGGAGCATCTGCTGCAGCCACCACGGGTGTCGAAGTGACTTCAATGGTGATGGAGCCCATGGCCGTCTCCGGGTGGTCGCTGCTGACCCTGATGCGGGCAACCAAACCGGAGGCAGCGGCAGCGTCCTGGGGGCTCCCGGCGGCCACGGCTTCGCGCACCACGTTTGGCTCCAGGAGGGTGGTGCTCAGGTCGGAGAGAAACGAGGCTTCGGTAACGATGGCGGCTGTCTCCGCTACCCAGTTCAGGTCGCTGCCAACAGCGGCCGCCGTGGCAGCGGCGATGACGCTGGAGGCCTCGCTGGGAGTCAGGGCAGCCGGGCTGGGGCTGTCCCCCGAGGGCCCGGCGGGCAGGTGGGCCCGGCGGCTCCCCGCCGCAGCCGGCGCAGCCGTGGTGTTGTTGTTGAGGTTGTCCTGGAGCGTTGTCTGGGTGCCCTGGCCTACCTGCTGGTTCTGCAGCAGCATCTCCTGGATCCTGATCTGCTGGAGGATGGCTGGCAGCTCGTAGTGGTGGAAGAAGTAAATCATCGAATGCTAGAGAAGGCAAAGGGAAAGGCGTCACTCACCGGGCCTGGGCTGCGAGCCCAGACGTACCTTAAGAAAGCCAGGCTTTCCTCTTGCTGCGAAGACAGCGACTGGAGAATTTGGCTGCTCTGACAGCCAAGAGGCCACCCGAAATTTTGGAGACCCCTTACCCCTCCACTACGATTTCTGAAAGCTGCTTTTATCGTTTCTCCACAAAGACCGGCAATGGAGTACAACCCCCCTTCCCTTTTAAGGGCTGGGAACAAGCCGGGTAAAGGCATTTCTCTGGCCCCCTCCCAGGTCGCTGTCTCCATCCTGCAGCAGAGGAAGGGGGCAGGTCAACAGCCAGAGACACCCCAGAGCTTTGCTTGAACCAGGATATCGGAGCCATCAGTTTGGGGATGGTCTCGCCAGCACCTTCACTGCACAGACCTGACCCTCTCCTCAGCCTCTGCACAGCAGATCTTCGGTGGGATTTCTTCCAGCAAGACGGGGCAGAAATCCTTCCCGAACCCCCTCCACAACCCACCTGATTCCAGCCTGGCTGGATGTGAGCCAGTGACCAAAATGTCCTGCTGCTCGACAGCCTGCTGCTGTTCCATTTCCAAACCAGGGATTATTTTGATCTCGTGTATAAATAAAGATCGCTACTCACACTCCGCTTGACAAGAAGTTCGATAGAGCCCGAACGGCAGCTGATTTCCTACACTTTTTAGCAGCACAGCCAGTGTGAGCAACGAGCGAGGCAACCGCTCAAACCGGGGGCAGCCGCCCCGCTCTGCGGCGCGTGGAGCGACCGGGCCGAGCTCACACGACGGCGCTTGCCTCCCTGCGGCCGGCTGCACGACCGGGCAGCGGGAGCGGCCGCTACTCACCTGGATGAAGAGCCACGAGGTGACGAGAGCCAGGCTGCTGTACTGCCCGTTGAATCGGTAGTGGTAAGCATAGAAGGCGAAGTGGTACAGGTAGAAGAACCTGGACAGAAAGGCACTGAATATCAGGACGTGGCAATGGACAGGGTAAACCTGAGTTTCTGTCTACCCCAGCTCCGCTCTGGGCTGGGGCACCTGGCACAGGGTGGTGCAGACTCCCATTACCAGGTAATTAGAATTGCCTCGCTATGGACAGGCCTTCAACAGGGCAAAACAATGGGCAGGGAAAGGACTGAAGGGATTCTTGATACCCGGGCACAAACCCCACACGGAAGCAATCGCATTCTGGACCCTGTGAGACACAGAGCGGCTCCCAGGGAGGCGCAGAGAGGCTCTTCCTGCCTGGGAGGGCTGGAAAGGACCCGAAGCAGCCTCCCACCAGAGACCGGGACGCACAGCGAGAACACGGCCCAGAGGAACGAGGTCCCAGCCAGCTCTCACCTGAGCCAGTGCCTCTTGCTCGTATTGGTATGGCAACAGATAGCATCGTACTGGTCAGCCAGCCACACAATGAGGATGATGTAAAACGCTGTCGTGGTGTCGTTGAAGAACTCCGACATGATGGCCTCCATACCTGTGGGACAGAGAGTGTCCGGCATCAGCGTGCCGCAGGGCACGGGCACCAGCTCGGCAAAGGGCTCCCCAAAGGGCACGTGAAGGGATCCTGCTCCTTCCGCAGCCGGGACCGGAGGGCTGCACAGCAGCACACGTTTGCTCTGTCCGGAGCAGCAGCGAAGGGCAAACACGTTTCACTGCTGACTGCAGCCGCAGGCCAGAGGAGCAGCTGGCTCCAGGCAGCGCAGATTTCGGGGTTTTGCTGTCGTTTGTTTTTTAAATTCAAACTGTGCTAATGCCAGGTGGTCACAGGCAGTGTGAATCCGAAATGAACTCAGTGACAGACAAAGCTTTGGTTTACGTGATTTCCAAACAAACTGCTTTTCCAGGGGACCCAGCAGGACAATGCCGCTCACTGTGCCATCAGATTCCAGAGCCTTCCCCCCCGTGATGAGCGGACAGACAAACCGCCCGCCGCAGCCAGGTCAGAACAGGGAGCTGTACTTTGTACGGACCCCACAGGGACTTGCTGCACGTACACAAGCAGTGAGCTAACGTCCTTACCTACGAGAGCCAGAATGACAGTGAGGAGGGGAGCCGCAGGGAACGCAATGGTCATGTTCATTTCCAGCATCTGTAACAGGTCGACTGCAAGAAGGAAAACGTACTGCAGTGCAACGCGGACGTGGGGCCACGGGACCCTCCACCCCCACATCAGTCCCCATTCAGAGCGCCGCGAGTCCCTGTCCCCGATACTTCTCAAGGGACAGAACAGCGCGCTCAAGCACGGTGACGGGGGCATGGGAGGGGGGGGATATTCCCGCTGTAGCAACACGCAGGACCCTTCTGAACAATGACAGTCAAGAGTATGTACGTGACAGACTGTGCTGGGGCAGGCACAGTGTGCAGCACACCCTAAATCCCTCAGCAAATCCTTACCAATGAAGACAAAGATCTGATGGTGCGAGTAGCGCAACAGCATCGAAACGGACAGAGTCTGCAACACGAGAACAGAAGCCAGCGTCAGAGCCACACAGGTCCGGGAGTCGCCTCCGGAATCACGCCGAGGCCTGGACAGGCAAGCCTGGGCCTGCGACGTTGCACGGCACGCTGTGCATATCCCACATGCGTTAGCCTGAGCTACGCAGACCGACTTCCCAAAGAGTAATTAGCACTTCACAAACAGCAATTAATCTTTGTATTACTGCAGTGAAATAGTCAGTAAGTAATTTGTTTGTAAAGAGACTGATTCTGAATATTTGAGCAGGGGCCAAACCAAACAGCAGCAGCAGAGCTGGGGCTAGGGATTCTTCCTGCCCCACATCTGCGCTCCTCCCAGCAGCTCCTGACGCCTCTCCGACAACACCCACCCAGCACCCACCTCCTCCTCTCACCGGCCACGCTGTTATTGTACAAGGAGCTGCATCAGTGGACGGTCAGACACAAAGGGAGACCGTCACCCAAGACTATGAGCACAGGCTCAGTTACCTCTTGGGATCTTGCCCAGCACTTCTCTGTAATCACCTCGTCTCACACATCATCACAGGAGACTTGGTTCTATCTTGATCACTCCTGGCAAATTAGCTCAACCTGTTCTTAAAAGTCTCAGAGGACAAACTTCTGCACCTTGTGCCTTAGCAGCCTGAGTGTTTTAACTACGCTTAGAGACTCTCTCTAACATGAATCTCCCTTGCCACAACAAAACCATTACTTCATTCTATTTCAGCTCCTCTCTTTGTTTCACTGTTAGGACTTTCAGAACCCACACTAAAAAAAAACAACAAAAAAACAGAGTAGAACCTCATACTCCATCAGCTTAGCTTTAAAATCAGACCAGAGCTCAGGCCTGCGCTTGCGTCAAACATACGCTGACCAGCACCGGGCTCAGAGTCCAGGCAATGCCCAGCTCCTATCGACTTACAAATATGACCATGATGACAAAGGCTGCCAGATACGAAGTCCTGGCCATCCACATGCTGACAAAGCGATAGTGCTCCCCAGACACCACATTGCGAAGGAAACCTGGAGGAAAAAAAACAGACACACGAGCTCAGTGTGATTAACGCACAAACCAAGAACAAACCTCCAGTGCTTTCTAAAGGAACAGGACTCCAAGTAAATCTACGGCAGCACCTCCTCACGGCTGCACTCTTATTGTTATGCAGTGCAGTCAGGCTGCAGGAAGTCACATCTGCGGACACCTCTCCTCTCCTGCGCATTTCGTTTTGTCCTTGACCACAAGATCCCTACATAACACAGGGAAGTGTTCCCCGCATTAGACATTAATCAACAGTCAGAAGATGATATTCACGCATCATGAAAACACACCCACTGCTCCGCACAGCCGCTGAAAGCTACTCCTCCAAGCCTTACCTTTGTTTTCTTCATTTTCAGCTAACGCTTTGACACTTGACATCAGGATGTCATCGTAACCCAGGAACTCATCCAGCAATAGGCGACTGAACCTGTCCCCAAAGCACTGGTCCCTGGTAGGATCTAGGGAGAAAGCAAAAAACCCACTCAGATTGTTTGTCCCTCAAGCCACAGAGGCGGCAAGACAAGCGTACCGTCGTCTGAGGACTCATTTGCCAGCAGACCTGTGTCTGCGCTCGGACCTTTGGTAGTAAATAAACTGGGTGGGACTGGGAGGGAAAATCATAGAATCGAATCATAGAATCATTAAGGCTGGAAAAGACCTCTAAGATCACCAAGTCCAACCATCAACCCAACACCATCATGCCTGCTAAACCACGTCCAGAAGTGCCATATCTACACGTTTCTCGAAGCCTTCCCGGGATGGTGACCCCACCACGTCCCTGGGCAGCCTGTTCCAATGCCTCACAACTCTTTCAGTGAAGACATTTTTCCTAATAGCCAATCTAAACCTGCCCAGACGCAACTTGAAGGTGCCATTAAAGGTGTCACACCCTGACAAATCTAGCCACGCTGTCGAAATGCTAATGTCAATCAAGACTTCAGAATTACATCAGGCCTGTCATACTCTCTGTTGGCACCGACATAAAGGGAATTTGCCTTCTAGGCTTGGACTATCTCCCTAGGCTCATCCCAACTAATGGTCCGGAGAAACAAGTCCTGGCAAGACTCAGAGGGCCAGGCCGAGACTTTTCAGCCATCAGCCAGGCTCAGCACGACCCTGCTGGGCCCCACTCTCCCCCCCAGCCCCCGGCGGCAGAGGACACCGAACGCCTCCCCACCGCTCGGGGCACTAAGGAAGGCTGCTCAGTTCTCTCTCACGAAGCTGGCACTGCATTCTACTGCATGAACACTGACCAGCTCGCAAAAATAACCCACATCTAAGCAAAACAGGAAGCATGAACAGAAAATTTTTCAGTGGATTACTAGAATACTTATGAAGAAATTTGTCTAGCTGAACTGGAAAACCCAAGACAGTAAACAGTCATTTAACATGGAAACTGCCCATTACCTATATAGGATCACTGCTTAATGCTCAGCCCAGCTGTACTTCAGCTTGATTAGGAGTAAGTAATGACAGTAGTCCGATTGCTGCACTAACAGCCTGTCACAGAGCAATTAAGTTCACAGGCATAAGAAGGTTTGAGATTGTATTCCTGACCTGGACAGGTTTTAATGGAGCAAATGCCAGGAGAAGAGAACACTGGTCCAGGAAAATGGTCTGCTGGTGCTGAGAGGGGCACAGAGGTACACTGAGACAGCACCACGCAGGTCTGCTCAGCATCGTCCCTGACACACGCACAACTGCTCTCGCCACTGGGCTCTAACATTGCGCTGCTGCTGCTCCCCACTGAGCCTAGATCTTCAGTACTACGAGACTCTTCCTTCCTCAGTGAGAAAACTGTGCTGGACGTAACACCAGCGCTCGCTGAAACAGGCTCCACCATTTCAGACTACTCCTCCTCGAAAGGTATGACCTACTAAAGCAACAAAGAAGCTCTCCTACGTGGAAAATGAGCGCCATCAACTGTCATAAATAGTCTCCACAAGACTAAAGAGGAAACTGCAGGTAGGTACCTCTGCAGAGCACTCACCCATCCCTGCACCAGAGTGGGCTGGCTCCCTCACTCACCCAAAGTGACCACCATGACCGGGATGCTGAGGCGCTGGCGAGTGCTCTGGGACAGGCGCAGAAACCCGTACTCCAGCGAGTACTCCACAATGTACTCCTCCTGCGGCCACACTGCAAGAGAGGGGGGAGGGAGACTGAACAGCAGGGTTTGCGAGCAGCTACCAAGAAGAAACAGCACCTCTGGATTCCCTCCCTCCCACCACGTTCTGGGAAAGAGAAGCAGTTGCAAACACAAGCTCTGGGCTTCCTTCAATCAATTTAAAACAAATCAATACAAATTCTTTGAAACTGCAGCCTACTCCCTTGACATGAGTCCTTAACGTGAAACCTCTGGGAAAGCTTCAGGGCAGCAGTTCCAGGCCCTATCGAGCATTGTCCAGGGTCTGCCCACAGCTTTGCCTGGCGAGACCTAGACCACTTCTTGCTCTGTTCAATTTCTGCTTTCTATGTTGTTTAGGAAGCAGCAGGAAAATACACTTTACACTTGCTGAACACCACAGGGCAAGCGCACCGCGCTTCTCCGGAGACAGAGGTCACTCCTGCAATTACAAATCTCAAAACTAAAGGCAGCAGCAATAATGGCTTTCCAAAAAAACTGCGGTGCCTGAAGTTTCCTTGATTTTTCTTTTTTTTTTTAAAGAAAGGTTAAAAACAGATGCTTTTTGTTACAAAAAGACAAAACCTCTGCCAAGTCAGAGCCAAGCAGTTGAATCCCTGATCTTTCCAACTGTCAGAGCGTACCTGTGGGAGGCAGCTGTCAGGCGCCTCACAACACCACAGCAAAACAGCGAAGGAGATAATCACTTCGCAGAAATGTACCTGCCTCCTCTGACTCACAGCGACACACCACTGACAGGAACGCCCACCTTACTTCCCTGCCTCTGATCCTGCTTCCCAGGCAGCAAACACAGGCTGGTCTGTCTGTTTCGTCCTTCGTTTCCATTATAAAACCATCACAGTTTTAAGCTCAAATAAAGTGTTTAAATATCAACAAAATAATTACTTCGTTTGTATCACAAAACCTTTTCCCATGGTAAAATATTCTGTCCAGACATCACATTTGGTGTAGTTATAGTACAAGAAACCTGGAAAAACAATAAAACCAGGGATGTGGGGATTTGGGCCCCGTCTGAAAAGATGAATAATTCAACTACATCAGGAAGCAGCGTGATTCTTTCTCCCACCGCGCTGCTGGCTCATTTCCAACCAGGCGTTCGGCAAATCAAGGCACAGCCCGCCAGGGCACACAGCTCTGTACAACGTGACTCCCTGACACAACTCAGACAACTATCGGTAAACATACTGCACCAGAAAATGTTTACTGCTCTCTGGTCTTATGCGACCTAACGATCTTAAATTCAGGACTAATGAGTTCTGGATCAGCACCAAGCAAAAGCACTGCAAGACCAAGGGAACAGTGCCACTGCAACGTCCAGCCTCACAGTCCTCCACAGCCAGAACTCCCAGTACTTCCGAAGAGCAAAGAATTCCAGTCTTTCCAGGGATAAAAGTGTAGCTGAAAAAGGCAAATTAAGTAAGAATACAATTGCCGTGTTTCTATTTTAACATAAATACTTTTAACAGATTTCCTCCCGTAATCATGAGAATTTTCCAAGACTGTAATTCCATTTTAAATAATACAAAGCCACTAAATCTCCCTCTGGAGTTTATGAGACATGAGCAGCTTAAGTCGTGCTGCAACAGGGGGAGGGATAAAGCAGGATGGTATCCTGAACGATGCACAACAGCCGTGCTGTGTCTCGCAATCCACTAAAACTTGCTTGGTGGCTTTCAGGACTAAGCAGCTGTTCCAAGTACTGGTGTTGACTCAGGGACCCAAAATGCAGCCCAAAGCCTGTTGATGCGAGGAGGAACGTGCGCTGTCGGTGGGATCGCTGCAGATCTCAAGAGGGTGGCGAACTGCTCAGAAGAGGGAGGTTCACATTCATCTGAGATATCTGGCACCAATCACTACAGAAACACGATCCCAGACCGAGAGGCTTCAGCAATTTTTACAGCCCAGATGACCCCCAGCTCCCAGCCTCCCTCCAGCTGAAGGAATGATCCTGCTGTGGATCTGTCGTTAGTACTGAAAAGATTAACCACGGGCGAAAGCATCAGGGAAGACATTTAAGGTAACTATGCACGTGCCCAGAGAAGCCCGAAGGAATGAGACGTGCAGGGAAGATGCACGGGGCAGGGGAAGGAGAGAGCACAGATAGCAGCGTAAGTTGTCTTTACCTGCTCTGGCTAGCATCTCAAACTCGGACACAGTCTCCCTCAGAGGCTGCATACCTTTAGTGGCTGCTTCACTAAACGACAACTCCTGGCTTTCATTGTGGGTCAGCACCTCGGTGCTGCTCACCCGGGATGGCTTGAGGAACACCTTGGGCTCGATATCCAGCTCAAACTGTTGGAAAACCACAGCAGGGAAAGTCACGTTAGCAGTCACTTCAGCTCCTGTCTTCTGTGCCCCCAGCGACGGCCCCCACCACCAAAAGGAGGACAACAGAGGCCACTTTCTCGGATTTTACTCCCTATCTTAAATGACCAGAGGCTAACGTGGAGACTCAGGAAAAGCCAAGGAACACGCTCTGTCTCCAGGTGACCGAGGGATCACAGAGGGGCTGTGGCATTCCTAAGCTGGCTCCANTAACAAACCACTTCTCCCCAGACCGACAACCAGGTTCCCATCTCCTGTGTACACAAGGAACATGTCTTTACCTTGATAGAGCTGTTTTCAAACATATCCACAGTCATTTCCTCCTCTTCCTCCTCCTCTTCCTCAGCTGTGGATTCAACCACCATTCCTGGGAACTTCTCAGCACCACAGAATTGCAGGAAGATGGGAGCTCGGCTCGAGTTGCGCTGTATTTCCACACGCAAGATGCCATCGCGCGGCCATTTATCTCGCACGTGCTCCAAGCAGTTAATGGGCGAGCGGGAGAAGGCGATGTGAATGTAAGCCAGGATGAAGAGCACAAAGAGAGCCTACAGACAGAAAGAAACAAAGCAGAGACCATCAGCCCAACCAACCTTGGCCTGTTTACAGGCTCCCCAGTGTTAACCACCTCTTCTTTTCCCACAGAGGCACCAGATTAACTTTGACAAATGAATTTACAAGTGGACAGGAGTTTTTATGCTTTCCAACCCCGGTGGTCTCTGCATCACCAATAACGCAGCCCAGGATCAGGCAATTTCAGCGCCACTCAGCAGTGGAACGGAGCAGAGGCACCACCAAGAGCGACCTCCTCCCGCTCACGAGGCCGGAGCCGCCAGCGATACCTGCGCAGTACACGTGTCCTGCAGACAGCACAGGTCACACGCAGGCCCCGAAGCAACCGCGCCACAGGCAAACCAAACCCAGCACCAACGTGTGACAAGGCTCCCAGGCATGTCGAAAGAAACACAAACACGCCTGTGGCTTTCAACCATTCCCCCCCCAGCACAAAGTTTTTCCTGTTGAAGCCCGGAGAAGACTGCCCAACTTCACAAAGGCAGAATAAAGCAAACCTGGACAGAAGACAGCCCGCCACAAGAGCAGCACAGCCCAAACCCACGGCAGAACCACCAGCTCTGTGTTTGGATCCACCACTCGCCCCTGCGAGGTATGGACTCTGCCACAGCTGAGGCCAGGCTGGCCTGCCAGGGTGTCACCCCTCCCTTGCCCTGGCTCAGTCCAAAAAACAGCTGTAAAGCCACAGCAAAACAAAGTGGACTCATAAAACTTGTTCCCTGTAGCGAAGATAGTAAATCTAGCACGACATTACCCAACACTGTCCAAAGTTCACAGCTGAAAGCTCTGAGAAATGCTGGTACAGTCAGCAGTACAGCTGAGTTTCACACACTTTCCAACTACAGCAAGACACTCATTCCTAATGAAACTAGCTGTCCTTGCTACGCATCGTTCTTGACCTATTTGCTACGAATAAACAGACTGGTAAACATCTCCTCTGCAGAGGAGCTGCGCAGGAAGAGGCTAGGAAGGCAGATCAGAAAGACCTCCCTCGTTACAGGAGGAGCCATGACGAAGCCAGC
>Ga0065711_1009616_pt1 | contig 10775 bp, 5 predicted proteins | sample Hoacrofraction12_FD_59098 | JGI IMG/M metagenome (GOLD analysis project Ga0065711, IMG submission 59098) | Hoatzin crop microbial communities from Cojedes, Venezuela - Epithelial fraction 12 v2 (version 2) | ecosystem: Host-associated > Birds > Digestive system > Esophagus > Crop | place... | reverse complement strand
CTTCCTGACCCCCACCCTGCAGATATTTGTAAGCATTTCTAAGGTCCCCTCTCAGCCTTCTCTTCTCCAGGCTGAACAAGCCCAGCTCCCTCAGCCTCTCCTCATAGGAGAGATGCTCCAGCACCCTCACCATCCTCGTAGCCCTCCACTGGACTCTCTCCAGTAGCTCCTCATTTTTCTTGAACTGGGGAGCCCAGAACTGGACACAGGACTCCAGATGGGGCCTCACTAGGGCAGAGTAGAGGGGGAGGAGAACCTCCCTTGACCTGCTGGCCACACTCCTCCTAATGCACCCCAGGAGACCATTGGGCCTACAGGGTTAGAATTGTGAGTTCATAATACATAATTTTTTTTTATAGCAATCTTTTGTTTAACCCACTGGTTTGGTCAAAAAGTGTGAAGGATTTCGAATTTTTTTTTTTTTTAGAATGGCATGTGTTTAGCATCCTGTTACTGTTTTCATATAAGCCTATGTATATCTGCATGTGAAAATACGCGGTCTCCCGAAGGCAAGAGGAGCACTGGAATGGTTGGAGGCTCACTGGACCACATCAAAACTCTTTTGTTTTCCTGAAAACCAAAAGATGACTTTTAAATCCACATCGTGTCACTTGCTAATGGGAAGCAGTCGTGTCGTCTGTATTGGCAAAGCGCCCGGTTGCCCAAGACAAATCACTAGTTCATTATCTTTATGTTGTCGGGTCAGCAAGACTGAAAATGAATTTATACACAGTAGATTGGTAGGGAAATTTGCAAAAATGCAGGCTTAATGTTATGCACCGAGCTAAGTCCTTCAAAACGAGCTTTTCGTTTGGAGTTAATTTGTTTTACAACTGTGTTAATGTTAGGATTAACAAGACCTCGCTGTCAGGACCTTGCTTTTTTTGAATGAAAAATTCTTTCACTGATATTTTTTTTCTAACAATAATGAGACTCCCAGCTGCATCCTGTAATAAATTCATGGGTTATCTTTTGTCACAGTGCATATTTGCTTATTAACTTCTTAGCATGCATGGTATGTCTTAGCCAGTGTTTTTATTTCGGCTTTTTAGTACTGCTACTCTCTCTTTTCCAACTTTTGTTTAGTGCTCAAAGCCCAGCCTGAGAGGAAGTAGGAATTTCGTGAAGAAATAATATGAAGCAAGTTTTTGTTTTGCTTTGACATTTTTCTTTTTTTAAATAAGCGTAAACGTGAAACAAGTGGTTTGTTTTTTTCATTTTTTTTCTTTTGCTTGATTTCAGGTATATCTACATAATGGGAATCCAAGAGAGAAATGAAAAATTATTCTATAGGGTATTACAAGATGATATTGAGCGGTTAATGCCAATTGTATACACACCAACAGTCGGCCTTGCCTGCACCCAGTATGGACACATCTTCAGGAGACCAAAGTAAGAATAATAGATATGTACTGCTGCTACTTTTATTATCATTCTCTCTGTACACTTGCCTGAGGTTTGGAAATGTTTTATTTCATTTCCATTTGGATTCAGCGAGTGCACACACACCCCTGCGCCGGGTTTGCTGGAGGAAGCTCAGGCGAACCACGGTGCCAGCTCCATCAAAGCCGTGACTGACACGTTCCTGCCGGTGGCAAAGGGTCCCAGTGCTGCAGAGATGCTGGCGATGCTCTGCAGAGCAGCACGGCGTGACGTCGTGGATGCAGGAGCAGCGTGCAAGGAGAGACGTTGGCAAAGCAGGGAGAGGCTTGACTGAGGATAGCTCAGCAGAGTCCGTGGAGTGCAGATAGTCCCGGTTCAGACTGGCAGTAATTTCAGCTTGTTTCTGTGCCGCTCTCACTGCAATTCAAAGTCTATTTCTAGAGCCTTCTCTCGCTGGAGGGCTTTGGTGCTGTGCGGAGGAAGGGCCGATCCATCGCTGCCGTGAGGACTTGGCTGTGTAGTGCAGCTGCTGTGATAAAGACAGTAAGGAACTCATGGTTTTGCTCCTGATCTGGAGCAGGGGATGTGAAAGATGTGCTCCTAGTTCTCACATACTTCCTTTCCTCCTCTTCTTCTTTCTACATATTACAGACCAGCTTGAAAACCCTGCGCCTCTAGTAGTTGTCCGTGCAGTAAGCAGCAGCATGGGTAGGAACTCAGGATGTGCCCTTTTCTTTCCCAGAATCAGCACTTCCCAAGTGTTGGTAACTTACCTTTTACCCCCTCTGCTGAGCTTTTCATGCCCCCTTTTCTCCTAACCACCGAGGGCTTGCCTGAGCAGAAGAAACACGGGTATTTCTGCTCTTCCCCTCAGCTCCTTTGCCTCCCCTCCCGTGTTCCCATGGAGAAGCAGTCAGCAGTGGGAATGCTGGTCTTGGAGAAGACAGTGTGCTCAGTCCCTGTCTTTCTCTTCCTTTCTTTTCCTTCCCCTCACCTCGTGTAATGTCATGAATGGAGATTTACTAAGGTAAAGCCAGGCTTCAGATCATGTTCCCTTCTCGTGTCCTCACAGGGGAGCGTAGATCCTGTCGTGTCTGACGCTAGCACCAGAGGTGTTTTGCCCTAGAGGAGTACTAAAGGTGAATGTCCATAGTAGTGTAAAATGAAGGTAGCATCATGAAAAGCATTTTTTCTGTATCCTTATTTTAGAGCATCAAAGTAGCCGAATAGACTTGTGCATTAGAAATTGTCCTTTGAGTAATTTATGTCAGCGATTGCAATGCTTTCAGTTTTAAGAAAATTGTACTCTTTGGCATTTAGTTTTACAAAGCCAGGTGAAATTTCAAATTGCTACCTATAAAATATATCTGCCTTGTTTTTTTTTCTTTCAGAGGGTTATTTATTTCTATCTCAGACAGAGGCCATATCAGGTCAATTGTGAACAACTGGCCAGAGAACGACGTTAAGGTACTGCCACTGTACAGTTTTTTTTTCTAGTTATTCTCCAATCTCGCTTGACCTTAAGATTTCTTAGTATTTCATGGTAATCTAAATAGTATGATGGCAAAGTGGAGCTAATGAAGATAATGCGTGGCTTGAAGAGCAGTGGTTTATCCTAAATATGAGGTTCGTGGTTTGAGTAAACAGTGATGATGAGAACTAGACTTACCAAAATGTTTATTTTATTCGTTATTCCGCTTTTTAGGGGGTGCACCTCTGGGTCTTACTTACTGTGTTACACAGTAGTAGGAGAGGTGATCTTGTCCTCAAATTAGGATGCAGAAGTGGTAGTTGGGAGGCCCAAATTTTGCCATTAAAACCTGTATGACCCAGCTGGGTCAAGAACAACAAAGGGAGGTGAGGTGAATGACACTTACCTGAAATTCTTGATGTCTGGATTTACAAGTGGAAATCATAGACCCAAGTTACAAGCTGCTGTTCCACACAGCGGCTTGGATCCTTCCCACTTAGCTTTCAGGGATGTGGGCAGTGGCTTTCAGCAAAGGAAAAGGAGCATAGCAGATTCTAACATTAAGCATTAGTGCTTGAAGTAAAATTCCTTGTAATCTCTTCTTCGTTTAACTGTACAAACATAACCTGAATATTTGCCTGGAAAAAACACAGCTGGTGTTGCTCTAAACTTTATCAGTGCCAGTAACTGTACCTCATTTACCTGCTTTTGTTTTCAGGCTGTTGTCGTCACTGATGGAGAAAGAATATTGGGTCTTGGAGACCTTGGTGTGTACGGCATGGGAATTCCAGTAGGAAAACTGTGTTTGTATACAGCCTGTGCAGGAATACATCCAGATAAATGCTTGCCTGTGTGCATCGACGTTGGAACTGATAATACAGTGAGTTTGACTGAAATTTGCCTGCCATAAGTTATCCCTATGGAAATTATTTATTTAGGACTGTTTAGTACCTGAAGAGAAGATTTGAATTTGAGCACTTTAAGATGAAACCAAATATTTTATGTAAGGGTGATTTGGAATTCACTAGACAGTTACATATAAGTGATTGAGAAAGGCCAGTTAATTTGTCAGTGAAATGCTATGTTTGGAAGTAGTTCGATAGCTGGAACACTGTAAAATAATGGTCAGGTTGACCTGACTTTAAGCAGCTGGAAATGTGAGTCAGATTTATTAAAGCAGTTTATTGTTCACAGTATTGATTTGTTCCATTTTAAAAGCAGCCATCACCAACCTCAAGTGCCAGCTGAAATTACTGAACATTGATATAGACTGGAGGCAGTTACAGTGGCTGTATCAACACAGTCTCTTTGGTGTGAAATGTGTTACTGTGAACTCTGGAAAGTGTATATTGAGGAAGTGATTCATCCTGCTGCTGTCTTTGATTTATTCTTTTTCAGACACTCCTAAAAGATCCGTTTTACATGGGCCTGTACCAAAAAAGGGATCGCTCACAGGTCTATGATGACCTAATTGATGAATTTATGGAAGCCATTACAGACAGGTATGACACTGAATACCCTGCACGGAAGTATGGCCAAGACTGCTGCCAAAAAAACCCCGGTTACACACTGTCCTTGAAACAGTCATCTACGGAGTAAGGATAGGACTAAGTCAAGAGACATGGCTGTATTTCTGGCTCTGTAGTGGTTTCCTCTGTGACCTGGAACATGCTGCTTGTAGTTATCTGTTAAATATGCACAGAACGGAGATGGAACTGTTTTAAGCAGTGAAAGGCCTGAGGACATCTTCTTTCCAAAGATAATTGATTACGTGCAGGATTTGTTTTAAAACAACTGCATTTCTTTATTTGTCTGGTGATAGGAATATTTGCCATGTTCTGTAGGTATGGCCAGAACACACTTATCCAATTTGAAGACTTCGGAAACCACAACGCTTTTCGCTTTTTAAGAAAATACAGAGAGAAATATTGTACCTTCAATGACGACATTCAAGGTATATCCTTTGCTTATGTTCCTTAATGTATATGCAGAAATGTATATGCCATGTGGATCTGTTCAGCTCACTTTAGATTTGTACTGCTTTTACAGGGACAGCTTCGGTGGCTTTGGCAGGACTGCTGGCAGCACAGAAAGCCACTGGTAAACCACTTGTAGAGCAGAAAGTGCTGTTCCTTGGAGCAGGAGAGGTGGGTTCTCTTCAGGCCTGTAGAGCAACAAGAGATTTAACTGCATATTTTCTGGTTCTGTAGGGCTTGTGGAGATACATATTCTATGAATTGCAGGAGTTTATACAGAAGGCCAGCTGAAATACATGAACAGAAGAGACTGCCTTCTTAAAGATGATTATTTGAAAGGTGTTCAACATTTGCAAGGACTCAAGTTTTTCACTTTCTCACATGGACTTAAAAAAAGCATCAGGGACTGGTGCATAGTCGAAGGGGAACATACTGTAAAATTATGATTTACAAAGAAAGGGGGGAAATTATGTCAGTGGCTGTTTGCAGCTGACACTAGTAAGCTGCTGGGACAGCAGGGTCAGGACCAGCACTATGCTGCTTGGTATATCAGCAAAATTGCTTCTATGGTGCTGACAAAATAACTTAATTAGCTGAAAATTTCTCCAGCTGGGGAAGGTCCTGATTGCAGTAATTGGCTAATGCTGTGCTGTTGCCTGAGCCCTGCTCTGCACTTCCTCTACCTTATTTCTCCTGCCAAAGTTAGCAGCACGTGCAGCAAGCCAAGAGAAGGGACGTGGAGGGAAGCACTGCTGGCATCCACTTTCTGCCCTCTGCTTGCAAGGCCTTTATCAGATGCAGTGGGAGCTGAGAGCGTTTTGGAAAGCAGTGGGGCACGAAACGCTAGACCGTGTTTTCTTGACAAGGAGGGCTGCAGCACTAGCTTGTTGTTATTGTCTGGTTGGGCTGCCTTAGTGTGGCTGCTGAACCGGTACAGGTATGGGCACACAGCACCCCAAAGAGCTGCCTCTCTCTTTTGCTTGAAGATGTGACACTGTGGATCCCAGGAGTCTGTGTCTGTCTAGGCAAACACTGCTTGTGTGTCAGAGCTGACTGACCAAATGATTTTTGTGGGCATCTTGAACAGGGTGGTGTTCGTGATGACTGACCTCTTTTGTGACTTGTTAAAAATCAAAGTCCTTTTATCCACAAGGCCGCCCTGGGAATTGCAAACCTCATTGTTATGGCTATGATGGAAAGCGGGGTTTCTGCTGAGGAAGCCTACCGGAGGATATGGATGTTTGACAAATATGGTTTACTGGTTCAGGTAGGGGTGCACCAAATGCCTTGAAATACCACAGTGTGGATGGCCAGGGCTTTCTGTGTCCTTCTCACAAAAAGAATTAACTTTTTATCTATAGGGCCGAGAACAAAAGGTAGATTCCAATCAAGAACCATTTACGCATCAGGCTCCAGAGCAGATACCAAAGACGTTTGTAGAGGCAGTGAATGTACTTCGGCCTTCAGCTATCGTTGGTAAGTAAGGTTATTTTTGTTTCTGTCTCTCTGTCATGCTGCATTTAATTTGCTGATGTGGCTCCAGGGAGGTTGGTGACAGCGATCTGCATTTCTGTTGGTGTAAATAAGATGAAAATGTGAGGTCAGTTTTCTGCTTGCAACTGTACTGAGCTGCAGGTTAGCTCTCGGTGCATCCTTCATTGCAGCTGTGGTGCTCCTGCATCCTGTGTCCTCGTTAACTGCTTCCCCTAGTCCTGGTTCATCTGGTGTTGGACCTTTCTTAGAAAACTCTGAGCATATTCTAAGGGACTGCGTGGCCACAGTGAACTGAAACTGTAGTGGAGGGCTCTAAGAGGCCGGAAGAAAAAAACACAACGTTTTTCCCAGACCCGTTCCCTACACCAGCAGCAAGGCAGAGAGCAGTCACCACCACCGGATTTTCTGCTCTACAGGAGTTCCCTAACTTGAGTAAATTACTTTTTTTCTGACCTTCCTTCCCCCAGTTAGCTTCTCTGGCCAGAATCTGCCAGCAGCATGGCTCGAAGGAGCTGTTTTTTACTGCAGATCACCAATACCTATTAGGTCACTGACATACATAGGTATTGATTTATAACCGTGGCTGTCTGCAGAGTTCAGACTGGATTTTCCTGGTACAACTCTGCAATTTCCTTTGCACGTGATTTATTTGGAAAATATAAGTGTTTTTGGCTGAGTAGCTACCCTGAAGTTTGTAGCTGGTGTACAAATGTACCGTTTTTATGTATTTGTACCTACATGTCTGGTTGTAGCCAGAAATGCCAATATCAAAGGAATGTGCATGGCACAGTTAACACCCAGCTCGGATGAATCATCTGTGGCGAGCCTGGAGTTCGCACTTGCTTATCCAGGGCAGCAATAAGTGTTCTTTACACAGATCAATACAAAAAATCGTGTAGAATAGGCTTTTGGAGCCTGGTAATTAGATGTTCCTGTGAAAATGAGAATTTTAACCAGCCATTAACAGAGCAGTGCCTGGTCTCCCATCTCCTTCGGGGGTGATGTGAACTTAATGTACAGTCGCTGTCATCTGCCCTGAGGCAGTCAAGTATTGATTCTATTTTCCTGTGCTTCCGTTTACCTCAGGAGTTGCAGGAGCTGGGCGGCTCTTCTCTCAGGATGTGATCAAAGCAATGGCCGCTATCAATGAGCGGCCCATAATATTTGCACTAAGTAACCCTACAGTGAAAGCTGAATGCACAGCAGAGGAAGCGTATACATTAACAGAGGTATGTGATGTTTAGAAATGTCGACCTAATGGCACTTTGGTAGAACTCTTTACTGACTGCAAGAATGCAAGAACTCAAATGATTATATTGTAACTTGGATTTCTTGACATAATGATACGGTTCGTTCTTGTCTTGTGGCAAAAGTAAATGGAGGTGATTTGAAAAGAAGTCTGGATTTTTGAATAATGACATTTTGCAAAGCCTAAAATAGCCTAAATCTTGTTACTACTTTTTAAAAGAGTGGCCACTAGGTACTGTTTCATAGCTTTGGTCAGTTAACTGTTTCCCACCACACTTTCTAATTATTTTTGGTTTTAAAGAAGCATTTTAACATCAAAACAGGGACTAGGTGCAACCTTTAAAATGTAATGGCTGAGTAAGGTCCTTGAGGCAGGCAATATACCTTCCATCAGTCCAGGAGTTCTGCGTTGCACTCGGTCGTTTCCCAGTGCCTGCAGGTCAGAACTCGTATCGTTCACAGTGACCCGTGAAGACCTGTGCCTCCAGTACAGCAGTCTGAGGTGACCGTCTGTCCTCGCGTTCCCCTCTTTCAATGTCCATGTGTCATACGCTGGCACCACCAAACCTCAAATGGAGCGAACCAAGAGGAAACACACCTTGTCCAGCACTCTTACCTCAAAGGCACTACACTGTGGGGTGCTCAGCGGGGTTGGATGTTGGGGGGTCTTTTTTTGATAACGCTATCGCCAGCGCATCCAGACCTTGGTTTTACCTTTAACGAAGTAAATCTTTTATCCTTCTGCACAACTTTTTATGTAAAACCCATGTCATCTGCAAGAGAGCATCAGGCAGACAGAGCGTGAGCTTTAACACTTGGAACTGGCTGGTAATGCCTGTCCTTGATGCTGTAGACTCCAGCTCGCTGTGATCAGGGCCTGCCTGCGGACTTCAGGGGGGGGACTGGTGAAGAGACTTCTTTTTTCCCTTTCTTTTTTTTTTTATACAGTCCCAATCAAGCAACTCATATGTGAAAAGGAGTGGGTGGAGATCTTTCCTTGTTTCTTGATGCAGAACTGTGAACCCTTTCCTTCCACTGTCAGTGTGGCTCAGTTTCCAGCATTGCAACCTCAGTGGTGTTGGCTTCACACCAGGAAGGGTAGAACTCCATCGTCTCCACTTGGCACCCAGATTCTCTTCTGTGTTACTGGGCCTGTCAGCTTGGAGGGAGCTCTTGCTACAGAGATTTGCAGGTCCAGGGTGAGCCCTAGGCAGGAATAACGGCCTCTGGACAAAATCTAGACCTTAGCTTTTAACAGTCAACAAGAACACGTTTAAATGAAGATGGTTTGACATCTCTTAGATACCCTGCATTAGCCAGAATAGTGAGTTAGGCCGTGTTTCAATATACAAAATTAAATTCCAGTATCTTGGACAGAAAGTAAACAATAGCTATACAGCCAAGCCTTTAGCTGGCATAAATAAATGCAAAAACTACTGGCATCTCTGATGGCTGAAGGAAGCCAGCAGCACTGTTAGAGGGAGAATTAGCCTGATTTTTGCTTGCACTTTTTATAGAATATCAACAAGCAATGGATGTTTTAGGGGATGAGGCTCGCTTGTTCCCCATGGCTGTGTGTTGAATCCCAAGGAGTTGGACCTCAGGGTAGTTGTCGCTATCAGATGCAGAAGCAAGATGGTGCTGGTTAGATTCAGGTGTGGTAACGTGTCTTTGCTGAAGCAGCTGTGTGAGCATAGTGCTATTTAAAAGGTCTGTGCCAAATGGAGAGAGGATCTTTGTTTTTTTCCCCTGTATTGGAGCCATATGTCATTTTTATTAGTGATTTTCCATAAGTTATTATTTATAGACATGGGTTATTTGGACAATAAAATATTACTGCTCAGTAAATGAATGGGTGTAATTTTGTTCCAGTCCATATTAATAAATTTAGTAATGTTTCTGGCTCTTTAGACTTTTCTCCTTATCTAATGTTTGTTTTCATAATACTCTTTAGTTCTCTGAAACGTACTTGGTTTGCCCGTAGTTTGCCCTTCAAAATGTATAATATTCTTCCCTTCAAGATACAGCAACTACCTAGAAAATCCTCTCTGACTTCACTTACTTTGTCACTTAATTAACAAAGTTTGTCAGACTTTTAGGGATCAGAGCTGTCAGCCCCATGTGTCCCCTGGCCTCAGGAATAGCCTAATCCTAGCTGGTGTGAAAACTTAGGCTAAACTAGGGAGTCAGCAAGGAACCAAAGATACCACCACTAACCTTCTGTTCCCTATTCTTTTTCCACTAGATGGCACCTGTAAAAGCCTGATGATGCTTCAGTGCTCTCTGCCCCTCTGTACTGCGTGGGCTGTTGTGTTTTAATGTGCGTTGTCTGTTGGTCCTGTCCTCAAATGCATCTGTGTGTTTTGCTCCCTCCACAAAAAGGCTGTTGTCATGGGTGTGCCCTAACATTCAAACATAGTTCCTGAGTCTTCAGCTTCTTTGGTAATTTCTTTTCAAATGTAGTGGTCCTGGCAAAACTTCAGTATTTTAGGGTAATGTAATTAAAACTGTTACTCAAAAGAAAGTGAAGACTTGTTGTTTACAGGGGTTTACTGCTTGAGGAAAGGGTCATTTAGCTGGAGGGTATATTTCACGCTCCAAACTCTGGATTTGTTTTAATATTTCATGGTGATTAAAATTCTTCTCCAAGGAAGAATAAGCACGCTGCATTATGCACTCCTCTCAGAGCTCTCGGCAACAGAAGTGTGATACAGCAGTCCCTCCCTTCATCCTCCCACCCATCCGCAAACAAGTGAGCTTCTGTTACTGTACTTCTATTTCTGTCTTCTTTTGGAAGCGGCCATTATTCAGCTGTCTTGGTACAGTCCCTGCGGTGGTGGGTCCTGGCTTGTGGCCATGGTTCCTCATACATGGTTATGGTTATAATAATGGTTAACACACAAGTACTTTATTTTGTGTGGGAGTAGTTCCTCTAAGTCATTGTTGTCTTAAAGAACAATGAATGATAAAGCAACTAGATTGCTTCCATTCCTTAGAAAGCTGCACAATCAAAGAATCACAGAATGGCAGGGGTTGGAAGGGACCTCTGTGGGTCACCCAGTCCAACCCCCTGCCCAAGAAGGGTCACCCAGAGCAGGCTGCACAGCACCGCGTCCAGGCGGGGCTTGAATATCTCCAGAGAAGGAGACTCCACAGCCTCCCTGGGCAGCCTGGGCCAGGGCTCCGTCACCCTCAGAGGGAAG
>Ga0065711_1050559_pt1 | contig 10776 bp, 11 predicted proteins | sample Hoacrofraction12_FD_59098 | JGI IMG/M metagenome (GOLD analysis project Ga0065711, IMG submission 59098) | Hoatzin crop microbial communities from Cojedes, Venezuela - Epithelial fraction 12 v2 (version 2) | ecosystem: Host-associated > Birds > Digestive system > Esophagus > Crop | place... | reverse complement strand
GGTTTTTTTTTTTTTTTTTTTTTCTTCTTTTCCCTTTTAAGCTATCTTGTACGAGCATGGATTTTCTCCTTTCACGGCTGCTTACCACGTGCCAGTTTTGGCTGTGCATACCCGTGGTTCTGTTTGCTGGTGTGGGCTCGTTAAGCCCACGGGATACGCTTTGCTGCTGGACGTCTCGATCCGGTCGGAGAGGGGCTGCCTGGGAATGCCTGGGAATGCCAGCCTTTGCTCAGATCCTCGGATGAGTCGTCTTCTTCCGCCTCCTCCCTCCTTTGTGTTCCTCATCCAGCATCCTTTGGTTCCTACGTACGTGCCACGTGCGTCCTTGTTTTGCCTGTGTTAGCAGCATTTTCTGACGTCGGAGCCTGTTCCTAAAGACGCGGCTTGGCCCGTGCGAAGCTTTCTCTCCGCTGCAGGCTCCGCTAGTAGAGGCAGGTATGCCCAGGGTGTAGTTTTACCTGGGGCTGAGCGTGTTTTTGAAGGCTCTGGCTTGTGGAGCCAAGAGGGTGGTTTGGCCCTGGCCGTGAAGCCGTGGGCGTAGGAGCTGCGTGGTGGGATCAGCGTGCAGGGCCGAGTTGCCTGAAAGATTGGCTGCTGTGCCCATAGAGTGACTTGGCAGGTGGGGGAGAGCTGATCAAACCAGCCTGCGGCCACTAATCATCAGGCTTTTGTATTTGTGATTTCTTTTTTTTTTTTTACTTTATGAACTTTAAAGCATGCATGCCTGAACAGTTTAATTAGCTGTGGGAACTGCCGGAGAGAACTTCCCGGGATTTTCTGCAGACCGCGCTGCCCTTTTCGTGTTTCCGGCGCAGCAGAGTTGCTGTGAGCGAGCAGGCGGGAGCGCCCGTCAGCGTAGCCCGGCTCAGATGTTATCACCCCGACAGAGATGAAAGTGGCTGTGCAGGTGGCTGCTGCCTAGGCTGGCTGCTCGCTGGTGGAACCGGTCCCCGGTCCGGTGCTCTCCCAGGGCAGGCTCCGCGCAGGGCTGGATGCGCCTTGGGCACAGCAGAGCAGGGTCCAGCCACGTCCACCTCCCTTACGGACCGACCTCCTTCATCCAGGTCACCTTCTCGTGTGCCCTTGTGTTGCAGGGGAGACCTTAAGCATCTATGCTTCATGAACTGCGTTCTGATTTGTTAATCTTTGGGTCTTCTCCTCTGCTACCGGCCACCCCAAAATGTTTCTGTGTCTGTGAAACTGCTTACAGGAGGAATGCCAGCAGTGACGTTAAGATTATATGGGCTTTATGGAAATGTGGAGGCTTGTCATGGTCTGCCAGGACGTGCTCAGAGGCTGCTAATGGGTGGTATTACCAGAGACTGGGCTTGAGATCCTGCTCCCTGGGCCGTGAATGGAGGCTGCCCTTGACTTTGCAGAGGCTGCCGTTCAGCCCAGGCTCTTCTCCCAGTCCCATCAGGAAAGTCATCGTGTCGGGATCCCTTGCCGTGGCCAAATGTGTGCGTTCCAGACTGCGGGCACGACTGGAGCGGTGGCAGAGGAGCTGCAAGCGGCTCCTTTTCCAGAGAGAGCAGGAGGGGTGAAGACCCACCTTGGAACGGAGGTTGTAACAAGGTTCTGGCTTGTGGTTCCAGCTTTATCAGCAGTGACCCAAATTGGCTTTCTGATGCAGTTTTCTTGTGCTCATGGTGACTTTTCTGTGGTGAAATCTGCCTGCTTTCTTGTTTTGTCCCTGCGCGCGAATGGATTGTATTTGGAGCTGGCTTCCGTGCTGCGGCGTCTGCTGCGTCCTGACACCCAGCGCCGGGTGGGTCCTGGCCTTGCAGTCGGTCCGGGGGCTGCGTGCGATCGAGTGTACGCTTCATCGGTTTTGAATTGGTAAAGGTCAAGGATATTGCTGCAGAAGATTCACTTAAAAAAGGCATTCTGTAAGAGGTGCTTTTGGTGATTTTCTTTAAATCCTCAGATTTGGGGTTTGAGAGGAAAAATTATTAAATGATGTCTTCAAGCTGAATAAAGAAGTCAGTATGGAAGGTTTTAATGTCTTACAGATGCTGTGGGGTTGCAAGGTTTTATTTTAAATTTAACAATGGGAGTTGGAGCGGCTCCAGTGCTGTAAAGAATGGTCCCTTTAATTAAGGGTTTAAGCTGGAGGAGCATGTGTAGTGTGATGCCATTTTAAAGTTTCAGCGGGCTTTGTAGCTGTAACTTGTTACTCCCCAGCTTGGATCACACATCTGCGTGTCTGGGGTCGCGGAGGGGATGTTCCTTGCCCGCAGAAGGGAGGTTGGTCTGTGGAAGGGTGGCAAGGTTTCTGCGGAGGTTTGAGCTCTGACTTTATTGTCTTCTCGTTCCCGTGGCCCCTGATGCCCGCTTTGATGGTGCTGCATCGTGCACACGGTGCCTTACACCCAGCAGGAAACGTCATCTTTGTTTTTTCCCCCAAATAATTTTTTTTTTTTTTTTCCTTTTCAGGGTGGGGAAGAGGCTATTCTGTAGCCATGGTCTGAGATGTCATCTGGGTCATGGCAAGTTGTGCAGGAAGTTGTGGGGCAGGAGATGGGGGTCAGGTGCGGTCTGGTCGGGAAGGTGTCCCTGGGACCCGCGGAGGTTTTGCTGGAGTAGCAGGGTATGAGATGTAGCTGTGTGCCTGCGGCAGGGCAGGACCAGATCCCATCCCTACACAAGCCCCTATGTTTCAGTTTTCTGTGGCTTGCTCACCTGTTACTTACTGGGGTGGAAACCAGAAAATTCATCATTAAAAACAAAAGTTATTATTCTCCCCTAGAAAACGCGAGTGTCCCAGCCCCGTATCCCTGAGCTCTTGTCTGACAGAACAGCGTGAAGAGATTGAAGGTGATGTCTTTTACCCCAACCAATTCTCAGCTCACAAGACTCGGGTGGATGCTCTGTGCCAGTTGTGGTTCTTCCCCTTTGCTCGGCTCTGTGGTAGCACGACGTGTATTTAATTATCTGAAACAACAGCTGCTACTTTTGGCCATCTCGGAGGCTTTTGGTATAGGAACCAGCGTCTGCCGGGGTTTGCTGCGTCCTGGTTTGTGCAAAGACGATGGCTTGACTCTTTTTCGGGTAATTGCTGTGAGAATTGGGCTCTTCTGTGGTGTGAGGAGGCGCAGTCTTGTAGCAAAGGTACCAAGGAACCTTTGTGATCTGTATTTAGTGTCTCCTAGTACGTTTATCCCCATAAAATAATTAATTGAACGAGAGCTCCAAGCAATGTTACCACCTTTGAACATTAAAAAAATCATAACCGTGCTCTCTGACTTAATGAGATTTAGAAAGAAATGTTCTTTTTTTTGCTTGCCTTCTGGTTTTCGAGTGTGAAGGACTCCCGTGGGTCGTGCGTTCGAGCCTTTCCTTGAGATCACGGGGGCTCTCACCAGCCACCGGTGCGGAGCAGGGCCTTCGGGTTTCCCAGGGCCGTTGCCAGCCTTGGAGCCGGATTGTGAACACTGGGAACACGATGCTGAGCGTTCAGAATGGAGCTAACTGTATTTTTGTGGTGGCCTTGGCTCTGCTATTTTTTAATTTTCTCTTTAATTTCTATTGTTTTCTCTGCTTGTTTGCTAACTTGCAAAATTCAGCAAATTGGAGAGGATCTCCCGGCCCTCGGGGTGAGTTTTGCTGGGAGCCGCAGTGAGCCAGCACGGGGCAGTGACACTCGCTGAGCTCCTGCTTGGAGGTGTAACTAAGGTTGGTGTGATGGACCTGCTGGCCTTCGGGTGCTCAGGGTCTGTGCCAGGGCGTGGAGATAGCGGGGTCATCCTGAGCAGCTTTGTGTGTGTGTTCAGGGTAAATATTAACTTCAGATGATCTGAGGAGCTGCTGCGTGTTTGTGTTAGCTGCTCAATTTGGTCGGAATTGGTTGAAATTCAATCACCAGGCTCCACAAGTTCAGCAGTCCTCACTGCACCACTTAACTTGGATGTCTTGAGTGTCTTCTCCTCCTCTGTTGGAGCCTTGCTGCCAGTCCCCAGGCTCGCCGGGCTTAGGGCTTTGAACCCGCTCGGCTGCGGAGGAAGCCCCAGCTGTGCCGGGCAGGCTGCCCTGCGCTGCCGCGGGGCATCTCGAGCGCGGCCGGCTCTCCAGGACACCCCTGCAACGCTGTCCCGAAAGGACACGGGAGCTATCCCGGGGCTTGCCGAGAGAGGACTTGTAAAGCGTCTTGCTCTGCAGATCCCACGCGGAGCCCCACGCGCCTCGCCACTGCTCGCGCGGGAGGGCGACGGCGAAATCGCCCACGCGGGTGTCGTTTTGCTGTTTGCTCTCGAGCCGGGCCGGCGGAGGGGCGAGCCCCGCGCGCAGCGTGCTGGAGCCGGCGCAGCGGAGCGAGCGTACCGGCCGCGTCACGGGCTGAAACAACGCCGGAAAACCCCGAGCGTCGCGCTGAGCGCCGGCGGCTGCAGACGCAGCGCTGGTGAGAAGTCAACAAATGCGTTAAACGGGAAGCGGTCCCCGCGTGCTGGCCCCGGGAAGAGGAGCATCCCCGGCACCCCCGCCCCGGGCCGTCCGGCCGGGCGACGCAGGAAGGAAACGGTTAAACCGGGGCGAGGTTGTTGACTTGGGTTAGCCATCAGATCGCTAATATTTTAGAGGGTTTTCAGAGCTAAGCTATAAAAAGGCCGTAGCAGTATTTCAACTGGCCCATTGTCTGCTGGAAGCCAGCCAGCGTTGCCATGCCGACGAGGAATTATTACTTGCTGCCAGAGCTGGAGGAAAAGCTCATACTTTTGGCTTCAAAACAGGAGGGGTGGACTTATGTAATCCACTGTGTTTATAGGCTGAGACTGGCAGGAGCATTGAGAAATAATTACAGGCTTTCCATTTCATTTCCAGCTTGGTTTTAAGGCTGTGTGGCCGCTCTTTATTTATTTATTTTGAAGTGGAGCGAGCGGCCGCGGAAGATGCGGGAGGGCGCGGAGGTGATGCGGGGATGCTGGTAGGTAAGTACCCCCCGCCCCGTCCCCGCATTCCCTCCCCGGGCTGCCTGGGCTGCTTTTGTTTTGGTGGGGTTTTGTCTGCAGAGCTAAACTAGGCCAGGGCAGAAAGAAGTTGCTTTGAAAAACTGGGACTTGGCCCTGCGACACAGAGACAGTGTTCGGTGCTGGAGGCTCCGAGTACGCTTCTGCGGTTGCCCGGAGGTGGCCAGCCCGTCGCCGACGGAGGTTTTGTGAGCCCTGCTGCTTTCCGAGGTGATTTTATCGCTCCAGCCCTTGTTGGCTTGGAACATACACTTGTGGAGGGAGGGCAGCGACAAGGAAAAAAAGAGAGAAAGTTTTATTTTTTTTCTCGATGTCTCGTGCGTCGTTCCGTCGGCTGGAGGGGGATTTGTCGGTGTGATCAAAGCAGTTTCGCTGATGTTTCGTGCTTTGGAAAGGTGAATTGCAAAGTTGAGCCTGTAATTAGTGTGGGTTTGTTCGTCCCGGGAGCAGTCGGCAGATGATGCTGTAACTGGGGTTTGCCTGAAAAGCGGCGCGGGGTGTGTTTGGACTTTGGTCAGGCCGGTCGTTGCGTAAAGGCGGTTAGTGCTGGGAAACTGCTGCGGAACTCTGAGGTCGGGTGGCTTGGCTGGTCCGAAGGGTCGTGGTCCTGCCGTCCTGGGGAGGATGCTCCGGGCGCCGTGGGGATCCCCTGGCTGGGAGCGAGCGCGGGATGGAGCTGTGGCTGCCGCTGGGGCCGGGGATGCTGCCGGTGGGACGCGAGGGCTGGAGCCGCCCGAGCTGTGCCTCACTGCTCCTTCAGCAGAAGAGTAGAAGTCTGAGGCTGGGAGTTTTTAAATCTCTCTGGCGCTGGGTGTAAAGCTCCGAAGAGTGGACGAAGCCTGTTTTTGGAGGGGATGTGAAGAAGAGTGCTTAGATGTGCTGCGAACTTGCTGCAGAGGTTACAAAAGCGTATAGAAGCTGCCACGTGCTGTGATTATTTAATTTTTTTTTATGTTTTCCTTCATTGTACGGTGTCCTGCTAGGGAGTTACATTCTTAGTCCGTGCTAATCTGACTTTTTGCTGTTCTGGTACGATGCGTACAGATTAAATATCCCAACTGCTGTGCCAGTCTGCTCTGGAGAGTGGATTCTGGTGTTGGCCAGCGTGCGTATCTTCAGAGCTGCTGCGCTGTTTGGGGACAGTTACAGTCCCGTATGGATGTGTTGGGGCCCTAGCTTGAGATACAGGGGTGCCTGAGTGGAACTGGTGCACATGAGCGGTTGCTGATCGCACGCTGCAGAGATAAACTGCTTTTTTCCGCAGTTTCCCACAGTTACGGGCAAAAACTTGGGAGAGTGGTGGCATGCTTCGAGTCAGGAAGTGTCCCTGGAAGCAGCAGGCTTGACTGGCGTTATCAGAGACACATGGATGTGCTATACAAAATAATTCACTAATTTAATGATCCATAATACTGCTCTGACTGCTACTGCAGATGCTGTTGGACTCGACGCGAGTTAGATTTGTTACTGCAAGGCTTTTCTTTTTTTTTTTTCCTTCCTCTGGGATTCATGCCAAGATGAACTGTATGTTCTGTTCTTAAGAGCTATGAGTAATGTATGTGTGAATCTATAACATAAGTAATACGAGTATATAAAATGTGTGAGTGTGCCGGATCCGTGTATCCTGCGTCTGCAGAGCGCCGCACACATGCGGTGCGTGCGTTCAGGAATGGGGTGCGATGGCATGTCTGGGCAGAATTAATGACCTGCCTTGCCGTTCCCGCTCGCCGCAGAGCCCTGTCTGGTGGCCGGAGCCCAGGGAGCTGAGCCGAAATGCCCGTCGCCAGCTACGGTTTGCCGATTTAATTGCCCTTTTGGAGGAGCGACAAATTAGAGTTGGGCGTCCCTCCCTGCCCTTACGGGGAAGTCAGCCTTAACGAAGACGAGAGATGCTTGCAGCGTAGCCTGACGTTTCCCGAGCAGTCGGTGGAGCAGGGGGTGTCCGGCGTGCTGGGGGCTGTGTCTTGGTGCAGGGGGATGCCAGGGTCCCACCCCGCACCACCCCACGTGGGAGCCGCTCTACGAGCGATGCACTCCAGGGCAGGCCTGCTGCTTCTAATGGGATTTCTTTTTTTTTTTTTTTTTTGCTTTCCTTTTTAGATGAATAAAATGGGCTTTCTCTCGTAAATTATTTTTTTATGTGAAAAATGAGAAGGTGGCAAGTAGCCAGTTCCCCCGCCTCCCTCTTCCCAGCTCCGATGAGGTCATTGCCTCTTAAAGTTTATACCACGCGCTGCGAGACATGGCTGGAGGAGCAAGAAGGCAGCAAATGTCTCTCCCGGGGCAGCTGGGAGCGCTGAGTGCCAGGCCCCGGCGCGTGAGCGAGCCGCAAGAGCAGGACTCTGCGAGTGGGGAGGGGGCCTGGTACGGGAGAACCTCGCCGGGGGCAGCTCCGGGTGGGAGGGGACAGCCCTGGTCCCTGCGATGCTCCCGGGACCTGGGGTGCGTCGGATGCGGGTCCGGAGGGTGGTCGTGCTGCTCGGTGGGCTGTGAAGGGCTGGGCATGTGCTTCAGCGGGATGTGGTCAGCAGCAGTTCTGGCACCGTCAGCTCGCTATTGCATCCCATTTACTTTTCCTGGGGAATTTCCTCAGCACTGTTTTTGCAACAGGCTTGTGGAAGTTCATGACCCAGTGAGGGATCTCTCCAAGACCTTCATGTCCCTGGCTGAGTGGCTGCCTGGAGAAGTTGGTTTTTCTTCCCTTGAGCGCCAGGCTGAGCTGCTTGTGAATTCCTAAGCTGTTGTTTTCTCCCTGTTCATCCCTGCTGCCGTCCCGATTTCACTTCCCTCCATGGTGGAAGCGATATGGAAACGGGAGCGCCCGGACCATGAGGTGGTCCTTGGGGCTCTCCTAGAAGCTGCCGCCCAGGACGATGGATTTGGAGGGCTGGGCGGATCTGCCCTCCTCCTCCTCGCAGTCGCTGCTGGGGTGCCTGGGGATGGCAGCCTGGACTGTCGGTGTTTTGAAGGTATGACACTGGCCTGAAATGTCCATTTGATAGGTGTCAGAATAAATCAATAGCTGAAATTTTGTAAGAGCGTATTTATTGCCTCATGCGTTTGCTGTGATTGTGATTTTTGGCCAGAATTTGCTGTGTCTTGCTGGGGTGGTCAGGAAGATGATGTTTTATGCATCTTTGGCTTTTGTTGTCTCGCTGCCTGAGCGTTGCTCTGGGGAAGTGCAGTGAGCTGGGTCTGGTCAGCGGGATCCCACCCTCCAAGCTGGCCTAAAGGGCTGTGAATCCTCAGTGGATTTGTGCTGGAGCCCAGGAGTCAAAAGCTTGCTGCATCAGAAAAAGAAGAGTTGTGGGGTGGCAGAAGGAGAGAAAGCAAGAGATGGGAGATGGACAGTCACTCTTTTTTTTTTTTTCTCTCTCTTTAAAATCCCTTTGTAGAGCCCTTGGCAGCGAGCGCAGCACTGGGTAGAAGCGTGGGTTTGCTTCTGCAGGTTCATTCCACTGGTGTGCAGGTGCTGTAGGGTGCTGTAGGCAGCCACCCCTCGCCTGCCAGCAGTGGGGTTTGGAGGTGGGCAGCCGCTTCCACCACGGCGTGTACAAAGTGCGTCTAGGAGGAAGCTGTGAGAAGGTTAAGGAGTGGGAGGAGGAGGGGTTCTGAGCAGAGGACAAACCACCTTGGAGGGTTCTGAGCAGAGGACAAACAACAAGACTGGTGGGTCAGCCTTCATCTGCAGTGCTCTGCAAGGACAGTAAAGATCTGGGAGAAGCCTCCATGCGCTGATGCGGGGAACCAGCGTCCTTTGTAAAATGAAAGCTAGCAGGGAGCTGTCTGTGTATAAAGGAGTACCCGAGGGCTCTGCGTGCACCAGTGTCAGCAGCCGAGAGCTTCCCCGCGTTGGCTTTGGTCTTGTGCAGGTAGAGCTGCAGCTCTGATCCTCCCTGGCACCACGGGTGGAGATGAAGAAGTGCGGTTGGAAGCTCGTAACGGAGGGGACTTGGGAGCGGTCCGACATGCTGCTGTGCTTTTAGGCACAAACTTAAAAAACTTAAATTGAAATTGCTGTTCCATCGCAGCTTGGCCGCTCTGCGGAGATCGTTTGGGCATCCCGTTAATTGCAGCTGCTCTCGTGCTGCTGCACCCCAACGGTATCTGCTGTTCGCTGCTGCTTCATCTTGCTGCTGCTCCGTAGCAGCCTTGTTGATTTGGTTTTTTTTTCCCGTCGACATGATACAATCGCTCCTTGTTAGCCTGTCTTGCTCTTTCCTCTTGCAAGGAAGGGAAGGAGCAAGGGAACCAGATCTGATAATTCCAGTGAGTAGAACTGTTCCCCTGAGCCCTTTATAGAGAAATAAAAAGGCTCTCCTTCTCTCTGCTTCGCTTTGAGTACGAGCACTTTACCCTCTTGGATTCCCTGCAGGCTCCTCGTACTGCTAAAATTGAAACATCAAGATGTCTGAGGCAGCAGGAATTACCATCAGTGTTTTGACACCTGGAGGTACAATTTCTATTAGCTTTTATATAAAAACAACACCAGTTTTGCCAACAGTTCCCGTTAAATAATGTATGAAGACCCTGTTCCTGACAGTAGATGTTTTCTTTCACTTTCCTGGACTCTTGGATCATGGCTTAACTTTTGTGACCATTGGGGAAAATGATACACGCGCTCCCGCGCGGCAGTACGTGTGCGGACACACACGTGCTTAACTCCCGGGCAGAGAGTCAATCATCCTGTTTGCTAATTAACGTGGAGAGATGGGGGAAAGCAATTTGAGGTGGGTCTGTTGCGAAGGCTTGGATCGTTGTTTTATTTTTTGGAAGCACCAGAAGACAGTTTTCCTGAGACCTTTGATGGTAAAGAAGATGCTTATATGTGATGTAAGAGATACCACAGAATGTTAGGGGTTGGAAGGGACCTCTGTGGGTCATCTGGTCCAACCCCCCTAAGATATAAGGCTCCTTGGGTGTGATAGAAGAGAGACGGAGACGAGCCGCAGGGTCAGCAGGAACGAGAAGCGGGTAACTTGCATTTCTGCGTGGATGCTGCTTGGCGCCGAGCATATGCTGTGTGCTGGCTTTTGGGGGAAGTGAAGCGGAACAGAAGGGCACAGCATGTGGATGTGACTGCTAATAGCGAGAATCAACGTACAGTTTTGACATTTCTAACCTAATAAGTGGTGCTGCGTGTGAGAGCCTGCTTATTTTCCTTTTCACCATGAGATGCTTTGACAGAGGAGTAAAGTCCCATTTTGACATTTCTGTCATTTTAACTAAAGAGAGAGATTACAGTAAATTGGATTAAGTGAAAATCTTCTTCAGATGTTTGTGGTTTGGGCTGATTTATGGATAGATGTCATTTGAACGTCATTCTGCATTTTTTAAGCATCTGCTTGATGGCTGCTCTAATGCTGTTGCTGCAGATAGTCCACGCCGAGGAGGGGAGGCTGAGCACGAAGCAGCTACCCGTGACAGGTCGAACGCTGGCGTGTGCTGTGGGGACAGCAGAACACTGTCCTGCTCGTGTTCCCAGCTGCACCGTGCCAGATTCTGCAGCGGGTGCTTGGCTCTCATTTGCGTTCCTGTTATTAAACTTGGGTTATCTTCTGCTTGGAGGCTTTTCTGAGCTTAGAGGCTCTTTGAAGTATTCTACCCATTCTGGAGAGAGATGGTTCAGCATGCACATTCCTTACCGTGCACTTGGCAAACCTTGGGTTGCCCATTCCCAGTCACAAACTGAAGCAGAGGAAGTTCCATCTGAACATGAGGAAGAACTTCTTCCCTCTGAGGGTGACGGAGCCCTGGCCCAGGCTGCCCAGGGAGGTTGTGGAGTCTCCTTCTCTGGAGATATTCCAGACCC
>Ga0065711_1050557_pt1 | contig 10776 bp, 5 predicted proteins | sample Hoacrofraction12_FD_59098 | JGI IMG/M metagenome (GOLD analysis project Ga0065711, IMG submission 59098) | Hoatzin crop microbial communities from Cojedes, Venezuela - Epithelial fraction 12 v2 (version 2) | ecosystem: Host-associated > Birds > Digestive system > Esophagus > Crop | place... | reverse complement strand
GGAGAACAGGTATGCAAACTACGGAGATAAGGAGGCTGCAGGATAATCTGAAGACCCCTGCCGAGAGACGCCAAACAAACATGTGCGACGGACATTACCATATATTAATGTATTCTCAGAAAAGCCATTACTATGATAAACATTTCTTGGAAATGTAATGAATATGTATGTTAACATAGCATAAATACCTAGTAACTGTGTCTCTTCGGTGCACACGTTTGGAGGAGAGATCCCCCGTGTGCCCCGCGCCGCAATAAAGAATACCTGCTTAATAGACTGCCGACTGTTGAGTCTTCAATTCCGGCTTTTCACGGCATCGTGGTAATAATAACAGAGACTGTGAGGGTTGTTTAGTTAATGAACTTCAAATTCTTGGAGGAAAAGAAAGATTCAGGGACTTGGCTGGCGAAGTGGATGATGGAGCCAGGACCCACGACACCCTGGTCCCACACTCAGTCTGAAGGAGAAGGTTGTTACTCTTGGCACCAGAGACCAGTGAAAAGCAGCCACTTGGTATGCTCTGGACTGCTTTACCTGCTTCAATAAACCATCCACATCCACCCTGGCTGAGAAATACGACTGCTGAAGTCGAGTTGCTAGCATGTGAAGGAGAGGGACGCTGTTTATTTTAGTTTAGTTTATTTAAAGCCCTACAATTAATTTTCACATGGCTATATTTGTTATAATTTATTTTGGACTTCAAGCAGGATTTTCCCTTTTGAAACTGCACCCATTCGGACTCCGCAGCTGCCTTAAATCATGCAATAGGAATGAACTGAGATTTACAAGGAAAGGGAATGTATACCTTCCTACAAAATGTTTTTGTCTTATCAGAGTCTATCAACCACAAATCCTACATCTGGAAAGGTACAAGGCTTTTTTCCAGATGAAAAGTCTGGCTATGCTGCATGAGCTAGTTATAGCTGGCACAGTGGTCATCACACACAGTGAACCATCAGGTCTCCACACCTCTGCTTTGCCTGTAAAATCACCCGTGGTCTTTTAACTTTAGACGGTCTCTTTGGAAGCTATTTAAGTTGTTATGGAAACTGTTTAAAGGAGTGAGTTCCTCCGGAAAGCAAGCCTTCACCTCAATCAGCTGATGTGTTTTTGTGGTAGAAAGCCCAGTGCTACAGGGAGTTAGTGGTGGTGACAGCTCCTGACCCACCTTAGACTGCAGCTGAATGCCAAAGCCATCCACAAAAGCTGTGCCCCCAGTCCTAATAGGGACATTGTGATTGGGTTGCTGTGATCTCCTCAGTCTGTTTCCTTCAGCTGCACAAGAGTAGTTTAGGGGATGGAACTAAAGATCTGTTGCAGATACTTGGTGAGAAACAAGGGTTTTGTAAGCAGGTGCCAGGCAAAAGTTCCTGCCTCTGGACCAACACACCTCCACCCCAATGTGCACAGGCCTGCGCTGTCAGCTCTGGGATGTGAACGCCGCTCCTGTACCACACTTCAGTCTTGAAAAGCAAAAGCAGCTGCTGTGGTAACGAGATAGCCACCTTCCCTGTGTGCCCCAAGCCGGCAGAGACCATGCACGGGCAGGGATCTGGGAAGCCCACGTGGTCCTGCCCCATGACCCTTCTGGCTAATCCTGCACAGAGGGAGCCGCTGGTGTTGACAGGGATGCACACAGGTCTCTCCCTGTGAGTGTTTTACCCACAGCGCACACACATCCAGCTGATTGCCTGAGGTTACGTTACAAATGAAAGACTGATGACTAATGAATTTGTCAATGACAGGAACCACCCGGGAGAATGGGGAGCTGTGGTGACTCGAAGAAAGGTTGAAAACTGGAATAAAAGCCACTTGTGCTCTTGTTGGGAATCATATGGGCTCCTCCTGTGCAAAGGAGGTGGGGCACAGCACACCAGCTCTCTGCTGCTGTTGGGGTACCCCAGAGGAAAGCACACAGGCCCTTCTAGCTACTGGATCCCCAAGACTGTTTTATTTTAAGGATTAAGTCTATTCATTTGGCTGCATGTGCATTTATAACATCCCCCAAAATATGTACAACTCCACGAGGTTCATACATGCTGTTACTGTTTGGCTGTGCAGCAGAGCTGCCAGGCACAGGCATGACCTTTTGGCAAAAGCCTGCAAACCCTGACTCAGAGGGTCCTGACAGAGTGGGGAAAAGAGCTCAGTGTGATTTTCAGGGTAATGAGCATCTCAGGAGAAGAGCCAGGTGGGTTGCTACAAACCCCATGGAGGAAACCGTGGTGGCCTGGAGGGAGGACTTCTGCCCCATGAGAAGGCAATGGCATTTCTGCCTTCTCCCCTCCCTAATCCTCAGCCTTGGTCTACATTTACATCTAGCTCTGCATTTTGGAAATGCAGGATCGCCCTTGCTGCGCCACCTGCTCCTCCAGGTCTCTAGGACACCTCTCCGTGCTTTCCACTTCCATCAGAGAGTTACACAAGTGATTGTGAAACCAAATGGCTTTGACCTTTGAAGTGGGAGATCAATGGCTGGGCAGGGCTCAATTCACTGCAGAAATATTTACAGGCACATCAGGAACATTGTACTAATTTCTTTCATTCTGTGGAGAAGGAAAGAAGCCAGCATGTGTTATGCTTGATTCATACATTAAGATCTTCATTATGACTCCTGGTTTACCAGCCCTGGCCTTCTGCCGTGCCCTGGGGACCAGCTCAGCTGCGGTGCAGAAGTCAGAGACATTTTCGGGGAAAAATGTTTCTAGAACTGAAAATGTAAGTGGAGAAAACTCGCGGGGGCGTCTAGTGGTATGGAGGTCCCCATGGACTCAAATTGCTGGACACAGGTGACTGTGTGATAAGGAGTGCAAGCACAGAGCTTGGGTTCCTGGAGAGGTACCCTGGTTTGTGAGCTGACTTCCAGGCCTGGACCATTGCTGCAGCAATCTCCAAGGACGCAATCAAAAAAGTCCTCAGGCATCCCACGCAACTTTTTTTTTGTTATGCAAAATGCTGTGTCTTTGATACTTTCCTGGTGAACTGAGGGAGAGTGTGCTTATTCTCTGGGGAACAGGGGGGAATTCTGGAGGATACAGGGTTCTCAAGACGTTGAGTCTATGCCTTCATCGAAGAGGTTAATAGCCTGAGTAGGACAGAAAACCCTTCAGGTTCTCCGCCTATTTAGCTGATCAGACTTGCAATCATTTTTTGTGCCAAGTGTTCTAGCGGAAGGGGCGATCTCGAGTTTGACGAGGCTAATTTTAGTAAGAGATAGCCTTACACCACTTCCCTCAGGGCTAGCTACATTAAAAAAAAATCAATCACAGATGAAAATCGCCCAATTACTGTACTATAGCAATAAAAACACTAGCCAGAGATGTAATCTGACGTGCTATTAAAAGGCACTAACACACAAAACACCATTCACAGATACCATCTCCTAGATGAATGTCACACACAATAGCCCATCTAAAAGGGATTACTTGTATTGTTTAAGGAGTTACAGTGTTTGTTCTGACATTCCAGAGTGGGTTGGGGTGGGTAAAGATTTTGAGTGGTCATGAGACACAGTGCCTTTCACTTTCATGTGCTGCTCTGAATTTAGCCCTCTGAATTGAATTTAGAACTCTGAATTGAGTTCATCAATGAGCAGAGAAAAAGAGGACTTGCTGATGTATAGCAGCTGGGATATGCGATATGAGCTGGAAATGTGCTGCAAATTTCTCCCAGAGCTAGGGAAGAAGTTAAACAGGGTTCACATCAGATGTCATCAAATGTGATCAGGCTGAGACGGGGCAAGCAATGTGAGAGCTATGGAGACTTAACTCTCCGCACCTTCTTCTGTTGTACTCATCACCTGGGTATCTTAGAGCTTACCACCCTTCTTGCTAGTAGACATGATCCCCGATTAGGCGAATTTGTTGATGATGACTAGCAAAAAAAGTATCTTTGCATGTTCTGGAGATGTTTGTGTCCAAGACTCCGAGTGTGATCATTTTCTAAAACGCATTCACTTCTGAAGAATCCTCCTGTTCACCAAATCTTGCATAACACAGCTACTGCCTTTCTTTTCGGGCATAGATCCGCTTCCATGTCAAGAGCAAAATCTCCATGACAATTCCCCACTGCAAATGTATAAAACAGGAAGACTGATGACTACAGTCAGGCTGAGGCATTACAGAGAAATGAGACAAGCCTGGGCTTACCTTAAGATACTTCTGCATTGTGATCTTCTTTTCCCAGCAAGGTATTTAGGGAAAGGATGAGACCATGTATGTTGTAACACAGAGAAAAAACAACCTTTTTAGCACTACCTTGTGAAGTCTGCTCTACAAAACCTGACAGACATTAGTGGATGTCCTCTCCAGATGCCTGGAGGAATAAGGATTAATTAATTCTGCCTCACTGAGGGAAAAGAGAAAATTAAGGGCACAATGACTGAAAAGGTCTATGTGACCTAGGAACCAAATGCCAAGGACTGCAGTCTTTTCTCCTTGTGTGTATTAACACTCCAGGTCTGGAGTCACCTATGCAAATGTGAAGCACTTGCCCAAGGGCTCAGAAGGCATTGTAGCTCTACAGGGATTGCATAGCATTTGACGGATGCCCACAGGATGACAAGACATCTGCTGGCAATGTGGTCATTACAGACTTGATCTACCCATACTCTAGATAGCCAGGGTGCCATAATCTCCAGCATGGGCTCTTTAAATCTGTCCAGGATCTTGGCATTGCTGAAAACCTTCCTCCTGATGTCTTACTGCTGCTGTCTCCCCTCCTGGTCACCCGTACAGGGCAGAGCTACGCTTAGAGCTCAACCCCATCTCCATCTGGCCATCTTCTCTTTTTGCACATCTCAGCTCCTCAGCTGGCTCTGTCCTGCCAGGCGCAGGACACCCAGGCACCAGCTGTTGGCTTGGCCCCAGCACACGCCGGTGTACCTGCTTTCAGACCATGCCAAAGGTCTTGCCCACAGTGGAAAATCCCTCAGGTTTGCACCAGATGAAGACCGTGCACGCAGCACCCACCACAGCTGTACTACCCTGCAGCAGTGCATTAGCAAATCCTCCTCTAGCTCTTGAACCATCCCTCAGAGCTGAGGGAAAGCTTGGTCTGACCAGCAGTAACACAAGCTATTTTGGATTTTATATGCAGCAGATTTGATAAGAAAGCTCTCAGGAAAAAACAAATTTCCTCTTGGACTCAATAGAACTGGGCATATATTCCAGCACACAGAGTTCCCTTTCCTATAATCTCATGAAGTAACCTTCTAAAATTAGGAATAAGAGTTGAAGCTCTAGCCCCACCACAAGCAGGGGTCTCTATCCCCAGGACCAGGATTCACCTGTGGGGTACAGTAGATCCTCATTGATGGTGGAGAGGTGAAGAGAGCAGAGGTCCCTGTACTATCTGTGTTGCTTCCCTGGTGTGCCTCCTAAATACATGCCCATTATTTGAGTCAGAGGTTTACATGGGGTCAGTGTAGGTGCCATACAATTTGCCTCCTGCCTAATGATACCGAGCATTATCTGAGGAGTTCAGACCACCTTGCAAGAGCAAGGGCAGGAAAAAAACTGAGTGCGAAGCAATGCACCGTAGTGTGGTCACAACTCAGTGTATTTGTGTTTGAATCAGTCTTGTCTGCCTCACACTATGAGTGTGCAATTCAGTGTGACTCCAGCCCAGGCTCCTGTGAAATTATGGCTACATACCCCGGGTGCCCATTGCACCCTGATTGGTGTCCCCTCTGATCGGCTGGGTGAGGGCAATGGAGCAGAAGCCACCTCAGTGCTGATGGTACCTGGAAGATGGAATGCATTTTGCACTCAAAACACCTCCTCTGTGTGGCAAACTCCGCTGCTGCAGCCTCACCCCACGGCTTTGCACCATGCGAGGAAACAAGATACTGGGGAGTGGACAAGAAAAGACTGCTGGCAGCATGGGCTCAGAGGTCATTGCCAGGGACAAGTCGAGAGGGAGGTGCAGGATAGAGACAGTGATCTCCTCTGCTTATGAAAATTATGTTCAATTTTGGGAAAAAGAGTAATGAGAAGAAAAAAGTCTTGATAACAATCAAGATAATTATAATAATATCTCTATTATTCTGATGCTCTCTTCTGTTTCCTCTACTGCCCTTATGTTGTGTCATTTTGTAACCTTTATTCACCATCAGTATTGATTTACAGGCGAGCAGTTCAGTATTTGGCCCAGAGACAATGAATCTCTGGCATTCAGCTGTTCCAGCCAGTGTCATGTTCCATATGAAGCACCTCAGTTTTCACTGGGGTCATTGTTTATGTTCAGCAGTTTCCTTTTTCCTTGGTCTAGTCTGAAAAAAAAAAGACAGTAACTGCCTCCCTACAAATGCCAGTCCTTCAGTGGTTAATAGCTGTGATCTCCCTCGCCCAGAAGATGCCCTGGGAGATGTACAGAGAGGACCAGAGGATCCTGACGCCTTCATGCAAGATGAATGATTTCCCCACTTCCTTGATTTCCCTTTCCACCATCACAGCACCCTCACAGGGAAGGGTGCTGGGATGGGCACTCTTTAGCAGTGACGACACTAGTGGAAGCATTAGGGATGCTCCCACATCAGACTGATGCTGTCTCAGGCACTTCATGCCATCCTGCAGCCCCCAGAGCAGAGGAGAGCCACTCCGCCACCTGGCCCTCCTGTGCAGCATGGGGTGGGCATGGTCCTCCAGGCTGCTGGGGCTGGGGGTGGTTGCCTGAGGGTGGAGGTGGCAGTGTCTCCCCCGTAGAAAAGCAGCAGGAGTGTTTCTGTCCCTTCTGGTGTCCTCCCTGCTGCAGGTGGGTGCCAAAGGGAGCCCCAGGCTTCTCCTTACAGCTGCGAGCTCGTGGAGCAAGGAGACACCTCAGAGCTCCCACCAGACTGCAGGGACCTCCAAGAAAGAAACAAGTAAACCAAAAAAAACCACTTTATCTCTCAAACTCTAATTTATAATTGCACTGTTGTTCCAAACAAGCATAAATGAGGGATTAACAGGGAGCTATGAGTCATGGGTGGCTCCCTCTTATGGTTTATAAAGCAAGAGAGGAAGAGAAATCAAGACCCAGGAGGCTGCACTGCTGCTACCACAGCTAACCTGCCGAAAGGTCCCTGACTCCTGCCAAGCTGCTTTGAAGCAGAAGAATGAGGAAGCCAAAAGCTCCCAGAGGAAGGCAGAGGTGACCCACAGAAAGTGTCCCCGACCCTCTTCCTGCAGGCTGGTGAGCTGACCCAGCCCAGCCCTCTGCTGCAGCACTGCTGTGTGCCCACTGATGGCCAAACCCAGGCACCGGCAGATGCACACAGCAGAGAAAAGGGGAAAAGCAGAATGAAGCCCCTGCAAGCAGGCACTGTCAAATTGTCTGAAGGATACCCGGCGTGGCACAGGCCAGGATGGGCTGCTCACCTGCAGCAGGGGCTAGTGCTGTTCTCCTCAGAGTGCTGCTTCTGCAGCTCTACAGCCCTCCCCGCAGTGACATACCAGACAAATAGTGTTACTCACCAGTTTGCTGCAAGAAGAGAATTTTACAAATTCCTTTTCCGACAAACACTGTGTTGAAAACTGTCACTTCTGAGCTCTTGCCAAGGGCCTGATCTGGCCAGCTGCTTAATGTCAGGGCGCTTATGCTTTCCAGCTTGTGATAAGCATCTGGGCAGCCAGGGTTAAGGCCAGCATCCCCGCTAGTCACAGTCCTGAGGAAGGTTTTGCATGCCCGAAAGCATGGCTGATTTTGCAATTATGTCAGTTGGGCTAATAAAAGTGATTACCTCTTTGTACCAACCTTGCCTTCCTCATTGATCCCACAGGCTGTTCTTCAAATGTCACCCAGCAAGGAGGAGGCACACATCCAATTATAAAAAGAGAAAAGATTAGCATGATGGTAAAGCAGCAGGGTCAATGGTGCTGATGTGCTGCATGAAACAAATGAGACGTGCCAGGTTCTGACACCCTCCAAGTCCAAGGAGCTCAGCAGGAGGCATCTTGGGGTGGGCAGGGCCCCAGCACTTTAAGCAGTGTAAACAGTGCAAACTTCACTGTCTTTCTAACCTCTCCTCTGGGGTTTGATATTATATTTGTTTAAATAAGAAGCCTTGAATATTCTGGAAAGCTAACAGCTAGTCAAAAGCACAGATAAAGGAATGGAAACCACAAAAGCAACTCAGACTTTGGGTGATGAAATTTATTTTTATGTGGGGCAAATTCCTGCCTTTATTTTGAGCCTGTGTTCACTAGTCCCACTTGCTGTGGGTCACAGATGCACAGCCAAGGACAGAAATCAGCTCAAGCCATGGGCCCACCCTGACGAAAGCAAAGTGAGCAAAGAATGCCGACAGAAAGCAAGAGCTGCAGAATCAAGAAAGAAAAATCAGCCTTTCTCTGCTTGCTCCACCACACCCTGCTAATCAAAATGGAATTTCAGGCTTCTTTGAATATAGTACAACAAAGACACTGTTACAATGTATATTACAACAAATACTTTGAGATGTAAGCTGGGCTTGCTGATTTCTATGCCCTGGGCCACAGGGACTGCCGGAGTCCTGGACCAGGCTCTGGAGAGGGATGTAGGACTGTTACCAGGGATGTGCAGGATTGTCAGATGCCTTTGATAAAGCACTCATTATGAAGCAGAGAACTTAGCTTTGACTCTCCGAGAGACGGTGTTTCCCAATAAGTCCTCTGATCTGCTCTCATCCTTTCCAGACTCAGTGCTTCATGCAAGGATGAACATTTGCATGTCAATTAGGACAGGGGAACTAATGCTTTTTGAACTCTTTGATTTGGTGTCAGAGTATTCCCAGGTGTTAGCTTAACCCACAGGAAACAGCACACCAAACTTCCCGGGTTGTTACCAGAAACTTACCTTGAGCACTTTCTAGAGCTTTCTGATCAGCTTTTAACAGAAGAAGGGGAAACAGGGAGCTGAGGACGATGTGTAGTTCCCACACCTTCTGCTTTTCCTTCCCCATGCTGCTCTTCTCTCCCACTATTGCATCTCATCTGTACCTCTGCTTTTCCAGCAGCTTCTTGCCATGCTGCTGGCCCCTGTGGGCAGAGAGGGTGTTGTGGGGACCTGTGTGCATGGGAGCTGGGGAACGGATATTGCACCCGGCAAGAGCTAAGTCTAAGCCTGTGTGCCGACCAGACCCCGGGCTGGTGTGAAGTCTGTGAAAGCCAGTGCAGTGCTACAGTCTCACACCAGCTGGTTACAGTTGTACTTGTTGGTACCTGTGTGAAATGTACGGCCCCATTTACCTCAACGGTGGGCAGGGGAAACTCCTGGTAATTAGCTAAGGTCATTAGCACTGCACACGTGGCTCCCCTGAATGCCCTTCCGTTTTGAGGCACGTTTGCGGTGGGAAGAGGTGCCCTGCGGATCTTCTGCTCACGTTTCTTCATTTTTAAGACCTCTGAAGCATGCAGATGCAGACATGGAGTGCAGAAACACTGCGGGGAAGCCGCTAGTTAAGCAAGATTACTACCTAGACAAACCTCATACCACTGGAACTGCCTTTCATGTTGTTACCTGATTCCAGCACCTCATTTGCTTCTCTGTTTTAAACCACAAAGCTTCCTTTTCGCACACCCATCTCTTTGCTATAAATAGCCCGGGCGCAGCTGGGGTGTAACACGGCCACAGTTCAGGGCCGGTGGGGCGAAGGCTGCTGCCCACCACAGCCCAGCTGCCACAGCCAGCACCCGGCCCTCGGCACTGCAGTACAGCCTTGCCATTTGGCAAAAACGAGGCAGGATTGTGGAGCCTTGTCAGACTCCGGCTGATGTATCTCAAAGAAGATTCAACATTCGCAACTCTTTAATTGCTAACAAAGGCAGGAGTCCTCCACCACCTCTGCTGTGGGAGGGCCATGGTGCAGCACCCAACGAGACACCGACCTGCGGCTACTTCTGGTGCAGCTGGTGGCATGGGGGCAAATCTGGACAAAAGCAACTCTTTCTAGTCCCCCTTACTAAGGCATAAGGCAGATTTTAGAACTACAGCCTTCAGGCTTCGCTGTCACTGCTGCAAGCCCCCCGTGGCCTGCAGGCAGCATGACGTACCTCTGCGGAAGAGCAGCACGAGACTGGATGGAGCAATGAGCAGAAACGAAGCTCCAGCTGCAGCGTTACCTTCCGTCTGGTTCAAAGGAAGTTTGCAGGATTCCTTAATCCTTATTTAGAAAATTTGTTTGATTTGGAGGGAGACACTTGTGATTGTGTCCGGGGCTAACCACATGCCTGGCTGCAGCATGTCAGTGCGCAGCCGCTGCCCAGCCCCCTGCCTGGTCAGCGCTCCTGGGGGAGCTGAGGGGTCTCTGCACCCTTGATCTGCTCCAGGGTTTCTGGGGCTGGGCTGCGGCTCCAGCACTGGGATGTGCCCTGCCATCCTGGCTGTGTGGGTGCTCAGCGGGGTGCTGGGCTTGGGGAGAAGCCCCAGCAACGGTGCTGGGCTGGGAGCCGGGTGCCTGAGTGACATCCTGGCACCAAGTTTCACCCGTGAGGGTGGGGTGTCTGGGGAAAGCCACAAACCCCGGTGCCTAGCCAGCGACAAAGGCTCTGTGAGCACCAGCGTCCTCGTCCTCGGGATTTCCCTGGTGCCCCGTGCCCCGAGGACATCCTGGGGCAGGGAGCACGCAGGGTGCCTGGGGGGGTGGGAGTTGTGGGGACCCCCCGGCGCAGGGCGTGCACGTGGGGTGCGGGGACAACCCCGCGGCAGGGAGTGCATGGGGGCATCGCAGGGCAGGCAGCGCGTGGGGGGGCAGATAGGGTGCAAAGCACAGGGACGCTGTGGGGCAGGCAGCGCGCTGGGGGGGGCGTGGGAACCCCG
>Ga0065711_1050556_pt1 | contig 10777 bp, 7 predicted proteins | sample Hoacrofraction12_FD_59098 | JGI IMG/M metagenome (GOLD analysis project Ga0065711, IMG submission 59098) | Hoatzin crop microbial communities from Cojedes, Venezuela - Epithelial fraction 12 v2 (version 2) | ecosystem: Host-associated > Birds > Digestive system > Esophagus > Crop | place... | reverse complement strand
GATTTATATTTATATTTATATTTATATTTATATTTATATTTATATTTATATTTATATGGATTTATATGGATTTGCTTCAGAGCTATTTCAGAGCTAGCTAGTAAAATTCCATAGTTCTTTATGAATCTTGGTTTAAAAAGTATTCTTAAAAAAAAGACTTGTTGATAAATCTGGTTCGACACAGTCAATCTTTTTCTGTGGCTCATTGTCCTCCTGAGATCTAAAATGTCAGATTAGTTAAATCACACCTATTTCCTCTAATGTAAACCAAACACCGCTGAAGCACAGCAGGCCTAGCTCTGCAGAGTGCCAGTTCCCTTTTTTCAGCTAGGAGTGGATTCTGAGAGGCCTGTTTCTCATCTGTCCAATTTCATTATATTAGAAAATGCAAAATATTGGCATGTTTTGTGTAGTGTCCTAATAGGCTTGTATAATTTCTCCTCCCCCATCAAAGCCAACCAAAAATATACCAGTAACATATTTTCCCTTCCTGAATTAATTCAGAGACCTCAGGGATCATTGTGTTCAAACGTTTGCACAAGCAAACGTCTTCTGGGAGCCGTTCTTGTTTGAAGTGGATTTAGTTCGTCTAATAAACCATATAGTGATGCCACGGTTTTCCTGAATGGCACACAATGCCAGAAGTGACTGTATGTGATTTTAAATGAAGCTATACGTAACAATGCATTCTCAACAGCATGTTTGTTTTTAGAACAATAGCATATGGTTGTTGTCTTTGATTGCTTAAACATAATTTAATAACAAAACACTCCACGTTGCTCTGTGGAGGATCTGAGTTCAGAACACTCAGCACATTCCTCCCATTGATATCTGCAGTACCATGCTAAGCCAAAATACACACAGATCAGTAGGGTAAAACTGTCTTTGTGCAGTGTCACTAACTTGGCAGTAGTGGCCAAAGACCTTCAGTCTGACCTGAAAGGTGTATCTGCTATCTCAGCTGCTTGGTGGAAAGATTTCTAAGTGAAATAAATCTGGGTAGCAGTCGCTAATTCCCAAAACGTAATAGCTGCATCACCTCAGAATCAGCTAGAACATACCAACTGTCTTCAAAAAAGCTGGAAATTCAGCCTCTGTTTTCATGAAGTGTTCAAATGCACGTAGTCTGATACCTGGGCTTCCAGAGTCGTGCTGTGCTCAAAGCATGATGCATACAAACGGACACAACCAGGGCATCTTAGGAAATCGGAACAGAGCAGACACACAATGCCTGCTTTTCTCAGGCACGAGGAGACCATCGTTTTCCTGATAAATGTATTCTTCCCCCCCGCCCTTTTAAAGGCAAACAAACCCTTGAATGAATGAAAACACAACAACAGTGAAAAAACACCATAAAAATCCTGTAAGCCACATATGTTTTGAAATTCTTATGGAGTCAAAGCTATTTGTGCACTATTAGCAAGCCCCACAATCTAATTGCAGGTTTAAAAAACCCTCATGTAGAATTTTAATTTTTAGAAGCTCTTGCCAGTGAAATTCCACTCTTCCTGTTTTCAGAAAGATAGTCTTGATTTTATTTTCTAAAAGTAGATGAACTGCTGATTCAGCAGGCATTTCCAGCTCCATCCTTAGTATCAGGTCATCTACATTTTCAGTTTCTGCATGAAACTGAACAAAGGGCAAACAACATCAAGAAATCTGAAAATTAATAAAAACCTATGTGTAAATAAACTCACTCCCATTCTGTAGTGCTGAGCACTTTCCTGTTTGGACAGGAATTAAAAGTGTCAATTCTCTTATATAAAATAACATATTAAATCAGACAACACTTACCTCCACTTAGTATAATGACAGCTATAAATATTGCCAGGTCACTGTCATCTAATTCCAGTGCATTGAACTTCACAGCAAACTCAAACTTGGGTTCCATAAAGTCACAAAAAGGTTTTCTCAGGCTCTTCAGAAACTCCCGTGTCATGAATCCTTGTCCCTCAGATATAAGAACTCCATCTTTATTCATCAGAGAAGCCAGGAGAGTATATATGATCTCATGGACCCCATATTTCAGGAGAGTTACTTGGTCGTTCAGGTCAAGATTCACAAACCCTGGAATGTTCTTGGCAAATTCCGTGATCTCCTGCACTGCCTCCACTGAGCGAAACTGGCATCGCTGGAAAATGCGAATCGCTACCTCTTTGTTCTCCTCCTGCAGCGGGGACACGTGCTTGCACTTGATCTGATCTTCCCCCATCATTAGAGAGTTCATGTCGTAAATAACAAATGGCTACAAACAAAAGGAAAAGACAATTTACTTTCAAATGTCCTTGCTAGGAACATTTGGCTTCTGAGAAACTGAAGTAGCGTACAGAGGTGTAACGTGTCAGAAAACACTTAGAAATCTGTGAGGAATACCTCAAAAGGGTTAAGTCTTCATTAACCTATTAAACATATTAAAGCAAATATCCTCACAATGTTAAAATGATTTACAGGAAGGACAAGTAGTTCTCAAGGCCTTCTCACACGTTCCATAAATCCATGTGCTGGAAATGGGACTTTGGCTGATACTTTTTTTAATAATTGGGGGAGGGAGTTAAGCAACACTAATTCCAAATATCCATGATTTTTCCTGTTTTGTTTGTTTGGTTTTGGTTTGGTTTTGTTTTATTTTGTTTTACAGAAGTTCTATAATAGCAGAATTCAATGTTTCGAAAGCTTATTAACAACAGATTTAAGTGTTACTCCTTTTACCTGAATTTTAATGGCTTCTGTAAAACAGAATCTAGTAGGTCTACAGTAACATGGTTGCACTTCTGATGATACAACTTCTTTTTTGTAGAAATACAGAGTATATTCACATGTTGACTACTTCATATACTGTCATGTTCTTTTCAAGTTCTATCCTTACAGAAAAGACTGCAAGTAATATCAACTTATTGGTATTGGATTATCTGAGAAATTTAACCTTCTTCTGTTAATTCCTTTAAAAATAACAACGTTAGGATATATTTAAACTCAAACAACTTGTCAATGGGAAAGAAAACATAAATAACATGATACAAAAAACAGCAGCACAATTCAGAACACAAGAACGAGTCTGACTGTGAAATAAACTCAACTGGAATAAATCAATTTTGAAAGCAGATTAGAAAAAGTAGTGCCAGGAAAACTTTTGTTAGGATCTGGAAACAATTTGTTTCAGAATATGCAGAAGAAGCTCCTGGTTTTAAAGAAGTGGTTAAGTGAGGATTTCTTGAATTTAGCTGAAGAATCTTTTCCTTAGAGGACAAACAGCTGAATAGTTCGTTGCTGCACTGAACAAATATCTACCGATATTAATAGCTTTGTTAACATACTTGATCAGTGAATTAAAATACAAGGAATTATACACCAACAATTGGAGTAGAGAAATGCATTTCTGAATGTAAGGTCCTTTATGATTACAGATTCTAACACCTTATTCATATGGGTGCTCACTCTCATGGTTTTAGATTCACTATATGCTGCAAGAATTCAAAAATAACCCAAGCCTTCCCACATGTAGCCAGTGGTCCTCTCCCACCGGCTCAGCTTCTGGAAGCTCCTCAAATTCTATTTGCATTTGATTAAACCAGTTTTGAAATCTATTTAGTGCTAAATTACTATGGAATTTTTAAAACTGAAAATAGCTGCTTTCTTTGGAATCTGGTGGTGCCTTCTGAAGAGGACATTGCCCCCAGCTGCTTATCGCTACCCGCCAGCTAGAGACCACTACTCCCACCTCCCCCAGTTCTGCAGATGGAGGTCGTGCAAGTGTCGGTCACCCGTTGCCAGCCGAGTCGAACACAGAGCTCCGACCCGCTTGCACTGGGGGGAGAGGGAGGGATGACAGCTGACGGTTTTGTCTTTAACTGGTGGAGCTGCCTGCAAAGCAGAGGCCTATCTATGAACTGAAATAATAGTATCCGCACCAGAGGATTTCAGCTTTCCGTTAAATCAATATTCTGCTTCTTACAAGAGCAATGAAGCTTAGTGCTTTCACTTTCGGAGTAACCACAGGCAAACATAGCTCCAGACCATGAGATTCAGCTACATAGAGTGAGAGTTATGACACTGTTTTTCCGCTTGAACTAGGATTTCAGTGTGGAACTGAAAAAATAAGCACACTGCACCAAGAAAAGCCAGGAGGATAAGGTATTTTTGAAGATGCAATGATATTTTGGCAGCAGCAAAACCATTTTACACATACCTTTACCTATGTACGTGCATGCATGTTCAAGACAGGGGAATAGCAAGACTGTAGAGCAGGCTTTTAGAATGCATGTTTTAGTACTAGCAGGCCATTCCTTGCTTTTCTTTCTAGAAAATCTTAAGTGGAAGCACAAAGTACAAGAAAAAGTAATCTATTCTGTGCACGTAGATGTGCTTTAGAAAGACTATACTGTGTCACCAGACTGCTGACATTAGAGTATGAAAATCAAGAAAGAGTTCGAAATAGCTGAAGAAATTTTTAATGTAAATATTGAGATGAACTTTGTGAGTAGAATCTGATGTCAAATGAGCACTGTACATCCCAGAAGAGGATGAGTTAGTCATTTTAGTTTTGACACGCTCATTTAGCATATCCAATCATTTTCAGTTAATGCAGATGATACAGCAATTAAAAAATAACATAAACTATGGCCATAACAAACAGTTTGATGTTCCAAAGCACAGAGCCCATTACAGCTCAAGTAACATCAAAGTTGTAACCATTAAATACCGAGTGTCTTTCTTCCAGTGTTATTTTTTTAAAAAGACTTGAAAATTTGCAGCCACGGAAAGCTGAATTCTATGTCTATTGTTTTATTGCTATATTCTAACCAGGAAAAGTTTTAAAACTGTCAGTAAAAATGTAGAACATCATTGATGGCATACTATAGAGTTACTACACGAGTATTGCATTAGGGCAGCTTTCAGACATCACCACGTTACGTAGGCCCAGACTGTGAAGTAGCCAGCGCAGCAGAGCAGCAAACCACACGCCAACTGATTTCCATGGCAACTTCGTAGAACCTTACAGAACAAAAGCAGGATTCAAGGATGCGCTTGGGACCTCCGAACCAGATTTCTAAACATGGGCCTGGAAAACCAGGAGGTGAGAGCACCAGACGTAACCCTGCCCAACCTTCCGTCACGTTGCCGAGTGCGCGCACTGGGCAGCTGCAGGAAAAGGGAGCAGGCCTCCTGGCGACATTTTTAGGACGAAAAGGAGTAAACAAGACACATAATTACACACCCCACTTCTGTTTCCCAGTGCAGGTACATAGCTATTGAGCACACACTTAAAAAACCCAAATCCTGTGTTAATTCCTTCCCAGTAACCTATGTCTCTGATATAGAGAGGGAAGTGCAGAGAGACTCAGAAAAAGCCATGACCCTCAAGTGGACTCAGTGTATCAGCTTTCTGCAGAATAAATAAACTATGCTAGCTCAAACTTTTATACTCCGTGATGAAAAGTTACTCAAACTGTAACTGTCCGCTGTATCTGAAGCTTTTATGTGAGGGGTACAACCAAATTAGGGGCAATATTTAAATTAATATTTTAACCACCTTTAAAGAAAGAAAGCTTAAAATAGCTCCAAATTCTTTCCTGTCTTGGAAATTATTAAAGAAAATAAAATACAGTCTCTGTTGTAATCCTGACAATAAAATTTCTGCTGATGATTCTAGAAAATATACCAAACTAAGAGTTACAAGTTGTGGAAATCTATGTTGTTCTTTAGGTATTAAAATAGTGACAAAATTTAAAACCTAGCACAATTATCAGATCTTATCCTCCTTCTCACTGTTACAAAGATTGTTATGTATTGCCAGTGAAGTTTCCAAAGCAACTCACAGATACACATATCTCTATTCCTTACTTTTCAAAGGTTTTCTTGTACATGCTCCTAAAATTCAAATTGCACCGCATAGGATACTGATTTGATCCAAGGTAACCCAGCTAAATGCAGGAAGTCATCAGAGCATCGTAAGAATAAGCATCATTAAGGCTAGCCATGGTGTTGGTACTGGAAATCACTCGACACTTATGAAAAAGAATATTCCTTTGGGTACAGCTAGAACTGATAATATGCTATGATACGGATGCTTGAAAATACGCATATGTATATATATATATATACATACACACACACATATAAAATACAACAACCAATTCCTGACAGCTAGATAACCACCTTAAAAAGATAGTGTGGAAGATAACCTTTGGTGAAGGAGAAGGAACACGGGAAGAGTGGATCAGAGAATACAAAAAGGTTAAGATGACCTTCAAATTCTTGTACTGGTTTCAAGTATTTTATTAGGTGAACTTGGAGTTTTTTCAAATAATGTTTACTTATCCTATCTAAAAACATTTCCTGTGTTTCAGACACAGCTTGAAATATGTAACTGCCAACAGCAAAGTTTTCTTTTTTTTAGAAGATGTGTTGTCAATGTGGTAAATCAGTTACTCAAAAGAAAGAAAAAAGAGAAAACAGAGGGAACTAACTGATTTGTCTGTCGTCTTTCCTGTCAAGATCGCCCTCGCCTTGGCTTTGGTCAGAGGGAAGGACTTTATGTATGAGTCATACAAATGCTTGGCAAGTGCTCGTAGATCAGCAGATTCAGGGTTTAACTGGTCGATGTCGCTGGAAATCTCTGCCAAGAGCTTCTCCTTCTCCGCTTGTGGCATTCGCCCAAACCTGATGGCTGAAGAAGATGACAAGCAATTACTAGAGCTACAGTTGCACCTAAAAAAGCATACTTGAACAGCTTTTTATGTCACCTTTTGTGATGAGCTCTTCAAGTTTTTAGTTAAACAGCTCTTAGGCAAGTAAGAAGAATATTACTTTCTCCAGTAACATAGGCAAAACAGCTGAAGTGCTTTAAAGACATGTAAACAAACACATCCCAAAGAGGAAATAATCTAGGCACCCAAACAGTAAGACTACAATATTTTGCTTGGAAATGCAAAGCTCTTGTCAGCTCACTTGACAGAATTGGTGAAAACCACTGATTCTACCTGCAATCTAAATAAAATATAAAGAATTTTAAAGATATGAAAATTCAGTTGACTTAGGGTAAGAACCACCTTTCAGGCTTGTATTGTTCTGGGCAAATCACCATGTGGATCTCAGATCCTTCATTTGTTTCGAAACAAAACACTCACATGCCTTGCAGGAATAAATTCCTAAGTAGTTCCACAGAACTTCATGTAGAAAGTGCTATAAAATGTTACCAAAAGAATTAAGGAATGAGAAAGAAGGTTGTGCAGCAAATCAAAAAGCCAGAAAAGGCCGAGTTCTTCATGGTAATTCTGTGTGCATGCAGATTTGAGAGAGCAGGAAAGGATTCTACAGAGGCATCTGATCTCACAACCGCTCCACACCAGCCTGAGGCAGACTGTGAACATCCTGCTTTTACACCTATGCACTTCATGTCCAAGACACTGTTGATTCATATAGGGACTGACTTGAAAAATATTTCAAATGAGCCATCAAGATCGACTGATTTATCATAAGATATTGCAGTAAACAGAATTTATTTTGTTTAATGAAAACAAAACAGAACAAAAGAGCGTCAAAACAAAAAATGGAAGGAAGAAATAAAGGTTTGTACTTTGGCCTCAGGAGGAAATTGAAATATTATAAATATTTTTTCAGTGATTAGTATCTTCCATGGATAAAGTAAAAGTGCTGTTGAAATCATATATATGAATGATTCTACTAAGGACATTTATTTTGGAAATGACCAGTCACTTTCCTTTTATGAGTTCGCTTGCAGTGTGCTGATGGACAAAAATCACACTTTTTTCCAGGAATACATAATTGTGCCAGAAAACATAAAAACCCCCATTTGTCGTATATTATATTTATCAATCAGTTCTCTTATTTCATGGCTGTAGAAACGAGGTTGTTTATTTTTACAAGTGGACTACATTTCTCTTTCAGCAAACCTGGTCTCCAAATGATGCATGCTGTGTATGTCATATTTGCTTGGGCATTCTTCGAGTTATCATATCAGAATAAAAATCGTTATGAAAGACAACCTAGATGAATAGATACCATTTAACATATTCTACATTTTTTCCCCCAGAAAATGTCTGTTGCCTATAATTTTTTCATATGGGGAATTCTAAATAATTGCCAACTGATACGTGTTTTGGATCACACATACCACGGCACCTTTTTCTCTCTCATGGGGAACAGTAAGTATTCTTGATCAGCTACTAAGAATAGTTTTCAGGGCGACATCACTGCCAGCCTTCCTTACTTCTGAGAGCAAAACATTTAAAGAAAAATTATTGACTTCACATTAGTTTGTATGATGTGCAACAATGGCTCAAAGAGACTGATACCATGCTGTAAGAAGTGATGGGAGTGGATGAACATACGGTAATGTTAGTGACGTATAAAAAACTGATCTCAAACAAAAAGAGAATTCATGTTTGTACTTAGTGTAACCTAAATAAAAAGATGAAAACATTTAGCATAACTACAAAGGAATTAATTCAGCTACATATGCTTCCATGAACACTGTGAATCAAGACCATTTTGGTATTTCCATTTTGCAGTTAAAATGGATTCTCTCACTATTAAAAAATTGTATTTGCAGTTACACAAATCTTTGAGGGTTTTTTTTTAGTATACATGGATGTTGATAATATTAAACCCATGATACCAAGATCTGCATTTTAGACATTCTTGAAGATGTAAAGTGAATGAAGTATGAAGTACTTAATGAAGTAAATGGAGTGAAAACTCACTGAGAATATTTTATAGCATTGACAGATTTTTTTGATGATACTTAAGGACTGATTCAATAAAAGGAATCAAACTGTCATCAACATAATAAAGCTAAAATATATTATGACATACATATCGTAAGAAGTTGTTACAGGGACAGCAAGTATAACTAAAATGTTGGGTCAGGAAAGTGTTAAAATAATAACATAGCTAATAAAAGTGTTAAAGGTTAATTAAAAGTCCCTGTTGAACAGTGCGGCTAGGCATTTGTTAAATTCGTATTTTCCTTCAAAGCTATTACGTTCTTCACTAAACCTGGTTTCAGATTAAATGTTAATTTCATATTAAATTTGTGACATTCATAGGGTTATGTTTTATAATTATTTTGTCCACTTTTCAAACGTGCCTTTTGCAACAGCTTCATCAACAGAAAAAATCTTGTGATACTTTGATGCTTCTGGTTGGGTTCTTGCCAACAAATTCAGCTCCTCCTCACCATCTCTTTTGAGGAAGAGTTTTCAAATTGAAGACCTAAATAAGGTCTAGCAAGACTGCTCGGAGTGTTACAGTGGATCTTTGAATCTGGAAAGCGAGCAAGGCAAACACTAGCCTCATACAAAGGACTGTTAATAAAAAAGGGAGATCAGAGTTGCCCACGTCTATAAAATGTTGATTGCTTCCAGAAATATATGGAGTGCAATTTATTATGACTTGAAGACTTCTTAACACATAGTAAGAAATACTTAGGAACTCTAAGGAACATGTCCTTGGAGAGATTTCACAATCGTATCAGGAACTAGGTGCTCTGGACCAGGAAAATGTTTTGTTATGATAAATCCTACTTGTAAACTATTTTGATATTTTACATGGAATACATTTATAACATTATATATAGTATCTTTACAGTATGTTCACAATAACTTATGTGTCTCTCACAGCCTGATGTGAATTCTGTAAGCTCATTCTGTAAGCATACTAACTCTAAGTGTTAGAGGCTGTCCCCATGTGCCGTCCCCATGTGCCACAAGATGAACCAGTAGGGAAGACGACCGGCCAGGCTGAACAGGGAGCTCTTTCTGGGACTCAGGAAAAAAAGGAGGGTCTACCACCTACGGAAGAAAGGGCAGGTGACTCAAGAGGAGTACAGGGGTCTTGTTATGTCGTGCAGAGAGGAAATTAGAAAGACAAAAGCACAGCTAAAACTCAGGCTAGCCACTGTTGTAAATGTTTTAAAAATACATGAACAGCAAAAAGAGAGCCAAGGAGAATCTCCATCCCTTACTGGATGCGAGGGGGAACATTGCCACCAAGGATGAGGAAAAGGCTGAGGTACTTAACGCCTTCTTTGCCTCAGTCTTTAACAGTAAGACCAATTATTCCCAGGGTATTCAGCCTCCTGAGCTGGAAGATTGGGATGGAGAGCAGAATAAACCTCCCATAATCCAGGAGGAAGCAGTTAGCGACCTGCTATGCCACCTGGACACTTACAGGTCCATGGGGCCAGATGGGATCCACCCAAGGGTGCTGAGGGAACTGGCGGAGAGGCTGACCAAGCCACTCTCCATCATCTATCAGCAGTCCTGGCTAACAGGGGAGGTCCCAGATGACTGGAGGACAGCCAAGGTAACACTCATCTACAAGAAGGGCTGGAAGGAGGATCCTGGGATCTACAGGCCTGTCAGCCTGACCTCGGTGCCGGGGAAGATTATGGAACAATTCATCCTGAGAGTGCTCACCGGGCATGTGAAGGACAGCCAGGGGATCAGGCCCAGCCGACATGGGTTCATGAAAGGCAGGTCCTGCTTGACCAACCCGATCTCCTTCTACCACCAGGTGACCTGCCTAGTGGATGAGGGAAAGGCTGCGGATGTTATCTACCTGCTTTAGTAAGGCCTTCGACACTGTTCCCCACAGCATCCTCCTGGAGAAACTAGCTGCCCATGGTTTGGATGGGTGTACTCTTGCTGGATAAAGAACTGGCTGAACAGCCCAGCCCAGAGAGTTGTGGTGAATGGAGTTAAATGCAGTTGGTGGCCGATCACAAGTGGTGTTCCCCAGGGCTCAGTTTCGGATC
>Ga0065711_1050555_pt1 | contig 10777 bp, 6 predicted proteins | sample Hoacrofraction12_FD_59098 | JGI IMG/M metagenome (GOLD analysis project Ga0065711, IMG submission 59098) | Hoatzin crop microbial communities from Cojedes, Venezuela - Epithelial fraction 12 v2 (version 2) | ecosystem: Host-associated > Birds > Digestive system > Esophagus > Crop | place... | reverse complement strand
AACCCCCCCCCCCCCCAACCTGATCTTTGGCTCTTTTCTGGTCATTTAGAAAATCAAACAAGAGTCCTTGAACTTAATAAAATATGCAAGATAAAACTGCAAAAAGTCTTTGATTTTGTCAAACTGGAAGGGTTTTCCTTCTGTTTTACTGCGTGATATACTGTCAGGGACTGCATCAAATATCTTAACTGGAGTGGAATTCGGAAGTGGCGATTTTCTGTCACATCATGGGATTTTCTCAAACATGCTTTCTAGCACGTACTTTGTACACATAATAGCATGTTACATATACGTTGACACAATTTTCTAATTTTTGTAAGCTGCATAACTTTCAGAATCCCTTAATGAGAACCATTTGCATAACTAAATAGAACTACAAAAGAAGAGATCTTGTTCAAGTGAGATTGAATGAAAAAATGCAGATGCTAAAGGAAGATAAATTATTAAATACAAAATTCACCACCACGCTCAGCATAGTTTTCCAGTGCAAGAGCTAAGTGAAAAGTATCTGTAATATAAAACCGAACATTTTTCATCAAATGCACTTTTAATCATGTTCAGAGACTGACAATCTTTGATGTTTTACTAAACTTCAGGATCTTACGCTACTTCAGAAAAATGCGGATATTTTAAAAACATTCATTAAGTACCACTTATTGCTTATCTTGCATCCTAAAGGAGCAGAAACCGAAGTTCCCCATTAAAAAAAAATTATCAATGTAAACTTCTCTTCATGTTTCAAAGAAGAATAAAATCATAAGGAAATTTAAGAACTAGGTGCCTGTGCACAGGAAGATAAGTACATTACGAATTTTGAGGGAGTGGGAATTTTAGGTTTTCCCTTCAGTTTGGAGTCAGTGGCAGTATTTACAGATTTTCTATCTGCAGGTCATCCTCAATGGATGGAAAATTCCATTTACATAGTTTTAGAGCCTGTGGGGTGATTTTTCCTCAGTATTTTCCCTATAAAAACATGACAGCACACCCCATTTTATGAAACATATTTGGATATCCTGACAATTGTGTATTCATCATTGATTTTCCAGTATTTCACATTGTATGTTGTTATTTGTGTGTTATATTTACGATCATAATGGCATATTTGTATATCTGTTTTGCAGTAGCATTGGTGGCTACTCAAAGTGCAGGACATCAGAATACCAAAGATTACAGATAAAAAATGAAACATCTGAAATATTTTCAGTGAATGTTGTACATACAGAATAGTATGCCCCAAGTATTGAAACATTGAATGTTCAGAGATGTACAAGTATCACAGATAACCAAAGCTAACTCTAGGATTATGCTTTTCTTCATTCAATCTTGTGCAGGTGGATTTTAACTTCAAACAGCACAAACTGGACCTGTGCTGTCACTCTGTGATGTGTCCTGCTACTTCAGTTATTAGTAGCCAAATTTCCCTTTAATTTTGTGTTATCATTTCTGTGATAAAAATAGCTTCCCATTGCTTCCAAGTAAAATGAAACAATTACATGCCAGATTATGCTGAGACTTCCATTTTTAACAAGATTTGCTGTGAATGCAAGGATTGTTTGCTGTATAAATATGTTTCAGAAGGTTGAGAAGTTATCCATCAGGAAGATCTGTATCATTTATTCATATGTCCTTTAAATGAAAACTCACGCACTGAGAACTCTTTCCACAAGCCAGATGAAATAAGTAATGAAATTTAACTGGGTATCATACAACAGCTGTGGTTATCCTATAAATCTACTTTGGTCTCTGCAATCGTAACAATATTTCCTGATTTGTTCAAAGTTATTTTCACACAAACAGCACCTCCCCTTCTCCCCAGCCCACCCCACTCATCATTGATCACCCCCTCACTTTGCTCATATATTTAGTGCAATATTTATTCTCTGTGTCCAGGACTGCCAAAATAAATACTTACCACTGGCAAACAGTATCCAACCAGCATACATTTAAATGTAACAATTCCCGTAAAGAGGCTGGCAAAGACTGGTAACTGAGCCATTTCAAAACTGAACGAAGCTGGACCAGAAGCACCAGAGAACAGTGCCTGCTGTATGGAAGTACTTCACTACAAGACAAAGAGAAGATGACCTAAACACCTCTTTCTTCAACTGTCTTTTGTGATAATGATTTGAAACTGCTTGTTGTTACTGAAGGTCACAATCCAACGCAATGAAAGTCATAAATCCTACACGTGCTTTTGTTTAAATCAATTGTGAAATATTTCAAGGAGTTACATTCATCAAATTATTGGGAAAGTTCAGTTTTACAGACTTCTTTCAAGCCCAGAATTTTTCAATGTATTTGCATGTTCTTTGAATGCGCATTTCCATCTCTGCTTGAATGATCAAAAATTCCCATTCTTCTTGTAAATTATATAAATACAGCTATTTAAAGATTAAGTGATTCTTCAAAACAGACTTTACAGTGAGTTACTTGTACCGCATGAAATAATTCCAAGACCCCAAAGATTACACAGCAGGGAATCACTAAAATTATAGCAACACTTAGAAAGAAGCAAGAAGGAACAGAGTATTAAAAATTGTATAGACTTGTCCACAGAATTTAAACGGTAGTTATATAACACACTTGGCATGGGGATTATAACATGAATTTCTGAATAAATTGCAAGCTTGCCCCACCAGAGGGGGGTTCTGATGTTTCCATTTGACAATGACAATTTTAGCAAGTTTGCATTTATTTTCATTTTATTATTTTCTCTCACAGTGAAAAGATAGTAGGTAGAAGCAACTCTCTTCTACAGGTGAAATAAGAGAAGTTGCTCTTCCATTTCCTTTCAGACAAAGTGGGCAAAATTTTCTTCAGGGGCAATGGATGAACTAGCAATGGAGTCATAAATATTCTGCCCCAGGACGGAACACGTACCACCATGAAACCTCAGAGGCAAGGCACGTTTAACATAATGATCCACGCTCAGTGAAGCCAACAGAAACATGACAATTTTCGCTAGATTAAGACATTCCCCCTTGCATTCCCCCTTGGAAGACACCCCTACTTCCAAGTAAGAAATCCAGCATGCATTTTTTCTGCTATGAGTATTTATTTGATTTATAGCCTTCAAAGTTGTGAGACAAGTTGCCTTGATTTTTTAACACACCGGGTCTTTCTATGGAATATGTATTATAGCATAAAACAAGGTAGTATTATTTGGGGAGTATGACTTCTCAGATATTATTTATCCAGCTAAAACAACATATACGGTTCCCTCATTCTTTTCAAATATTCAAGTTAATCAAGCAGCAACAAGATTTTATGTACATGTCTCTGCTCTGCTCCAGGCAGGTTTTAACTAGGTGTGATGAAAATCTGCTAAATACAGTTTGTCCTTGGCTGTGTTTACTGCCAAAACATACTCAGCAGCATTTCAGCTGCACCTGCTGCTGGTGCCGTTTGTCACTAAGTAACTTGTCGAAGGGAGGCAAGGACTGAAAACAGAGGTTCCAACCAATGACACATCAATACAAACCCGGTTAATTACGAGCCAATGGAATTACTCAGATTAGGAAATGTGCGTCTGAGATCAGCATCTGGCACTATGTCTTATCTCGTTCGCTGGGGCAGCTACTTTGCTCTTGAGAACTTGGCGAGTGTGCTGTCAGCACATGAGTTCAGCCCTCAGCTTTCCTGAAAAAAAGTGGCAGAGCAGTTTGTTGTAGGACTCTGCCAGATAATTGATTTCAGTAACAGTATTCTGTGTCAGTCACTAACTGTTACAGGAGAAAACATGATGAAGCGGGAAGAACTGCAATGTAATACAGCTTTTATCAACCATCTGATTTTAATATTTTCAGCAGCCAAGTCTGAAATAAACGAATCTGGATTGAGAGACAAAGAATCATTTATGTGTTCACGAAGCAACAGCTTGACTCTTTCTCTGATTAATGTGGTTTAAAACATCTGTTTTTACAGAATAGATGTTAATTTCTCAATTAATTGTAAAGTTCAAATGACAAAATTTTCCTTTTAGGAGAAAATGCTTTCTAACATACCATTATAATGAATCACTTCCATCTGTCTATTTGCACTTCATTATCAACCATAACTAAAATTGATGTAAAGTTTAGGCACTCTGCTAAAATGATCACCAGAATCATGACATCTAAGATACAATAGCTGTATTAAAACTGAAATGTTTTAAAATATGTTGACATTCTAATGAAAAGTTAAATTTTCTGCTGACTCACAGCACATCCAGTGATATCAGTCATAAAGCAAGAACAGAATTTACATCTGAGTGGTTTAAGTGGCCCAAAATTTTCTATCATCTTCATCAAAAAGTCATGAAAAATGTATGACTTCCAAAAATATGCAATTGAAATGGGTGCTGAATGATTTTTAATGAAACTGTAACAGATTACAATTCAACTGATCATCCAAACTATATATTATTTTGCTATTTTGTAAAAATAAATAGTTGTAAAACAGCATTCACTCATTAATTTCTCACCAAGACTTATGAAACATTCAGTCTGAATGGTGCAAGGGGCGCCTACAGTTTGAACAGGAGACATTTTACTGAATTAGTCAGTGGCACCCCATTGAAACGACTCAGCCTACCAAAACTCTTTCGAATTTGCTGAAGGTTCACAGTGTGTACAAACTAGAGCAGTTTCACGGGCTACCACATCACTGCTGTGCTGAAAAGTTGAAAGATACTGATGAAAACTACTCACAGATTTTCCTGGGGTTTAAATATTTAATAAATTACCATAGGCTTCCTTTTAGGTGTCTTGACTCTTTCCTTTTTCTTGCCACAGTACTCAAGACACAGTGACACCAGGTGAAATGCATCTTGACTGACAGAAAACGTATCATCTGCCTTGTGAGCCATTAGTAGTATTTTTAGGTGGGAGATTTTGAGAGTCAGCCTTACCCTGCCATCAGGAGAAATGTTTGTCAGAAGGCTGTTTCTAATTGCCACCAACTTTTGTGCCTCAAATACTTCCGATGGAGTTGACTGGGCTAGCATTCAGCTGAAGGAAGAAAATTAAGGATCGAGCTCCCGGTATCAGAGTGGGAAGAGCTTCATCAGCTGGAGCTCTGGGCTTTGCCTAACGTAAGTCTAACCCTAAGACACACTTGGGAGGGACGTCACCCTGACACCCCAGCCATGTCCTGGGAGAGAATGTAGACAGGGGAGAAAAAGCTGCAAAGTCTTCTCCTTACCCTTTGGCAGCCCCTCTTAATACTCAGGCCCCCTGGGGCTCTTGGCTTTGTCTGTCTTCTAACCCTAATCCAAGGGTTAAACAAGAGTAGTCATAGATTGCACCCTGTCCTGAGACCTAACTTACGGCCCAGATGAGAAAGTCATTAACGGATAGAATCTGTGGAGCCTTCTCCTACCTTGTACACCTTTTGAACCCTTTTTCAACCCCTTTCAGCTGGAGCTGTTGGCTTTGTCTCTCTTCTGACCTTAAACATAAGCCTTTGGCATGAGATGAACCGAGACACCCAGCATTGTCCCAGAGGAATCATAGAATCTTTAAGGTTGGAAAAGACCTCTAAGATCATCAAGTCAAACCGTCAGCCCATCACCACCATGCCCACTAAACCATGTTCTGAAGTGCCACATCTACATGTGCTTGGAACACCTCCATGGATTGTGACTCCCCCACTTCCCTGGGCAGCCTGTTCCAATGCCTGACCACTCCTTCAGTAAAGAAATTTTTCCTAATATCCAATCTAAACCTCCCCTGACACAACTTGAGGCCATTGCCTCTCATCCTATCACTTGTTACCTGGGAGAAGAGATCAATACCTGCCTCACTACGACCTCCTTTTGGTCAGTTGTAGAGAGAGAGAAGGTCTCTGCTCATCCTCCTCCAGACTAAACAGCCCCTGTTCCCATAGCTGCTCCTCATAAGACTTTGTTTCTCCAGACCCTTCACTAGCCTTGTTGCTCTTCTCTGGACAAGCTCCAGCACCTCAATGTCCTTCTTCTAGTGAGGGGCCGAAAACTGAACACAGTACTCGATGTGCAGCTTCACCAGTACTGAGTACATGGGTACAATCACTTCCCTCTTCCTGCTGGCCACACTATTCCTGACACAAGTCAGGATGTCGTTGGCCTTCTTGGCCACCTGGGCACACTGCTGGCTCATGTTTGGCCAGATGTTGACTAACACCCCCAGATTCTTTTCTGCCAGGCAGCTCTCCAGCCACTCCTCCCCAAGCCTGTAGTGTTGCATGGGGTTGTTGTGACCAAAGTGCAGGACCCGGCACTTGGCCCTGTTGTTGAGCCTCACACAACTGGCCTCGGCCCATTGATCCAGTCTGTCCAGATCCCTCTGCAGAGCCTTCCTACCCTCCAGCAGATCGACACTAATGCTTATTTGGCGTTATCTGTAAACTTACTGAGGGAGCATTCAATCCACTCATCCAGGTCATTGGTAAAGATATTACACAGAACTGGCCCCAAAACTGAGTTCTGGGGAACACTGCTTGTGACTGGCCACCAACTGGATTCAACTCCATCCTCCACAACTCTATGGGCTCAGCCTTCTAGATGGTTTTTTACTCAGTGAAGAGTACACCTGTCTAAGCCATGAGCCACCAGCTTCTCTAGGAGAATGTCGTGGGAGACAGTATCAAAGGCTTTACTAAAGTCCAGGTAGAAAACATCCACAGCCTTTCCCCTCACCTGCTTGGTGGGTCACCTGGTCACAGAAGGAGATCAGGTTGGTCAAGCAGGACCTGTCTTTCATGAACCCATGCTGGATGGGCCTGATCCCCTGATTGTCCTTCACATGCCTGGTGAGCGCACTCAAGATGAACTGCTCCATAACCTTCCCCGGTTCCCAGGTCAGGCTGCCAGGCCTATAGCGCCCGGGATCCTCCTTCCACCCCTTCTTGTAGGCGGGCATCACATTGGCAAGCCTTCAGTCATCTGGGACCTCCCCTGTTAACCAGGACTGCTGATAAATGATGGAGAGTGGCTTGGCCAGCTCCTTTGCCAGGTTCCTCAGCACTGTCAGGTGGATCCCATCTGGCCCCACAGACTTGAGAGTGTCCAGGTGGTGAGGCAGGTCATTAACTGCTTCCTCCTGGATTATGGGGGGTTTATTCTGCTCTCTGAACAAACAAGTGTTCAAGCATGAACTCTTTGCACAGCCTCCCCCATCATCTGTCCTCCTCCTTGCATCCTCACTGTACTTGGATCTACGGGCTTCGTGTCTCTCCTAACCCTAACTCTAACCCTAGGCATGGGCTAAGCCTTAGCCTTACACTTCCCAGCATGGCCCAGAAACAAGGATTTTTGGGAGATAATTGTTTTTCCACCCTTCCAGGGGACGCAGCTGTTGCTACAAAGATGGGGTACTGGAAAGTACATCTTAGGCCAACCTGCAGACTGTGTTGAGAAGGTCAAGCTGCCCTTCCCCGTTTTGTGACTGGTGGATTATAAGGACAAGCAAAGACCTCCGGCCTAGTCCTTACAGGCAAAACCCTTAGGTAAAAGAATGAACTGTAACAAAAATAAAATGTCCATCATGTTCCCAAATTAGAGTTGGTTTATATCAGAATTTCTGCTTTAAAGGATATTAATCTTGTCAGAACTATTCCTTTTGATTCATGAGGTTGATATGAGCCATTTATTTGTTAGTATTTGTTAGTATTAATATGATCATATCATTATTTGGATAATAAAATGCATTATTTCTAATTAAGCATTGTTACTTTATCAATAGCTGAGGTTAGAAATATATGCTTTTGAATCATGAGCAACAGGCACTGTGCCCTAATCTATTTCAACAGAAGAGTTTTTACTAACCCTTTTGGGTGCAGGGCATAGCCAAATGCCAGCCTTGCAAAGTAATTAATTAAAATGGGCCAAAGCATGAATAAAATGTCTAAAACGCCTCCATGAGTGACCGTGTGTTTATATGTATGCAAATGCAATGGAGGGCAATGCAGAGAAGAACTGAAATTTTGTGGTGATGACACTGCTATTGATAGTTTCAAAACCAATTCTTTTTGCTCCCATGTTCATAAAGAGCAACCTAAAAGTGTTCATGCTTCTGGTCAAACTTTTGTTAAATGCCGTTTTACAGCATTACGAAAGAAGGAAACCACTCAGTCAATGCTCCATAACTAAATGCCCCTTAAAACAAATGCTCACATAAACAAAAATTGGATTATATGTGAACTACAGGTTTTCAAACAGACTATAGTGCTGCTATCAACCAGATGTTCTTGTTGATGAATCTGTAGCTATTGACTTCTGCTCCTCATATCAGTGACTGAAAGCTGATTCATGTTCTCCCAGAATATACATTTAAAAGAAAATTACTCTCCAGCTGAATGTACGTAATTGTAGAGATTTGAGCAGTGTCAGACAGCACAATGCAAGTAAACATTTTGCATGTTGTAATTAAACATATATATTTTTTTCTCTGTATACTGGAAGCTCTGATTCTAACACATCAGAACCTCAAAAACCCCAAATGTAAGGAGGAATTTTCTCAGAAAAATTTGTGTGGCATCCCCAAGTGCTCTAACATCTAGCTAAAAGACTCATATACAGGAATAGTCACAAGAATGGTAAGATCATTTGCAAAGGTTGCTCAATAAATGTATTTTTATACCAGAACATAAACACAAAAAGTCCTCAAAAGTCACAAAGTGTATCATCCAAATAGAACTTGTGTGCAATTACTAAAAACTGATTAGGGTTATTTTTATATATCATTAAATTTATGTGTAGGGGTGTATATATATGTAAACATGTATTCACAATCTGCTTTTTAGCCACAGAAGGAAAGGAAACAGCTTGCTTAAGGGTCATGTAAAAGTGTGCATGTGCTAAATGTAATACCTTTGACAAGGTGCCAAAGAGCACATGCTGGTCCCATTGGAGTGTCTAGGTGTATATCAATTGAAGGTGAAGATTGACATGAGGAAAATCATACAATCAGAGAGGTTACATGTATGTGTTGGAATAGCTGCTGGCGGTGATAAGGGGTATGGGGATATATACGGTGCTAGGGAGAATAAATTTGTGATGATGTTGGTTTATAATGAATTGATGGTAATGCTGCATGTATCTGCATATTAAAGTGGTGGATAGTGATAATATGTATAATTGTGAGGGTGGGCAGACAGTGATAAAAAGATGTGTGAACTGTAGGAGGTGATGGGTATGCATGGTAAAATGAGTAGGCTGTGAGGATGCATGTGTAATGCCGAGTATGGTGGTGCTGTGGGGAGCACATAGCAGCACAGGCACAGTGGTGATATTTATATGGTGCGGACCTGCTGTTCTTGACAAAAGTAGGTAGTGCCCATAGGCGGCAGTTTATGTGAAGAGCCAGGCTGGTGTCCATACAAGTGTGCGGTACTCACACTTCTGAGTGGCTACGGCCAAGAGAATAAGCAATTACTGAGTATTTATTTTGTAAGTATGTGCTGAGGGAGCATTCGTTCAGTGAGGAAGTGTGAGGGTGTGTGTATTAGTAAGTAACCACGTCTGGTTAACGCAAAATGGTCAGGTGGCAGTGTTAGACGGAAATTGATTCAGTGGTCATGTATAAGTATGTGAGGACAGACTGCATGCATGGAGCAATAACATGTAGGGAGACAAGAGACTTACTGCCCAGAAGGAGAGATGTACATGACGGACATACTTTAAAAAAAAACACAAAAAAAACATACAAAAAAGTGTGCTTGCCAGGGTAGAGATGCTGTATTAGGACTATCTGCCGATGTTCATATGTGTTGGAACCGGTGGTGCGGGTGAGGCATGTGAGGCAGGGGTGTCTGTTTAGAGATGACAGCGTGAATAGCTATCGGTGTATATGACTGGGTGGGTCTAGGATCAGAGCATGTGTAAGAAATAGCACGGTACGGGTCAGCGTGCAGAAGCAGTTTGTGGGTGTACGGGTGTAGTGTGAAAGAAGTCATGTATGCAGTGATGGCTACGTATATGTAGAAGTAGTGTACGAATGGAGATGGTGTCAATGGTTTGTGTTACGGCACAGTGGCGAGGAGGGTTTACAGCCTACTCCCTGTGTGGGTACAACCCTATCAGCAATACGCACGTGTTTTAAGTGCAATATTACAAGAAGGGGGTGTAGCACTGCAGCATGTGATGGTTGAGCTTGAAGTGATCCTGTGAGTGGAAGCAGTATGTGAGGGGACAGAAGAGCGGATAGATGGTGTGTTTGCACGGCAGCATAGCTAGGATGGTCTTGGCACCATTGTGGTGTAAATAGCGCTGGTGAGCCGTAGCTGCAAACTGGGGCCTGCACTGTTGGATGGGTGATGGACAGAGGGAGGCAGAGCATGTGCTGGGTGTCAGAATGGGATGAGGGGGCATGTTTAGGGACAGAGTGTGCAGAGAGGGTCAGGGCTGTAGCGTGTTGGAGGTAGTGGTAGTAGGTATGGGCATTACTGTTCTCATGCAGTGCTGTGCCCTTAGGGTTGAAGGTTGTGTGGCAGGTCGAAGTCAGCACCATGCCCGGTGCCAGCGCCCTGGGGTGGGCAACGCGCATGATGCGGTGACAGGAAAGGGTTACAGCAGCTGAGCAGCTGTGAGGCATGCCTGCCCAGGCAATATTGCCCACCTACCCACGACCCAGGCGTTTTTCCTAAAGGAGAAAGGATGGTCCCTTTGCCTGGGGTGCCTCTGGCCGGGACCCAGCTGCCGTGGAGCAGTGCAGAGTGGAGGGGGAGGAGAGGATGCCGGCTGGGGGGGGCACCAGTGAGGGGCGGGAGGGCAGTGCAGGGTGGGGGAAACAATACTGGATGGGGGGAGCGGTGTGGGGCC
>Ga0065711_1050554_pt1 | contig 10778 bp, 13 predicted proteins | sample Hoacrofraction12_FD_59098 | JGI IMG/M metagenome (GOLD analysis project Ga0065711, IMG submission 59098) | Hoatzin crop microbial communities from Cojedes, Venezuela - Epithelial fraction 12 v2 (version 2) | ecosystem: Host-associated > Birds > Digestive system > Esophagus > Crop | place... | reverse complement strand
CAACCCCCTGCCGAAGCAGGGTCACCTACAGCAGGCTGTAGAGGACCTTGTCCAGGCGGGGCTGGAATATCTCCAGAGAAGGAGACTCCACAGCCTCCCTGGGCAGCCTGTTCCAGGGCTCCATCGGTTAATCTAACTGCTGCTCTTGCATCCATTTTAAATGAGTTGCCTTTTAATTCTGTCAAGCCTCCGCTTGGTCTTGCGGCACAGGGAAGGATAAATATTGCTCTGACTACAGGAGACAAAGTGGCTTTGGCTGAGAAAATGTGCCTGGGGGGAAAGCCGCTCTGGCCTGGCCGCGGTGGCTGAGACGGGTGGAGGGGCAGGTTCTGCCGGAGGCTGCTCCCCGCGCCCTGTCCCGGCTCCGTGACTCGTCCTTGGCTCCGAGGGATCACTCGAGGGGAATTTGATCTCCGTTAAAGCCAACTCGTGTGTCACTGCAAGGAGCGGTGACGAGGAGCTCAACTAGTGCGGAGGGGGAGGCGATGTCTGTGATGTCTTGTTTGCCTTGTCCATCAGGCGCGTGCTTATCCGCGTGGGTGTGTGCCCACCCCCGAAGGGCGACCGGAGAGATCGGTGCGGTCAGCGCAAGGCCCCTCCATCCCCTTAGGGGTTGGCGACGGGGTTCGACGCATCGCCGTTCATCGGCGAGGGGAGAGACGGATCGTGCAGACGCGCCATGGCACCGTTAATGCTTTTAATCCTCTGTGAGCACAGGGCCGGGGAGGAGTTTCGTTTCCTCAAGCGCAGACTCCGTTTGCAGATTTGGCTCAGGGAATGGATTTCTTCCAAGCGGAACCAACCCACGAGGTCACCGCAAGCCAGCACCGTACGGGCAAACGGCACGTCCTTCCCTTCCAGGCAGCCTTGGGCCCGCTTCTCCCGTCCTGCGAAGATCCAGCGCCGGCCTTCTTCCCTTCACTGGTTTCGTTCTTCCGCGGACAGAGGAGTTTCCCGTGTTCGGCGCATGCAGTCACCCTGCTCCGCTCGCATTTCCCAGCGCGGCGAGGCCGAGCGCTGCGCTGCCCGGGGACGTGTCCCATTTTCTGCTTTCTGCTCCGGCAGCGCTAGCGAGCCCGCGCTGCTTCGGAGAGGGCCGCGCCGCGCCGCTCCCCGCCCGGAGCACCTCTTCCGTCCGCCCGGCTGCGGGCGCTGGGTTGTTTGTCCTACCTGGGGGGGATGCGGGGCTCTTGGATCATCCCGGATTACTGCAGCGTTCCGAGCTTCCAGAGCTGGATGCTCTGGAGACAAAAGTGGGTCACGTACGGCGGTGCGCTGCCGATGCTTTGATGCACGGGGGAAGCGGGGAGGCCGGGAGAGGATGGAGGGGCTGGCTGGCGCGTGGCTTGCACGGTGCAGGCTCCGGCGAGCCGCTGTCCGCCTGCCCGGGCTGTGCTGTAACTGGAATTACTGGGAGGCCAAGGCACGAGCCGGCCTCTCCCCTGCCCAGCGCTGAGCTTCGTCCTTTCGCCGCACGCCGGGCTCTGCGCCGCTGCGGGCGATGGCAGGAGGTGCTGGGAGGTGGGAATCACGCCCGGCCGCGTCCCCATCACGTATTCCCTCAGATGTGTTCTGCTGCTAATGAAATAATGTAAGGGACATCATTCTCCGTCACTTCCAGTTACGGCCCCCCGCGCAGCAGCCTGCCAGCACTCCCCTTCTTCGCAAGCGCAACAAACCTCGGCTAAAAAGAAAGGCCATTAATAATAATTACCCGCAAAGAAGAAAAAAAATAACCCCTCTCTCTCTTCCTCCTCTCTTTTAATGAGCCCTAAAAAAATAAGTTCCTTAATTGAAAAGCTTTCTACTTTGGAGACAGCAGCAACGCTTCAGAGCAGCCCGGGCAGCTCCGGCGAGGGAAGATGAAACGAGGGAAGGTGGCAGCCAGCGCCTCACCGGGGTGCGGGAGCCAGACCTCAAAGCCAGGGGCCACGCGGACGCCGTCGCCGACGCGCTGGGAGCCATCAGCACGGCGCTAATCGGATTGAAGGGAGGCGGCCGGTGGAGGGAACGCCAGCAGGCAAACAGCCCCGGAACAAACACCGTGAGAGACGGGAGTTTCGGCGACGCGAGGAGGAGCGGGTCCCGGGCGCGGGCGCAGCGGGAGACCCCCGGTGCCGCCCGTGCCCGCGGCGAGGAGTCCCCGGGCTGGGGCGATGCGCGGGAGGACGCGCGCCCGTCCCTTAGCAGCACCTCTCCCTGCAGGCTTCTCACGCAGCCGCCGTCATCCAATCTACAGCAAAACTCGTCGAGGGCGGGGAGTAATCTCCTCTGGCCTGGAAGGGGCCGGAGGATTTATGAACCCCCTGTCTGGGGGCGAAGGGCCCTCTTGGTAAATGGCTTGCTAAGCGTTCGGCCCTCCTCCTCCTCCCTCGCGGCGGCTGGGCAGCGTCCCGCCGGGACTGCGGAGCCGGGAGCGAGGGGGGAAGAACAGGGATGGCAGCAGGGACGCTGAGCCCGGCGTGACGCTCGCTCTGCGGTCTGCAGGCTGGGACTGGGTGACGGCCCCCAAGCGTGACAACGGGCACCAGGAGGATTAATTTAAACCTTTGCTCCGGAGCAGCGAGGCTGGAAACCGCGAGCTGTCAGCACAGCGTGCCTCGCACCGGACTGTTTCCCCTTTCCAGCTCATAACTATTAAGCTAAAGCTTTATCAGGCGGCAAGACAGACCCAGCAGCCACCGCTCCGCGTGCTTTGCTGAATGGGTCATTGAGAACCGCCACGGCCACACAGCCCCTGTCCGTCACGGTAACTCATTCCCCGTGCGGGGTGGCCTTCCTCCCCGCGGCACTCACCGCCCGGCAGCGGCCCAGCCCCGGGCAGAACGCGCTTCCACCGAGGCTCGGTCGATCGCCTCCCGCGTTTGGCTACTCACCCGCCGGATTAACGGGGTGTGGGATGCGGCAACGCGCTCTTCCCGACGGCATCGACCTCCCTCCCCGCGGGAGGCGAGACCCGAGGCTGCAACCCTGCGTGCCCAGCCTGCCGGGCATCCTCTGCCCCGCGCTGGGCACCTGTGAACAACCAGAACCCCTCAGGACACTTTCAGAAAGCAGCACACTTCGAAGACGACAGGGAGAGCCGGGGCGGACTCAGCACCCAGACGCGTTGATGCTCCTCTCCCACCCCTTCCCGCATTTCCAGTTCAAACCATTTTGTGGCCTTGCTCGGATGCGAGACGTTGCCCAGGACTCCTCAAAGTCCTGCGGAGACGTTGCTCACTTGCCCAGAGGTATCTAACCTTGCCCCTAGTCTTGAAGCGAGTCCCTGGACAGCCTTCAGCCTCCGGCCGGAGGATGCCCGTCCGTTTCCCCGCAGGCTCTGTGCCTCCCGCTGCTCAGCGCGCTCTGGACCCTGCTCCGGCTCCTTCCCGTCTCTCCCGTAATCCTAGCTCTCCCCACCCATTTCAGAGACAGCGCAGGCTTCTCCCGGAGTGCTGAGCCAGGCCCTAACGCTTCCCCTCGCCAGCTCTCCGCCGCTCTCCCACCGCTTTGGGCTGGCGAGGAGTCGCTCCGCGGCGCCCGGAGCCGAGTCGCTTTTCCTCGCCACCCGCTCCAGCCAAGCCGGGTCGCTGCACCCGTGCTGGGTGCTGGGGCGATGCTGCTGCTCTATTGCCTCATTACGGCGCAGCGCATACGCAATTAGCAGAAGCTCAAAGGATCCGTTTCGTTATTGTTACGCAGGCAAATGCCTTTCCCGTCAGACGCCACGGCTCGGTGACGCCGCCTCGCTGCGCTGCTCCTTGAAGCACCCATCTAAACGGGACCTGAACATCGCTCAGGTAAACGGCTCGAGGAGGGAAATGGGTGCAACAGCCCGCTGCAGAGTTAGCGCGGGCTCTGCCTCCCAAACTGGCTCGGAGAAATTAGCAGGCAGGAAGGAAGGCTCAGACGAAACAATGAACCTGCTTACCTGCTCATTAATTTAATCTTTTCTTTTTTCTTCCCCTCTTCCAGCCTCGTGGTTTCTGTAGCTGTAGAATAACCAGAGAACAGCAAAGTCCTAGATGAAAGGGAGACTAGGCCTGGAAGAACAAAGATTAAAGGAGAGTTTTTAGGATTAGTCTTTGATTATTGGGTGTTTTTTTTTTTTATCTGGGGCCTGGGTGATTATTCCTGCTCCTCTCTGAGCAATCCTTCCGGGCGCATGCGAGGGAGCACGCGGGCTCTCGAGCGAGCTCGGAGCGTCCTGGCAAGGAGACGGCAGTAGATGCGCGTTCGCAGCGGCGCAGGCAGCCAGAGCCCCGCGCGCTGCCGGGACCCAGCGCCTTTTCCCGGCGCCTGGGCAGGGACGCGGCCTCCTCCTGGGCCACCCCCAGACCCGGAGGCTCCTCGGGCACAGAGGGGAGCGGGGAGGTGGGCGCAGGGCTGACCGGCGTCACGGGGAACGCTCCCAGCAGCGTGCCTCACCCGCTCCGCTGGCACAGGCTCCGGTGCGAAGGTCCAGCCCAGCGCCAGAGGAACAGGTCCCAGCTCTGCTCATCTCCAGGAGGACGAGAAGAGGCTGCTTCAGAGAAGTTCCTGCAAGAGATGCACGGATGCGTGGGGTTCTATGGGGAGCAGCGTTTGCCTGGGCAACGGGGCTTTGGAGGCCAGCCTGGAAAGCAGGCTGGGCACCAGCGGGAGGGCTCGGGGTCTGGAGATGAAGAGCCGGAGCGGGGTGCGGGTGGCTGCATCCCCAGGAAAGCATGGGGGAGGTGGGGGGAGGCTCCCACCCCAGCCTGCACAGGCAGGGCGGTGGCTGGGCAAAGCTGAACACCGCCAATTAATTAGCGTTTATTTAGCCAACATCCTCGGAGTGTTTCCCAAGCCAGCGCCAAGCCAAACAAACACAGCAGTGAAACCGAGTGAATCGCCTTGCTGAAAAAACCAACGATTTCCTCGCTAAGGAAGCCGGCAGGAGGACAGCCCCGAGCCCGGCGCAGCACCCAAGGCTCGGTGGCTCGGCACGGGTGCTCCCCAGCACGCCAGCACCCGCGTCCTCCTCGGCCGCCCGCTCCCTCACGCAGGGAAGAGCCGCGGCATCGGATCGATGAAGCGTCGAGACGGAGAAGGCTGAGCCGGGCTCGGAAGATGATTTATGATCTCGCAGACGGTCTGAAGTGGTGTGGCTGGGTTTCTTACTCTAATGGCTTCTCAGGGAGCAGGGCCCAGCTGGGCGACTGCCTCGGTCCCCCCATCGATTTTTGGGGGAAGGGTGTGCTTTTCTCATCGCGCCCTTCTCCAGGCATCGCCCGGCGGGTGCCGGTCCCCGGCTCCAGCCCCGCGGAGCCCGGGCAGCCTCTCCCTTCCACCACAAGTCCTCCGCCGCAAGCCGGGGAGTGAAAGGTTCATTTCGCAAGCGCTTCCACCTCCCCCTCACTCGTCGAGCAAAGGAGGAGGAAGAGCCCAGGAAGAAGACAGAGTTCGTAAATTAATCAGCTCAGTTTTCCAACTAATGCCCTCTATGTTTTACATAATAACACAAAGCTTTATTCAGAGACAACAGCCTCCCACATCAAAGATCCCTCTCTCCCGTTCTGAACCCTTGCGCCCTTCTCCTTGCAATTAATACAGAAAGATCTAAACGAAGTTACGGGGAGCAGCTTGCAGATACCGTCTCGAGCGAGGAAGCAGGGCTGGCTCTGCTGGGCAGGCAGGACCACCGGAGCGGCTTTGCTCGCTGCTCCCTGCCTGCAGGGACCTGCCCTGCTCCTGCTCGGCCGCGTGGGCAGGCGGAATCGCCGCGGCTCGTGGTGCTCCTCATCCCACCGAGCTGCCATCGCCGGCCAGCGGGCAGCTCGGAGCGGGGAGCAGCTGAATCTGATTCCGCAGTCTCAGAGCCCGCAGAGCTTTGCGTCACGCGCCGGGACAGGCTCGGGTGCCCTTCTTCACCCCGCTCCCCGCGGCTCCTGGCGGGGGGCACACAGCCAAGGGCACCCCCCCGCCCTTCGTCAACTGATTTAGTCACAAAGCTTCGCCACGAAGGTCGACGTTTCGCACCGGAGGAGCCCACACGCGACTCGTGGCTGCTGCCAGGGCTGAGGAAGCGAAGGCAGCAGTGGACACAGCCGCCCTGCACCCAGGGCAGCAAGACCCTCGCCACCCCTCCAGCCGAGACGAAGCCTCCCGCTCGCTCCCCTCCGTCCTCCCGCGACCGAGAGCCCGGCCAGCCCGGCAGTGCGGGGACCGCGGCCCTGGTGGGCTCCCGAGCCCCCTCTGCCCCGCACCGGGAGCTCTCCCTCCACGATCCCGCGGGCTGAGCTCTCCCAGTGCTGTTCTTGGATCTCTGCAAAATGCTAATTGCTGTGCCTGACCTCCCCGGGATAACAAGGGAAAACCTCCCCTAATTAGCACTGCAGTCTGTGGGCGAGAGAAACCAAATGTTGACTGTAGAGTGGCTGCACGTACTGTAAATTCCAACATATGCTGGGGAAAAACGCCGCCTAAATAAGGCTTCAGAAGCACGGGGTGTTGAAATAATAATGAATACCCACTGCTGCTTATTACAGAACAGAAAGTTCACCAGAGGCAAAGCTGCGGCTGCGGGTCCCCCTCCCTGCCAGGGCTTGCTGCGCGGGGCGGCAGCGGCGGAGCGGGAATCCCCGGGACGCGGAGCGGGCTCGCGGGCGCGCGCGCTCCGCACGGGCAGCGGAGACAGGGCTTCCAGCGTCCCTGCGAGCCGGGCAGCGATCGCCGCCCTCGGGTCGCCGACGCGGAGACGGGGCCGAAGGGCCGGGGGCAGACGACGTGCCCGGGGCTGCGCTCTGAGACGCGATGGGGACTTCAGGCACCCCGGGCTCGCGCGGATGGACGACCCTGGGCTGGGTGCAAGTGGGGGAGACCCAGGGCGTCGCGATTCGGGAGCCGGAGACAGATGGAGCGAGAGGGAGTCGTGGGAACAGGTTAGCTAGCAAAAGCCAGAACGCCTTGCAGCGATGGCGAGGGAGGATGGAGCCTGCCAGCTTCAGCCAGGGCTAAAGCCCTCTTTGGTGTAGCTCCACTGACTTGCACAAAACCCCAGCAGAGAAACAGCCTCCACCACCTGCCTTAGAGCTGCGCGAAATCCCTCCGGGTTTTCCACCTCGTTGTGCACGTCCTTCCGTCTACAAGGTGCCAGGGCTTTGGAGGTACCAGCACCTCCTCGCAGGAGCAGGCCCACCAAATGAGTAAGCACCAGTGCGATGCTGCTGCCCGCTCCGTCGGGCTGCGGGCCCCCTGCCCGCTCGGGACCCCCGGCCATTTTCCATCCCCCATGCAGGGACGAGGTGATGGCAGCAGCAAAGGCCAAAGCGGCTGCTGTGGTGTCCCTGGAGAGGAACCCCTGGGGTGGCTGCGGTGAGGACCTGCAGCCAGCAAGGAGATGTTCTCCAGCACTTCTGGGTTTCCGCTGGTCACTTGCGGCAGTCCAAAGCATATAAAATATTTATCTGCTCCTAATTAGGAGTAATTGCCACTTAACCTAGAGGAGGGATGTGCCCAGCGTGCCCGGCAGCTCAGTACGTTTTCTGCTGAATAGCCCTCGCTGCAGCTAATTAAAGGGCTGCTGGCTGCCTGGCCTCTCGCAGGCGTGCAGGGAAAGGGCCGAGAGGGTTTGTTTTAGCGAGCAGGACCTCACGTACCGAGCTGCCAGCACTCACAGCCGAGGTCTGCAGGCTCCACTCAAAGGCGCCCGAAAGCAAAGCTGGCCTTGCCTCACCTGTAATGCCGGTGCCATCGTCCCCTCGCCTCCTCTGCAATTCAGCTCCAGCTCAGGGTGTCTCCTCGCCCATTTTCCACCTCCAAGGAGACCTTGTCCCCCAGCTCCATCCCGCCGGGAGCGGGCTCGGGCCGTGCTGCTCCTTGCTCAGCTGCCCTGGCCCCTCTGCCGCTCCCCGGAGAGCTGGCAACAGGATGCCCAGCTAACAGCTCCTCAGTCAGAATTATTTAATAAAAATAAAATGCTTGGTTATCGCTTTGCGAGTAAAAAATCCTCCGGTAGGCCAGGGCTGGCTTTGCTATTCCTGCCCTGAGCTGCTCACCACGTGCCGAGCCGGTGTGCCCGAGCCCACCCTTCCCGCCCGCCGCTCTCCCCGCGGCTCCGCGCTGTCCCGGGCTCCGGGAGCCGGACAGGGCAGCCCCCTGCCCCGCGCAGAGCATCCAGACCCCTTCCCGCAGCTGGTGAGCCAACGGAGATTGCCGCTGAACAGAAGTTATCCCAGCGTGTCCTCTGGGACAGGGCTGTGCCCGTCACCCCCGCTGCACGCCTCGGCGGGGGCAAAGCCAACGGCTGCCGTGCCGCCGCCGCCTCGGGCTGCGCGCCCGCCCGAGCACCTCCAGCGATCAAACCAGCTTCACCGGCGTTCCGCCCGGCTCCGGGGAGAATCCCGAGCTCCCGTTGCTTCCACGGCCCCGACGCAGCCTGAGTGAGCAAGCGCGCCGTGAAAGGGCCCTGCAGGTCAGCGGCCCGGCGCCTTTTGATCCCACGGATGAAGGAGAACTCGAACCGGGAGGGAAATAATTCTCTTACATGCCAAGAACTGGAAAGATGAAAAACAACAGAGTCCTCCTCAAACTGCATCATAAATTTGCGATCCAAACAACGGCAGTGAGTGAGAAAGCAAACGAGAGCCAGCACACATCCCCAGACACCTGCTGAAATATTTCGTCTCCACACCTCCAGACATGGTCCGTAGCTGCCTTCCAAGTCCCGTGCTTCCTCGCAATGAATCAGCTCCCTTTCCAGAACATGTACTATTTTCACACTGAAAATTGAAAGCCACAGTTTTTAGCTGATGGCAGATATTCAGACACACGCCACTTCGCTGAACCCCCTTCTGACAAACCCTTTCGGCTGGGACGGGCCAGCTTTAGCTCAAAGGAACACGCAAGGAAGGATGCCCAGCCAGCTGTTCCGCAGAGGCTACCGCTCTGTCCCGCACGGATCTCCCGGGGATCCTTCGTCCCAGCCGTGCCAAGCTCTGCCCAAGCCCCAGGCCCAAGGGACGCAGCGATCCCCCACGCTGCTCCCTTTCCTACCCCATCCTTCTCGCGGGGGACAAACCCTCGCTCGGACTCACGCCGGGCCCGGCTGCTGCCGGCAGACAAAGGGTTTCAGACCTCGCCGGCCCCGGGAAGCAGCCGCTCCTGGCCGCTCCCGGCCATCCATCACGGCCGACAGCCTTCCCCCACGGCCGGAGGTCGCTTCTCACCGCGTTCCTTAGAAGGGCTTTGGCGCTGGTTGGAAACTCATAAATACCACGCTGCAAGCCCGGGTAGGGCTCATGATGGATGGCTGCTTCACAGGCATGCCAGAGGCTTTGACCTAATTGTCACCGAAATACTTCCTGATTAACTAATAGATAAAAGCCAATTAAAACTCCTGCTCTTCCCAGAGTCCCTGCCGGCAACTTTCTCCCCTTCTGAAGCTCTCTGCCAGCGGGGCCAGGCTGGGGGCAGCGGCTCTGGCCAGGCACGGATGCTCTGCCCACCACCCTCCCTGCAGCACGGGTGCTCCTCATCGTCTCCGAGGCAGGGGGTGCCGGGAGGAGGCTCTGGGGAGGTCCCGCCGGACCCAAGGGGGTTTCTCAGCTGGTCCAAGGGTGCACAAGCCCTCTGGAGAGACCTTTAAACTGGAGGGCAGTCACAGCAGGGAGGGCGTGCTTCATCCCCTCTCTTTTTCCATTGTCTTCCCGCGCTGAATAGAACCACTTGCGGGATGATCCCGGGGAGCGCGAAGCTCTGCAACCCACGCTGCTCCCGGCCTGGGGAGACCGCTTCCAGCGGCGAGAAGGTGGAGGAAGGCCTGCGGCCTTTTGCACATCACCCTCCGCTGTCTCCCAGCCAGGTGCCGGGTCCACCTCGAAGTTTTTCATCTCCAACATCAGTGCGAGGAAGGCTTGGGAAGACCCCGGCGTTTCACAAGGTGACACGAAGCCACAGGGAAACTCAATACCTGGGTTTTACTTCCACTTTTCCCTGGTTCTTCCCCTTCCCCTGGTTTTCTGAAAATAATCTCTAGGCAATGCGCTCCGTCCCGCTGGGCTGCTTGATATCGCTGGCGGCGTTTGCCAGTTGACTCTCTCCCGCTGAGATCAAGCCTCTTATCTGGGATTAAGCCTGTAGCTCAGGAGCGCAGCTACGAAGCGTGCTGTCGGAGCGGGCAGCCGGGGCGAGCGAGCCAAAGTCACCGGCACCCGCGGGACCGGCAGCGGCGCAGCAGAAGCGGAGCTGCGCCGGCACCGGGGACGTCGCGGCACGGCTCAGCTCCAGGCGACGCGAACGCGTGACGGTGGGTCTCCGAGGAGGGCAAGGGGTGAGGAAGCTGAGCACGTCTGGAGAGGCAAAGCAGAGCTGCGTAGATCTGGCTGAGGTCACGGGAAATTCTCCGATGTGCCCGCTGCGAGGAGAGCGGATCTATAGCCGAGACCTTCCCAGCGCAGCTCCGCGCCTGGAAGGGGCCGCGGCGGAGGGCAAGAGCAGAAAGCGGGGTTTCTCCCCACTGCACCGCGCTGCCGGGGTTCGCTCAGCCCCCGCTGAGCTTCCCGAGGCAAGGGCCAGCCGGCACTGGCTGCGATGGCAGCCGTGATGACACCCACCCCGTCGCCCGAAGCCTCTGTCAGTTTAGCTGCGGCACGGTCCCAAAAAGTTATTTAAAAAACCTCACAGGCAGGAGGAAAAGGCTGAAAACACCAAGAGGAGCCGGTTGGTGCTGCCGCGGAGGTGAAGCGCAGCTTTCCTTGGGCGGGTATTTCCACCAGACAGCAGGTCCACATCTCCGCGCCCAGCCAGCTCCCGGCCCACCCCGCTGCCGAGGCACC
>Ga0065711_1050552_pt1 | contig 10779 bp, 5 predicted proteins | sample Hoacrofraction12_FD_59098 | JGI IMG/M metagenome (GOLD analysis project Ga0065711, IMG submission 59098) | Hoatzin crop microbial communities from Cojedes, Venezuela - Epithelial fraction 12 v2 (version 2) | ecosystem: Host-associated > Birds > Digestive system > Esophagus > Crop | place... | reverse complement strand
TTTTTTTTTTTTTTTTTTTTTTTTTTTTTTGTTTCTAGTGTTTTTTTGCCCTGATCTCCCAAAGACTGTACTTTTTAAACATTGCTTTGTATTTTTTTGACTGACTTCTGCATTTGAAAGTTTAAAAAAAATTAATACTTCTTGTCCAAAGACGTAGATGCAATTTAATAACTGTTGCCTAGCTCTTAGTGTGGCTAGATATCTAGTGTATCTTCTTTTTTAAAAAAAAAATTAATGTATTTTAATTTTCCGTTACTTTTTTATGCATACAAGAAATTCAGGACAGAATCAGCCATATAATCAGAGTTTGTCTTTACTATGTGAGAATGCCTTTGCATGTGCTTCTGAAGCATCAAAGTTGATAGCATGGGCAGAATGATAGTCTCTGCTGTTGTACAGTAAAGTTGATTGGAGCATCGGCAGAAGCTAGTTTTGAGGAAGAGGGGTAGTTTAGTTACACGAGGAGAAAAAAGTTGGCAGTACGGCATACAATACAAATTTTGCAGTTCAAGCTCAAAACGGTGATGAGCCTCTTGTTCGTACTTGGTATGAATAAAGTAAAACAAAGCCTGCCTTTATCCTCCATAACAGGCTTATGAGCTCATGTTTCGGCTTTTCCTTTCCCCTCCCTTTCTGACATGGACTCTGTCTTTTTTTTTTTTTTTCCTCTTTGCTAAACAGACAGTAACTCTCCACAATATTTTTAATCCCAGCAAGATGTGCAGTAGCTGATGATGCAAAAGTGTTGCATCAACAAAGAGGGGATGATAGGTGGAGCATTCCAGGTCTGACATTGTTGGCGAAGGAGCCGCGTATTGTGGCCACTGATTCCTCCCTGCACAGCGTGCAGGCTTCGGGCAGGAGACTACATTTCATTGACTCCTGTTGTGTGCCTCCCTGCTCCTTATTTTAGGCTTCCCCAAGAAGTTATAACTGGGAGTCTCATGGTTTTAGATGAAAGAGCCTGTTGTCTTGTTGAATTATCTCCTTTCTGTCTATATTAAAAGCAAAGCTGGCAGGTAAAAAAAAAAAATAAAAAAAATACAGTAAAACAAAAGCTCTGTTATAGTAACGTCTTAGGCTAGGTTAGAATAAAACTGAAAGAATGATCTAATGTCTTTTATTTTTATGTGTTTGTTTAGACTGCTTCTTGACCTGTAGTCCGTTGGCACCTGGCAGTAGAACTGGACTTATTTCAGATGAGTTCCGGGGCACTGGTGGGATCTAACCCACCAAAATCTGTTCACTGAAATAAATCGTGAGAAGTATTTGCCCTTTTAGACTAAAAATTGTCCTTATACAAATTGTATATTATGGAATTTTAAAATAATATACATGTATAATCATGGATATTGAGTAGTCATAAGCATCTTGTACTCTTAGATTTTTAAGACCTAATCCAAACATTTTTAATGCTGTAGTGCAACATTTTAAGCTAACGACTTTTTTTAGTGACTGAAGTGAATGCAACTCGTGAACCTTTTTGTTCCTTAAAAGTATAGCTGATACTTTTTAAAATGGATTTAAGAACTTCCTCGTGACAGCTAAACTTCTTGAATCCGTATAAAAATCTGCTTAGACCACATAATTTAGCCTTGCAGCACTGGTTTTATTGTGCAAATAAACTATCAGAAATTGATTTAGAAGCTAATTGTTTCATAGATATGCCAGTTTGTTATGTATAACTATTACTGTTGTAGTCTGTATTCCTTCACAGCGTAAAGCCTTTGGACATCTCTCCAGTCATGTCTGTTAGGCTGTTACAATCAGATACTTCTAGTCGTGAAGTTTTCCCCAATTTAATAAAGGCAAGGTGGGATAATTTGTTGATTTCTACCTGAATACATCATTAACCACTACAAGAGGGGAAATTAGGGCATGGGTTTGGTGTCTCTTTTTTTTTTTTTTTTTTCCTTTTTGTAAATCTTATTTTTGATGCAAAGGCAGTTCTGTCGCCAGCCAGTCCAGCAAGCGTAGACTCTCCCCCCCACCATAAAACAATGAGCACATTCAGGCACAACTCGTGTTTTCAGTTATTAAAAAACGGAGCCGTCTGTCTCTGCCTGTGACTTTAATCTTTAAGCCTTTATTCCTCGTACCCCACCCCCTCTTTCTTTCCCCAACCTTTTGTTTGTGAAGTGCAGAGCTACAGGATATGTGGGCCTGGAGTTTCTGAATGTATTGTACATTTCCCTGGCAATTACAGATGTTTATAACCCTGACTGATGTTATTTCAGTGTCGTGGAGGGTGAAGAGAGAATTAAAGAATGCTTTTTTCTTTGTCCCTAAGCAGTCTTTTTTTTTTTTTGGGGGGGGGTGGTGTAAACAATTTCTGTGCTTAAAAAAAAAAAAATCTTGTTCAGTGTCCTCAGATGGAACATATCTGAGAGCTGTGCATGAATTTTTCCATAGTCTGCCATAACTTTGCTATTGGGACAGTGCATTGTGTGCAGTGCCGTAAAAAGCACAATAGTACTGCATTTTAGTACAGAACAAGCTCCTTGGTGTGGGGTCCATGACCTTTGGATAGCTTATTTCAGAGACAAACAAGGTAGCTCAGGGCTTGAAATGTTTTAACAGTAGAACCACATTAATTTATTTCCAGCTTTACACAGAAACCAAACTTTCTTTTTTGTAGAAGAATGACTTAGAATCTGATGAATTAGAGGTTTGATTCTGGGCTGATGACTTGCAGAATTATTCAAGAAAATTTATTTTTGTTAGTCTCGTAGAAATATGCTCTTGATCTGTACAAGGTTTAAAATCAATTTCTTATTGGTGTTTCTTGAGCTCTCTAAGCTGCAGGTGCACTATAACATCAATGTCCTTGAACTGACAAAGGTGGAGAGAAGAGCGTCTAGTAGCAAATCTCTGTGATCAGGGTGTTTATTTGTGTGTTTCCTGGGGATCCCTGTGCATTTCGTGATCTTCAGGGTAGCTGGCCGAAAGCATTGAATTTAAGTACAGAAAAATTTAACAGAGTGGTTTGCAGTGTCTCTAAGGAACAACTTCCATGCCTATACCCATTTTCTGACTGTATGCAGACTGCTGTTTACAGGTTGTGCAAGTTCAGGGTTGCATGTCTAAATGTGCATTCGGGTCTGTCTAGCTGCACCTGGTGTGATGGTAGTCCTTGTTTCTTGTGACTGCTGCATGAAACTGTTTGTGAGACTGATCTTTCAAAGAGATGGCAGAAGGATGAACAAGAATTCACAGGGAGATATTCTTTGCCTAGGCAGGACTTTAAGAAGTTAACACAAAAGACAGCAAAAAAGTCTTATTGTCATCTAATAGTAAGCTGACTAAAATATGCTTGAAGAAATTCTAACAGATGTTCTAAGATATTTGTAACTCAGTAATTCTCCTAAGCACCCAGAGGGAGGCAACAGATGCTCTGCAGTAACAATTCCCCAGTCCTTTGGGAGGGAAAACCCCAACTAGTTGGTCATTAAGCATAGCACATTCTTTTTATCCTGATATAATCAGGTACTCAAGTTGTATATTGCTTGTGTAAGGATTTCTGAAATGTGCTGTTTCTTTTTGTATTACAACCCGGGCATGGATGTGATCGAATCCCAGATATGCTAACATAGCGATATTGTCTTGTAAGAATTTTGAAAGAACTCGAAAAGATGAAGAGTGGAGTGTGAAATGGCACTGATATAGGATAGAATTTACAGAAACTTTGTAGTTATTGTTCAGGTGTGTCTTTTTTTTTTTCTTCCTCTGAGTCCAGTACTGGGCATGTATGTAATAGTATATTTAGGTACATACAGAAATATGAACATGCCAGTTAGGAAACCTTTCAGTTGGTTGTGCTGTTTTTGGAAGACAGTGTGTTAAATTTTCTGAAAAGCGAACTCAGGAGTTCACTGCCTGAAGCAGCTAACTGGGTTGAAGGGAAATGTGTGCATGTAGGTAATGCTTGCCTGTTTATGTACTACCATCCCTGAAACAACCTTGGAAACTCTGTCGAGTTATTCCCATCATCTTTACTGTACCACTTTTGTCTCTCCAATGCAGACCTGCTTTTGTATGACTGTTGTCATTCGTAACGATAGGCGGACAGCTGTAGCCTACTGTGGGCTTGAAGTCTTGGGACCCTGTAGCATCAGGGAGGTAGCAGGAATTGCCATGACTGTAGGTTCTGCAGAGGCTTCCACCCGTTATTTGTCTTAGCACTCCAGTGTTTGTCATTAGTGGGGAAACCTCAGGTGCAACATTACTGAAGCTGGGAAGAGTCTGTTTCTGTCTGGTGTGAGCTGAGTCTTTAGAAATGGAGCAGAAGACTCCAGAAACACAGAAGCCCAGCAGAATGGGGGATGGGCTCATGCAGGTTCAGTGCCTTTGTAGCTCTTTCAGATGCTGGATTCCTTTTATACTGTTTAGCCACTATTTTCTCTTTCTGGTCTTGGAAATAGCTTCAAGGATGATGTCAGTCTGTACTCTTTGAGAGATGGAGTGGGCAGAGTGGTTATACCTTGTAGTCATATTTTTTGCAACATATTTATGTTGTGTGCAAATATATTTACCTTTTCGCTTTTTCTTTGAAGCTTCGTGGGAGATCTTGTAGAACTGATAAGTCAAGACTATAAAAATGGTATTTATTTTTTTTTTTTAATTCTTGTTCTGTTTGCTTTTAAGTGTTGACTGTAAAGATTTTATGGACCTTCAGGGACCATTTATGGTCACTATGTAAGGTCCCAGTGTAATGTTGCATTATGTTTCATGCTTCTAAGCAGTGGAAAAACCACGCGTGGCCTTGATACCAAAGCAAAATACCTCTGAATAAGAAGGCTGAAACTTGAACTAGTCACTCATCAGGCCCTAGGAAAGCTTACTAGGACCTTGAGCACACAGTATTGTCTGAGGAGGTCAAAGTGGGGTTTTACAAGTATCCATTTTTTTTATTTTGTACCTTTCTTTTTCCTGAAGCATGAAAATACAGTGTTGATTTACTGTACAACTTATTGTCACATTGTTTCAAAAACCTTGTTTTAGGTAACTCTAGACAGGAGGAACAGGGCACTTCATTGCAAACCCCCATGTTTGTGTCGGGTATGAATTAGTGGAATTATAGGTGCCATTTTCATATGTCATTTGGGAACCCAGAAATCTGACATGACTTTTTCTTGTTGAGCTGTTTTATGGTCTGGATGCCAAATTATGGGACTGAACCTTTTTGTGGTAGGTATAATACAGACACGTAGTGCACAAAATCAAAAAAAGGCAACAACCCAATTGTTTTCTTCTGTGCTTTGTTTTGTTTCAAGTGTATGAAATAACCGTTTTTTCTTACTATATGCCATGGATTGTATTCCAGGGATGATGAGCTGTATAATGATGTTCATTTTAAAATGTTAGGTAACTTTTACTCTAGTTTTGTGCTGTATCCTAAATATTTAACTTTCCACCTTTGCTGGTATGGTATTTGCATATACCTATATATGAATGACACTTTAAAAAGTTAATGTTTGCTAACTAATTCACAATTTATGCACTTTCGACTTCAAGCCAAGAAAGCAATTAATGCAACTGAAATACCATGGTGTTGTGTAATTCAGCAAATGCTAACTTTTTTTTGTGACAGTCATCTGTGTCTACTCAGAATGGTTGTTGCTCTTTCAAGATGTGTAGGCTTTTTTAAACCCTACCACCGTTAATGGTTTTCAGCCTTGAAACAAGTAGAGGTCTCTTTTGGACTCTGTCCAGTTTGTGCCTTGTCGATATAGAAATTCAGATCTAGTACCAGGTGGTATTACAGAAAAGGACTTTGCTAAATATGGAAGAAGAATGATGTTTTCTTTCATGGTGCTTTACCTTCATTTTTACACATGCTATGTATTACATGGCATTTCTTGTTACAAGGCAAGGATTGTTCACCTTCCTATAGACAATGAGGGGAGGGCATTCTCATTTGTGGTGATTTTGTGGTTTTCTTCAGAAACATTTTGAAGAATGGGAACTGAAATGCCAGATCCTACCAGTTACTCATCAAATTTGCTACACTTTCTTTGGAAATGGTTAAAGTGAATGTGTCAGAGGGTCAAAGCAAGAAAGTCAATGATGAAATGAAGTCTCCCTTGCTCTAAATTTCATTCTAATACCTCTTATATTGGATAAAAACATAAATGTTTTATAAACAATGAAACTTCAGCTGGATGTAGATTCGAAAATCTCAATTACGTAAATATCAAATCTGTATTTTCATTTGTCTGAAGCCAAATGATATCTAGCAGCACTGATTTTGCAATTGTTGTGCTATTTACCACTACGTAATTGATCGTGCTCTCTTCTTCGAGGTGTTTTATTCCCTTTCTCAGCTTCATACGCAGTTATTGCATGTGGTTGACGTGTTTTTCTTTGTAAATTAAGTTGTATGTGGAAAAACTTAACTGCATGTGTATTGTTTCATTTTTTGAAGCCACTTTACCTTTTGGATTCCTTTTTTCAGAAAGTGATTATATCTAAATGCAGTATTTTATTTTAATATTACATTGCATATACAGTCGAATACTTTACCTTTTTTGACTGCTTCTAAAGGTAAAACAATTTTGTATTAAACAGCATATAACGACTATGTCTTTTCGCAATTTTCTGAAGTGGTAGTACTAGTTTTGTGTAAATGTATGTGTACTTAGTAAGTTTATTTCAACCCTTCCTGATGAAACATTGACCATTTATTCAGCTTGAAGTTTCTCTGAAATTCCTCAGGCTGCTGTTTCATGAACAACTTGGCCCACAGCAGTGTCCTGTCCCCAGAAGCAGAAGATTTGCTTTGCCCTTTCCTCTTTTGCCCCTTCGCAGCTCCTGGCTGTCTGGTCCTGCTGCCTTCCTTCTGCTAGCTCTGGCTCTCCCTGGAGCCCTGTGTCAGCTGGGTCACCTGGCTGATCCAGAGAGGACCTGTCTGGTGTTGCTGAGTTGAACTGACTGGTCTGAGCTTCAACTTTGCCTGTCATCGGACCCTGAGGAATGGAGCATTTCCTTGTCTGTAGAAGCGTGTATCTTTAGCTGGGGCTGTTACTTGTGCTGCTCTTGCTTATGCGCAAGCTGAGAGAAGGTTAGGTGAATTTAGCTTCTGTTTGTGTTGGGCGGAGGGGAAGTGTAGGAAATCATTCTGCTACCTAAATTATAAAGATCACAGCAATCTCTTTTTGGTAGTGACTTCTGTTTGGGAGCCTGTGGAGGAAGGATTCTATGTTATTGTGTGTATTTTTTACAAAACTACATATAACTTCAAGGTGTGTCTGACCAGCGAATCTAGTCAGACCATGCTGAGGGCTTCCTGTGCCTACCCGCTTTTGGAATGGTCTCTCTTCTACAGTGGTGGAAACTGCAGAATTGTTCAGACACTTCTGAGGCTGCTGCTTTTGATCTCCCTCAGCCAAAAAAGAGTAAAGACCTCAGAATACATCTTCTGTGTAACCATTGTTGCTGACTGAGCAGCGTGAACCCTTACTGTTCTCTGAATAAGTAAATCAGGGAGTCATTGGAAAATCATACATTGAGAGATGTCATGTCAACAGCTCAGTGTGGTTCCAGCCCTAAAAGGTGGGCCAGACGTCTCTAAGGATGCAACTTTTAAGCTAGAACAAGTTTCCCAATATTATTTAGGGCTTCATGGATGGCCCAGTGTACAACACTTCTCTGAAGAGGCTAAAGGCAAGGTGGGACTCTTTATATTCCGTAAAGTCTTGCAGAGGCTCTCTGGGTGACCTCCTTTCTTCCTGTGTTGTGATGCCTTTTTTCTGAGGGAGTTTTCACTTTCATGTCTTTTGGTTGTTTGTGGTTTTTTTTTCCATAAGTCATCTGCTTAATACAAGCTTATTCATACGCACAATATTGCAATAGGTGGATCAGCATATAATAATGAGCTATTGGAAGATACGCTTCGGTCTTTCATCATAACCTTCACTGGAGACCTTACCAGCTTTGTTCAGCATGGCCAATCAAGCTTATTGATGTATTGCGATCGTTATAGGCATTTCCTCCCTCTGAAGAACACAGCCTTGTTTCTGACATGTAATTAGAATGTATTTAAACAAGAAAGATCCTTGGATGACTTGGCAAAGGAGAGGGTAGAGGCCCTCATTGCCTTTACCCTCTGCGGGACAATCTTGCACACTGGTTCATCTGGGAGATGAAGGACGAAGTATATTCCAAGTGGATTCTTGTGTGAAGTCTTTTAGAGAAATAAGCTGTTTGTTTCTCTTCTTTATAATAAGAGATTAGCAATTATCTCTTTCCATCACTTACTGTTTGTGGTTGAGTTGACTCAGAATTACAAATAAATAACTGTAAAAGATTATTTGTCATACAAGAAGTGGGCTGCTTTGAAGTATGCACTTATGGTCATCCTGCTTTTTCTTTGTAGCTCTCAGTTTAGGAAAGACCTTAGTGACTGGTTTTCATTTAAAGAGAGTTTGTGCAACCAGTCATTTCTTTATTGTTCAAAAATCAAATAAAATGCATATAATTTTCAGCTTTACTGTGCATTGAGAAAGATGTCTTGTGGGTTGCCAGTCTGACCCTCACTATATGAGATATTCCAGGTTACTCAGAGTTTGAAGCTGCCCAGCGCCCTGTCCGTGCTTTCAGCTGCTGAAACCTTTAGGAATAGGATGCCTGGGAAACGGTGGTGGGGTGCCTGACCTCCACGAGTTCCTGTTCTTTTCAAAGTGCTTCCCAACGAAAGCTGTCGTATCAGTTTCGATCCATGATTTGCATTGCTTTACAGAGGGTTTCCGCATGTGTAATTCATGCGCTCTAGTTGTGCGCACATCTCTCCCCCCTCACACCCACTCGTTCTGTTCAAATTTGGGCAGATTTCCTATCCTGTAAAACATCTTCCTCATTCATCATAGTGCCTCCCCTAAGGTACCTAGCAAAATCCTGTGCGACTTGTAGCATCTCCCAAGGTGTTAATATATAGGAAAGCAGAGAATAATTTAGTTGTTTCTGAATAAAGATTCTTAACAAAAAAAGGGGGGCAGGGGCACGTGCCTGGGAAGGGGGACGTTTCATACTCTCTGCATGATATAGACAATATTTCCTGAGACAGGAGATACTAACCTCAAAGAATTTAAAATAAAACATTGATTTTATTATTTTTTTTTGAAAGGGGAATAGGGGAAGCAAAAATGGTAGAATAGTCAGTCTTTTTATCCTATGTGCAGATGAAACTGATTAAACCTTAAAAACTCGCCTCAGTCCACCCGGTTTATTAATTGAAGAATTTCCGCTTCCCCAGAATGGGAAGTGCACATTAAAACAGAGCTTTGCCCCTGAGTAGCAATGATACTTGAGAACAGTACATTTTCTACAATCCTATTTTCTCTCCTGCTCTAGAGGAAATCCTAACATGGTAAAAAGCATATATTTTTTTTTTAAAGTATGTTTAAGGAAGTCCTCTTTCATTTCCTTGTAAAGCATGAAATCAAATTATAGCCCATGGCCCACAATTATTTTGTTTTTACATTTCATATTCCATTTTCTGCCTCCTTTCAATGCCTGTGAACAGGAATTGTACCTTTTGTGCAAAGTCAGCAAAAAAGATTACCATAAACAGGACAGGACACAGTAGCATAAAGAAGCCAGGAGTTGGAATCTGTGCTTGTGTTCCGTGCTGGCGTGGCGTGCAAAACCTCCCACTTGTTCATGCAGGGACTCTGCCCCTCTTCCCTCCTCTAGCCCAGGTGTTATCATTTGGAGCTAAGTCAGCTTTATATTGATAAATTATGGGGAATCTAATGCAATACTAAACTAAGTAGTAACTGTAAATGCTGTAATATTCTTAATCTACTTTTGTCAAAGAGTAGATTGAGGTTCTGCCTATTTTTGAAAATGCCTTTTGGTTCTCCTTTTCACTAATGCTGAAATTACTAGCTAGTTTAGTGCTTGGAGTTTATAACCTAAAGGTTCTGAAAGGGGGCAAAGTGCACATATATAATAGAATAGTAATAACCTCTTGGAACTGATAAAGAAATATAAGAGGCTGAAATGTTTGTGTTTGTTTTTTCTTTTTCCCCCTAGACTTCTTTAACTTACGGTAAACATTGCATGTTGCTGTAGGGCTCCATCTACACACAACTCACCCTGGGAGTTGGGGTATACAATTTGCAAGCATACAACAGGTTGCACAAACAGAAGGAGTTGTGAGTTCACATGCAGAACTGCAGCAACTTCTGTGATCGAGGTTGAAGGAGATTTGTTAAATTTAAGACGTAATGTTCTGTTCCAAAATAAATTTGGCAGTTATAGTGCTTTACAGTTTTTCAAAACACAGCCTGTAGGTTAGGTACTCAGTGGTGTTTCCCTGTGAGCTCTGGTGTAACAGATCTGGGTTTACTAACTGTACGCTTTTGCGTAAGGACGTGAGACAGTAGCATGTAAACATTGCAGAGTTTGCACTTAAGTGTCTAGCTTCAGTGAGCAGAATCAAATGTGCTTTATTTATGTAAGCTGTGTGGAAATAACAGGTGGGTGTGACACCTACGTAACACATTTATGAGGAGTGAATCTAATGCAGGGGATGAAGTTCTGCGGCCTGGTTGCCTAGAGCTTTGGGTAGGTCACACAGAATCACGCAGAGTGCTAGGGGTTGGAAAGGACCTCTGTGGATCATCCAGTCCAACCCCCCCTGCCGAAGCAGGGTCAACCAGAGCAGGCTGCACAGGACCTTGTTCAGGTGGGACTTGAATATCTCCAGAGAAGGAGACTCCACAACCTCCCTGGGCAGCCTGTTCCAGGGCTCCGTCACCCTCAGAGGGAACAAGTTCT
>Ga0065711_1050551_pt1 | contig 10779 bp, 5 predicted proteins | sample Hoacrofraction12_FD_59098 | JGI IMG/M metagenome (GOLD analysis project Ga0065711, IMG submission 59098) | Hoatzin crop microbial communities from Cojedes, Venezuela - Epithelial fraction 12 v2 (version 2) | ecosystem: Host-associated > Birds > Digestive system > Esophagus > Crop | place... | reverse complement strand
AAAAAAAAAAAAAAAAAAAAAAAAAAAAAAAAAAAAAAGCCCAACAAAAAAACCCCCAAAAAACCACAGATCAGCAACCACACTCTTCTACCTCTGCAAGAGTGAGAGTAATGAATACTTTATTCTTCTTCTAGATTACTTCCAAAAACTATGAAAAGCCCCCCAAAAGAAACAGTTGTAGATGCCTCTCTCAACTAATGAAAGCCAATCTGGACAGAAAATTCTTTGACGAGGTCTGTGTATTCAGGGCTCCATTTGCCTCACACAACTTTTGTTTTTTTCCAACTACCACCCGTTATTCAGTACAATTAAAGATTGAGGACATACATTTTATTCCCAGTTTTTCAACAGGATAACCTTGTGACACTTCTTTAATTTCCCTTTATTTCCCCTGTAGAAGCTATGTCTTTGCTTTATTTACTTTATACATTCTATTGGGCAAAAGCGTGCTTTGCTTTATGCATGTATAGTACATTTCACAGAAGAAAACCAAAACCTTGATTGGTTACACAGGTACATACACAGGTAGAGTGAATGCATCTGTAATTTACTTACAATGGTGGCCACTTTTCCACTTTTCCTAAGCTGCTGGACTGCAAAAGAATGTGGAACATTTTCCATTGGGGTCCCGTTAACCATGACCACTCGATCATTTTCTCTGGAAGAGGGAAGGGTGGGGGGGAAGGATTTAAGAGGAGTCTTCATGAAAACATTTTCAGGGGGAACCTATGGATTTCATTCACTTTAACAGAGAGTTTTGCTTAAAAACTGTCTTTGTTATTACAAGCACTACAATATCTGAATACTAGAAGAAGCTTTCAATGTTTAAAAATTAGAATTTGGGTAGCGGTGCGTATCTTTGTACATGTACTATGTCCAGTTTAAGTACCTTGCTGTAATGTCAAATAAAATTTTATTTTTAAGAGTATTTGTGATGACCATCAAAACGTCTATTCTTTTTTTTTTATTATTCTTTCAGGAGTCCTAGTCTTTCTCACCTAGTGCTAGATTTTTTTCACACCATCATAAGAATTTCAAGAGGGCTTCAAACTGCTGCAGCCATAACAGCGTTCAGACAAATCTTGACAAGCACCACTGTAGTATGCTTATCTGAAAGACTGGCATTCAGGTCCTAACTACTCTGAAGAAACGTAACTGGGAAAGGGGGAACCCAACTAAACTATAATACACAAAAAGTTCTCCATGCCCTAAAACACAGGTCAAAAGAGATTACTAACTTATTTATGTAGACCTCCTGCATGTCAAATAGACCAGTAAGACTTAACTCAGTCACCCCCAGGAGACAGCTGCATTAATTAAAATACATCAGAAAGGCATTTCAGTGCAAAAAGTGCAGGAGATTAAAAAAAACCCCAAAATCTACCACTCCTCGTATTAGTTTATTCTGGTGACTATTCAGTTTCTAACCTTACAGTCAGAGCATTAGCTCAATCAATTACTAGTTACCGTGCCATTTTCTGCTAGATAAAAGAAACCTTTAGTACCCATTATTTTCTCTTCACTGTAATCAAGTTACATCACAATCTTCTTTTTAAATAAGAAGATTACATACTTTAAGCCTCTCTTTGTAAGGCACTTTCTGTAACTCCTGAATTACTTTTGTGTCTCTTTTCATATCCTTCCAATTCCTTTTACTGAATGAGTATGCCAGAACAGCATCCTATATTCCAGTATCAGTTTCATCCAGGCTTTATGTGAGAGTTAAAACAGTTCTTTTCACAGTCCATACATCCAAAGACAGTATCAAAGTTAATGCTGTAACACTGTATCAAGAGCTCCCAACTATCTACACTCACTCTACCCTAAAAAGGATTGCAGGATTGTAATTTCCCCATACTCTGAAGGTTATGACTATAGTCCCTGGTTTGCTGGAGAAACGGCTTTGCCTTCAGTTTTCTTCAGAACGTGTTTTGTCTGAATGTGCCCAAATTGGTCAGTATTGCCTTGTCATCATCAATTTACTTAGTATCTTACATCATCTATGGACATGATTTTATTCCCAAATCACAGGCAATTACGGAACTGGATGGATGAGAGTGGTACTGTGCAGGGATCACTGCTATAAAACAAAAGTTTGGTGTGTTTATTGTTGAGCATGGTTTATTACCTGCCTCACAATAATCCTTTTATCCAGTCCTTCAATAACTACCCCCCGTCAGCTTTTCCATCACCTCACCAAAAGTTAATGTTTGGCAAAATGGCCAGAATCTACTCTTTTGCATTACTATTACTGCATAACTTTGGTATTCCTCCTAGTTGTCTAGTCCTCATCAGCTATTAAAGGTGAAAAGATGAAAACGCTGCCACCAGTGGGCTAGAAACTGTTTATCGCAAGGAGGACTATATAAACACTTTACTAAGTATTTTTTTTCTTTCAAATGTAAAATAAATATTTAGTGAACACTTCTGTTTCTCTTCCTTGCCCCATTATTGCTCCTGACACCTTAGGAGAGAAGACCTTGCTTTGGGATGACTTAAGCCATTCTCCTGAAAACTACGAATTGATCACTAAATGTGTTTCCTGGAGGAAGAACTGGGAGAATGTTTTAAGACACTAAGTATTTCTACTGTTTCTTTAAAAGAAATGAAATCTTAAGAGAAACATACTTAACTGTAAAAGCTTTTCAACACCACTGAAATTTAATTTCTTACAAAATAGCAAATAAAAACACCTCCGTGTGGAGTTTGTTTGTTTTGGGTTTTTGGGCAGGGAGTTCTTGTGGGTTTTGGTTTTTTGTTCGTTTGTTTGTTTTTAAATTTGAAACAAACATCTAGGTTTTCAAGAGGGCATCAAATCTTGTGTGGATTAAATCACCAGGATTTCAACCAAGCGTGTCTGAACGTTTTACGTGTTCTACAGCCATGCGCCTCAAAATATGCCAGACAGAGAAATAAGAAATTGCTTACTGGAGTAATCCATCTGCTGGACCACCTGGGAGAACATCTGAAATGACTATCGATGTTTCACCATTTTCAAAATGAGGGTTATCTCTGCCGCCAGAAACTGCAATCCCAAATCCTCGTTTTGAATCCTTTACAACAAAAACAAATACAACAAAACTCAATTCCATCCACATGAATTTTGATAGGGAGTAAAAAGAGTAACATGAATGTTCCTGTGATGGCACTCTACCTAGATATTGTTTAAAATACGATAGTTGTGCGCAGGGAGTTGCAGAAATACACAGCACCTGTAGATTTAGAAAGGAACAGGTTCACAAATCCATGTAACAAGACATGTTCCCATGTTCCAAAACCTCAGTCTGTACAGCCTTGTGATCATTAGTAATGAAGCAAAGGAATCACAAACTTTGCCTGCATTTTGCTGCACCATCCCACTGGTTATTCATATCAAATTTATTGTTAGATAAGTATATTTTGTTAGTGATGCCTGAGAAACAGGAACAGCTTTTCCAGGATCTCATCTTTATTATGACTGCTATCTAGTTTGTAATAACTACTTACTCCTCGATCAAACTAAACAAGATATGGCCGATTACAAAAAGCAAGCAGTGAACTTTTGAATTATCTGTAATTATGCTCTCTCACAATGAACTATTTTAAAGATGTCATTTATGTCAAACCTGTTGTCACAGAAATATCAGATCCATAAGAGCCCTAAGATGGCATCCATAAAAACAGGGAAATACTTAACAGCGTGCGAAGGAAGCATGTCTGTAACACTAGGCCTGAGAACTGTTAGCGTAACTGAACTGCAAATAAGAAGGTGTGCAGAAACCATACATTTTGTTAAACACACAGGTTTAATTTTATCAGCTATTTAACATACACCTCCTATGACTATAAAACACAAATTATGCCACATTTAAACAAAACATTTTAACATAGTGGCAAAGTAACACACCAAATTAAAGTGGTGCTTTTCCTCCAACTGACACTCAGCGTGTGTAGTTCATTACATGCCAGGTCGTGTTCCACTAATGTCAATTTAAGTGGTTATTTCTTTCAGGAGGAAAAAAGAAATGTGTTTTTTTTTTAAACAGCACTTCACTTGCTACACCTTAAGTTTTACAGGAAGCAGTTCAATGCTTCAAGCCAAAATAATACAGAATTCAAAATACTGGTAAAATTCATTGGTAGTGGCTGATGCAGCAAGTCTATCAGTCCTTTGCCACTTCAGTAGCATAAACCTGTCTCTGAGGCAAAGCAGTAATGCTCGTTTACACAATATTCAAGATCTGAAAAGTTGGAAATTACAGGAACTAAGGTCTGCTTCTGCAATGTTTCTCCTGTCTACCTCTGTAACCTGAAAAACAATCCCTTCTCAACAAATTCAGCACATAAAACAGGCTGTGTAGGTAAGACTGCTATTTTACCTTGGGTCATCAAGTTTATTTCATTGCAGAATGTATAAAAAAAACATAAGCAGAGCAGTAGAAGCTGCTCACTGAACCCAGACTATCAAAGCAGCTGGGAAGACGACCGCGGCCACCAACGCGCACATCCTGTACCATGGTGCGGCAGCCTAGCCATTACAGAGCTCAGAAACAAGCAGTCTACTTTCTTTAACTCAGAAGGACTCCATATAATGAGATATTTCCTCTTTTCTTGGAGGAATTTTTAAAAGTGGCATCTATAGTCCATGTATTTTAGAAATTTTGATGACAGTAGTCTTCCATTAGATTCTACACTGGTGGAATCATTCAGTGATTATAAAGCTTGGGCATTAACCACAACTGTTTGACAGAACCATCTGCTTTGGTTCTAAGGTTATTCCATGATGAATTTAGCTATGTGGCTGGCATGTAGTATATTACACTGTAATTACAAAGACCAAACAGCAGCAAATATAGCACTTAAATTGTTAATTTAATTTACTCTTAACATTAAAGAGTCACGCTATTTTAAACCTTAATTGTTAGTTACTCATAAATGTGATTTGGACAATGAATTAATCCTATTCTAGACTCAGATATGCTAATAATATCTATCGCAAAACATATTTAGACTAAGCCAGTGCTAGAACATTTGAAAACTAAAAATATAACAGGCATTCACTCACCTTTTGTAAGGTCACAGTGTACTGTTCCCATATGAGCTCTTCCATGCCTGGGGCCTGTTGCACACAGAAACCAATTAGTAAAACACAAAGCATACAACTATCTAAATTAAAATGTGAAATACCCCATTAAAACATGGGTATAAAAATACCATGCATATTCTAATAACTCAGTAGAGTTAGTATGAAATGTATGTATTTCAATTAATGATGATTTTTCTTTAAAAAGGAAAAAAAAAATATCTAAAGGTCTAGGGTGGTAGAATGCCTTCACATTTTACCTATGTAGCAGCTCATTCTGATTTTCAGAAGTCTCATTCAGCAAAAGCATTAAACTCAGATCACACTAGCATTATTTAGCCCTGATTCAAATAACACACAAAGTACTTAAAGACGACCTTTCCATTCCAGTATGCAATAAGATTATCAGTTGAAACTGAGGTTTTCAAAATGAACTAGTCTTCAGATCTTTTGCTTCTTGTTCATGTGGATTTAATAAAATGTTTCGCCGACTATGAATTACATAACTGAGCATTTAGTAAATTAAATTTTACAGGAAAACACAGGGTATTACTATATAGCACTGGTATATCCATTTCTGTGACACTTCTCAGAAACATTTTTTCCCACATTTCCAGTTAAAAACTGATCCTGAACTCATCAGTTTATCTTGCATGATATAACCTGAAATCTTTCCAACATAACAGCTTAAAATATAATACAGAATAATCACCCAGCTGTGATGCATCATATAGTGCACAGTCCCTTCAGTGCTTACCCTGTAAAACGAGGACAAAAATGAGCTGCAATATTTCATGCACTGCAAACATTTCAAAATGCAAAGCACCCACAGCAGAATAACAACACTGGTATCGCATGACTATGAGCATGCACATAATCTAGATGTAGGTTTATTTGTTTTTACTGCTAAAAGTGGTCTTTTTCTTGGGAATCTGAGAGTTTGCTCAGAAAACTGAAGTTGAGACAGAAGCTCAGTTTTGAATTAACAGTCTCTTTAAAGGCATCAAAGGGATTACTGGCAACTAAACTCCAAGAGGCAGAGAAGTGACACAGGAAGAGTATGCCTGTGCTTTAAAGCTTCCCCCGTATTTCCAGAGTATAAGCCTTCTGGCAATAACACAACTGCGTCTCAGATGCAAAGAAGCCCAAAGAACCTGGATTCTGAGCTCCCCAAAAAGGAACTAGGTTTACATTTTCCATTACACATTCACTGCATTGAAAAACAAAATCAAAACATAAGTCCTGCTCACAGTTCCTGAGTGAATATGCAAAACGTTCAACATTCTTACCAGGAATTTTTCAACGCTGAACAGTGTTAAATTTCCACTGTTCTCCCAGAAAATGAGCAATGCTCTCCAGTTTCCAGAACCTTTTGGGCATTATTAAAAAAATTATTTCAAATAGCTGGAGAAGAGGATGGCTTGTATTAAAAATAATACAAGGAAGTATTTCTAAACTTCTACTAGTCTACATCAGACCAGAAGGAGTGGCATTTGTAATTATTAGGACTAAAACACGTACGTCTTGGGTCAGTGAATTACTCTGCTGAAGCACACAGTGAAATTATTTTATCTGGTATTCCCATTTAACCTGCTGGCATGTCTAACGCTTCACCTAACCGACACTGAACTGTGTGTTCCCTTACACGGAGAACTGTCCGTAAGTAAAAAATGTCTCCTTAACTAAGCACTTTTTCTGAGCTGCTGTGATGCTGCGGTAAATAGAAGCAACTAGGCTTGCTTGTCTGGCATGTATGAAAATGTGTGAACAGTTTACCTACTACTGACCTTGGCTACACCATCACTGTCCTGCTTTTCTATATGATATTTTTAAGCTCTGCAGAAAACCAGTCTGTGCTAAAGAAGGGCCTCAGTGTCATTTAAATTTCAGTTGACTTCACTGAAGAAAGTTTTAGAAATGAAAGTATCAAATGACTCGCAAAATTTGAAGGACAAGCAGGTGTGTTCAAATTTTGTAGTAGCAGGGGAAATGGAAAATCTTTTCTGTCCTTCTCACTGCACAAAAGGCCTCAACAACTTAACATATGTAACAGGAACATCACTTAAATTCAGTTTGCACTGCGTGCAGTTCTTACCAGCACTACCTCACAGCCTAGAATACTGAGCCCAGCCCTGCACAGGCAAAATAGCAAGGCAGGCAGGACGCAGTCGATGAGAGCTTACTACCTGTGGGGAGAAAGAGGAGCACGGTTGCCTTACCCTTCCAGAAACTCTAACACCAGGTCTTTCAATACGCTGCTTACTAAAGGAAGGCCTGAGAAATGACTGCTTATTCAGTACAACACTGCATAAAACAGACTGAGGAAAGCACAGTAAAGATATTTGGGATGGATTTATGGGTATGAAACAGGTAAGTTTATGGGCATCTCCCTCCAGAAAACTAGGCCTCCCGCGAGCAGTGGCACAAGCAAAACCTTGTGGACAACGAGAGAGACACAGTGGGTAGTAAATCAACGCATCATAAACTAAGGTTATTTGGCTCTGACAAAAGTCTCATGGTATATAGTCACAGAAATAAGAATGGAAGAGAAACTACTGCCTACAGACACCACAATTAATCTTGCAAGATGTTGAGCCTATAGTATCATCTCATCTGGGCCTAGAAAAAGTTCCTCATACTATCCATGACGCTCTCAGGTACCTTCTGTGTAAATTTTGGGGGGTTATTTTTAGCTTGAAACTGTTAATGAACATTAAATAAAAGCTAATTAAATAACTCACTTTTAAATTCCTATTTTTTTGACTAATACATTTTTAGAAACTGCTCCTTGGGAAACTGTCTCCCATTTGCTGTTTGCTATATTAGCACAGGAAAGTACATCATGTACTTGCAAAGCTGATTTTGTGCAACGTAATTACCAAGACAACAGAACTAGTTCTGCCATACTGATAAAGCTATGCAGGCTCTGTAACACAGTTCAGAGAACTGAATGGTCACCTTGGAAGACCATAAGGCACAAAACACATCTATACTCCCTCAAATCTCTAGGCAATAATCTCTTTACATTATAAAACGTACTGCTGCTTGCCATTGCCACGATGCTAACCCATACTGACAGATGAGTGGAGAAGAGAAGATTGAGAGGGAGGGAGAGACTACAAATGTTAAAAATCATCAGTTGAGGACTTGATCAAAACTGAGATTGAAGTTGCTGAATTCTTGTATTCCTCATCTGCTAATGTGACTCTTCTGAGTGCATCAAGTGATGGGTTGCAAAAAGCCTCCATCACCTTGCCAATTTCTTCATCTGTAAGGAAACCCAAAGGGATCCTGAGCAGCCTGTGCATCCCTCACAGGATTGCAATTTCACTGGAAGACTGCACACCAAAACGCTGGAGAGAGAAAGGCATGCAAAAAGTTTAAGAACCCCACCTCCGGGTACTGACAGTAACCGATTTGCAAGCCTACCCAGGTTTCACAGACAGCAGGCTACTTGCAGTAAGTGCAAATTACTGTAATTAGCTAGTCTAAAATCGTTACCGACTAAAGTCAGTCCTTTTCTAATTAGAACACTGTAGTCAGGATTTGCTTAAATCTGCCTATTGCCCATATACCAAAACAACAGGTGCTTTCTACATACCCAAAGAAGACTGTTTGACAGAATCTTTGGCAGGAAACTAGTCAAAGTACTAAAATAATCTGTGTGCTACGAGCACTGTTGCAACTCTCACTGACAGTCACCAGAGATTCATGCAATTACTTTCTACTAAGAGACCACTACAGACAACTTCATTCACACTGAAAGAACAACAAAACGAGAATACGACCTGCCACAACAGTTATCTGGCTATAAAAGTGACTTGGAGAGGGGAGCGATATACGAGGGGAGGGGGATGGAAGAAAGGACTTGGAGCAAGATGCAACAAAAAGCAACTCACGTGCCCTTTCAAAATCCCCAACTTTCTGACTGCATGTGACCACATTCTCTGCAGAGCTTGAGCTGTCTTCATTGTTGCAGGATATAATCTGTGAGGGGACGCCGTACATCCCCGTCTTTTCATCCGTTTCCACCACTCAACACGGTTATGTAATTCTAATACAATAGTGGCCTACATACCCGAACAAATCCTGCCGTCAGTTTCACACAGAAACACATCAAAACCACAGTAGGGAAATCTACCAGGAGTTTAACTAACTCTCATTTAAGAGACCCCAGGAAAAAAGAGTACTGTAATTTTATGTTTGTTCTTTTTTAAAAAAATGAAGTGCCAGAAACAGATTGATACGTAGAAGTTATTCTTCTTCCAAGCATGTATGGATTCACCCCACCAAGAACCTACTTGAAACTTAAAAGAAAAAAGGCTTAAGAAGCACAGTGTAGATTATTTGAAAATTTGTATTCTGACTACAATATTTTATAGTAAAAGCTACCACTTGACTCCATTATCTCAGGTAATGCTGTGGTTTAGCAGCTTCTATCAAGTCTTAACAATTTAATTGCTGAATCCAGGAAGTCCTTACACAGAAATAACTGTATACATGTGGGCAATCCCTCCAACTGCACGTGTAAAGTTACATATGAACACTTGCAGAACTGTGGACTTGGCACCAGCAAGCAGAAAGGCAAACAAAATCATAATAGCCACAAATAACAGACACTCCCTCTACCCTAAAACATATAGTAAGGTATTTGTAAGAATGATAAGCTAATCATACAACTGAACAGATTACTTTATTGGAAAATAGGTCAAGCTATCAGTTCCATCTATGCTGCATGAATGCTGTGAAATGTAAGCCTTAAGCAAACTTTTCCCCTAGACTTCACGTAAGTTTCACAGGCAGTGAGCAGACAGGAACACATGCCAAGTTCAGTACACAATGCTAACCAAAACCTCCATCCATAGACTGCAGTTTGCATTACTGGAATAATTTTAACTGCTGAAGAGTAAGAATTCAGACAGCAATGGAAAATGTGGAGGGTTTTTTCATTTTGTCTTGTTTTTTAAGTTTTTTTCCATTTAAAAATCAAGACTGAATTTAGCGCCTGGTGTTTTGACAGTGACCTCACCTCTGCACTAGCCAGCAGAACTAGGATCAACACAAGCTTGCACCTTCAGTGCTGAGCTGCTGGGGCTGAACACTGTCCAGCCTGCACTGAGCGAGTCCAGGAGAAGCCGCTGACACCAGCCTCTGACTGGGGCTTCCCACTTCCAGAGCACATGTGTGGATGGATATAGTTTAAGACTGTCATTAGGGTTTGGTCAAAATAGTTTAGAATCTCCATCAACATTTCTAAAGAAAAAATTAATTCATCTGAACAGACTCACATTCACAGCCTCCAAAACTGTGTTTCAGATTTATTTATTTTTACAAAACCAGCAGCAAGCAGAAACACATGTAAGGATTTGAGACCTCTCTAGCCCTGTCTTAGCTCTCCTGCTCTCCTCCTCCTTCCCCTGACAAAGCTTCAACAGCACTCCAAATAGAGAAATATCACCAAAAAAAGACTGTGATGACACGGAGAACAAAAATGGTGGAATAATTGTCCACGAGCTATAGCAGTTGTAACAGTAAGTACTCTTCTTCCTTGATTTTGGACTGTTCTCTCTAAAGGAAAATGAGAAAGATGGATTGACTCACAGAATCACAGAATAGTAGGGGTTGGAAGGGACCTCTGTGGGTCATCTAGTCCAACCCCCCTGCCAAAACAGGGTCACCTACAGCAGGCTGCACAGGACCTTGTCCCCGCGGGTCTT
>Ga0065711_1050550_pt1 | contig 10779 bp, 5 predicted proteins | sample Hoacrofraction12_FD_59098 | JGI IMG/M metagenome (GOLD analysis project Ga0065711, IMG submission 59098) | Hoatzin crop microbial communities from Cojedes, Venezuela - Epithelial fraction 12 v2 (version 2) | ecosystem: Host-associated > Birds > Digestive system > Esophagus > Crop | place... | reverse complement strand
GTCTTGAATATCTCCAGAGAAGGAGACTCCACAACCTCCCTGGACAGCCTGTTCCAGTGCTCCGTCACCCTCAGAGGGAAGAAGTTCTTCCTCATGTTCAGACAGAACTTCCTGTGCTTCAATTTGTGCCCATTGCCCCTTGTCCTGTCACTGGGCACCACTGAAAAGGGTCTGGCCCCATCCTCCTGACACCCACCCTTAAGATATTTATAAGCATTTATAAGATCCCTTCTCAGCTTTTTCTTCTTCAGGCTGAACAAGCCCAGCTCCCTCAGCCTCTCCTCATAGGAGAGATGCTCCAGTCCCCTCACCATCCTCATAGCCCTCCGCTGGACGCTCTCCAGTAGCTCCTCATGTTTCTTGAACTGGGGAGCCCAGAACTGGACACAGTACTCCAGATGGCGCCTCACTAGGACAGAGTAGAGGGGAAGGAGAACCTCACTCGACCTGCTGGCCATACTCCTCTTAATGCACCCCAGGATCCCACTGGCCTTCTTGGCTTGAGTTATTTTATATTTTTCTACGCCCTCTTATTTTAAGTTACTGATAATCAAGACCAAAAGCAGCTATATTCCATAATTTGATTTTTCAAAATGGAAGCCTACTCTTGAGCAACTTTGGTATTTTCCAAGAATAAAATTCATTTCTGTCAGGCATTGTAAGGTAAAATAATTACTTAAGAACACCATAATAAACAGCCCTTGAGCTGTACAGCATGGGAGAGCTCTTCGTAGCCACATTAATTTTTTTTTCTGAAAGTACATTTTTTGTTAAAATAAACTAGAGGGCGTGGTTTTTGGTTTTGTCTTTCTTTACTCTGAAAGAAATGACAGAGGTACTGCCAAATGGGGCAGAATCCCACCAACTGCAAGATCGCAGCCTAAAGGAAAATAATTTCACATTTTTAGAACAGATTCAGAACTACTCTGAGGTGAATTTTTTTGTCTTTCATCAGAGTCTAACTGAAGGGCACAGATCATACCTGTCCATAAATTCCTCAAACTTCGTATAAGGGTACAAAGAACCAACTTTGATCTTCTATTAAAATAAATATTCACGAATAATAGTGCTGAATCAAGTGAAGAATAACTTGGTCCCAATGACACTCTTGGTAATCCAGAACCACTCTATTAATTTCAATAAAATTGTTGCAATTCAACATTAACACCAAAAAGCTGAGAACTGGGACTACTGGGGCATACCTTTTTAAAAGGTGTCTCATAAGTCAGTGATTAAAGTCTTACAAACACTGGTTGTCCTCCAGAATAATGGTGACATTAAAAAAAAAAATCTTATTTTATACTAGTCCTTGTATAAAAGTCTGATGGCATCAAGTAAATCACAGCAGGAGAATGATAATTTAAAGAGAAATGCAGGGGACTGCCAGCAGAAGTGGTTGCACTTCAGTGGGTCCCTAAGTGACTATTGCTGCTGTATTCATAGCACAAAGGCAACACAAAGCATACTTGCTGGGGAATGACAAGCACACTAGAGACTTGAAAAATGTCAAAACAAAATGGCAGCAAGATCTTTTCCCCTACACACCAAGAGGTGCAATCCCAGCAGCTGGCCTGCTGAGTGATCACCCGTAACAAAAAGTGGAGTGTTTCAGCAGACCCCTCAAGCCCACAGTCTCATCAAACACTGCCTTGTTGGAAAAAGCAATGAAAATCCCCCCACTGTTTGCTGCGGCTGGACTGGGTGACAAACACGGGCAGCTATTAAGGAAGGTGGATGAGATGGAAACCCGTGGAACCAGAACTGCGGCATGCTGCAAAGAGCCTATAAAAGAACTGAAACAGCTTGTAGCAATCCCAGCAAGAACAGCACAGGGAATGAAAGCCATTCTGGGTAGTGTTAAACTGCAGGAGAATGATATCCATGGGGGATAAACATTAATGAATCTTTAGACGTGGAGAAGTCCAACCAAAAGCTAACTAAATACATACTCCCTACTGACAGCAATATCCTACATATCCTACTCCTGTGATGAAAACTGTTAGTATGAGGCCTAAAGAAATTTTTCTGCTCAAAGCAGTAAAATCTTAAGTACAGCCGTTCAAGCCCCCAAATTGATAATAAGGTCTAACTGTACTAAAAGCACTCCCAGGAAGCACTGGGGCACCTGTGTTTCATGCTGCTGAACTGGTGGTCCACCAAGCAGGACCACTGTTCATCTGGTTCTGAATATCCTTACTTCTTGCCTTTGAATGACATACAAAATCAAACGACCTTACATCTACAACTTCACATAAAAGCTAAAACTCTTCCTGGGGACAATTTGTGTTTCTGGTAAGCAAGAGTAAGGAAGAATGATACTGCAGAGGATCACAGCTCCTCCAGACATCATCCCAAACTCATCAGTGGTCAAGAGATCAAACAGCTCAGATCCAAGTGTAAGAATAAATGAACTGAAACTAATGCTTGTACAAAGGGACAGGTCAAGACGGATACAACACTGTGTCCTATTGCCCTAGCCCTTGTGCTAGTCTGACATAGGCAGGTATAATTTAAGCTGAATGCTGATATCTACAGTCCATTCATATGTACACCACATATTTTTGTTATGTAGATATTTATAAGGTGATAAAATGCTCACTTGTGTGTACAGTCATCCAGAATTTGACTTGCACATACAAAATGTGACAGATGGCACATATATGTATTTCCTGAGCAAGACACCATGAAAAAATACAAACCAAAAAAACTCAGGAAATGTTATCAGTCAGATCACAGCAGTCTGAATTTTAAAATGCCATTTCAAATTTAGCACTCAATTTTCTGCAATAAGTGGCTTATTTTTTCTGTTCAAAATACTTTTAAAATTCAAATCAATTAGTAAGAGAAGTACCTATTTATACGAGAGAATTCATGTCTTATATGACTATCATGAAGACCATTCAAAATTATGCAAGCTATCATTTAAGCTTTCATGTTTTAGTTTAAAAACCAACCTTAACTATCTGAGATTAGAAATAGAAGTGTGACAGGGAGAGGATCTCGACTAATGATCCCCATTACAGAAGACTGCCCTCTGAAAAATCTGAGAAAATATTAATCTGGAATGTCAATCCTATATTTTCAGTTTGCTTCACAAATGTATGACTACTTCCAAAGGCTGACTGGGTAAAGCAAGGTATAGCAGCAACGGAGGTAGCTGAAATACTCCTTATTTTCTGACAACCATCTGTATGGGGCTTTCCATTCAAGTATTATAATATTTTAATTTTAGAATTTTTATATATATATATTTCAGATATCTTTGCATAAAATCTTTTACTATGTGAAATACCACTTTTGAATTGTTTGGCAACAATAGCTTCCCCCCTACTTTTTTTTTTTTTTTTGAACAGTTTCTGAGGTTTTTTTTTGGTCCCACACTGGAATGAAAACTAAACAGCTACAATATTCAGAAATCAGAATCACAATCGTCCTCTTTGTTTCTATTGGATGTCAGAGTCCTTTGGTTCAGGGTTTCCCTCTCCCACTTTTTGTCACATATGTAAGAAGTGGCCAGACACCAATAAAGAGGAAGCTAAAGCACACATAGACTAAATAATTTTCCAGATACTACTGGGAAAGTCAACTGTGCAGACAGGAGAAAGAATGGCTTTCCTAATTAATACTATGTTGCTTCAGTCATTAACCAGTGATGTTCATCCCAAGATCCACAGAAAGCAGTAAGTGTGACAACAAAATCTAGCTGGGATATTGTCCTTATTTCCATGGCAAAGCACTAAATAACACGAGTAAAGTGCAAAGCCAAATAAACTGCAACCATTTGCATGCAGCGATATGTAAAGTTTGATTTATCATTACCTAACACCTGTTTCTTAGTAAAAAATTAGACTTCATAAAATGTTTACTTTCATAAGTAACTTAAAGGAAAAGAAATGAGCAAACTAATGTCAGTAACAGCACAGTTCTAACTAATAGAACATACTAAAGGGAACAAATTACAATAAAACTTTCATATAATCTTACCCAATGGATAGGAAGAACAATGGGTTTTTCTACCTAGTGTTTTCTTTTGGAAGAGAAATTGTGTAACACAAGCCTAGTTTTTATCACCTATGTATCCTTAACTTCAACTTCTGTCTAAAGAAAATAAAGGTTCATTTAGGCTGCAGTCTAGTTTTTCCAGTCTGTTTATACTTTTCCCTATTGAAAAATTCATTTTGAAAAATATTAAGCATTTACAGGTTGCGACTATACAAGAAATCCATGACTCAAACTAGGGATTACAGATCCTGGGGCAGAAACCAGCAAAGCTTTACTGAAAGTCTCTGACTAGAAGCATTCTGGCATATACCAGTACTTCTACTTCATGCCACTTTTTTTGTCATTTTGTCCAAAATCCATGAAATCAGAGCGCACATAGTAAAATATGTCCGCTTGAGATTTGTTTCATTTCATTGGAACGAGTGGGACAGAGAAAATTCATCTGAAACTAGAATTCAGAGGAAAAATTGCAAATCAGCTCCTGGCTGTCAAAATGCTGTACTCTTTAAAGCTGAAGTAAGTAAACAGTTTCAGGGGAAAACAATAAAAATCATGAGAAAATCTGCCATCTTAGTTTCTTTTTTTTTCTCCTCTTCAGTCATTGAAATACAGTTCTGCTTATAATCTTTTACAACAAGGACAGATTGTCCTGTTAAAAAGGACACTTCCTCCTACACTACCAACAGGAAGATAATAATACTGTGTAGACTCATCCTGAAAGGAAGGAGGCTTTTTTGGAGGCTCAAAATAAACCAAAGACCTGAAGAAATTAAATTAGGTTTCATTCAGCTTTTCTTTGCCTTTTTTTTTTTTTTAGTTAACTTCCTAAAGGTTTTTTAGATTTTGCACTGCAAGCAGCAGTTTGAAGTTAAAGGAAAAACGAGCAGATTTCTCCAACATCCAGAGAGGGTCAGATAAAGGACACTGTGCACCTTTCCAGAGGCACCTGTGCTCAGCAGCCTGAACACAAAATGAGCCAACATCACTTGGCAAAGGGTTTCTTTACTGTTTGTAGCAGAAGTCCCTTGGCTCTCGCTGCTGCCCTGGGTGTTGTGAATCAGCAGTAATGCTACACTCCTTTTTCTGCAAGTTTTTGTTGTTTATCTTTTCTTCCCTCATAGTGAAAGAGGTGCTTTTGAAACAAAAGACACAATCTCTCATTGTGTGTTTGTTGCAGCACTGTGGAAAAGGTTAGCCAGTACTAAACAACGTAGTTACCCTTTCAAAGGGTTTTTCTAAGAGAAACAGATTATTTTTTTTAAAGCTGGAAAACATGGGAAAAAAAGGAAAAACAAAGAAAAGACCCCACAAATGAACAGAGTGAAAACTAAAACTAGGAGTTTGTCAATGAAAGTCTCAATCTCATAGCCATCTGAGCCACATCAAAGGAAACACAGTGAGATTTATTTTACTTAGATAATCCCGCTTCTTCTAAAAACACCTAAAATAGCAGAAAGCAACTGTTCCACTGTATCATCGTGTCCCTGCTAATGGGTTAATCTTTGCACACTAAGACACACTAGCACACATACAATACAATTCCCTCACTTTTTTCTCCTTATTATAAGCTAATGAAACTTAAGCAGAGTCATCCAACAAACTGCAGGCCAGCACAGCAGCTGGCTACGCTTACAGAACCATTTCAGTTTGGCACATCATACTCAGAGTAGGCAATACAGAGTCTCTGCATTAATAATGCAACACAATCTTGTAATGACTGGACCAGTTTTTTTCTCCTCCTTGTTTTCTAGCATCTCAAATTCTCCAGCTCATTTCTGATATCCCTTTTACTTAAATTTGACCTTCACTTAAGGTTTCTTGTAGGGCACAGTCAAAATGTACCTCCAAAACAGCTGAAATATACAGCTTCTTCTTTTATGCTAATGATTTCTTTCCCTCAACAGAAGGTTAACTTGTCTAGCCTACAGTTCCTTATATTGGTGCTGCAGCTCTAACTCTTATCCTTCCTGATATCACAGAGTCATAGTGAAAATGCTGTTGCCATTGCCTTCGTGGGGAGTCAAAGGTGTTCCTTCCCCTGCCTGCAGGATCACTTGCACACTGCTGGCAGGGATTCGACCACAGGGGAAAGCAGTTTCTTCCATGCTTCTCTGTGTTTGTCCGTGGCCTGAGAAGCAAGAGGAGGATCACCACGGACTGTGCTTCGAGCTCAAATAGCTGTCTGTGCCCTTTCTAAGGCATTAAAGTAGGATCCCTCAAAAACAAACAAATAAACAAACAGCACACAATAAAAAAAGGAAATATATGTAAAATCTAATACAAACAGTAGTACTTTCTTTCTCTATTAACAAAAGCAGGAATTTGCTGCCCTAAGTTTCCTAGGCTACTTTGTCACATCCTTTAAAGATGCTTGGGAAGTTACCGCAGTCAAAAGGTGCACTTCAAAGCAGCTACAACTCTGCTCAAGCGTCCCAAGTGCTCTTAGCTCCCTTTCTGCGGAGATGAAACAAATGGAACAGTTCTGCAAAGAGGGCAAAGGTAGGAATCTCTGTCCAAGCGGCTGCTGCCCATTAAGAAGGTGTACATCAGGAGATGAAACAGTGCAGTCCATGAAGCTTGCTTCATTCACGCTCACCCGACAAAGTAACTCTCGCTTTATCTACATAAACTCACATGCATGACAATGGAGTTCTTAAAAGACAAACAGAAAGTGAGGTCTCTAGATCTAAGAAAAGGATCAAATTCCATCCCAGCTGGCAGGTGATTACAGAAAAAGGGGATTTTTTTAAAGCAGCTGCAAGCCTAAGCAGGATTTACCTGGTAATACAAATGTATCGGAGCTTATTGAGAAAACCTAAGGTAAGTATTGTCTGCTAAGAATATTATCACCTCCACAATATGCCAGCACTACTTCTTATCCACAGACCAGTTTCTTTCCTCTTCTCAGCACTCATTTTTTTAAATTCCGAACCAAGGTTAACAGATGTTTTTTCATCCAAAGATGAGCATGAAGCTTACTAGTAGCTGCACACCAAGATCCTCTCGGGGGGAAGAGCACCTGAATCTTATTTCTTCACCGTTTGTAACAGGACCTGCTATGCTGTGCATTTTCAAGTTAGAATATGAAACCCTATAAAGATTTCTGGATATTTAAATTCATCAATAAGATTTTAGATTAATACCGCCGTTGCTTTCAGCAAGAGCTGCATTTCACTCCCTCCCTGTTATATACAAGAGTATCTCAGCTATCACAGTTCTCTTTTTTCTTTTTTTCTCTTTCTAAAATTTTCATTAGCCTACTTTATCATAAAACAGAAGTCATTGACAGACCAAAGATCATCTATAATAGAGTTATTTCAACCAGGACTGTAAGAGCCCCTCCTGATAGACTGCCAAAAGGCAGCAAGCCACCCAGTGATCAAGAACTGCAGCATGACCTACAAAGGTCATTGTTTTGAGCTGTCCTCTCCCCATATAAAACTTTAACTCTCAGCTTCCCAGTTAGATGCCTGCTTTTCTACTCTGGTTAGGTTTCTTCTATTATAAAATTCAATTGAACTGAGTCAGCTTCCATCATTCTGAAGGCATAATCCAGACATCCCCCTCCTGTTTTTTGTGCTGAGATCTACAGAAATCCATTTTCACTGTGTACATTTCCCTGAAAAAGAACCTGAGCAAGAAAGTTTTGTGAAAGTTCAAAATATTATTACTTTGTGGGCTGTGTCATAATTGCTTGAAAGAAAACTTGTGACATATGCTACTACTTCATATTTACGATAACATTTTTTTCAGTCAAAATGATTAAATTCTGCACTGAAACACATAAAAATTTCTTCAGAGACGTTCCCCAGATAGAAATAATTTAATGAAGAAAATACAACTGCCCACCTTTTCCTCTGGCGCTCAATTTCACTTTTATAGAATATTCTGAAGGAAGAAGTCGCCAAACGTTTTCAGCAATATTTTTTCCATTTACAGTGAGACACATAGAAATATAATGGAAAACCAGAAAACTAGAAAAAGACCAACATTTGCATCCGATGTTTTCTGCTCCAATTGAACAAAGCATTTAGTGTAGTCTCTGATACTTTGTGCAGAATCCAAATTAGACAACTCTGTTTATTGACCAATTGACTATCTGAATGAAGCCAAAGAACAATCTACAAGGTATAATGCTCATCTTCCTGCATGTGTGGATTAATCAGCACTGAAATATCTGAATTACTTCTAATATTATTTTTGCTTACTTATTTTAGCTACTGGAAATACCATTTTCCTCCATTATATACTTACTTCTATGTAAATCAAGAATAGTAATGTGTTTTATCCTGAAGTTATTTCAATTTACACCAGTAAAACAACAGTAGAATTTAGCTAACTAACGGCTGCACACTTTTACTACTACTTTTGAATGTTATTGCAGGCTTGATGGTGAAGTGTCTTCCTAAGGAAAATGGTGTCAGTTATACTTTGCACAGAGTGTAAGAGAAGTGTCTTTCATGTGCAGATGCTGACAGTACCTCATGTCTGCCTCCAGTGTGAATTCGGTCTGCTCTTTGGAGCTGCTGGATAAGCACAGGTCAGCAGCACCAGCCATTTAGTGTGGCAGGAACTTACGCAATATAAGAACGGATAGCTTGAAAGGCTCTCAAATATGCTCTGTGTGACAGTTTTATTAGATTTATGCATAAAGCCTCAGAAATTCAATTCCTGGTCTGGAAAAATGTAAATACAAATTATAGAACTCATGGGGTTTATACATCCAAGCAGCTAGAATAAGCTGCTAGTTTCACTAACCATGTCCTAATATTATTTCATTTTTAAAAACTTTTGATCTCTTGTTTCCCAGAGCTTTCATTATTTCTTGAATTGAGATGGCAGCTACTCACTCTTGCTATCTACTGTTTAAGACTGAATGTTTCACATTACAAGCGCTCAATTGAAATATGTTGGAATCAGACCTCTGGGCTACCGAATCCTTGAGGCCCACAAAACAGTGAGATGCACATCACATGAAGCTATCCAGTAAGTCAGTTCTTAAGTAAATAAAAGAAAATACAGTAGTTGTAGAAGAAATAGTAGTAAAAGAGACAAAGTAGATGTCTTTTAAAGAGGCTACAATTTTTCTGCCTACATGAAGTCTTGTATAATCTCTTCAGAACATCTTCAGAATGTTTTGAAAGACTGCTTTTAAAAGGTCACCAATTCAATAATAAATACGTGCATAAACACAAGCATATAAATATGGGTGTTTAGTATATACCGTTTGAGAACATTTCTTGGATCTGTAAAGCCTGCTTAGTGTGAAATTGATTCAGATTGTTTGTACAATGTGGAATAAAACTTTCCAGTTTGCTAATGAGAAGAAAAAACTGGCTAAGATAACAACGTACTTCCTTCTCCTTTCCACCAAACTGAAGGTAGGAGGTATTCAAATTCAGACATTTTTCAGTCAGATTTGTTTCTTTTATATAAGAGAAAGCAAGTATCATAAGCACACCTGGAAACTTAGAGCTTCCAATTTGACACATGATTCTTCTTGGTATGCATTACAAAGAAGTGCTGGCACAATTTTATCCAACCTGTCCATTTTGTAGGACTCTTGCCACCTACCACATATAATTTACATAATAGAGCATGTAATTTGAGATGTGCACTTGCTCCTCCCCACATTCATTTTCAGTATGGCACAGTTCACTTGTTAAGTAATAGCAATTCATCACTTTCTGACAAATAGCACAATAAAACTGCTCACTGTGTCTTGCAGTAGGAGCCAAATCAAACCAAAAGAAGAAGTCTTGCACTCACATTTTGGACTAGACACAGAACCATGTAACACCATCACAAATTCAATTATTTTGTACTGTGAATATTAATGAAGAACAATGTAATGAGTCTGAGTGAAGATAAAATTCCTGTGGTTAAGTGAATCCTTGATGCTGTAATTTCTTTACCAAATTAAAACACTTTTTCCCTAGGCATTTGGAAGTCTCATTAAAAGCCCATTTAAGCCAAGGAGAAGCTTCCAATTGTCAGACATAAGTTCGAATTAGGTCCTCACTGCATTAAAATTGAAAAGTGTGTGGATCAATTTTTAGGAAAAACAATTTCCTGGTACTGGTTTGGAATTGTTTCTGCAGCTGCTCATGCATACAGCAAGATTTTTGTGTTCATATCAAGCAACTACACACAAATGCATCTAAAGAAATATATATTTTTATATATATACTACTTATATACATGTACTAATCCATTTTTCAGATCTGAATTGTGACAGTAGATGATGATGATTTTAAACAGGCCTCAGAGTTCTTTCAAAGCCTCTTAAACTCATAGGTATGCCCTGAAGCGTGTGCCTTATTCCTTCCTCTCTCTTATTACTAAGAATCACAGGAATTTTGCACTTAAATTCCCCACCCATAGCTATGCAACTTTATCCAGAAAGAGTCTACAGCTACATTAAGAAGATGGTTGCCTAAATCCAACCTAATTCCTACTGTGGTGCTCTAATTCCAAAACTGCTTCTCAAACTCTCCTGTCACTGATCATCTAAGCCTGTACAATCCCTAGACATCTTTGGTTCTGACATTAAAACTTCTGAGGTGCCAGAGGAAAGCGGATTTTCCAGTGAATATTTCTTATTCCCCAGGAGGCTGGACAGGATGCAGTCACCTCCTCTGCCTGAAACTGCTCAAGTCTTTCATAAACATATATATATATATATATATCACAGAATCACAGAATAGTAGGGGTTGGAAGGGACCTCTGTGGGTCATCTAGTCCACCCCCCCTGCCGAAGCAGGGTCACCTACAGCA
>Ga0065711_1050549_pt1 | contig 10780 bp, 6 predicted proteins | sample Hoacrofraction12_FD_59098 | JGI IMG/M metagenome (GOLD analysis project Ga0065711, IMG submission 59098) | Hoatzin crop microbial communities from Cojedes, Venezuela - Epithelial fraction 12 v2 (version 2) | ecosystem: Host-associated > Birds > Digestive system > Esophagus > Crop | place... | reverse complement strand
GGGGGGGGGGGGCAGGTGGAATTCATCCCATTACACAATCGTAGGCATCTCTCATCTAACAACTAAAATAGAAAGAGGTTTAGGGTTTTAGATAAACAGGTGTGTTCTCCTGCCTGGTTTGTTTTTTTTTTTCAGGGGTTTAGATGGAAGAAGGGAAATAAGTCAGCCCTACTTCTGCAGCAGTAAGAATGCATGGTCGCTTTTTCCGAACAGTTCAAGTACAAACCATAGTACCACAGTGCAATATGCAGAATTACTAGTTTTTTACTGCCGCTCACTTCCAAGCATCACGCTTTGCATCCACTTTTATCTGCATAAAAATTTTCCTTGCAGCAGCTCAATAGTCTCCCCATTTCAGCAGCTGCTACTCCCATGCACACCTTCTTTCCAGAAGAATTATCCCCTAAACACACTGCTAAACAGCTTAGGAAAACCAGAACTGAAATCTTCTATCAGATATGTTCAGGATAAAATGTGGTTCCTCTTAAAGCGATTCCTTACTATCTCTCCTGCCTCACTGTTTGGGGATGGATCATTTCCTCTAGGGAATAACAAGGAAGGCGTCCTCAAGCCTTGTGGCTTTGTAAGCAAAATACCGTGTTACTGAGGTCATCCACCACATTTCAGGGTGGCAGGAAACTTCGGCAGGAGAGCAGGCAGCAGAGCTGCTCAGGTAACTCAAACCTAGCCCGTGGACTTGGAGCACAGTGGCAAAGCAAGGCCAAGATGGAAAAGGTCAGCAGGACACAAGGGACAACACGGAAGTAGAAAATGTTACTGAGCCGTTAGGGCCAAAAGTCTGGAATCAGAAGACGTGTCTGCGGAGGCTGCGCTGCGACAGCACGCTGGGCTCCGTCACCCAGCAGGTTCCAGTCTCCAAGCTACCGGGACGGAGCACTTGGGCCAGGAGCCACCTTCGCACTATGCTGTGTGTTTTGCCCATGATTTTCACAACTGTCAAATAGCATATTCCAGTGTGGGCTAATTTCAGGCTCCTTCTGTCTCACGTATATCAGAACGGGGCAGGGGGGAGAAACCCAAAATATACGACATAAAATAGAGGTGACAGCCTGGTTTTCCTTTTAGCTGAGCTCTATTGTGACTATTTTGTGACAGCAAAGTATTTGTCCTTCAGGATGAAAAAACAGCAAATGATAATTAGAAGAAAAAAAGAAAAAAATTCTCCAACAAGAACTTAGTAACTCTTACTTGAAGTGGCTATCGGCAGCAAGAGCTGAAGTTTCCCTAGCATAAGATGAAGCACAACAGCAGCACCACCACGACTGAGGCTTTATATTAAAAAACAATAGGACTATAATCTGAGGCTCTGCCTAAAGCTGGTGATGCTTTGTCTGAATAAAGACTTAGAAATCTGCACCTGTAACTACTCTTTATACCACGTTTCTGCTTTCTATGCTCAAAACATTAGCTACAGAGGAATGGATACATCCAGCTTTTTAGTAACGTTGCCAGACTCTCTCAGCTGTTTCTATACATTCAGAAGTTGTATTCAACAGTTTAAGTTACTTTTGCTAGAATTTGTCAAAGAAAAAACCCAACCTATGGACAAGCCAGAGCACAAAAACCATTCAAATGTATCTCCTTCAAATGGTCTTAGGAGTAGGGGCCCAGCAGTTATTGACTGCTCTGAGAAACTCGTAATTCCTTTCCAATCTCAAGCAGATAAATTAAAAGCAATTAAAATTCTTTAAATTTTTCCCAAACTATTTTTTAACTGCCAAAGATACCATTTATGTATTTTCAACTGTGTCCCCCTGAACACTAAAAGTCTAGACTGAAATCTTTCAGATGCGCGTATCTCCCTCAAACAGGACTCTGCCGATACACACAGGAACTGTGCTACAGACAGGAGAGAGAAAAAAAAAACAACATACTTCACCCTGCCATGATGGAGCAGATCCTGATTTTGATGCAACTCTGATATTCTGGACATGCAAAACTCTGAACATTGGGGCCATTGGTATGGTTTTGTCTCCTGAGCTGGGCAGAATGATGCCCAGAGACATCCAAAGACCCTGGAAGGGCTTTTATGGCTGGTTTTCACCATTTCAAGGAATATTTTTGGTTTTCTGATTGTGTGTGTGTATGTCAGAGTGTGTGTGTATGTTTGTTACATTGCAAGGAAAACAGAAACTTTAAGAAAAAAAAAACAAAACATTAATTTTGCCAAACATTAGGTTTAGTGTCAAGAAACGCTGACAGAAAAACATAATCCAGTCTCAGAGCGTATATGCAGTTCCTTAGCCTGAAACAAATGAATTTACTTTGCAGTGACAAAGCCAAGCGTGGGCTTCTGAAGCACTATCGGAGCTAATATTTGTAGGACCCCTTTCACTGCTTTTTTTTTTTTCCTTTGTTCCACTATTTTCATTAACAATTAGTAGATAACAGTAATGTTATCTACTACTCTTCTGCAGTACACTCTAGCAGAGACCACTACCCGTGCCTCCCAGTGCTATGAAGGCCCACAACCCCCCCCCAGCCCAGGAGGATACACTCCAAAAGGTATGCAGAGATTTATTTCTCACCACCTGCAGGTCCCTGCAGTAGAGAAGACCCCACCAAGCATTGCTACCTGGAGCAGCTCTCGTTTGCTTCTTGCGGTGATCAAGCCCAGAGAAAGACAAGTGAACAGTTTTGGGAAACCTAACTGGATCTTTTGGTTGAAGTTTCACAAGCGTACAGGCACGCCAAGATCAACCTCGAATGCCAGGGTCCTGTCTCCAGGCACAACACTATGTATGATTTCAGGTACAGTGCATGTATTTGGCAAAAAGCTAGCCTTGGCGTCAGAATTCTGCTATAGCTACGCTGGCGGTAAAAGGAAGACTAGGGAAAATGTGGGCCTGCTCTGGAAGGAAATGGGAGACCTGGTCACCCAGGATATGGAGAAGGCTGAGGTATTTGATGACTTTTTTGCCTCAGTTTTTGCTGGCAAGTGCTCCAGTCACACTGCAAAAGACCCAGGAGGCACAGGCAGGGACTGAAAGAATGAAGAACCACCCACTGTAGGAGAAGATCAGGTTCAAGACCATCTAAGGAACCTGAAGGTGCACAAGTCCATAGGATCTGGTGAGGTGCATCCACGGGTCCTGAGAGAACTGGCGGATGAAGTTGCTAAGCCACTATCCCTCATATTTGAGAAGTCATGGCAGTCTGGTGAAGTTACCAGTGACTGAAAAAGGGAAACCTAATCCCCATTTTTGAAAAGGGAAAAAAGGAAGACCTGGGGAACTACAGGCCAGTCAGTCTCACCTCTGTGTCCAGCGAGATCATGGCGCAGTTCCTCCTGGAAACTACGCTAAGGCACATGGAAAATAAGGAGGCGATTGGTGACAGCCAACATGGCTTCACTAAGGGCAAATCATGCCTGACAAATTAAGTGGCCTTCTACGATGGGGATACAGCGTCAGTAGATAAGGGAAGAGCAACTGATGTCATCTACCTGGACTTGTGCAACGCATTTGACAGTCCTGCATGGCATCCTTGTCTCTAAATTGGAAATACATGGATTTGATGGATAGGAAATTGGCTGGATGGCCGCATGCAAGAGTTGTGGTCAACAGCTCGATGTCCAAGTGGAGACCAGTGACAAGTGGCGTTCCTCAGGCATCAGTATTGGGACTGGCACTGTTTAACATCTCAGTTGGCGACATGGACAGTGGGATTGAGTTTACCCTCAGAAAGCTGGCTGATGACACCAAGCCGAAGGGTGCAGTCGACACGCTGGAAGGACGGGATGCCTTTGAGAGGGACCTGCACAGGCTTCAGAGGTGGGCCTGTGCCAACTTGATGAGGTTCAACAAGGCCAAGTGCAACACCCTGCACATGGGCTGGGGCAATCTCAAGCACAAATACAGGCTGGATGCTGAATGGATTGAGAGCAGCCCTGAGAAGGACTTGGGAGTGCTGGTTGATGAGAAACTCAGCATGAATTGGCAATGTATGTTCACAGCCCAGAAGGCCATCCGTACCCTGGCTGCATCAGAAGTGACACAAACTGGAGTTTTAAGAGTATTATCAGGTAACCATCCTGCCTTACTTTCTTTCCTAAACCAACTTAACTTCATCTTTGTGGCAAGGTTTTGTACTCATTTGCTACGATTTATGACATCTTCTTTAAACAGAAAGACCAGTGGAAATCCTTTACAATGTTTATACAATCTTTAGTATTTTCCATGAGGACCAGACATATTTGGGAGGGGAGGGAGAGGGGATGATGGCTGAATGCAGATTATATGCAGAGCAGCAGGCTTGACTGACCCCATGCAGCTATTAAAGGGACAGCAGCATTGTAAAATTCACATTTGCCAGGAAAAGTCTTACCTAGTCTTATGCAAACACCTGAAAGGCATTAAAGGAGGACAGAAACCTCAGCATTTCCAGTTTACTTTACTCACTTGACTTTACAGAAGATTGTTTCCTTAATTTTTTGATTCAAGCTTGTTGGTCCACTTAATATGCTCCGGTGTGAAAGGCGCAAAGAGGAGCGGTGCAAATAATTATTAAAATAAAGAAAAACGACAAGGAGACTTTATTAGTCCAAGCTACCTTCATTTAAATTTTTAAATATAAACTAGGAGAAATATTTCATCACAGTCATTACTGGCATCTCAGTTAACATTGTTATTTTAATGTCAAATGTTTGTTAATGCTGCTAATTCTTAATTGCTTGTATTTATAGAATGAAAGCAAATTAACACAGACAGAACAGATCTTTCTTGCTAGGCACAACTCTTAGACTCTCTGACTGAAGTTATCAGGCAGCCCAGATTGCATCAACAGCTTCGTAAGCTCATGACACACCAGTAACATAGTACAAACTGTTGCCCAAGCTGTCCTGGCAAGACATGCAAGCCTTGATTTTGATCCCAGTTTTACCCTAGTTTCACATTTTTGTAACCGTGGTGGAACAAAATCAGCATGGCTGGAAGTAGAATTGTGCCTTCACCTCTTGCCGCAGTATTCAGGACCAGCTTGTTTTATAGCCAGCTATAGCATCAATATTGGTATCAAAGTAGGTATTTTAACTTAAGTTGAAAACTCTCTATATTTCTTCCACAAGCAAAATATTAAGAACCCTGCCCTAGAGAAAGACGAAAGGAGCCAATCTCCCCTTTAAATTACCAAGCAAGACTGGGCCTTGACTCCTTTTTCAATGGGAAGTCAAAACGTCTGACTTCAATCAGTTTGTATAAACCAGCTTTTGTTTTTCCTTTTACCCAAATGACTCCACTCTTCAGGATTTATTGTAACTGGATTGCTTTTCTACCCAGCAGGGAGCTGCAGCACTAGCAAAGCTGTTCCACACAGTAGGTTTTCCGCTGATTGAATTTCTAGACTTTCAGCTCTTCGGAAATGTTTGCTCTTGTACAAGCTGTCAGAGGGAAATTGTGTGCAGTCGATTTTGTCTCAGCTAAAGCTAAGTAGGGTTCCACATGCAGCCAGCCAATGCGGAATTGAAAGAAGGAGGATCAATCAAATTGCGCAAGAAAAAAGGGTCTCAGCACAAACAAACACAAAAAACCCCAAAGAAACAAACCACACAACAAAAAAGGGCAGAGGCAGGCAGATGAGAATGAAAAACATTTCTGCAAATTGGGGCACTCAGAAGAAACAGTAACATCCTTTCTCAAAAGGAAAACTTTTATTTAAAAAATCACTAAAATAAGGGTTCGGAGTTGTTTGAAGAAGCTGTTCCGTTAAACTTGCACAAAGCCAACACCATTATGTTGCTCCCAAACCAAGTTGCTGTACAAACCCCTGTCCTTTGGAGCAGCCCATCCTACCGGTACTGCCGCAATGTCCACACCACGGTCACATCCCGTCACAGCACAGCGCAAGCACCGGTGTAGCCAGGCCTTTTACACCATCTACACATGCTTCTGCCCGGTTCTGCATCATCAGGAACACACGCTGGGAAGATGTAGGAAGCCACTGCAACGCACCTCAGCCGCCACGCTTGCCACAGATGGCAGAGGGTGATTTAACAAGAAGGATTTTTCAGCTAGTCTTACAAAGACTATAGAGCCACCTCCACTACAAGCGTGTCACAGCCATTATCTTGCCACGCACATGGCCTAATGGCTCAAATCGCTGCCTGCACTTGAGGTTTTGCTATTTAGAAATCTAATCAATGACAAAGCCAGAAGTGCACATTGGGGCCAACACAACCAAAGAAATCAGCAGCAGCAAGCAGAGGTTAAGACACCCGTGTTAAAGATCCCATAAAAGAATCTCAGTATAAGCAACACTTGACCGTGGTCTGGTCTGCAATAGCTCATATTTCTAACTCTACTGCAAGGACAGAGTTTGGTTCTAACTGCATTATAGGGAACAGAAGTGCTTTTAGGCATAAGCCAACACTTCCCAATGACACGGCAACCCGTGGATGTGACAGCACAGTTGAGTATTACACTGGGAGTCTCTGCCCTGCCAGCCATGGGTAGATAAGTGTACCATAATATGACCAGGAGCAACTGCACTGACACCAGGCACACCATCTAGCCTCAGCACAGAGGTGTGCATTTTGATGACCCTGTGTTATAAAAATTGCGCCACCTGCTTTTCCTTTTGAAAAGTAACTGCAGCTAGTGGACCGTTCTTTTTTGACACACAGTAAAAAAACCACAAAGCCATACAACAGGGTTTTATTTTTTTAAATTACTGGGCTTGACCTAAAAAGACTAAGTCTTGCTACCTTGTATTGTTCAGGACTGCTCCTCATGTGTAAGTTTAGAGAGCAGCCAGACAGCGCAGGAGTACCCGCAGCGCTCACTGTCTGCACGGCCAGTCGCTCTACCTGCTCAGTGTATTCGGGAGAACAGCACCTTGCAAACAGGCTTTCTTAGCGCATCCCAAGTGTCTGCAAGAGTGACTGGTACAGAGCCTCGATGAAGGTGCAAAAAAGTGAACTTTCAGTTTACTGTGCACTGTCTTTCCTCAGAAGACACTTACTATGCCGTGAGAAAAGATGACATCTATCATGTAACAAATAATAATAATGAGGATTTTTGCCACTATTCTTCCCCAGTCAGCTGCCTCCTATTAACAGCAGTTTTCTTTCTCAGTTCCCTCCTTACTTCACCTGTTAAGCATAGCTCAGTGATTTTCCTGCTGGGAGTCTGTTCAGATATGCTTTCCCAACTCAGCATACTGACAGCCTGACATTCGTGTTCCTAATCAACAGTGCACCTCAACAAAGCCCCGATGATGAAAGGCAGTATCCTGGCTCCAAATTCTTCTAAAGGGCTACTTGACTGACGAAGGCATTTGCACCGCTATATTTAATGAACCTCATTATCTAAACAGTCATCTGCTGATGCTAGTCACTAAAGAGTTTCCTCATTTTTTCTTTACCTATTGGGAGGCTAAAGTTCCTCTTTGACCACAAAGAAAAACATTGCAAACAAAAAAGAATGAAGGCAGAGAGTAAGAAATTCCTCATACACAAGAAGCAAGCTCAAGGCTGCAAACGACCTGAAACTTTGATCAGTCTTTTCTACTGATGCTATTAAGATTTACTCCAGCTGTCGCAGCCACTAGTGTTAGGAGTGGACCTGGCCCAGGGCTGTAGCCACATACACTAGCTAAATAAAGTATTGCCTTAAGATAGAAATTCATTCATAAATCCCAACAAAGGTTATTGAAAGGTCACTGCTCTCCAATTAAAGATACACTGGCATTTTGAACTAAATACAGATTTGGTTTAGGGGGACACAGAACATAAGATTCAATATCACAAATGCATAACCTTCAGTGTTCTACGGGAAAAGCAGAAAAAGATTGGTCAGTTCTCCCCACATGAACTGTTGAAGCTTAGATTGCCTGAAAAATTTCTTATCTCCTTATTGATCTCACTCTAGTCTTCTATTGTGCAATTCGGGCTGTAGGGGCACAGGGTTACACCAAGTGCAAAGAATTACTCTCAAGCTGACAGATGTAACTGAAGCAAGGTAGGCACAGCTCCAACAGAGCTTCTCACCAACATTTATCCCTAACCAATTGCTTCATTTCTTACACACATTCCACTTTTAGGTCCTAAAAACAGAGGACGATACCTGAACTGTCTGTCAAAGTCAGCATTCTTCATGACCCGCCTTACAGTTTTACAGACTTTGCTCTATTTACCTGCTTTGGATGAAAGTCTGCCTTCCTCTTCCTCTTATAAAAGAGAAAATTATGAGAGGAAAAAAAAAGGAAAAGAGGAATGACTGAGCAGAGCAAGACGACATTTGGGGACTTTAAAAAAGGAGGAGCACAGCTGGGAACCTCGCTGCTTGCTTCCACACCCTCCCAGCTGAGCCACCAATATTCTTATCATACTAACTCACCTTTACATTGCACTGGAAAATACACACCTTCCTCAAAAGGTTAAAACATATGTTTGAATATCCGAGTCGCTCTACTCTGATGTGTGTAATTACACAAAATACACATTGTGGATTTGCTGCTTCTCCCATTTAAGTAAACAGAAGTTTTGTCAGTGGTTTTAATGGAAGGAGACCTTATTTCCATTGCAATAGCATACGCCATCTGCAGATTAACATCCTAGACCGTATGTCATGCCTTGCAGGTCTCACTTTAGACTACAATTATCTTTCATCTGAAGCAAACTGCTGTCAACCTGCCTTTATTTGCTTTAACAATTACCTTACAGTTATTACTGGCAACTACCAACAGACTGCTTTTGAGGGAGCAAAGCAATTTCACACAGAACCAGGATGGTGACAACGATGGAAGAAGATAAAGTAAGAACTCTATGGGAAGTTTTTCCCATATATATATTATTTAAAAAAAACAAAAAAAACAACCCACAAAAGACACTGAGGTTGGGAGAAGTCAGAGACAATGCTTAGTGACACAAGAAGACTGGAAAACAGATGAATAGAAGACATTAAAGTCATGGAAACCTTTGCACAAGCACTAAAGCTTACTCAAATGAACAGTTCTTTTGAAACCAATGTGACTACTAAAGTAAGTGAATTTTACAGTTTCCAGGATCAAGCATCTAAAACGAATGCTTAACAATAATGAAAAAAGATACAAAGTATCTAACAGAATAACACCACATGAAATATGGTATCACACCAACACTAATGTTAATTATCCCTCAATAAAACAAAACTTCTAAGTGGGACAAGAAATCTGAATGGTAATATAGACAAGATTCAAAAGCGATGACAGAAACTAGGCTAAGGTATAGGTACTAGAATAGGCAGTGAAAAGGGAGTCATCAGAAAGACTGAAACAAAAAACAAGCGAAGAAGTAAGGACTACAGCAGGGAAGAAAACGGGATGGGTGTAGAGAAAGAACATGCCCACATGTCTTTATCCCCTATCCATTCAGAGTCACAGCCCACACACATTTAACACCTGATGAAAAGACCAAAGCCATGGCTGTTGCTGTGGATGTCAATGACCTTGGTCTACCTCTTAAAGAAATTCCTAGGTTTGTCGTTGCAGGGGCTTCTCTTACGAATGAGCACACGCACGCACACATACACACACGTGCACCTGCAGGATCTAGTCCTTAGCTCACAGCCCTTCTAGGGTTGCATTTTTTTCTTACAATATGACACCAACTGCCTCAGCCTTGTCCAAGTGAGACTGAGTTTCTGGGAGAGTGTGACAAAATGGGGTGCAATGCAGAGACAGATACCCAGTGGAGACAGGGATTTCTGAGAAATTATGGACAAATTCTACTGCTTACCTGACAGAAATGAGACAGGCTGCTAGCTGACACTTCAGGAAACAGAGTACTGCCCCAGTGAGAAAAGTTTCTTTAACATGAAAATGAACATTCCTTGGAACACGCATACATAAAATACAGTGAGGTATCAACACCTAACATATACATAGAACTGCTTTGGGGGGAAAAAAAAAAAACATCAAGAACTTAAAAGAAAACTGGGCATGAAGAAGATAATTCCAGGGATGATGTTTTTCAGTGAAGCTCTTCTACAACTCCATATTATTGAAAAAAGAGACAGATTAATTCTCTGTCCATCTTAACAATTTTCTGCCAACAGTGTCACCCTGCTGAAGCAGCATGGCCAGCTGACCAGGCAGTACCTCACCCCCACCAAGCGCCCCTGGGCTGCCACGCACTGTCTGTGCTACCTGAGCAACCATTTTAAAGAAATCCTCAAAGTTTCTACATGAGCTGTGTTTACATCACTGTTCATAGTACAGACCTCCCCCTTAGATGTGCTGTATGAGGCAGAAAGGAGTAACCGTCTCTAACGACACTGCTCAAATGCAATAATCTATAACAGCAATGATAAAAAACAATAAAACAAAAGGCTGAGGAGTTGGAGAAGCACATAGAGGTAGGCTAGGAAAACACACATCCTGATGGAAGTAAAAGCCCTGAAAGTTACATCAAGTTTAGAGAAACATGCAAAATTCATATGTTCACTGTCAACCTTATTTGTACAGTTTTGCCAGGGTCGGTCAGTCTCACCTCCATCCCGGGAAAGGTGATGGAGCAGCTTATCCTGGAGGTCATCACCAAGCAAGTGGAGGAAAAGAAGGTTATCAGGAGTAGTCAACATGGATTCACCAAGGGGAAATCATGCCTGACCAATCTGATAGCTTTCTACGATGGCATGACTGGCTGGGCAGATGAGGGGAGAGCCGTGGATGTTGTCTACCTAGACTTCAGCAAGGCTTTCGACACAGTCTCCCATAACATCCTCCTAGGGAAGCTCAGGAAGTGTGGGCTGGATGAGTGGTCAGTGAAGTGGATAGAGAACTG
>Ga0065711_1050548_pt1 | contig 10780 bp, 11 predicted proteins | sample Hoacrofraction12_FD_59098 | JGI IMG/M metagenome (GOLD analysis project Ga0065711, IMG submission 59098) | Hoatzin crop microbial communities from Cojedes, Venezuela - Epithelial fraction 12 v2 (version 2) | ecosystem: Host-associated > Birds > Digestive system > Esophagus > Crop | place... | reverse complement strand
GCTGCCGGCCCGCCCCCGCGGGGAGCGGGCGGCTGCCGGGCGGGGGAGTTGGCGGCGCCGGCTCCCGGTCACTTCCGCGAGTGGCAGCGCAGAACTCGCGTGGAGAAGACGCGGCTGGGTAACTGAGCGTCTGCTTGCGTGAGGCGCCAGTAAGGCAGCAATAAAACCTTATCCCAGAGCACGCTGTGGGCCCTGCGTGTACAGGCCTGAAAGATGGCAGCGGGGCTTTGGGCAAGTTACGGCGTTGTCTGCAGGCAGCTGAGGCCCACGTCTGCCTTCCAGTGAGAGAAATGGTGTGTCTGTTAGGTGTGGTGGGCACAGGAGACTCAGCACCTCTTTGACTTGCTGGGGTTGGTTTTGAATATATTGCTACGTTGTGGTTACTGTAGCGTGTTCTGCATTGTTTCAAATGTGAAAGTTTGCAGTGCTTGAGCCAAACACCAGCTTACAAGCGGGAACCACAAACTGCAGACAGCAGGTCTTTCCTCAGTTGCATCCTCAAACATCACATGAACACAGAACTGCGATGCGAATGTCCACCGTCCCTGTTTCGTGCAGGGAACAGCAGCCCGTTGTAGGTGGCCAGCGGCTGCTCACGAGAATTATTCTTGTTCTTTGCCGTGATCATGCTCTTCAAGGCGTGGAGGAAGAGGAGCGTTGGCAGTACAGCAAAATGCCCTGCATTTGTTACCCCCGCTCTGAAGCGGGAGCACTGCGGTGATGTCAGGGAGGATGGAGAAATAGAATGGTGGTGCCTGCTAACCTGGACCGGGGCCGTCACTGCAGAAAGAGACACAGCCATGGTCAGCCAGCTGTTGTATGTCCTCTGCGTGCTGCTGATGCAGGCGAGATGCTGCCTTGCTGGGGCAGCTGCTGTGGTCTCTAGGTGAAACAAGAGGTTTTCTTGATCTGAATAAGCACTGGGGTGGTTTGCCCTGAAGCGTGTTGTGGCCCCAGCAGTAGGCTGGGCAGGCTCTCTGTTTTCTCTCCCCCTGGAAAGGAGGCTGAAGGCCCAGCAGCAGATGTTTTGGGTCACCTTGAGAATTAGCAAGTTACTTAGTCATACTGTGGGAAGAAGTGCATCTCCTCCTCTCCTGGTCTTCTAAAAACCAATGGATTTGATGCTGATTAGCCGCTGTGATTTCTGTGACAATGCATTCTTTCTACTGCACAGCTAGAAGGCAACTTAACAAAAACTAGAAAGCCCTTACAGGCCCTTTTGTAAGGGCTTCTTACTGCCCTTTAACTCTTCTGCACGTCTGAAGTTCAGCTGCAGATTCTTTCCTGGTTTTCGTAGCTGGTTTTTGGTTGCATATGTGCAATTGCTTCTATGCTCTGTCTAATTTGCTGGTATTTAGAAGGGGCGGATGTGAGGAGGAGGAGCTAGGTGAACTGGTAATGTACTCTGAGAAAATTAGGTTTGTATTACTTTAAATAGCAGCTGTTTCGACAAAAAGTTAATTTTTCTACAGCCACACTTATGTGTGAAGGTCCATATGCAGCTTTTCTGGTTTTCTCTCCCCATAACTCACATCTGGCTTGGTTTTGGGTACTGCGCAGTGATGGAGGTTGGGTGGATGCCTCATAAATTGGTAACAGAAGATGACAGCTCCCTTGCTGGGAAAACAGTTTAGCTAAGTAAACCACATACTCGACAGGAGCAGAGTGCCAAGGAGTTGTTCTGAAATCACCAAGAGTACAGCAAAGATGTGGCTATTCCCCTGCCTTCCTCTAGACAGGGGGATCTGTTGGCAGCGCTGTTCATTGTGATCCGTAATGGTGTTTCCTGAGGTTGGATGAGAGTGTCCCATCGGTGGTGGTGGCAGGCAGCCACCTCGCTTCTCTGCCATTGACAGTTGGGAGTATTCTGGAGTGCTGAGTGTCTGGAGCAGGGAACCGTCTGCTGCTGTCATAGCTCCTGCTTGGAGAGTTGCCGTATCTCCTATTTTAGGAAGCCGCCTCTGTTTCTGGAAAAGATTTAAATCATTTTTCTGCCCCTTCCCTTCAGTAGGTTGGTGAAATGAAGTCAAAATCCAATGGTAATTCAGGCTAGGAGGGACCTCAAGAGGCCTCTAATGCAACCTATTTCTCAGAGCAGTGTCTGCTGTGAGATCAGACCAGTTCGGTATATGCAAACAGTCAACTCTGTATATTCAAAATACACCAGCACTGTAAGATGGAGTGATCTGATGCTTGAAAACTTCTAACATCTTGCTTATGTCAGATGCTTAAACTTTTCTTTTTTCTTGGCTCAAAATTGCAAATATTTTAATGAGAAATATTTATTTTTTTCCCAATTTGCTTCGAACTGATGTGTTAACTGGAAACAAAGTTGATTTTGACTGTGTAATTGGCCATATGACATGCAAAGAAAAGGCTTGTTTGCTTTCAAGCCTCGCAGTGGCTTAGAAAAGCACCCACTTCTTCCCCCAGTGCTTTTGATATAAGCATGGTTGAATAATCGCACATTTAGTGATTACAAAATGTCTGATAGTGATGATGCTTTCTCATGTGGTGAATACAGCTGTACAGTTGTACTGGGGCCAACAAATGTTTGTGAAGATGAGCTTGCCTTAATTAAGCTTCTTGGAGTTTATTCACTAACATGCAAAAATAACTAAATGTAGGCAATTCGCTCTAGGTTTCTTAAAAAAGACTCTGTAAGAGGTCATTAATTAGGATGGTGCTCTCAACTGCTTCTAACTTTCTGTAATTTGATTTTAGACAAAACCCTTACTCAGTCTTAAACTGTTCTTTTCCTGTGTAAATGTTTAACGAGAAGTTCTTTCATCGTCAGCAACTGGGTGAGTGCTCTTTGCCTGCTTGTGTTGGCTTCTTTTGCTGAACATGGGCTACGTTTCACTATGCATAGTCCAGCGTCTAAAAATAGCAACTTGTATACCAGAGCCACTAAGGGAGGCATGAACAATGTGTGTGACTGGGTACACGAGCAGTGGAGTAGGTGCTTACTTGTGTCTTTATGGTCAGGTCTTCTGAAAACTAAGAATGTGCAGGGTGATTCCCAAACTCTCATTGACTAATAAGGGAGTCGGGGTAATAACAAGCTCTAAATCGGACCTTAACAATAATGTTATTAGATTAATGAGGTGTGAGGCTGACATGGAGAGGAAGAATTGACAAAATGGCTTTTGTGCTTGTAAATGGTTTGAGTTAGATTCCATCTGTAAGATTATGTTTCCTGTGGTTCCTGGAAAATACAGACCCTGATCCTTATGAAGTTCTTGGGACAACCTTAATGAAGTAAGTTGGATGATAAATGACAATTTAAGAACTCCATACAGAGGACATTCACTTTAGTGGTGACTAGGTGGTAACTTGTGGATAACTTTGAGCAGCTTTCACAAGCAACGTCATTTTTCAAGCTCCTTAGCATCAAGTGAAATAGTTGTTACCTGGAGGCTTTTTTGTTCTCTGCAAATAGGTTTCAATCCCTGTTGCACAAATGAGTGCAGTCTTGCTTTGCAGGTGTTTGGCAATGCGCGGTGATAGTTGACAGACCATGTCATGAATCACTGTTGCAGATTAAACTGCCCAACCTTGTGCAATGTGTGGCGAGGGTGTAGTTAGTGGTGAAACAGAGAGTTGCAACCTCTCTTAGCACTGCTCTCTCTGCAGGATGTGAGAGGAGAGGCTCTGCGCAGCTCCCTGTTTTCCCTGCACCCGAGTGCTTGGCTGGTGTGTGCGGAGCTTTGGGAGAGCTTTTGGTTATCTCTTGTTCTTTAGCAGAATCACTTATTTGGGGATTTATCATCTTCAGCACTTGGGATCCGTGGCGAGGGTTTTCTGGTCTGGTTCTCAGTGCTGGGCACTACACAGACTCTTCTGCCCTTGTATGAAATGAAGCATGGCACTCGTCAACCCAAAAGGTAACATCAACAACGTGTGAAAATATGCCAGCTTGCTTGTAACTCTTGGTCTGACGGCTCAAGTCAAACTTGCAGCCTGAACTTGGAGCATGTGTTGTTTTCTTCTATAGCTATTTGCAAAAAGTGCTTCTGGAGAGTCATTGCACTGAAGTGTGGCTCTGGGAACGATCTGCTGCAAGTGTCCTCATCCTGTCTGAACTTCCCAGAAGTGCTGTGCTCCAGTGTCTATGGCTTTTTCATTTCCCATTTATCATGTACTGTTTCCCAGTATCCATCCTAAGTTTTCTCTGGTAAGAAAATTAGCTGTCTTCCTTTAGTCCTCAATCCTACTCATAGCTTGTAATTTGGAAGACTTCTGTCAGTGTATCCCTCCAGCCTGCTCTTTGTTGGACTGAGCAGGTGCTGCTCTTCCAGAGCAACCCAGGAGAGGTGGGATCTCTGACTCCGTTGTTCTAGGCTTGGCAGCTCGCGCTGCGTGGTACTTCAGTGGGCTGCAACTCCTTTGGAGACCTTGCAGCTCTTGGTGAGTCAGGGAGGAGGTTCTCCAGTATTTTTCCTGTAGGCTACTGGTACTAACATACCCTAAGATCAGTTTTGCTTCCTGGACAATATAAAGGAGTGAGCAATACTCCGTTTTCTACAGTTTTGCTGTCTTTCTGCTTCTTACTGCTTCTGTAACCTGATGTTACTGGCTGTTCAAAATGTCTGCTTAGTAGGATTGCTCAACACTTGTTTCGTTAAGTGCTCCTTCTTGCACTTTGGGGTCAGAAGAGGAGAGGGAGGGGAGGTGCTTAGAGCCCAGAAGTCCGGAGTCCCGTCTCCGGCTGTGCTCTGTGCTGTGTCCCTGCTGATGCGCTTCAGTGCTTCACTTCTGGCTTGCGTCAGCGCCTGCTGAGACTGAATGCTTACCTGTGGGCACCGCCAAGCTCAGGACCAACCTGGCTCATGATCTCCAGCTCTAAAGTTTGACTCGGTGTGAACACTTCCATTCTCCTGTGTGGTGGTGTTTTTTTTTTTTTTTTGAGAGATGCTTTTCATTTTTCGAGTGAAATTCTGGCTGAAAGTGTTCAGCAACACAGAGCTAATGTCACTGGGGAACTTGAATCAGAATATGAACAGGCTTTGCTGTGTTTAACTGCAGGAACAGAGATGCAGTGAAGGAGAGTTAAATGCTGTAATATGGTCTCTCCACCTCCACAAAAAAGCTAATGGTGAGTGGAGGACAGATGCTGTTTGCATTAAGGTGAAAGGAATACCCATCTCTGATAAACAGCCTGAGAGGGAAATGCTTGAAAACTTACTAGCTTGGGGGCTGAATAGCTGGGTTATTTTAAGCTAGCTCGATCTCTCAACCTTCTGTATATTTTGAAGTAGAAATACTTGTGATGGAAACCAGCTATTTAAAACTAGGGAATTTATGCAAGATTGTAATCTAGAGTGTCTTTATATTTTAATCTAGAGTATTCTTTATATCACTTTTTTGGCCAGTGTACTTTGCTCTTCTTGGGGAAGGTTACCTGTGAAGTGCCCGGGTGAAAGCAAGGAAAGGCCGTGTGTAGCAGTGAGGAGCACAGAGGTGTCTCCAGCAAAGAAGTCCAGCTGGAGCTGTGCTGGTTGTTGGAGCCAGGCAGGTAAATGCACTCCTGTGTAAGGAGCAAGTGAGCTAGCAGGAGGTCCTGAGGGTGTGAGGGCAGAGCTGAGAGTGGGGTTTGGGGAAAACTGCAGTAGTTTACCACCTGGGAATTATTTTTTGGTAAGTGGATGAAACATGTTGTTGTTCTTGGTCTTATGAGTATTTTCATACCTAATCCATAGGGTTGGGATGACCATCTCTGCCACAGAAGGGATGACAGTAGGAAAATATCCTTTCTAATTATTCCAACAGAGGTGCCAAATGTGATTCTTTAGGCTTGTTTATCACACGTTTCTGTTCATGTACAGCATAGCTAGTGAGTAAAGCATCTCATGTTGTGTTGGGCTTGCATGGTTTACTAACTTGCCTAATTAGATGTAGGGTTGCTGCTTGTAACTTCAGATAACTTCTGTTGCTCACTGTTGATAGGCTTTAGGAAACCTAGGTTCCTAGAGTACAGCAAAACGCTTTTCAGACTGAGTACATTAATATCTGAAAATGTTAGAATTAGGGCTATTTGACTTCCTCTGTAGTACCTTTAATTGAACAAAAGGATTCTGCCTTAAAACTCTTGTTTTTTGACTCCTGATTATTTAACCTTAATGTAGTATCTTTTTTCCAAGTCTCTGCATCTTCCCAGATTCCTGGAGTTGAAGTCGAGAGCAGTACACACTCACCCACTGGGTGAGTCATTAGCAGAGCTGAAATCCTGATCCACCATCTAAGCTTCTCCAGCAAACACTGGAAAAGAATATGCAAGGTTTCCTACTGAGCTTTTAAGTTACTCCCCTGCCTTCAGCAACAGATGGTGACACCTAAAGTCCTGGGGTTTGGTAGGTTTTGAAAGAAACTTCTTGTGTAGCAGTTCTTAAAACTGGAGGTGAGATGTCCAGAAGCTGAGCCTCAGGGAAAGCAGTGCCTGTCCCTTTGTTTCTTGTGCTGCTTTTCACATTTTTATGTCACCCTCCCTGCTGCTTCTCTCCTGAGGGTTCTGTGTTGTATTTCTCTCGTGACTCGGTTGCTTGTCCCAAAGAGGGTGGGAGACAGCTGTGTGGCTCAGGTTGAGGCATGGTCTGTGTGCGTCCAGTACTTGCTGCCTAGTGGACTGTACAGCTTTTGGGTTTGGTTGCTTGGGGTTTTTTTTCATTCTGGTTTTCCTACTTGCTACTTTCTCCTCTGAAGTAATTGTGAGCCATGGTGTCCTAGGAAGGTGTATTGCATCAGTCGTGCCAGTACCTGAGGGACAGCTGCACTTCCACTTCTTGAGGATGTCTACACTTACTGGACAAGGAAGACTAGGGGTGAGGAGCTCAGCTCTAGGGATGTTAATGACAAAGATTTTCCAGAGGATTTTCATGTGTGTTAGAAGACTGCTACTGAAGCAGAAAGGGAGAAGGGGAATGGGAAGTGTGGGATAACCTCAGTGGGGCAAATGTTTTTGTTGTTGAGGGGAAGACTGTTGTGCAGAGACTAAAGAGTCTCTGGTGTCCTTCTGAAGTCTCTAGTCCCCAGTTTTAGATGCAGAGGCTTGTGGAGGTGTGCATGGGTGTGTGTAGGTATGGAAAGCGGAAGGCAGAACCGTCTGCAGTGTGGCTGCTGCTACCCAACCAACGCTTACTTATGCTTGCGTGCTGCTCTTCTCTGTACTCTGCTTCACCACTGCATCCTTGTTCCTACAAGTCCCAGTTTCACGTTCCTCGCCTGTGTCCAGCCAATCTGTTCCTCCCAGACTCTTCCCTTGTATCTTTTCTGAAGCCTCTGGCTGAGCTGTTTCCTGTGGGCTTTGGCCACTCTGCTGCCTTCCCCAGGACTCTTACCCTGCCAGCAAAGGCGTTTGATCTATGAACTTGTTATTCACTAACGGTTTTCACAAATATTTTTTTCTTGAACAGGTCTGTATGCCCAGTACTCCTGATGTCCAAGTCCCATCTGCTGCGGGAGCTTTCCATCTCCAGAGTGTGACTGAGGAGAGGTGACTCAGCACAGCTCATGAGTCAGATCTCTTAGGAGGAGTGTCACTGTTTAAAGCAGGGCAGCGATAACCAAAGTGGCAGATGCTCTCTGTAAACCAAAACCAGGACAAGGAGGGAGAAGAAGCAACCAGCCAGGAGAAGGACAGGGCAGTAAAGGATTGCTGCACTGCTGGAAGAAGCTGCTACCCTATCAGTAGTTGAACAAGGGATTAGAGTTTCTTGGCATTTGTTCCTGCCCTCAGGTGTTGCATGTCCAACTCTGTGTTTGTTTGGCATGGCAGAAAGCATTGTGTGTTCTGATCAACTTACAGTTGTGCTTAAAGGCATGTTACCTGTCCTAGCACAAGCTCTTTACCTCAAGTCTGCTTGTCCCGGTAGTCCCAGTTCTGTCTTCAGATCTATGTCAAAACTTCTGGTGCTCTGCAGCTTTGCGTTAGTTCCTAGATACTGATCTAAGATCTTCCATTTGCTGGACTGGTTCTTCACCTTTGCTATTTTTTGCCAATGCTAGTTGTCATCTGGGTGTTCACTCCAGCCTCCAGGGCCTCGTTCGTGTTCGTTTGCACTGGAATCAGTTTATGGCCTCTCTCAAGTGATGTCAGTTTATAAATGAAGTATCATCAGTCACAAGAAGACTCAGAGTGGTTTTACGTCACGTCTTTCTAATGTAATTGTTTGGTGTGGGGAGAGAAGGAGGTAGATGGAGAGCTCTGCTGCTTTTCTCCTGCCTGTGGTGGCACCGGTGTTTGTCTTGTTCGGTGGTGATCTGGTTAAGGAGTCTGCCCCGCAGAAGACTGATTACTTTTGGCTGTTTATGCTCCTTAGACTGCTTTGTTGTGGGTCAAATGAGTTCCAGCGCAACAGAAGGGGAACTCGGCAGTATCATGAAACTGCTTGTTGAGGATACAGCTAAGCCCAGTGGTCAGCTTGAGTTGCTTCAAGCTGCTGCCAAAAGAATTGCTTCTGCTCTAGTCGCTGGCTGTGAGCTCTCGCCGCTTCCCTTGTGCTGCTTCCAGCTGACGCGTGATGGTGGTGCGGGCGGGTGAGGTCTGCTCGCTACCACGGCTGGCGGCTGACTGCGAGAAAGACCATCTGCAGGGTTAGCTGGTTCAGCTTGTTGATTTGCCTGAGAAGTTACTGCTGGGGACGCAGTCGGGAATGGATGGTTGGGTGACATCATGGTTGGGTGACATGCTGCAGCTATGTTGGCTTACACTGAGCATAGAACTGCAGGAGGAGCCTGGTGTCACTTCTGTTGCTTGGCCCCATCTTGATGGGCTGTTCTGAAGTCGCCTCTTGCTGGGTTCCGTGTGGGTCAAGGTGGGTGGCACGTATGCGGTCCTCTCATGGGTGTGTTGAGAGGTTTGTTTGAGTTGCGGAGTACAATTTGGAGATCCTTGCTAACAAGTTCTAACAAGCTCCTTTCCTTTTCAAAGACTGAGATAATGCTCTTGTATTGGTTTGCTAGTTATGGAATTAATTTCAAGAAAACTTTAAGCCACTCCTTACACAGTAGTTTTAGTACTCTGTTCTTTCTGTGGGGACTTCTCCTTAGGGACAGACCAGTTGTATTTGGCCATTTTTAAAACTCTAATTCTGGAACTGAAATCTTGATGTTTTACAATGTTTGAAAGTGTGAGGGTGGGTGGGAAATCTGTTCATCCTGAAGTCATTTTGACTAAACTTCCTTGGGTTATGAAGAAAGAGGTGGATTTTCAGTCTGCCAGCTATGCAGAATTGTGGTAGGATCTCATCCCAGCTGGATTCCTCACTTGTACGCTGTCGCTGGTTGTGGTTAAAATCAAAGTGTAGTAGAAGTTCTGATATGAAACATTGCCTTGCCAATGTGTGAAAATCATGCATTTGTTCAGAGAAATGTTAGTGTGACGTACCGGTATAGACTGGCTTCTTTAGTCACTGTTAGTAAGCTTTGCATTGAACCCACATCTCTTACAAACTAACCTAGAATTTGTCTCCTGGCAGCTTTGCTTTTTTCTTCTCAAACTTACTTCTTAGTGCAAATTCTGAAGTAGATCTGAGTATATTTTGTAGGTGCGTATTGTTTTAAAATAGTCTTTTCCATGGAAGATGATTTATATTTTCATTTTTAAAGGCTTGCTTTTGGGGGAATTGGTAGTATGGCATACGTCTAAGCAAGGGGTGCTGATCAGAAGTTTTAATGCTCAGTCCTGTCCTGCATGTAGTCTTACTAGCAGTGGGTTTTCTGCAGTCTGAAGTTTTGCCCTTATTCCTAAATCTTGGAGCAGTAATGTGGGTGTAGTTTTGGTTTGGGTTTTTTTTCCTTAAGGTGTCTTGGTAGCTTTGGTGCAGGCTACTTCCACAATTGCCTTTTTCAGCATGACGGATGTCCCTAAGTTCAGCAGTGCGTTGGTCTGCCAGCGGGGTGGGCTGCCCTGCCTCCAGCAGTGACCTGCTGTGTCCCGGCTGGCCTGTGGTCCGAGTGCTGACGTCCAGGTACGTGCCCTCCTGCTTTTGGCACAGCAGTGTTCTGGTGAGGTGCCACCGGCTGGCTGACCGTGCTGTGGGAAAGGCGTTGGGGACCTGAAGGAGAGCAGCAGAAAGCAGAGTTGCTGGAACAGTTCCTGCTGGCAGTGGAGGAACTTTGTGCTGTTCTGAGGGGGTCTCTCGCTAGCGGGACCTGGGGATAATAAAGCAGTTCTGGCAGGGGGGTCCTGGCTGGTGGAGTGAGGGCACCTGGCTCGGTCTATGCTGAGGTGGTGAGAGCGACCTCCTTTGCCCTTCCTAGTGTCCCATTTCTAGAGGAGGGTTTTCTCTTGGACCAGAAAGAGAAGTCCAGCAGCAGGCCCACAGTCCCACTCGGAGAGGAGCGGGGGAGGCGCTGCTGGAAAGCTTTTCGGTCGTGTGTCCCTCTGGTGGAAGCTGTAAAGCTTTCTAAGTCAAAAGGTCCTGGAGAAGTGGGGTAAGGGGGCTGCAGGGATGGGATGTCAGAGAGCGGGGAGAGCAGCAAACAGGGGGAGAGAGGTGTGGCGGGAGGCTGGTGAAGTCAGCCAGGAGCCGGCGGGGTGCAGCCTGCCTGGGCGCCGCTTTCCGGGCGTGCGGGCAGTTGGTGGCTGCTGTCCCGGCCGGGGCGGGCCGGAGCGGGGCTCCCGCGCCCCGGCAGCGAGCGGTGTTAGCGTCGGAGGCTTGGCCACGCGGCGTGCCCGTGACGTGGGCGTGCCGGGAGGGACGCGTGAGGACAGCAGGCGCCCCTCCCCCCGGCCTGGGGCGGGGCGTCACGCGTGGGCGCGGGGAAATGGCGGCGCGGC
>Ga0065711_1050547_pt1 | contig 10780 bp, 12 predicted proteins | sample Hoacrofraction12_FD_59098 | JGI IMG/M metagenome (GOLD analysis project Ga0065711, IMG submission 59098) | Hoatzin crop microbial communities from Cojedes, Venezuela - Epithelial fraction 12 v2 (version 2) | ecosystem: Host-associated > Birds > Digestive system > Esophagus > Crop | place... | reverse complement strand
GTGCAGCCTGCTCTGGGTGACCCTGCTTGGGCAGGGGGTTGGGCTGGGTGACCCACAGAGGTCCCTGCCAACCCCTGCCATGCTGGGACTCTTCCCCTGGGGTTTGTGCGCAGCTGTGGCAGGCTGTGCACTTAAAGGACGGAGCGTTGGGCAGCGCCTAAAACCACGAGTGCCTGTGATGGGGAGATTCCCTTCTGCCAGCCCCGTGGTTATAGGTGTAGCTGCCTGGGGAGGCTTGCTGCTAGAATTATATCGTGTGGCCCAGCCTGGATATTCGGAGTTGGCATCTCCGCACCGCAGCTGGTACAATTATCCTGGTGAATTCCCCAGAGTGGAAAAGCTGGAAGTGAGGTAGGGGCTGCCGGGAGCCTTGGGGGTCTGCCCCTCCCTCCCCCAGCTCTGCTCATGGCCATGGTGTCCTGCAAGACCAGGGTCAAACCTGGTGCGGTCTCGGCTGCAGGCGGTTATCTGCTGCCTGGAAAACGGTGTGCGTGCAAAATGCTCTCGTTCCTGTTGTAAATTTTGTGGGTATGAGGACGCTGGGGAGAAAAAGAGCTGATGGAAAGAAAAATGCCCAAGGCAGAAGTACAGGTGCCGGCAGAATTAAGGCCATTATGTGAGATCCTCCTCTCTTGCTTTAAAATTTAACTCCTGTCTTGCGAAGGAAGATTCGCGAGGCCTTTTAGATTCGTAAGGCTTGAAGCTGATGTCGCACCGGGAAGAGATTAATGATTGGCAGCAGCCCTGCTGGGTTCCGAGGGACCGATCGGCTGGGAGGTAGCAGGGGCTTCACCTCCTCAGTTTCCTAGTTCAAGTCTAACGTTTAAAATTTGGTGTGCAAAGCCAGAGAGGCTTGTGGGTGGGTGTCCGTGTCGGCGATGCGATTGTCTCCAAAATGAAACACCTACAAATAACACAAGTCAGAGTTAGCGTTGCACCGTCCATACCTACGCGAGCAGCCGCGGCTAAAGCCCGTGCCGGGTGCCGTGGCGGTAACCCTGCGGTGGTTTTCAGCTCGGTTCCACGGCCATCGGGATCCAGACCTCGGAGGGCGTCTGCCTGGCCGTGGAGAAGAGGATCACCTCCCCACTCATGGAACCCAGCAGCATCGAGAAGATCGTAGAAATCGATTCCCACATAGGTAAGGAGAAAGAAGTGAGCCTTGGGTGCCTCTCTGGTAGGGCCCTGGGAGGAGCATCCTTCAAGCTTTGGAGATAGGTACGGATGGATGGATGGATGGATGGATGGATGGATGGATGGATGGATATAAAAAAAAAAAAAGACTCTGTCCCCTGGGAGTTCCAGAAGCTGCGTTTCAGGGCTAGCCTTCGCGGCAGGCAGCTCTGCCGAGCGGGAACGCTCATCCCTCCCAGTGAACACCAGGTCCCGGTCACTGGTTTTCCAGGCTCCAGGCCAGCAGGACATAGTTGCAGGAGCAGGAAGAGGCAGCTGAAGCACCCCCCGGTGCCTCAGTGACCTCCCTCGTGAAAGCTCATCCCAAATTTAGATCTGGAGGGCAGGGAATTGCTGCAGAAGGCTTGACTCAAGGCCAGTTTCTCTCGGAGCTCTAATGTTAGCCTGTCCCCCTGCCCGCAGCAGCCTCCCGCACCGTGAGGGGGCCCATGACGGGCTCATGACCAAATATGTCGCCTCGGAAAGCAGGAGACCTCCGAAATACCCATGTTGCTGATGACATGGGTCATGGAAGGAGCTGCTGAAGTGTCTAATTTCCTCCTCCCGTGTGCTTGCAGGACAGCCCCTCTCTTCCTGGAGCGGGATCTGCGCTGGAGGCTCCTGCTAGGGGTTAGGCAGCCCTCCCCGTGGGGGGATGAATGAGTTCCCCTCCCAAGCAGGTTGCATTTCTGTCCATTAGCTTCTCCTGGAAGGCCTCAAGCATGGCTCCTGTAACCAGTTCAGGTTTGGGATGGGTGGCAGGTGTGACTGGGTGAGCGTGGTTGGGTACCTGCCCTTCAGCTGGGCGGCCGTCCATGCTCTTGAGCAGCTCTGTTCCCATCCCATCGTCCCCGTCCCCAGCAAGCTGCGGTGCTCCCACGCGGGGACCCGCAGCGCCCTGCAGCCTTCGGGATTTCACCGTGGGCTTTGGGAAGGCTGGGGGAAGAGCGCGTTGCAAATAACGGGTGCAGTGACTCGTGTTTTCCCTCCGATTCCAGGGTGTGCCATGAGTGGCTTAATAGCCGACGCAAAGACTTTAATTGATAAAGCAAGAGTGGAGACTCAGGTAGGACTGGACGTTTCTCTTCCATAAACAACTGCACTCGTCTCGGGGGCATCTTGGAAGTCTCTGGCACGGGAAGATCGTTACGGCAAAGGGGCCGGTGTGGAGCGGGAGGCCTGTGGGGAGCGTAGCTTCCCTCGCGGGGCTCGTGCAGAGCAAACTGGTGGAGTTTCCCCTGGATTTTTTCCTTCTCTATCGGTGCACATCTGGTGGCAGTCGTATGGCGGGTTCTCCAGTGGCCTCTTGCCCTGGCAGATGCGCTCCAGTGAATGTGTGGGGCCGTGTATGTAACTTAGTTTCGACAAAAGACTGGTTATATCGGTTATATTTGTGACCCCTTAAATTTACTCAGTGCCTCAGGTGCTCGGAGGTCCCAGGTACCAATCTCTGCGCTGTAGTAAAGATCTTTTTCTGTGGAGTTTTCCTGCATGCCAGCACTGCTCCCACCTCTGGAGAACCAGATAACCCCATCGCTGCAGACACAGCTGCTGGGATAAAGTGCTCCAGCCTTGCCTTTTCCCTGCTGGTAGCCCGGGGTTACTGGCGGATCCCTGCACAAATTTCCCAGCTTGTCCTGCACGTCCTGCTCTCCTCCTGCCTCTTCGCTCTTGCTGCTGAAGGGGCTGTGCCCCGGGTGCCGGCAGCCTGCCCGCGCGGGCTGGAGGGAAGTTCTCTTTGTGACCACGCAGGGCATCGCTCCAGCCCGCCGCGTGCACGATCCAGGATTTCCATATTTTGGGAACAAGGTGATAATTTGAATCTTTCTTTTTTTTTCTCCTGCAGAATCACTGGTTCACCTACAACGAGACCATGACGGTGGAGAGCGTGACGCAGGCCGTGTCCAACCTGGCGCTGCAGTTTGGGGAGGAGGACGCGGACCCAGGGGCGATGGTGCGGAGCTGGGGGGCTCTGGGGAGGTGCTGCCGGCTCCCCTCTGCCTTTGCCCTCAGCCTCGTCTAACGTGTTGGCTCCTTTCTCTTGCAGTCTCGTCCCTTTGGTGTCGCACTGCTTTTTGGAGGAGTCGATGAGAAGGGACCTCAGCTGTAAGTTCGGCTCTCTTAATCCAGGCCAGCTCTGGGAAGAGGCAAAACCTCTGCTGAAACTTCCCAGGACGTTTTAATGACCTGATTCTGGGATTTGACTTAAGCCAAACGCTCGGGCTTTATCCCATTACATACCCGATGCGTTTGTTAATGCTTTGAAACGCTTCCTTTCAAAGCACGGGTTGCAGCAGCTTGTTCAGGGCCGAAGACAACGCTGTGTCTTCGCTGAATCCTTGCTTTTTGAATGTGGTTCCTGGGCAGGAGGGAGGTGTTCAAGCTCTCCTCGCCCCGAGTTTATTCTTACCTTTCCCTAACGGACCAGCAGAGCCACCGGTAACATAATACGTGGAGCCTGCTGTAACATTCCGTGGGGAGGTGGTGGAGTGCTTGTAACCTGAACTCGCGTGCTTCAAACGCTCCATCTCCGCTGGAGGTGGGAACGGCTCGGCAGAGCCAGCCCAATAAGGTCTCCCCACGGTCTCCCTCCCAGGAGCACCAGTGAAAACGTGCTGGGTTTATTAAAAAAAAAAATAAGGGGGAAAATAAAAAGCAAACGATTTTGCTTTGAGCGTGGAGGGCAGTGTCTGGAGCGTGTTGCTCTCCAGCCTTCCTGGCCCAGCGTGGGTCTGCAGGTGACCCTGGCACTCCTCAAACCTTGGTCGGCTCCTCGGCGTGCCAGGAGGAGAGACCCGCGGCCATGCTGATGGCAGCAGCCCCCCGAGGCCGCCGGACGCAGCGAGGGGCTGCTGCGAGCTCTGCCCTGCGTTGGCAGCATCTTCCCCGGCTCCGAGCCGTGCAGGGAGCTCTGGGGAGCGCTGTGGGTCTGGTGGGAAACCCCTTGGGGTGCCACGGCGTGGGGTGGGGTGCAGCGGCCGTTCACTCTGCCACCGGTTCTCCCGCAGGTTTCACATGGACCCGTCGGGGACGTTTGTTCAGTGCGATGCCAGAGCAATCGGCTCCGCCTCGGAAGGCGCACAGAGCTCTCTGCAAGAGGTTTACCACAAGGTAAAAGGCTGGGCTGGGGCTGCTATCACACAACCTGCCGAGGTGCCTCGCCACCTGCACGGATCCACTAGCTCTCTTCCCGCCGAGTGATCCGCCGGACTCCTCTCGCGCGGCAGAGGCGGCGCGTGGGCTGGCCGGGGTGGGACTGGGGCCCTGGCCGTCGATCCCGCGATTCGGTGTCAGCGCCGAGCTGCTGGGCGGGGATCTCTGCCACGAGGAGCGCGGCCACCAGCAGCTTCCTGGGGCTGCAGCTGGAACCCGAGACTGGGGGCCGAGATGCCGGTCCCTGCCTCTAGCGGGTGATAATTAAGACCATGTCAGGAAGTACTCTATAAATAAAAGAAGTGCTGTGCGAACGCTGCCGCTCGGCTCGGCACGGACGCAGCTCGAAGCGTGAGGAGCGAAAGCGAGCGGCTCCGTTTCACCGGATCTGTTAGGCCGGTGAATTTAGTGGCTTTTACGCTGCGACTGCTGGGCCTGTTTGATATGAAATAGAAACTTTCTTCCCTCCACCAGGGGGGAGCTGCCCGTTTTGTGTGGTAAGAAACCAAATACGGTAATGAAAAGCACAATTGATGGTGTTGATTGCTGTGACGACTTCCAGCCTAAGACTCAATAACCTAATTTGTTCACTGGCAGAATTGTCCAAGTTCTGGGCTCTGGGGCTCGTTAAGCATCTTCCAAGCGCAAAGTGACTGCAGACACAGCCATCGTCGCTCTCTGAGTGTTGCCCTCTGGCTCTGGCTCCCCCCCATGCAGGGATTTCCATGATTACAGCGTGAAGGCTCCTGCCAAGAGGGAGCCCGGCTTTCCCGCTGGATCTTGCTGGGGGGGGACTGCTCGATAGGCAGGAACCGGTGCAGAGCAACGGACCCTCGTGTCCCGGTCCTGCCATAAGGTTTACGTGCCCAGATTTAACAGTTCTTAAGCTTTGTAAAAAGTTACACAGAAGCAGAAAGTCACCATCCTTGCAATTGTCACTGTCCTGCCTGAACAGTGCGCTTTGATCTCTTGTTGACGCCGTGGATAACTTGATAAGCTTTGAAATTTGCTGCCAGTGACAGCTTAAAGGATTTGAGAAGAGCGGGAGGGAGAGCAGCACGCTTTCGCAGTCCAAGGGGTAACCTACAAGTACTTGCTGGAGCATCAACAGTGCAATTAATGAGTGGTTTGCTTTACAGTCAATGACGCTGAAAGAAGCAATCAAATCTTCCCTCGTCATCCTGAAACAAGTGATGGAGGAGAAACTGAACGCGACCAACATTGAGGTAACGGCGGCTCGGCCGGCGGTGTGTGGCTGCGGCCTGGGGCGCTGGCCACGGAGCAGGAGGCTGCACCGCCCGCAGTCTCCGCTTCCCCGGTGCAAATCCCGCCGGCCGCGCCGCCGGTGTCGCAGTAGCGTCTTGCGTTTTAATCGCAAGCCGCCCGCTCGCTTTCTGGAGAGCGGGGTGAGCTGGCGGAGGAGGTCGGGACCTCCCAAGCCGGCGGCTGGCTGGCTGCAGGTGTTCTTGCGCTTTGGAGCCGCCCATCGCGGCACGTCGCGTGGCGCACTGGGAAGGTCCAGGCTTCCTGTTGACTTGCAGAGGTGCGCAGCTCTGCCCCATCTGCCTGGCTAACCCACGAGCGCGGGCGGAAGCGACTGTCGTGGGGCTCCTGGACGGGGGCTGAGCCCCCGCTGACCTTACACGGGCCGAGTTGGCCGGCAGGAACCTGTCGTGCCAGCCGGATCGCTGCTTCTTCCCCTGGGTATAGCCATTCGCTTTTTCCCTGGTACTTGTAATATTAGAAGGAATGAAAATTATACAGCTTCTGGACTTGCTATATTCAGTCTTGGGTCGGTGCCAAAAATCTGCTGGACAGGAGGACCAAAGAGGGGAAGCCTCCAGGAACGAGCGTGCTCCTCTGACCACCAGCTTCTGCCCGCAGGCTCCCAGAGCTCAGCTTGACCCGAGCGTGCAGTGCTCTCGGAGATCCCCGCAAACCTAGTGGCACCCGTCCCTTCAAACCCTGCTCCTTCGACTTCTAGTGCTCCTTTTTAGGTAGCAAAGGTCAAAACGCTTCCAGTTCGTTAGTGATAATGGATAGATGGTGAGCGAGGCTGGCGTATAGAGTTTGCTTCTATTTCTGGCGGGCTATGAGACGCTAGACCTTCTCAAATCCTGTCACTCCGACTCCTGAGCTGCTCCCCTCCCGCTGTTCTTCCATTCCTTTCCTCCGAGCGCTGGGAACCCACTTCCCAAACAGCCAAAAAGTGTGCACCCCCTTTTTTTATTACGTGCTGCTGCTGGGGGCCCTTCCTGACGCCATTAACCAGCTTCCTTTGCGGGGAAAGGGCCGACGGCACGCCGGCAACTCGGACGCTCTGTCCAGAAACTACGCCGGCTGCCTGAAATCTGCTTCCCCAGCTGCGCTCCCAGCCCGCACCGCTCGGTTCTCTCTCGATCAGCCTCAGGGCTCTCCTGGAAGATCCGCAGTACAGTGCGAAGGAACTGAGGCAGAGGAGCGTGTACAGTATCCTTATGTCATGTCCCCGTTTAACAGGGCTTAACTGTGCTTGGCAAAGCTCCGAACGCCTTGAGGAATCGCATCGGGGCTAGGTATGAGAAGAATGTGCTGAGGATTAAAAGCTCTCTATTGACTCAAGGCACCCTTCTGGCTGAAAATCTGCTACCTGAAGTAGCTGCTTTGCTTTCGAAGCTTTGTAGAAGTATGTGGTGCTCCGGTTTAGTTACTCTGGCCGCTTCCCTTTCTTGCGTGGCATTTTCCATCTCGCAGCAAAGCGGCGTGGTTGTGGAAGAGTTAAATCCCTTGGCAGCAAAGGTCAGGAGCCTTAATGGTGTTATGCTTTTAAATTAATTACTTCCCCGTGAAGCCTGTAAGGGAAGAGTTGAGTAAAGCTTTTGTTTGTCGGGAGGAGGTGAGGCGCAGGCTGGAGCAGAGCAGCTGGTGCCTCTGGACCCTTGCTGCGGGTTTCGGGGTGTACAGACGCGTTGGCAAGCCCACCCGGGCCTAGCGTCGGCGCCCGCACGGGTGCCTGCAGGTGCCACCGCAGGCCCCTGCAGCGTCTCTGACCTGTCAGAGAGCTCCAGTTAAAACCGGGGCTCTCAGGACGACTGGTCGGGAGGTTTCTCCTTGGGAAAGGCTTAGGGGTACCCTCCCTCCACCCCAAAAGCGTGTCCTGCCATCTCGTGGTGTTTTGTGGGTGACCTTGCAAGCAGAGAAGCCTAGGAAAGGGCTCTGGGGTTTGCCAGGACCCTCTGCAGCTTTCCTTCAGCTTTCTGCAGCCGTCCCTTAGGAGTAGAGACATGTGGCGGGGGGGCCTGCGAGCGAGGGCCGCAGCATCCGAGCTCCTGCAGCGTTCCGGCCCTCCCGCCCGCAGCAGCCATGTGTCTTGGGCTCCCACGCCGTGTCAGCTAGGTGCGAGCGCCGGTCCTGCTGACGTTCCTCTCCCGGTCCCGTCATTCTTCGAGTACCTCCTGCTGCGGTGCTCGCCCCGGGAAGCGTCTCGGCTGTCTGCCCCGGACGCTGCCTCGCCCCGCTCCCGGCCAAGGGGCAGGGAGGAGCGCGCCGTCCCCCACCTTCCTCCCCTGGGCTTTGCCTCGCAGGGGATCTTTGCCCTGCTCGGGCCGCTGCCAGGCGCACCGTGGCTCGCTTGCTGTCGGTGCTCGGCCATCAAAACGCAGGTTTGTCTCTGCCTGGGTTTCCCAGAGCTGACCCTCCGTCCTCCTCGCGAGGCCTGTAGCGGGCCAGGACTCGTGCCCATGGCTGCCTACGGGAGGAGGAGAGGCGCTTCCGAGGGCCACGCCGAGCCGCCCCTCTCCGAGGCGTGCCCGACCAAGGCCTCCCGTTAACGGGGGCTTTTCCCCCAGCAAGCACAAGCGGAGCCAGCCTCTTCCCAACGGGCGTTCCCTGCTGCTGCTACTATGAGGAGACTGAGTCAATTCAAAGCTATTTCTGCGGCAGGCAGCTATTTTAGGGAATCCAAGAGCGTGTTACGGGGTGGAATGATCTTGCTGGCCTGGCAGATCGGGCAGCCGAGAGGGAACAGCTGCTGCGGCCGCTGCAGCCGCTCTCTGTTCCTGTCCCTTCGCGGGCGCAGGCGCGTTTAACCCCTTGCTCCTTCTCTTTCAGCTTGCCACGGTGGAGCCTGGGATGAAGTTCCACATGTACACGAAAGAGGAGCTTGAAGAGGTCATCAAGGATATCTGAAAAAGAGAGAGACCTCCCTCAAAGGCTCGTTCCCCCCCTGATCAAAGCGAACTGACTCGGTTCCTTCCACTACCTGTGGGTTTATTTCCCGGCAGCATCTCTAATTGCTCTTCTTAGCAGGCTCAAGAGATTTTTTTACAGTTTCTGTACATAACCGATCTCTACAATAAGAGGAAATGACAATAAATCCTTTTGTTACTCTATCCTGGGTTCCTCGTGGCAGAGCTCTGAGGTGGGGGGACCGTTTAGTGCCAAAACCGGGGGCAGAGGAGGGCAACACCCGTGGCATCGGCGCGGGGGGACGCGGGGTTTGCGGCACTGCCGTCCTCGCCGCTGCCACAGGGCCAAGTCTCCCTCTCGTGGAGAGCGCGGCGGTGTCGCAGCGGCAGGTCTGTGTCGTTCCACCTCCATCGCCACAAACATCGGGTTTTTGGATCTGCTCGCGCGTGGTGGGTGCGTTCTCCCTGTCCTCCTCCAGCGGTTTTTCTCCGTAACGGCTCACCTGGAGCTCCGACTCCTTCCCAGGGTAGGAATCCGTAACCGAGCTTGGACTTTGCGTTTCCTTCTGGTGGAGCTCGGAAATGCTCGTAGGATCGGACAGACCGGAGCCCAGCGAGCGGGAGTGGGCCCGGGGTTCACGGGACACTGGTGCGTTGCGCTGGTACCACTGGATTTTGCGAGTAGGGTCATTTTGACCAGCAAACTTCTGCTCCTCCGCTTCACAGGGCTCGGCGCTTCTGTGTCTCGCTCTCCAGCAGCCATCTCTGTCCTTCTCCTCCAAACTGCAGATCGGGCTGATAGGGAACCAGCTGAGATGAGCAAAGTCTTCCCTGACGAAGTCGCGCTGGTAGGGGCTGGGGAGGCTGCTCCACTCCCTCCATTTCGAGAAATTACAATTTCACCCCGACCAAAGCAGCGCTGTCTGCCGCGGAGGAGACGGCCGTGGCCTGTGCTGCTGCCGGGGGGTGGATCGAGGTGGTAAGCGTTACAAAATGAGTAACTTTCCTCCCGGCTCGGCGCTGGGGATCGCCTGCCGGTCTCCAGCGGGCGTTTCGCCGCTTGGCGAAGCCACACGGTCGTGGCAGACTGTGGCTGAGCTCGCGTCCGCCAGCCTCTGCCTTCTGTGGGAGGGAAAATGCCGATCCCGTTCACTTTTTCCTCTCTCGCTGCTGCCAGGCGCAGGAAGGGAAGCCGGCTCTTCGTGGCTGGACGACCAGCCCTTGGCCAACCTCCGTTCTCGGAGCGGCCGAGCGCTCCCCTCTCCAAAGGCAGCGAAGGGGATGGGCAGCCGCTGCCCGAGGTCGCGGCGCAGCCTGAACGCAGCACCCCTCCCTGCAGGTAAAACAGCAAACGTAACGAGTAACGAGTTGACGAACTTGACCCTCTGGGGGGACGTTCCTTCTAGCCCGGACGTGGGGAAAGCCTGACTTTGGCTCTGCCTGCGGAGCGCCGGCCCTGGATCGTGCCGAGGGTGGCTCTGGCGTGGGAGCTCGCCTGTCCGGAATATCCGGCGGCTCGGGAGGATCCCCGAGCGTCACCCTCGTAAAACCGCCCTGTGAGCGAAACTGGGGCTGCTATCAGCCGCCGCGCGCGGGGAAGACGTCGACGCCCTTCGTCCGCGACGCGCTGTGGAGCGTTGACTCCTCTCGGAGCTCGGTCGCCTTCTCCCCTCCCGCGGGGAGGAGGCCGGTGGGCGTCCCGGCTGCTGTAACCCCCTGCCCCGCGCAGAGCCCTGCTGTTCCGGGGGCCGGGATCGCTCCGGGCTTGTTTGTGTCCAAAGAAACACAAAAAGCTAATTCTTCCCGGCGTGGCCCTTGGCAGAACAGGCTCCTTTCTGCCCTGCCCTCGTCCCGCGGATCGCGGGCGGCAGCGTCACATGAGCGTGGCGAGGGAAAATGGAGGCTTTGTGCTCCTTATCTGATCCCTCCTGCCTGGAAAATGGGGGGGGGAGGGTGGCAGAGCCCCGCTCGCCTCCTCCCGGGCTGCTCGGTGTCACCCCCGCGCCCGTCTCTGGGGCTGGCAGGGGCGATGCCTCTGCCCCCAGCCGCCTTCCCGGGGCTTTCCCCCAGGCTGCCCGGTGTGGGGGGCGGGAGGGGGGGGCGCAGAAGGCTGAGGCAGCCTGAAGGTGCACGGCCGGGGTGGGGGTTGCGTCACGCGTTACGCCAGCGCTCTCGGGCGAGGCGGCCGGCGCGTGAGGGTGCGGCCGGGATGGAAGCGCCGGGCTCTGGCGGTGCTGGGGGGGCCGCCGTGCTGCCAGGGACCCCTCCCCAGCCGGCTGTGCCCCCTG
>Ga0065711_1050545_pt1 | contig 10780 bp, 9 predicted proteins | sample Hoacrofraction12_FD_59098 | JGI IMG/M metagenome (GOLD analysis project Ga0065711, IMG submission 59098) | Hoatzin crop microbial communities from Cojedes, Venezuela - Epithelial fraction 12 v2 (version 2) | ecosystem: Host-associated > Birds > Digestive system > Esophagus > Crop | place... | reverse complement strand
AGCCCACTGTAGGTGACCCTGCTTCGGCAGGGGGGTTGGACTAGATGACCCACAGAGGTCCCTTCCAACCCCTACTATTCTGTGATTCTGTGATTCTGTGATTCTATAGAAATTTGATTTTTCTGTTTAAAAATTCATATATGTGTAATATGCAGAGAGATCTCAGTGACAATGTGAATTAAAGGCTATAATATTGTCTTTGAAGACCTTAGGGATATAAATAAAGCTAACATACTTTTTGGTAATACTTTGTAATATCCCAGTTTTACCTTCCAGAAATCTGCTTTTAGGGCTTCAAAGTATAAAAGTTCCTGATGTGTCCAAAAGACTTAATTAACTGATAAGCATAATCTACTTTAATCCCAAACCTATCTATGTTTATGTTACCTGCATAATTAATAACCCCTCCTCAATATTTAAAATACCTTATAACAGATATAAAACACCATGAACATTAACAACATTAATTCTAAAGCACTTCTTGGTTATCTGCATGAATAAATAGTCTGTAGTTTAAGACCTTGCTGCAAAGGAGCTCCCAATTTAATCCCACAAGGAATCAAATCACCCTCCAGCCTTTTGAGAACTAACTTTGGTACCACCCCTCAGTAAGCTTTACCTGTCACGTGAAAGAAAGACAATTCTCTTTCCTAAAAATACTCAATCAATATCTTGTTAAGGTTAAAATATGTGTCACTTCTGGAACATGGTCACAGTGTTTAAACATGCACAGTCACCTCTGTTGTTCAATTAGTAAGGTCTAGCATACTTACCAGTCACAGAACAAGGAGACTTACTGTAGAGCAACCTTGGTGAAGCTATGCAGAAAGGAACATCCAATTTCTGATCAATTTATTTATTTACACTTACATTTCAAAGACCTTCCTTTTCTACCTCATCCCTTTACTGACATGGCAAATAGCTAACATTTCTGTCGTTAGGGAGGCCCTCATAGCTAAAACATAAAAAACAAGAACTAAATTATGCTGCCTCTTGATTTGGTGAATCTTTTAGAACTATATGGAAGGACAGACCTCACCTTCTTTTTTTCAGAGTTCATTTTGTACCACATGTCAAATTGGTAGAACATATAATTTTTATGAATACACATGTAAGTCATTCTTTAAAATACTGGTGTGGACTATTTCTTAAATTATGTCATTGGAACTTCTATTTCTGTAACATCTTAGTCTTTCTGCTTCCTGTTCTAGACATCTGCCATGTTATAATTGTACTAATCATCTAACTTTATATTCAACTTGTCTTTGTATGCCTACAGGTGAGAAAAAGTGGCATCAGAGAGATTTTTAATAGAGTTGTGAAATCTTCTTCAGGCGATGTGCAAGTAAAATGTAAATAGAGATAAACTCATGCACTCTCAGAAACTCCCTGTTGTGGAGAGAGTGCCTCCACTGCCATATTTCAGTGGGAAAGCACTTAAGTTTTCGGCAAAGGTCATGTGGCGAAGGGCTGCAGAGCAAGGGATAATGCCGGGTGAAACTTTTCTAAGCGGCAGAACTGTTGAGACAGGCGCCCAGGGAGGGAGAGCGAGCGTGCCTTGCCCCTCCCCCCCCAGTGGCGAGAGGTGCCGGGCCCTGACGAGCGGCGACTCTGACTCAGCGTGCATGGGGTCAAGAGTGACGGCAGCCCCCTCCCCCCTCAAAAAAGCAGCCCCTGGGGAGCTCAAGCCAGGGCGTGGTGCAGTGGTAGGCGCAGGCAGGGCAAGCAGGCAGGGCCCCGAGGCTCGGCCGGCTCCCCAGGTAAATTCAACTGATGGTGATCGCTTGCTCAGCTAGGAGAGATTGAGCTATGGTCTCCACTCAGCTGACAGCCATCGCCAGGCGGAATGTGGTGACCCAGACAGAGCTCCCTCATGAACAGGCAGCTGTGCAGGTCTCTGGCTGCAGGGAGTGCCTCGTCCTGTCACTGGTATGGGAGGGCAGCAGGCAGAACGTCTGTGTGCACTGTGACCAGGTGGATGATCTGCTCAGCCTGGTGGCAGAGCTCAAAGATGAGGTAAAAAGGTTAAGGAGCATCAGGGAGTGTGAGAGGGAAATAGACTTGTGGAGCCATGCCCTGCCATCCCCGAAACAAGCTCAGAGTATGGACACTCTATGAGAAGCAGAAGATCCCCTTCCCTCTCACCACCAGGCTGAAGGAGAGGACCTGTGAGACAGGGGGGAATGGAAGCGGGTCCCTGCTCGGGGCGGCAGATGAATCCCCTTCTGGCCTCCCTCTCCACCCCAGGTGCCCTTAAGCAATAGGTATGAGGCTCTGGAACTGGAAGGGCTGGCAAATGACAAGGCGGACAAAGGCCCATGCTGCATCCAGCTCTGGAGCCCTCAGCACAGGTAAGACATGACCCTGTTGGAGTGGGTCCAGAGGAGGGCCACGAAGACGATCAGAGGGCTGGAGTACCTCTCCTACGAGGACAGGCTGAGGGAGTTGGGGCTGTTCAGCCTGGAGAACAGAAGGTTCCGGAGTGACCTTAGAGCAGCCTTCCAGTACCTGAAGAGGCCTACAGGAAGGATGGAGAGGGACTTCTCACAAGGGTGTGTAGTGATAGGACAAGGGGGAATGGATGTAAACTAAAAAAGGGCAGATTTAGATTAGCTATTAGGAAGAAATTCTTCACCATGAGGGTGGTGAAACACTGGAACAGGTTGCCCAGAGAAGCTGTGGATGCCCCATCCTTGGAAGTGTTCAAGGCCAGGCTGGATGGAGCTCTGAGCAACCTGGTCTAGTGGAAGATGTTCCTGCTCATGGCATGGGTGCTGGAACCAGATGATCTTTAAGGTCCCTTCCAGACCTTACCACTCTGTTTTTATAAATTCTGTCCAAATCACAGAGTGGGTAATTAGGGCATTTTTCTAAAATATAAGAACTGTGGGCCCAGGAAAAGGATTTAGATTCCAGGTTTACCCACCTCACAGAAGTAATGTATGAATTTCTAATCTATTTTGGAAAACTAAACAAAACAAAACAAGATATCACAACTGAAATTTTTCAACGAATAAATGCAGTGTTTACCTTCAGACATTTCTGAGTCTCTTAGTCTGAAATTTGAGTTCGCTATTGTTATTAGGTTATTAGAAGGTTGCAAAAAACTTGTACAATGTGTGGTCTGAGATGTTTTGGAGATTTAAATAGCTATATTTCACCTCTGTCCCAGTTCAGGTTCTTTATGCCTGCACTTTGTTTACCATTTGCTAGAAATTAATTTATTTAAAAGAGATATGAGAACCTGTTAATGATGGTGTTTCTGATTTCCTGGATTTATTAGTTGAGTCATTGGTATGAGCTACATAACTGCTGAATACTTGTAGCTGTAACTGAAAAATCATTGGAAATTAATACACAATCCTATGTGCTCCAGAAACCTTCAGAGCATGTAGTTTTTAATTGGTCATTCAAAAATGGCAAATAGTTTGACCTTAAATATTGATGTTTCAGTTCTTTATAAAAAGGGCACAACGTTATTTTTCCTATAAGTGTCATGAATGCAAACTAGTTAATGCTTATAAACACAGTGTTTTTGTGGTGCATTAGTCCGCATTTCTCTCTTCACAGTAGTGTTTACATAATATGCAATGAATAAATGGTGAGAGGAATTAAATCTACAGTCGGAATGCAGTTTGTGGTTAGACATCTAACTAAGTAAATGCCTACGTATTACTGTCTACACATGAATTAGTTAGATGTTTAAATTCCCACCATTACCAATAGACATCAGGGGCTTAATTCATCTACCTAAGCATGGAGATAGTTATCTAACAGATATGACTGTTGCAAATGTGACATAGAGCCTGTTGGAGACCTCATTGGTGTGGCACTGAGATGACAGTCATTGTACCCTAAGGCATCTCAAATGATATGAGACAGCTGTGAGTGGGCTGCAGTTAAAAACAAAACAAAACAAAAAACACACTAGTTGATACAATGTCTAGGATCAATTCCAGCTATCCAAGCTGTCCAAGTTAAAAAGCAAGAGTTATTCAGCTAAGCTTGAGCATCAGGAAGAAATAAATCTTCCATACTGCTTGTATTTAACATAATCCTTTGTGTAGTCTTGGCCTGTGCACACTCTCTCAGACAACATCATGGTGTCAGGAAAATAACCTGGGCAAGGATTCTTATGGACAGTAGGTGTGGATCAGGCCATCCTGTTTTGAGAAATGAAGAGCAGGAAATGGATTCACCTGACCTATACCATGTCAGTTAGACTTAGTCGCTTGTGTTTTCTAGTTTAAATTCCAAGTGGTGTGTAGTAGTCACAATCTCTTAGTGGCTCTTCATTGAGGATACTTCTCCAAGCACCTAGTTGTTCCCATGAGCAATAGAAGTAGAGAACGTGGAGATGGACTTTAGATTCCATTCTCCACTTTAAATATTCAAACAGAAGAGTTCCTCTTAGCCCTTTGTCACAACTGAAAAGGGGTAAGTCAGCAAATACAATCTCAGTAAAAGTATATCTTGTAATGTACTGTTATTGCCAGGTGTATTGATGCTAATGCTATTCGTATTCACTTAATAAATATTTACCCCCCAAAAAATACTTGGATTCCTCAGCAGCTAGTAATTCACAAGGCCAGGTGCACTGTACAAAAGATGTTACAAACATGATTAAAGGATAAGGAGTCTATTGACTCTTTCTACTTAAATAGTATCACAATTTCTTCCAAACTTCTGTCTCAACATGATAATATTATGCTTTAAATTCTCAGAGGTAAACACTAAGAAAACGTGCAAATGACTAAAAGATCTTAGTTCTCATGAAGGATTTGTGCCTTTCTTATGTATGAGGTTGCTTCAAGCTTGACACAATTTCAGTGTTTCTATCTCACAGTACATGGTGTTATTGAGAAGGGTGAGTAAGGGAGACCAAATACAAACAGGAGTATTGTTAAATGCATTTTTTTTTTTAAGGTGACCAGTTCAAGGCGTATGGTGTCAAAAGTTAGAAGATGAATACTGTAAAACGATCTAACTGGAATTCAGTACAGTCTAACATTTACTTTTCAGGTCCCTGTGACAAGGAATGGCATGTATCTATCACAGGAAAAACTAAAGCATGTAGCCCACAAGCAATGCACTTTGCCCACAAGCATTGAACTGTTGTGGTTTAACTCTGGTAGCAGCCAAGCCTCACACAGCTGCTTACCCACTCCTCCGCAGCACAATAGGGAAAAGAATCAAAATGGTAAAAGTGAGAAAACCTGAGGTCTGAGATAAAGAGATTTTAATAGCTAAAGCAAAAGATGTGTGTGCGCAAGCAAAGCAAAATAAGGAATTAATTCACTACTTTTGTCACAACAATCCCATGCAGCGCTACAGGCTTGGGGAAGAGTGGCTGGAAAGCTGCCCAGTAGAAAAGGATATTGGGGTGTTGGTTGACAGCCAGCTGAACATGAGCCAGCAGTGTGCCCAGGTTGCCAAGAAGGCCAACGGCATCCTGGCTTGCATCAGAAATAACGTGGCCAGCAGGAGCAGGGAAGTGATTGTCTTCCTGTACTTGGCACTGGTGAGGTCACACCTCAAATACTGTGTTTAGTTTTGGGCCCCTCACTTCAAGAAAGACTTTGAGGTGCTAGAGCATGTTCAGAGAATGGCAACGAAGCTGGTGAAGAGTCTAAAGCACGAGTCTTATGAAGAGCAGCTGAGGGAACCGAGATTGTTTTGTCTGGAGAAAGGAAGGCTGAGGGAAACCTTATTGCTCTCTAAAACTAAAAGTAGCAGCGAGAAGGGTGTCAGTCTCTTTTCCCAGTAACAAGCAATAGGACAAGAGGAAATAGCCTCAAGTTGTGCCAGGGGAGGTTTAGATTGCTTATTAGGAAAAAATTCTTCACTCAGAGGCTTGTCAAGCATTGGAACAGGCTGCCCAGGGAACTGGTTGAGTAACCATCCCTGGAGGTATTTAAAGGATGTGTAGGTGTGGTGCTTAAGGACATGGTTTAGTGTTAGACTTGGCAGTGTTATGTTTAGGGTTGGACTTAAAGGTCTTTTCCTACCTAAATGATTCTACAATTCTATGATTTTATGATGTGGGATATCCCTTTGGTCATTTGGGATCAGCTGTCCTGGTTGTTTCCACTCCCAATGTCTTGTGCACCTCGACCCGACTCACTAGTGGGGCAGCATGAGAAGCAGAAAATGTCTATGATGCTGTGCAAGAACTGCTCAGCAATAGCCAAAACATCCTCTTGTTATCAACACTGTTTTCATCACAATTCCAAAATACAGCACTATACTAGCTACTGTGAAGAAAATTAACTCTATCCCAGCCAAAACCAGTACAGTAAATAACTGATTTTTCTTTTCTGGTAGCTGGATAGTAAAATAATCATGTTTTGCAAAAGGTTATGCTTTCTCTTTTCTCTTGATCTCTTCCATGAAAGAACAGAGGGATAAAAACCCTGAACTCCAAACTCAAAATTAGCCAAAACCAGAGAAAATCTTCTCATTGACAATTTAGTTACAATTGTGCTCATGTTTCTTGTACCTACCCCTTCTTTCTACTGCTATGCTAACCCACCACCTCTGTGAGTCTAAGGCTGGTGTCCTCGGTCAGGGTGAGGGTGTGTTATACTGAGTTGTCAGCTTTATGAGTCCTTTCCCAGGAGACTATGATGTTATAGGGGAGTGCTTCTTGTCCATAGGTCCACTTTGGGTTATTTCTATACATTTTCTAACATTCACTATATCTTGATTTTTCTTCATTGCTCTGTTGGGTTGACCCTGGCTGGACACCAGGTGCCCACCAAAGCCACTCAATCACTTCCCTCCTCAGTAGGGGGGAGAAAATGTAATGAAAAGCTTGTGGGTCGAGATAAGGAGAGGCAGAGATCATTCACCAGTGAATGGTCATGGGCAAAACAGACTCAGCTTGGGGAAAACAAATCAGGGTAGGATAATGAGAAATAAAAACTAAATCTTAAAATACCATCCCACCCCCCCTCCCTTCAGGGGGATGGGGAATGGGCCTTGCACTCAGTTCATCACACGTTGTTTCTGCCACTCCTTCCTCTTCAGGAGAGGACTCTTCACACTCTTCCCCTGCTCCAGCATGGGATCCTTCCCATGGGAGATAGTCCTCCATGAACTTTTTCAACATGAGTCCTTTCCTTGGGCTACAGTTCTTCACAAACTGCTCCAGCATAGGTCCCAACTAGGGTCACAGGTATTGCCAGCAAACCTGCTCTGGTGTGGGCTCCTCTCTCCTTGGGTCCACAGGTCCTTCCAGGACCCTTCTCCAGTGTGGGCTTCCCACAGGGTCATAGCCTCCTTCAGGCGCATCCACCTGTGGTGTGGGGTCCTTCACAGGCTTCAGGGTGGATATCTCCTCCGCCATTAACCTCCATGGGCTGCAGTGGGACAACCTGCCACACCATGGCCTTCACCATGGGCTGCAGGTGAATCTCTGAGCCAGCGTCTGGAGCAGCTCCTCCCCCTCCTTCTTCACCGACCTTGGTGTCTGCATTGTTGTTTCTCTCACGTATTCTCACTCCTCTCTTCTGGCTGTGATGGCCGTTGTGCCATTTTTTTCCCCTTCTTATATATGTTATCACAGAGGCACTACTACCATCGTTGATTGGCTTGACCCTGGTCAGAGGTGGGTCCGTCTTGGAGCCAGCTGGCATTGGCTCTATATGACGTAGGGGAAGCTTCTAGCAGCTTCTCACAGAAGCCACCCCTGCAGCCCTCCAAAATCTTGCCACACTAACCCGATACAATTGCTCCACAGTTCCTCAATGTATCTTTATTTGTGATATGTTGTTATACATATTATATTTAAGTTGGATACTTGTTCTTTTGTTCATTCTGTAACAGCTAAAGAAAAGGGGCTTTACCCACCTTCCAAGGTTACATTTCTTTGGTGACAAACAGTTGGCCTTTAGTGGCTGTTTATAAACCTGAGACTTCTGATGTCACACACACAATTTCAAGGCCTGTGCTGTCATCCAAAGTCTGCAATTCTGTAAGCTGCTGTTTAATTTCAGGGCTGTGGAGAGTTTCTTTCACACAGAATAACTGCTTGTATTACTACATGTTAGGTACAGACCTATAAAAAAAAATGTTGCAATGGGAAATCATCACATGAACAAAGCTATACTAAAAGGAGTTCCGTAATAATCACTTGGCCATTAGGCAATTGCTGCTGCAGCCAAACAAGTTAAACAAAGTTCTAGCCAAGACTAAAATAAGTCCAGACACAGAAAACTTACCTGGGCTTAGCCCTGAGGCCTCACAGAGATAGCACAAATGCTGTGGCCTGTTAGTAGCACTGACGGTATCCTATTTACTGGGTTAAAGTGTCACAGCTCCCTGTGTCCAGGCTTGTTATTCTAGTCCTTTTTCAGGTGTTGTTTAGCGGTGGTAAAAAACAGAAGAATCTTTCAGGATGCTAATTATGATTTGATTGTTTCCAGTCACCTTGTTGGTTTGTAGTATTTTGACTGCAGATTGGTTTTCTGATGTCTTTATGGATTGCTTGTTGATGTGAGCTTTTTCTAGTTTGTGTTTCACTTAAATCTGGTGCAGAGACAAGATAAATCATTTTGAGGAATTTGAAGCACTCTGCCCATCTCTTCTAACAGTCATAGTCCTTTTACCAAATTTCCTTCTGATAGATCTATTTTATTTTTTATAAATTTCCACAAAGTTCTTTCATAATCAGGTATATGGTTTTGAATTTTTCTAATATAAAATTTAGTTTTGGTTTGTTAGTAATGATTCTGCTTTTGTTTTTCCTTTTTATTGATTTCTCTGATTCATCAACTTTCATTCTGCTGTTTCTCCTTATGATTTTATTTCCTACAGTTTTACTGGACTTAGAATTTAGGGAGTCTTCTTTCAGTGTGTTGTCATTTTTTTTTTTTTCGCACTGCCTCATATCTTGGCTTCTCCAGTTCTTAATCTGTGTCAGTATCCAACTGGGAAAGATACGGATCGACTCACACTATCAGTTAGCAATCTCTATCTTTTATTAAAGTCCATGCTGCCTCACCTCCTTCCACTTCCAACAGGGACTGAAATCTGTTCCTCAGTTTAAACTGTAATTTCTCACCATACTGTTGCTTTCATTCATTTTTGTCTTGGTTTCTTAGCTGTTTCCTCTTAAGTTCAGGCTTTCAGCTTTAGTTTCAGCATAGCAATGCCAAGACTTTGTAATTGCTGATACAAGTTGCTGAGCATGCCTTTGCAGTTTGGATAGATGACCCGATATTAAAATTGATACAGATACAATTAGTGTGTGCTGAATTTACTGTTCTCATCATTTTTTATTTTGCCATCTGGAAGGCTCTGTGTTTCTTTGTATAAGGAACAGGATAGTCAAAAACTAGGTCGAAAAGATCAAGAACAATTCTGTGAAGAATTGCTCATTGTTTTAGATATTGATTCCTCGCAGAGGTTAGATACTGTTAGTCATACTGTAGAGAAGAGAGTGAAGGAGCTGGTGTTTGCCCTTTTCTTATGCCCCTGATGGAACATCCTGCTGTAGAATTGACAACTTCAGGAATCTGATCCATATGAACTACAAGTAAGAATAGATGAAATTTCACGAAGGTCTACCTCTGGCAGCATCCAACAGCAAATGCCCAGGAAAGAGCAGGATAACAGAGTGAACTCAGAGTACTACTGCTGAAGACTATTTTTCCAGGTCCCAACAGTCTGAAAAATTAGAACCTTTTAAATAAGAAAGAAGATTTGTGTCTATCCTACCAAGAATATCCTACAAAGAATAAAGAAATACTATCAAGGTAATATTAACATAATTGCGGTTATTATAGTCTGTTGGAATATTCTGCTGAGCTTGCAGATATAACTGTTCTCTGTCTGTCTCTGTGCTCTTCAGATGATTTATCATTCATACCTATATACCCACTTAAGGTTCTTCACCCTATCCCAAATATCCTGACATTATATTTATCGTTTTCACTAATGGGTAAAAGACTCAGATATACATTAGAATAAACATGATAATAGTGTTTTTCTTTGTGTTTACAAGTGACTGTAGAATTACAGGATGAAAAGGGGTACATTAGTCAGTAGTCATGCTCCAGGAAATAGTCTAGCTCTATTTCAGGAGTAGTCAACATGGATTCACCAAGGGGAAATCATGCTTGACCAATCTGATAGTTGTCTACCTAGATTTCAGTAAGGCTTTTGACACTGTCTCCCATAACAACCTCATAGGGAAGTGTGGGCGAGATAAGTGGACAGTGATGTGGATTGAGAACTGGCTGAAGGGCAGAGTTCAGAAGGTTGCGATCAGTGGTCCAGAGTCTAGTTGGAGGCCTGTAGATAGTGGGGTTCCCCAGGGGTCAGTACTTGTCCCAGTCTTGTTTAACTTCATCAAGAGTGTACCCTCAGCAAGTTTGTTGATGACACAAAGCTGGGAGGAGTGGCTGATATACCAGAAGGCTGTGCTGCCATTCAGAGAGACCTGGACAGGCTGGAGAGTTGAGTGGAGAGGAACCTGATGAAGTTCAACAAGGGCAAGTACAGGGTCCTGCACCTGGGGAGGAATAACCAGTACAGGCTCAGGGCTGACCTACTGGAGTGGAGCTCTGCAGAGAGGGACCTGGGATTCCTGGTGGATGACAAGTTAACCATATGCCAGCAGTGTCCTCTTGTTGTCAAGAAGGCCAATGGGATCCTGGGGTCCATTAAGAAGACTGGCCAGCAGGTGGAGGGAGGTTCTCCTCCCCTTCTACTCTGCCCTAGTGAGGCCCCATCTGGAGTACTCTGTCCAGTTCTGGGCTCCCCAGTTCAAGAAAGA
>Ga0065711_1050544_pt1 | contig 10780 bp, 3 predicted proteins | sample Hoacrofraction12_FD_59098 | JGI IMG/M metagenome (GOLD analysis project Ga0065711, IMG submission 59098) | Hoatzin crop microbial communities from Cojedes, Venezuela - Epithelial fraction 12 v2 (version 2) | ecosystem: Host-associated > Birds > Digestive system > Esophagus > Crop | place... | reverse complement strand
CCCCCCCGTGATGATTCCAACAACACTTTACCATTTTCTGCACTTTACAGTGCCTAAATAACTTTAAAAAGTGTCTGGTATTGATCATATCTCAGGAGTAAAACAAAAAAGTCTGTATTAGCAAAAAAATAGGGGATGACAATAATTCCTGGGAAATATTTCTTTTATTATGCTACCACAACTGAGCTTTTGGAACTCTGGGTTCAGAGATAGGGTCAGAGACTGACCCAGTGGAGAGAGCATTCACCAGGCACATGAGGGTCAAGGTTGATCTTCAGTATTACACTTGCTTATGTGAAAGGAAAGATTGTCGAGGCTAAGACTCTCCAACAACTTCATCGCCGACAACAAGAGAGTCTGAAATCCAGGAATCTTATCTGCTTTGTTCATATATCTTTTTCTCCACTCCCTAAATCCTTGAATGATGGGCTAGTATGAGATATATTAGAAGAAGAAATACAGACAACTACCCACCTGTCTCAAAACTGGTATAAATCAGCCTACATATATACGTGAGAGAGTGTGTGCGTGTGTACATGAAAGTTATGTATATATTCAATTTGGTACAGATATTTTTGCTAAAAATAAAGTCAGAATTTTCCAGCCTGCTCATACCTAATTTCTGACAAGCACCAGACTAATGTAAAAAGATTGACATGTACCATTGGGACTTCTGATTTTTCGTTTGGCTTTGGCTTTAAAATTTAGCTAATGCCAATTAGTGTTCCATATTTAATGTAAAAAATCTGTGTTTAGAGGCTGTCAAGCTTTTCTTTCTAGGCTAATTAAGAATAACATAGTAAATATGATCTAATACTTTTCAAGCTGTTCCCCAGCAGAATTAGGAATATAAGAACTACTGTTTCATTTTGCTCTAAGACTCAGAATGAAATACATGTAAAACCAATTGAGAATGAGGAGAAAGAAAAGGCCCAATGACTTAATATAGAAGTATACCACAAAGATAGAGGAAAATGTCCAAATATTTAAAAATGTTAGCAATTCCTGACAACTCACCTTTTCATCCTATAACAGAAAAGTATTTTTTGCTTGGCCCATCTAAATATAAAAATAATGTTTTGATGGGTGCAAAAAGCAAAAAAAGTTTTCCTTGAGTCCTCAACCACCCTGTAAGATGACAAAAGACATTTTGTAGAGAGCACCAGAAGATTTAAAGAAGAATTGATGGCTCATCAGTATTGTTTGGCACAAAGCCTCCTCCTGAAGAGCAGATGGGCTATTAAGTAGACTTATAGTTCTGTGCCACCGGATTCGTATGACTGAGTTCTGAAAACAAATCCCCTGGGTTTAGATGAAATCCCTAAGGAAGGGCCATGAGGATATATTCTCTACCTTGCTGCCTTTCCTTCATGTTACTTTGTGATGACCAGAACCTGAAAACTACTGAACTGGGAACTAATTTTTTAAAACAGGCTTTGCATGCAGAAGTTCATTTAACTGTAATTTGGTGAGATCTGCTGTCAGGAATTCAGGTCTGGTTCCAGAACTCTGAGGACAAACAGCATGTAGCCTCTCTGAAAGTACTGCTGCTTTAATTTTGACAAGCACGTACAGAAAGGAAGCAGGAAATGTGGGTAAACTGGGCAGCCTGAAATTTCCTACTGAAAAAGAAATGTCTCCAGAAAGTGCAAGGACACAAGAAGGGCAGTTCATCTCAAGAGAGTTCTTCAAGTGAAATTGAAGCCAAGTCTCTTAGGCCAACTCTAACCACCCACGATTTGGCTCTTTCTGTTGTCAATGGAGAGAGGGGCATGTTGGAAAAGCAGTTCTTTTAGGAGAAGGAGGTAAACCAACCTCACTGTCTACCCACCCTGAGCCACACCATACCTCCCCTAAAAGTAAGGACAAATTCAGGATGACTTCAGTCAAGTCAAGACTATTCCAAGCTTCTTTTTGGATTTTGAAGTCCTTAGTTCCATCATGTATTGAGCTCCTCTGGGAATACTCCATGCATCAAAGGACACCTATTCATGAAGTTCATTTTGGGTGAAAGTTGAAATTTTTATAGAAGACTATGAACATTTAGTGAGTGTAATTTACTTTGCTTCAGCTTTATTGCCAGATTTACCACCTAAATTTTTACTTAGTCCCTTGGAAAATCTGGCTTTATCTATCCCATGGTAAATTCTGTAATTACATTTATAAACTTCTCATGGTGTGTTGAGATTCTCCGTAGTTGAACAAAAATATATGTATTTTATTTTAAAGTTTTATTAATTCATATGTTAAAAATTACCCGTGTCATGTCCTGCATGTGCACACACACAGTACCAATGTTCTGCATTGCCAACACATTGAAACATAACTGTATTTTGAATTACATGCTGTCCCGATTAATGGATATGCTGAACTTCTCTTCCACAGAAACTTTACTAACTGAAGAAGATAACAAGAAAACAAGCTCTTAAAATATAAATTAGATGGTACTGAGATTTCAGGTTGCTTATCGGAATTTTCAGAATAGGACCATTTTTAAAATGCTTCTATTCCCATTTGTTATGTGCCTTTTGTTCATCAAAGTCTTCTCTTCTTTCTGGAGAAGAGGAGGCTGCCAGGAGACCTTATTGTGGCCTTTCAGTACTTAAAGGAGGCCTATAAGAAAGAGGGAGACAATCTTTCTTGCAAGGCCTGTTGTGACAGGACAAGGGAGGGTAGATTTAGACTCCATATAAGGAAGAAATTTTTTACAGTGAGGGTGGTGAAACACTGGAACGGACTGCACAAAGAGGTGGTGGAGACATCATCCCTGGAAACATTCAAGGTCAGGTTGGATGGGGCTCTGAGCAACCTGATCTAGTTAAAGATGTCCCTGCTCACTGGAAGGGCGGTTGGGCTAGATGACCTCTAAAGGTCCCTTGCAACCCAAAGCAATCTATGATTCTATTGACTCTAAGAGAACAGTAGCTATTGTCAAAATTCATTTAAATACTATAAAACAAAGTTTTCAAAATACATTTAAATATTCTAACACAATTTCACCTGTCTTACCAGCACGCTGTTAGATATTGTTTTCTCTTGACTTCAGATTATTTAGTTATGGTTTCCTGCTGTCACCTGAAAGAGGGGAGGAAAAAAAAAAAAAGACCATTGAGGGTATTTTTGTTTGGTTTGATTTTTCCTTCCACCTACAGTCCTTGCTGAGAGCAGTCCCTGCTGCCTGCAATATCTGATACTTCACATGTCAAAAATCTGCCGAGTCTCCAGCCTTCAGCCAAGTGCCCGTTCGAGTGCTCACCTGAGCCTGCTGCAGGTGTTTGCGCTGCATAAATCTATTTAAACAACAGGGGAAGTTGTTTCTGAACCTTGGTGTTTTAGCAGTCCTGGTCCAGAAGCTTTGTGTTTGTTTACATTTGTTCTGTTTTGGTATCTACTCTAACTCCATAATGTTTATAGGACTGTATTGTCTTTTAAAACAGATGATCATGCTACTATAAAGCTGCATTATGTAGTTGCAAAGTTGTGCTTGGTATTAATTGTTTTTTTTCCACGTTGCGATGTGTGTGTGCATGCATGTATACAATATGTATATTTTTGATATACATATATATACATACATATATACAAAATATACATATATGTGCATACATAATGACTGTGCTCCTCTGTTTTACTCTAGCAGACTTTACACCTCTTTTTGCTGTTTTTCTTTTCAGTAAGTATTCTTGATTTGGTGATCTGGTGCTGGATTAGGTTTCTGTTAATAATTTAGTGAAGCTAAGAAAGGAAGGAGATGAGGGACTTAATGTAACTCTGAGCAGTGCTGAGCAGCTTCTTTGTAAATTCATAGCCTAAATTCCTTTTCTCAGTAGAAGCCCTGTTGTACTCAAGCAACACAGAAACCTTCTTTAGTGCTGTCTTTTGCTTCATGGTTTGGGTGAGAAAGCTGTAAAGTAATTTTGTTTGCTGCAAGCTCAAATGATTTTTATCGATGAGAGTGCATTTCTAGGGAACTCTTACTGCATCTGAATGTGTATCCTTTCAAACTTAAGTTTTTTTTCTCTTCTCCAAAATATTTAGGTACTGCATGAGATGGAGTGATATAACTACACTGACTGTAATGGGGTTCCTGCAAGGCTAAGTGTGGTGTGCTTGTTTACTTCTCTTCTGTAGCCTTCAAAACCATTATCCTTTAGTGATTAGATTGGTGCTGAATGATTATTAGGTTTGGATTTTGTATTTTCTTAATGAAACAAATACTGAAAGTTCATGAGGTTTTTCTATTCCTTATTTTCGAAATGTTAAGTATGAAAGTAGTCCAGAAAGGTAGTTGGCCTGATAGGCGGAAGATGTAAAGAAAAAATAACATTTGTCAGACTGGAGAATGTATTATGATACACTGTCTCATATCACCTGTGTGGCAAACTCTTTTGTGTGCAACATAGAATCGTATCTTCTGTGGAAAGCAGAGGTACCTCCTACAAATTTTAGCCTAGGAATCTCCTCCAGTTGCTGGTGTAGTTTGAGTCTGCAACCCTTAAAGCCTTATGCTAACATGCACCCCACACGTCTTTAATCTTCTTGTAGCAAAAATACTGGTGTACCCATTTCTCCTTAGTGCTCCCTGCTCCCTTGTTAAATAATGAAACCATCCTCAACCTAATCATGTCTGGGTTTTGTTTTCATTTTGGAGAACGTCTCCCTTACTCATTTTCAGAATCTGCTAGCAGTTCAGTTGTATGTGCGTCCTCCAGCACTCTCTTGTCTGGGGTCATTGGTTTATACGGAGCCAGCATGTATCCATAGTGTTGGAGGTTATGTTATGAAAATGAAGATCAGCCACATCTTTTCCTCCCTTAAAAGGATATGCCAGACGTCGATGTTCGCCAGCAGAAGACTGTAGCATGCTGTAATGACTTGGACAGGCAAAGTGAGTGAACAGATTTATGAGCTTTTTGTCACAGGAAACCCCGAATGTGCTGGCATAGGACGCGATCATGTTCTAAATTAACCAAGCCAGTCACTGATGACAGGGAAAAACAGAACACTTTGTCTAGAAAAAAGAAAGAGGGATTTAGCCTTTTTTTAATTATTATTTGGGAAAAAAAGTAAGGGGAAAGGTGTATGGTTGAGGCTTCCTTTCTGGAAGTTAACAGGACAAATCTTTTCCTTTATTTTGCTGGCACCTCGTGAGGCTGTAAATCTGATATATTGGAGCTGACCTAGAATATGATCTGCTATTGAATTGTGTGTTTATCCACTCCAGGTAATTATTTTCTTAAACATTTCTGACATAATATTTCTGAATTGCGAGTAAAACCAAATGACAAACAGATATGTAGAAATCACCTATCGTAAAAATCCAATCTGTATTCCAAAATCTCGAGGGTTTCAGCTGTTCAGCCCTAATGCTAGAACACTGAAGTCTATTAGACACGAGCAGCGAGTAATAGGAAATAGGAAATGAGAAAAATATGGAGAAATGTCTTGCATTGTTCCAGAACAGTGTGCAATTCACATTGCTTGATCACAGGTAACTTATGCATCTGTCTACATGACACAAGTTACCAAGTGGAGGCAGTAATTTGTTGGGGGGTTTTGTTGATAAGAATATAGGGAAGTTCTTCCATGTAATTTTCTTAAGGTTTATGTGCACACACATTTTTGGATGAATACCCTGAAGAGGTGCTTGCATACCGTAATTCTTAAGAAATGTGGCAGTTTATAGTTAAGGAAATTAGTGGTTATGTTCCCCACTGTATTGTTAAAGCTGATGGCTGAAATCTCTATCACAGGATCAAATGTTCCAGATTGTGCCAGTAGATAAGAGTAGTTTAAATGGAGAACTTGCAGAGAAAAGTCTTAAATTCTTTGAGTGATACGTTCCAAGAGTAAGAAGTGAAATGTTTGAAAAGTAAGCACAAAACATTTTGAGGAAAGTACAGTTAATTTGTGGAGAGGGTTGAACATTGCTTAACAGGAACTACGGGAAAGAATTCAGAACAGATAGTGAAACATTTCAACCTCCAGCATTATCTATTAATGCTTTCTCTTGAGTTTATTCCAGATAACATATTGGAAAGTTGTTGTGCATTCAAAACATCCATAATACCCATGTGCACACAGAGGATATCTGAATTTTGAGTTGTGCTCTCAAAAACTGAAATAATCTGAGGTCTGAAGACATTCGTTAAAATGCTTGTTTCCCCCTATTTTTATACATGTATGGACAGAGGCATAAAGTACGAGGAGAGTATGGAGCTAGACTCAAATCTATTTTGAATGAAGTCAACTTTAATTTTTTTTTTGTTAAAAACCCATAGATAATGTCACATAATTTGAAAAAATACACAAAAAGTCTCTTTTAGTTATGCTAAGCAACCACTAATTCCTCTGGTGTACATTAGTTATATGGACTAGTAACCAATGTCTCCTTTGTCAGCTGTTCAAACAATAGATGTTAAATATTAGTAAAAGGATTAGAAATTTTGAATTTTAGAAAATGTATGATGAGATATAATTTGTTTTTTTTGTTTCCAAAAGCAGTTATAAGAAAACAGGATATCCATTCCTTGGTACTTGCAATTTGACTGCATGTGCAGGAACAGGTGAAGGTAACTAAATGCTTGTTGTAATAACAAGGAGGAGAAAGTTTAGCAAATAGAGCTCCAAAACACCACAGCTGGCTTAAGGTACAGGGGATGTCTATAACTTAGCACAGCAATGCCTGAGAGTTAAATGGTGGCCGTGTAACTGTTAATCTGATGTTGCCATTAGGTACAAAGTGTTCCAAACACTGAAGTCAGAAAGTCTTTGTGTGTCTTTGGTTTGTAGAAGAACGGACAGTATGGACATGGCTAACACACAGCATTGCATTTGAGGACGTGGTAATTCCAAGCATGCTGTATATGGTGTCTACGTAAGCATGCAAATAAAATGTTTCAGAAATGAAAATATTTTATGTTTGCTTTCATTAATACATTTTAAAACTTGTTTTTATGTTGTGAAATCTATTTACTTTCAAGCCAGTTGAGTAATAATTAGTAGTTTTCTAGAGTTTCTGAAGAAAAATAGTGTTTTCTAAGAGGTTTTAAATGCTTATTGAGGGCACAATTTCAATAATGAGTAAATAAATAAGAAATGATTACTTTGTTAACTGCCTGCTGCTCTATGAAAAATTTGAAAAGTTGTCCAACAGCATGTAAGTCAAGGGCATGGAAATGTACTTGGAATGTATGCTGTGATCCGTAATATTTTGTGGGGAGTAATTATATGGAGAATTCAATGTTCTACTAAAATATTTTACTTGATAATTCCCAAGTCTTTTTTTTTTTTTCTTCTCTCATGCTTTAAGGAATTATAAAGCAATATTAAATTGCTCTAAAATAATACCACAGACTGGTGTTAATTGGCACTCCCTCGTATTATTTGCCTTTGTCATTGCTAATGAGGCAACTGTGTAAGAACAAGGCCTTACCTGGTAGATATTTATCTCATCACCCACAGCTGCCTCCTACACGGGTCCCCCAGTCTTTACTAATAATTAAAGCAACTAATAAATATTAAAGAAGCAAAACAAAAGCAGTACTGGGTGGGATTTTACTACAGTGCAGGGAATTGGTTGTTCAGATGTGTAGGTGAGCAAAATCCTTTAGATATCTTGGTGAAAGAGTGAATACTTTGTTGCTTCCCAGTCTATAAAATGCTGGCTGTAATAACAGTCTGTCCAATCCGCCTAGGGCCTGAACACGTATATTTTCTTTTATCAGCAGGGACAGAAGAAGTCTCTATATTAACTTTTTCTTAAGCTTGCAGTAAAATCTTTTTACTAGCCTTTATTAATCTCCTAAAGTAGAAGTAGTCTGTCATGTTTATATGCTAAGTGTAGAGCAAGAAATGTGTCCTTAAATGCTATTGAAGTCTTCGTGTTTAAATCTTTAAAGTTCGACTTGCCAAAGAAGCTCTGTCTTGCCCAAACATGCAATCCGTGGGGTTGCTGTGCACGAGTGGGACCCTTGGACCCCATTGCCGGTTGCGCAAACACCTTCATTCCTCTCTTCCTTCCTCCCTTCACTGGCAGTGTGGGAGAGGGCATAAGAGAGGGAACACAGGTTTTTTGTCCTCCTTATGTCACCTCCTAAAGTGATGGTTTCTGCATTTCTGTAGACAGAGCAGCCATGCTCTTCCCTGGCCACCTCTGGAAACTGCAGGCTACCATTCATGGCCAGACTGCCCTGCTTTCTTTGCCGTTCATTTTGTCTTTTAGTCTCTTCCTCTGTTTCATTCATGGAGATCAGCAATGAGTCCCTCAGGGGTCCCTATTGGGACCAGTACTGTTTAATATCTTCATGAATGACGTAGCATGGTCAAGTGCACCCTCAGCAAGTTTCGAGATAACACCAAGCTGAGTGGTGCGGTCAACACACTTGAGGTATGGGAGGCCATCCAGAGGCACCAGGACAAGCTTGAGAAGTGGGCCCATGTGTGGCCCAAGAAGTGTGGCCAGCAGGTCGAGAGAGGTGATTCTGCCCCTCTACTCTGCTCTGGCGAGACCCCACCTGGAGTCCTGCATCCAGCTCTGGAGCCCTCAGCACAGGAAGGACAGGGACCTGTTGGACTGGGTCCAGAGGAGGGCCACAAAATTGATCAGAGGGCTGGAGTACCTCTCCTATGAGGACAGACTGAGAGAGCTGGGGTTGTTCAGCCTGGAGAAGGCTCCAAGGAGACCTTATTGCGGCCTCTCAGTACTTAAATGGGGCTTATAAGAAAGATGGGGACAAACTTTTTAGCGGGGCCTGTTGCGATAGGACAAGGGGTAATGGTTCTAAACTAAGGGAGGGTAGGTTTAGACTAGATACAAGGAAGAAATTTTTTACAATGAGGGTGGTGAAACATTGAAACAGGTTGCCCAGAGAGGTGGTAGATGCCCCATGCCTAAAAACATTCAAGGTCAGGTTGGATGGGGCCCTGAGCAACCTGATCTAGGTGAAGATGGCCCTGCTTATTGCACTGGGGGTTGGACTAGATGACCTTTAAAGGTCCATTCCAACCCAAATTGATCTGTGATTCTTTTGTGGAGTAGGAGAGCCATGTTAGCAAGCTTAGAGAAAGCGGTGTTACTTATTAAGAAAATTTCTCACTTAAAAAAAGTAGTCTACATATTTGGAAGGTCTGATGTTACTCGGTCTTCCCGCCCTACGAGCTATAAGGAGGGAAGGTATACTCATATTCCATGCGTAACCCTTTCTCAATCAACAGTGCCAAAGTTCTCACCCTTCATTCACGCCTTTAAAAAGTAAATAAAAGCTTAGTAATGTTTTAAAAAGAAGCATAACAAATATGAAGTTAAATGGAAAAATACTGAAAAGCAAAAGAAAAAATGTCCCTTTGCAGTGCTAATGTGGTTTGCATTCAAACAGGAAGTCATTTTTGATTAACAAGGAGGTAATGTTTCCCCACAAGGGTGGGTCGTAGATGATGAATGAATAATGTAATCAAATATTAAATTAACTTTATTAATAAATCTTATTTGCATGTTACTTTGTGAAGAGCTTATTGATGTATTTTGTTTACTGTTACTGTTCTGAGGCAATTTTGTAATAAATAGAGAAAGGGAGCAGAAATAGCATTCAGTCTTTCAACATAAATGCATGTGTATTGATTATTTCTTTTTCTAACAAATTCATGAGCTTTTCTGTCTTTCTGCATCAGAATTTCTTCAGGAATAACTTTTCTTATCATAATTGAATGTTTCTGAGAGGATGAGGTCATAGAAAATTTTAATTCTCCATTTCCATGGAGAAATTCTCTTTATTGCTTTGTACCAGACCAAAGAAAGCAGTAATGTCCTGTTCCTGACACAGTGAGGCCAGGAGGGAGGGTCAAGCCATGCCAAAGCAGAGGAGCAGCCAAAGGACACAGGCTGCACTTACCTTGTCTTGTACAGCGCTCCTCTGGGATTTTATATAAATTACAGCAGCCCATCGATGGGGCCAAGGCTGGGTCAAAGGATCAGTGAGATATAAATGGCCCTGCTCTCTGTTGTGCTCCTGCAGACAGTATTTAGCCTTGAGGCTTTCCATTCACAGCACAGGAATTTAGTGTATTTTGGTAATACAGTTAGTCCCCTTTCTGCCTAAAGTCACCTGTGAAACTGGTGCATTCTGTAACAGGTTTCCAGTAGAAAGAGAAGAGGGTGGTTGTATTTCTATTCTGCTTCTCATTGTGCAGCATGATAATACCACAGAATCACGGAATGTTCGGGGTTGGAAGGGACCTCGGGGTCATCTAGTCCAACCCCCCTGACGAAGCAGGTTCACCCAGAGCAGGCTGCACAGGACTTTGTCCAGGAAGGTTTTTAATATCTCCAGAGAAGGAGACTCCACAACCTCCCTGGGCAGCCTGTTCCAGTGCTCCGTCACCCTCAGAGTGAAGTTCTTCCTCATGCTCAGACGGAACTTCCTACTCTTTAGTTTGTGCCCATTGCCCCTTGTCCTGTCGCTGGGCACCACTGAAAAGAGTTTGGCCCCATCCTCCTGACACCCACGCTTGAGATATTTATAAGCGTTTATAAGGTCCCCTTTCAGCCTTCTCTTCTTCAGGCTGAACAAGCCCAGCTCCCTCAGCCTTTCCTCATAGGACAGATGCTCCAGGCCCCTAATCGTCCTTGTGGGCCTCCGCTGGACTCTCTCCAGTAGCTCCTCATCTTTCTTGAAGTGGGGAGCCCAGAACTGGACAAAGTGCTCCAGATGGGGCCTCACTAGGGCAGAGTAGAGGGGGAGGAGAACCTCCCTCGACCTGCTGGCCGCACTCCTCTTAATGC
>Ga0065711_1050541_pt1 | contig 10780 bp, 7 predicted proteins | sample Hoacrofraction12_FD_59098 | JGI IMG/M metagenome (GOLD analysis project Ga0065711, IMG submission 59098) | Hoatzin crop microbial communities from Cojedes, Venezuela - Epithelial fraction 12 v2 (version 2) | ecosystem: Host-associated > Birds > Digestive system > Esophagus > Crop | place... | reverse complement strand
GGAGGCAGCAGGCAGCAGCAGGCAGTAGGAGGCAGCAGGCAGTAGCAGCCAGTAGGAGGCAGCAGGCAGCAGCAGCCAGTAGGAGGCAGCAGGCAGTAGTAGGCAGTAGGAGGCAGCAGGCAGCAGCAGGCAGTAGCAGGCAGCAGGCAGTAGCAGCCAGTAGGAGGCAGCAGGCAGTAGCAGGCAGTAGCAGGCAGCAGGCAGTAGCAGCCAGTAGGAGGCAGCAGGCAGCAGCAGGCAGTAGGAGGCAGCAGCAGGCAGTAGGAGGCAGCAGGCAGCAGCAGGCAGTAGGAGGCAGCAGGCAGTAGCAGGCAGCAGGAGGCAGCAGCAGCGGCGGCGGCGTCTCCCCCCGCTGCCCGCCCGCTGCCGCCGCCTGCGCGGCCCCGCGGCGTGGGACTGGGGGAGTGTAGGAGGGGATGTGGGGGGGCCGCGTTTTCCAGCCCGCGCGGGCGGCCAGGAATTGCAGGGCAAGGCTGCGGGAAGGGGCAGAGCCCGCTCCGCTTGGCTGGCCGGGCCGTTTGACACGCCGGCGCTTCGGCTCTCCCTGAGACAGCGGCGAGGCACCCTCGCGCGTTCGGAACCCTGGGCTGTCTGTGAAGGGGGAGGCCAGGCCAGTGACTGTTCTACAGCCAGCCCAAACGGCCCGCTGCACCGGCATTCTTGCAGCCCTGCTTTAAACCGATGGCTAATCTCGTCTCAGATAGGTGGGCTGGCAGAAACAGCCTTATCGAAAGGATTAAATGCAGGAAAGCTGCCTTTGATGTGAGCACGCTCGTACCACAGCAGCCAGATATTTTTCGAATGCAGACAAACACACAGACATATGCATGCACAAATCTTGCAAATTCTGTAACGCAGATAAACATGAAGCAAGACACTAGCTCTGAAAACGTTTATAGCATTTCTGGTGAACATGCGGCATGTTTCTAAAAGTCAAGCGGATTGTGAAATCTGCCCCAGCTTTCTAACTGCCCTCAACAAAAGAGCCTGCATTTGAATATTGCTGAAGTTCTAGACACACGGTATCAGTTCACACACTATCACTTATCTATAATGTGCCACATTACACAAATACATGAGCTTTGTAATCCTTGGCCTGAAGAAATTTTACAATATCTGAAAAAGGAAAGGACAAAAATGCTCCTTTTAAACACAGGAAATGGAGGTATTGCATCTTACCGATGCAACAGCAAAATAAAGGAAGGAGCGATGCATCTCCAAGGCGATCAGGGAGAAAAACCTACCACGATCAAGACCCTGCCTTGTTCCCTACGTGCACACATTTCACTTCCCCCGCCCTAAGAAGCTCACCCTGCTAAAGACCCGGTCCTTCAGCAACCCTAAAATGTCCCAGGTGCCAATGCAAAGCTCATTCAAGGTGAATGCTACCACTAATGCAAAGCCGGGACAAATCAAGTTATCACCTGGGAGCCTGCAGACTATTGCCCTGAGAGGTGTTCCCACATGTACACCTCTATCAGCCTACACTGGCTCACGCTCCTGTAAATTATCAGGACCTCCACTGAGAACAACAGAGTTAACAAGGGTGTCTAAAATCCCAGGCAGAAAAACCAGTATTTCCTTGTCCAGCATTTTGCATTAGGCAACTCCTGGCACTTGGTATCTTTTTATTTATTCTATCAAGTTTTGCCAATACTACAAGCCAGGAACCTGTCTTCCTTGGTTTACTGGCTAATGACCACGACATCTATGCGGCGCTGGAACTCATCGTAACCCAAGACGACAGCGTGGGCTCCGCTGGACTTGGCACTGCTGTTACTGAGGAGTACAGTACGTGGCCTCACGTTACACTGCTCTCCAAGCTCCTCTCCTCGTGTGTGCACAGCACTTTAGCTGTGCATCCTTCTGCCAAATTTGTTCAGGGTGTTATTTTTATGCACTAAATTCCTCGCAATCAGAGGTAGGTCAAATAAGCACAGAAAGCTGAACATCATGTGCCCAGCAGCCGACTAATCCTCACATCAGCAAGCTTCACAGCTGTCACAACATCCAGCGAAAGAGCTGGTCACAGGCCGTGATGCACAAGGAATCAGCCAAGAAGGAAGCCTACAGCACCAGCCGCCAAGACCGGGCGAAGGTAAAGCACCTCACTGCTCAGCAGCAGGAGCCAGATGCCTTTGCTGCCTGTCTCCACTTTGCCCTCACAACAGCAGCCAAATTTTCACAACAGTGAAGTGGCTGGACTGTTTGATGTGCTTAGCTGTGTTCTCAATGGGGGCTGACCATTGCCAAGCGTTTTGGAAAGAACTTAGCCCCTCTGTGCAAGCTGCTGAAACGAGAGCTCTTGAGCACTAAGCTCTTTGGGAAAGCCAGCTGCAGAGCTCCGCGGCGGTGGTGGATGCAAGCTGGGAACAATGGTTAATGGAAACTTCCCCTCATACCACCCTAGTGATATGTCTCAACCATGGCCTGGAGAGACCACAACTATGTCCACACTGGCCTTTTGTCTGGAGACTTTCCCACTTCTAGAGGTCCACTCAAGCAACACTGAGCATGCCAGGACAGACACAGCTCCGGGTGTCTCCTGGCAAAGAAATAAGCAGGTTTTGACAACCCCAGCAGTTACAGCTGCCCCCGACATCTTGCCTTCGCTAATGCTCTCGGTGTTGCTCCAGCTGATATTAGCAATAACGGAAAATTTTCCAGAAATAAGGACTTGAAAGAAAGTTGGCTGTTCTAACGCTTTCAGTCCTCCTCCTCCTCCCAGCAGAGACTGCCAGCGAGGAAGTCCAACATAATGGCAATATTTTCAGTGTGGTTCCTTGTTCAAAGAGAAATAGACTTGTGTCATCTAGGTCACCAAAAGGCTGGTAAAAAAAAACATAGCAGCTTTTCATTGCTTGCAAGAATTAAAACGCACAATTCAAAGGTATAGTAGCATTTTCATATACCTACAAAACCAAAACGCTGATCTGGTATCATGGGGAGCTCAGTCACCGTATCCTGACTCTTAATTTCCCCCTTTTCAAACATCGCACCTACCAGCTGTGCCCAGGAGAGTTAAGACGGAAATAACCTCTTCAACTGCACCACTGCTTGACAGACTTCTTATTTGTATTGCAAGAGATCCCTGGTGAATTATGTGGAACTCAATTTTGAATCATTCAACTCCCATAGAAATGTGCCTGATTTTCAGAAAATCTCCCTTCTCGCAGCCCTTCCACACTTTTCGTTACCTCAAGAGCTGGTTGGAGAACAGCAAGGAGAAAAAGAAAAGGGAGTGGAAACGTTCTAATCAAAATGTTTTCCCCTATTTTTTACACTTGTGTTGGAGGGAAAGAAAAGAGGATTTTCTTACTCAATTTATTAGTAGCCCAGAGATAAAATAAATATGTGTTTGCTAATCATTTTTCTTCACATAAACTAAAGGCAGTTTGGGTATGTCAGTCAAACTATACAGTACAGCAGTTAAATTGACAGATAATCCTCACCCAGAGCTGCTCCAGAAAACCCCACTGCTCTGCCAATATGTTTTCCAAATCATCTATCCGCTTGGTGGCTGGCCAGCTATTTGGGATAGTTCTCTTACTGCAAATCACAGCCTGTCCCAGACTAATCTGTCATCTATTTCTGCATTAACTCCTTCAGCCTCTAGGAAACATTATCTCAATGCAGAACACAAGGCAGTGTGCAGGAATCGAGACAGACAAATCTCCCCACAGGCAGTAAAGTAAAAGGAGTATTCCGGAAGTGAAGATTTATCTAAGGACAGCATCTCGTCAGGTTATAATTCCTCACAATATTCTAAGCAACATTTTATCTTCCTATCTAATTTCCTTACTATCAGGATTTTCCAGAAACTGAAATGGATAGTAAGACCATAATCTATACTAGCACTGAAGGGAACAACCAGCCACGCCGTACGATCTTCCAGCCCTCGCATGGCAGGACAAAACCAACCAGCCTCTCCCTGAGGGTGAAAAAGACGCTTCACCCCTGGGTATATTTATGTAAGCAGTTATTAGAGGAGCTTTATTTTCTTCCAAAGCAACGGGAGATTAGTGTATTTTGACCAGTACTCCAACCTGTCACGGACATTCCTCTATTTCTTATCTTATGTAAACGTGATTCTGCCAAACATGGGGTAACTGCAAACACTTCCTGCGGAAAGAGGGATCTTAATTCAATGCAACCACAATGTATTAATATGTGCTTTTAACACATGCTAAAAGACTGGCACTTGAAAGTGTTTTTAAAACATGTACTTTTTAAAGATATCAGCATTGTTTACAAATCTTGTGCATTTAGTTACACAAGAACTGTCATTTCCCCTCTCAGCATTGTGTGCCTCCCGCTCTGGGCCCCTGCAGTATTATTACAGGCAGGACTGGTAGTCTTATTAAGATTGTCTGACGCTTCCCATTAGAGGATGCCGTCCTCAGTTCCTTAGACCTCTGCCAGATTTCAACCATTCTGTTTGGATTTGTATGTGCCAATTACGTTTCTGCCAAAATGGTTCTACAGCTTTCCGAAAAAGGTTCAGCAAAAATACTTTGTTTTGAACCTGTTAAAAATTTCCGGCAAACTTTTCACGAAGCTGTGCTAGTGGTCTGGAAGAGAGGGCAGCTTCTGGAACCATGCTCTTTCCCTTCCGCTTGCTGCCTTAAAATCTAGCTACTGCAAGCACGCAAGGCTGGGTGAGAAAGGGGCAATTTGAGTAACTGATTAGGACTGAAAGCTGAGAAGGGGGCAAGGAGGTAGGGAAGGTGAGGATGAGGGAGACTGGGAGCTGAAGGGGTGATGGGGAGTGCCTGGAAGAAGGCTGCTTCAGCAAAGGCTGGATGAACATGTTCAGTAGAAGAGCATCACTGAAGGGAACGGGGCAGGAGAACTCCTGTGCTGCTGGTACGGGTGCAGCTCCAGACTCCTGGGTCCCGCAGATCCTCTGCTATCAGCAAACAGCGAAGTACACTGGCAAAGCGCCCCATCCCCCTGCAGTTCCTTGCAGCGGGAGTAAGTTGGCATCCTCTGCTCGGCCCAAGCAGCAGGACACTGTGGGGTGCTGTCAGGTCCATTCCTACTCATTTCCAATGTGCCTGTTGTAGGGGTGGCGCAGAAGAAAACACAGGTTGTCTTTTCAATTTGTTTTTAAAATTAAATGCGAGAGTTGTTATAAGAAGCACAGTCATGGTTGCAACAATCTTTAAAGTTTCAACCACATACTATTTTTTCCAGATTCTTTCCTCATTCAGAAGTCACTTGTTCCACCCATTTTGATTTCTCCAAATGGACCCATACATTATTTGCCATAAATTATTCCAACCTCCTGCAAAGACACAATTAGCAAATTTTCAGGAGTTCTGTCCAGCACTGACAACTACTGCATCTGCGTGTTCACAGAAACAATTTTTTTCCCCACAAGACCCTCATGAGAGAATGGGCAGCACTTCCTCTTCGCAGGTCAAGGACGGAAATACAGACATTTCAAATCAGAAGTACGCAGCCAGCCTCTCAGGTTAGCTAACATTACACGGCATTGTCTGCATTTCAAATTGGCTCTCACCAACTTCTGCTGCAGGTTGGGGACCGCACATTAACACAAGTGAGGGCCACCCCAGGTATCAAACTGGGCTCCTCACAAAAAGGGAAGCAAACACGCAGTGTGACAAGAGCACATAATCAAGTGGCTTGCTCAGAACTCTGATGAAACTTCATAGCAAAATCCAGTCTCTCTAGACAAAATCCTTCTGTCCTTTCTGTCAGATTTTCCCGGCTCCTGCCGTTCGCTGCATCCTCACATCTGCAGTAAATGAGGTCAAGATCCAAGATCCTACAGACAACCGCTTCCTTCCTGATACAGCCCTGATTCAACCCAGAGCTGGCCTGACCTCTGCATTCAAAAGGGAAATGGGAAAAAAGAGGAAATAATGTAATTAAAGCCTGCATCTCCAAGCAGACAAGGGAGGGGTACGGGCTATCTGAAGCTGCACACGTGGCCTTGAGTCAAGTGTTTGCAGGCTTTTGAGGGCTTGACTTTGCAGCTCCTGCATTTGGCTAGCATAACGTGCACGTAATATGCTGTGCCTGCTGTGCCTGTAACATTCTGCCCTTCAAAAGCAATAAACAAATTTGAGGCACCAGCAGGTAAAATGTTCCACAATGTCTATAGTACTTAAGACTCTGCTCTTCTGTAAGATCCATACTCTGAAAACCTCACCCCGTCTTCAGCCTGTGTGCAGGCAGCACTTAGCTCAACGAGGCCCCATTTCTGAAAGCTACGAGGGAATCAAACTTTTATTCCCTCCCAAACCAGCCCCTGACAACCAAACTGCAAGAGGTCGGAACATAGCTGTTCCCGTTCTGAACATTTCCCTTTCAGATGTGCTACACACAGAAAGTGAGGGGTTTAACCTACCCCTGGGACACTGTGCAGGGATTTTCGAATTCTTGAAAAGCATGAAATCCACAGCCCTCTTAAAGGCCGTTCTGATTTTTTTTTTGGTAAGGTGCTGCTTTCCTTACAAAGGTAGGACAAGATGGCATTCAGTGGGGACAGGGCCTGAAGAGAAGCTGCAGAGAAGAACATTCAGACAGGTATTTCATTTTGATTTATACTTGGCTTAGAAGCACGTTTCACTTCAAGATGCTGATACTCTCTGGTGCATTGGAGCTTTGTGACATCCTTTGGCGTATCTCTGTATATTTTTGTGAATTGGCTATTCACATATAGCAAGGTTCCTCAAAAAGTACAACTCTTCTTTCTTTTCTTAAAGGGAAAGTTCTAGAGAAGCACCAGAATTGTTCTAAAGGAGACAAAAAGATCAATTTTTCTTCCCTTGGACAATTACATACCCAGCTTTAATAAACCAGTCTCAAACAGTAGATTTTAGATAGAGCCCCTGCTTTCGATAACAGCCTCATGGCATCCATAAATATGCCTTCACGTGGAATAGCACTCAAAACAAAGACAACACTTGTCCTCAAGATGCGTTCATGCCACTGCCAACGTGCTCTGCAAGACTCCAGACCAAGTAAGCTCCTCTCACACTGTTCCATTTATTCAGCTAATGAACATGCAGGACAGCACGCTCCCAGTCAGTAAACAGGTCTTGCAAAAAGCCATCCTGTAATCCCGAAAGCGTATGCCACCCATGACTCATGTATCTATTACCCAGTTCTGGTACCCAAGCCCATCTTGCTTGGGTGTGTTATCAAAACATAGCCGAGTGAGATTTCAAATGGCATGGAAAAGCCACGTGAAACAGGTACATTTCCTCTAACTCCCAATCAGCAGCTAATGGCAAGCCTGAAGGACAGACAACAGATGCTATCAGCTGCTCTCTGAATGCATCCTTTAAGAAAAAGAGGTCACTGGGCAGAGCTACAGAAACTTCCAAATCTCGCCTTCTCTTTTGATCTGTTCTGTACGCACAAATCCAAACTCTGTTGCAGTAGCTTTTTATTTTTACTTTTTTACTTTTTTTGTTCACTAAAACAAAGTACACTCACTATGTGACAAAACTAAATTGATGCCTTATAGAGGGTGATTTGTATAAAATAATCACATTTTAAGAAGCAGAGATGCCAGAACGAGGACACACTGTTCCCATAATGCTCTAAGCAAGACTTTGTACATTTTCTTTTCTCTCTGCCTTAAATTAGGACCCTCTAACACGTTTTGGAAAAAAAAACCCAAACCAGGAAAACCCCAGAACTTCTATTTGGTTTGTTACAGCCCAGTAACTGCAGAGGTCTAATTCGTTTTTACATACTAGTTTCATTCCCAATGAGCACACAAAAAGAAAGCACAAGGGTGTGTAGTTGTATCTTTTTCTTTATGGATACATTTATCTTCATTTACAAAGAGGCAGTCTGAAAAATGGGTCAGAGGAGGAAGGGAACGTGTAACTGCGGCTGAGGGAAAATTCCAGGAAAACAGACTGTTGCATACGGATGTTGCCAGTGTATCTGTAACTACTTCTTTACAGCTGCTGCCATAATACAGGTTTTCATGGCACACCAGACACAGAAAAACAGGGAACTTGAAAAAGCAAGTCTGATTAACAGAAATGACAATACTGAACGCTGGGCAAGACACTGCCTTATAAATTCACTTCTAAACGTGAGAGAGTCATCTAGCACCAGCAAATGGCAAGAAACTACTATGCTAAGGAATCTCAAAAGCCACGCTAATGCCTGCAGAGATTTATGCATCTAAGAACAGCAGTCACAATTTTATAGAAAGATGAAGGTAAAGTTAGCAAAAAATCTCAGAGAAAAGTCACCAGAAAAAGCAACAGATACCAAAATCGTTATGTTTTTATCCTTTAAAAACAGCAGCAGTGAAAAAGGTTGGCAACAGAATATTTCTTGAAGAAATCTGGGAATCCTAATACTTGTTTTCCTTCTTGCGACCTCCTCTGCAAATTGTCCATAGCTCTAAATGGAGAGTCTGAACACATTATGTGTGTATGTCCTCAACACAACAGATATGCAGAACCTGTGAAGATTTTGAACAATGTCAAAATGAAATGAAAACGCCCCAAGACACAAAAGTCAAACCTCCTTCCCTCTATTGCACAGTGCATTTATGGTGATGTCTTCGGGAGGCACCTCAACACAATGGATCTGTGAAACTTACCTGGACTACCATTTGAGACTGCCATTTCTTTCAAACTTTTTTCCCACAATTCACAAGTAATAGAGATTTTACTTTTGCCATCACGCATGGTGTGGCTCTCCACTGCCAATCAATGATAAAAATATTATCAACAAAGAAAGTCAATATATTAAAAATAAAAATATCAATCTATTAAAAATAAAAATATATTTGAGTGTAACCTTGAGGCCAACGTGAACTGGCAAATCACTTATCAATTCACTGCATATGGGAGCTTTTAAACATATGTATCTGCATTTGATAAATATACATAAACATAGAGGATCCTGTTCACTGAAAATTATCATTAAGAGTAAGCCAATAGCAGCCTTTCTTATAGTAACTGTGTTTTTAATACAGTATTTTTCTTCCAGTAACCATAGCTGCAAATTTCAAAATTAGTTGCCAATCCAGCCATACCAAATAACTTTTAAATAACGTCTAGGCAGTGAAACATTTTCTTAACAGAGACTCTTCTACCCTCTTCGAATACAGTAAATTCCACAGAAGTCTCTGTCTGCCTGGGAACAGAGCCCTCTGCGCGCTGCGCCATACTCAGTGCTTCCCAGCAGCCAGACAACCAGTTCACCACCACTCTTGAGTAAAAGCAATGCATTTTCTTACTTTCATAGGCAACGTATCACTGGTATGCAACACCACTATTTTGGGTTTATTCTGGAGGGGGTAAAGTGCTAATGTACTTACCTCTGCCATTCTCAGTCTCTACAATACTTACAATTTATATTAAATATAACAGTGCTTTACTAAAAGCTGATTCCCACAGAAGTAAATTGACTGGTCTGGCTTCCTTCTTACAATGGTGGTCGCCCATTCTCTATATGGGATACCTGTGAGACAGCATGGGCCTTACAGTATTTTGTTGTTCAAGGCCTTTGGGAGCGTTTGGGCCTTCGTGCCATTTTCCTCTTATGCGCCAGGTCACCTGTAGGCAAAGACGCCGCAGGCTTCACCACCCCTGCAGAACTCTCACTACGTGCCCCTGCTGAATACAGGATTGGGTCTGCAAGAGTTGGCCAGGCAGAAGAAAGTTCATCTGTGCCCAAATAAAAGGAGAAACACTGGACAGCTGGAAAGCACTGCAAGTTGAGGGCAGCAACAATTCATAGACTTGGAAAATTATGTGGGCTTTACCTTTTACACTCCTGTTAACTCTGATTTTCATGAAGTAGGTGGTGTTGCTACAGCAACTGTCATATCACATAATTTCTGCTGTCTCTGTCACAGAGATCATCTTATTTTATCTTAAACTTAGATATGCAGCTTTTCTTCTTCTATTCTAAAGCCCTCTATACTTTGGATATAAAAAATTACACAAACTAGAGCTGTGCCATATAAATGATATTTTAAAAAAATGTAGTAAAGCTTACAGAACATTTTTATTTATTCTCCTTTTGCAAATGCAGAAGGAATAAAGAAAATGGCACTGATCAGATTTACAGTGCTCCAAAGGTTCAAAAATAAATTAAGAGCTGTTCTCATGATAAAGATGCTTCGTGCCACCTTTAATGTGTTCTTCTTGCAGAAGTTACCCCTGTGTTCTGGTGCACTTCACCAGAAGTAACTCCTCTATTCAAAGGTGAAAACACCTTGCTTCTTCAAGCCCAGGCCTTTATGTACATACATTCCACACAATTCACACCCAGCTTAGCTGCCCACCCACCGCACATAACACACTGTTCAACTCGCGTACCTCACCCACTTGACCTCCACCCTGGAAGAAGCATCTACTGAAGCACAAGTTTCAACCCATCTTCACCTGTTTCAAAAGATCTGTCCTAGCTGCTAGGTATGAGATGGCCACCCAGCTTTGCAGGTCCCTTGTTCAGTAACCCAAGAACTTGGCTCTACCTTATTTGCCTCCATTTTGCTGCCTGGATAAGGTCTTTGGAGACTCGATGCACAAGCAAAACTCTATAAAATCCTGATGACAGAAAGGCTCTATTAAATTTTTGTTATTAACATGCATTACAACTTGTGCACTCACAGATCTTCCTTTAAAAAAATAAAAAACAGAATCACAGAATGGTAGGGGTTGGAAGGGACCTCTGTGGGTCATCTAGTCCAACCCTCCTGCCCAAGCAGGGTCACCCAGAGCAGGCTGCACAGGACCTTGTCCAGGCGGGTCTTGAATATCTCCAG
>Ga0065711_1050543_pt1 | contig 10781 bp, 9 predicted proteins | sample Hoacrofraction12_FD_59098 | JGI IMG/M metagenome (GOLD analysis project Ga0065711, IMG submission 59098) | Hoatzin crop microbial communities from Cojedes, Venezuela - Epithelial fraction 12 v2 (version 2) | ecosystem: Host-associated > Birds > Digestive system > Esophagus > Crop | place... | reverse complement strand
TCAACATCGTAGATGTCGGATGCGCCAAAGTAGAAGTAGAGCGAGGTGTCCTTCTGCTCGCCATCGTATTCTGCACTCCATTTAAGCTCGCCAAAACTGCCTGTAAGGTAGCCGTAGCTGCTGTCGTAGCCCAGCTGGAGCTGGAAGATATTGATACGACCACCTTGACCGAGAGGGTCGTTGGTCTCCATGTAGATGCCGGGGAACTTGGCCATGTAGGTGTCAAGGTCTTCTAAATCCTCGGGCTGGATGTCCATGTACTTCTTGCCGTACTCGTCTGTGAAGTCAAAGGACAGGGAATCTGTACCCGTAATCACGGGAATGCCCTTGGAGATGCGGGTACTGCCGTGGGGCAACAATTCGTTGCCGTTGATGTCCTCGTCAAAGTCAACCGCGCGGCTAAGCTCGGAGACATAAACATTCTGCAGAATATAGCTCTGCGAGGTGTTCTCTACCGAGAAGGAATCTGCAATAGCGGTGAAGTGGAAGCCCTTGTAAACGGGGTTGGTACCGTAGTCGATGGTGTCGCCCGGGTTTACTATAGGCACCAGCCAAAGCGCGCTTGTATGGCGGCTCAGGCCGTATTCCTCATCGTTACGGATGGATCCGATGGTGATTCTGGTGGAAGAATAGCCCGACAGGCTGTCGGCAGTCTTCAACTTGACTCCCAACTCGATGGGGTCGGGGGTAACTACTGTATATGTATGGCTGACGGGGACAAGTCCACTTCCAATTTCGTCATCGACATTCACACAAGATGCGCAGGCCAACAGGAGTGCGCTCATAGCTGGAATCCAAAGTTTCATCTTTTAAAACTGATCATAAAAGGCATTATAGCTGTCGGCATAGCTTCCGTCCTTCAGGCTCTCGGCGTCGAATTCAAGGATGGGAAGTCCGCTCTCACGAGCGCATTTTTCAATCCTGGGGTCAACATCCGAAGCACCGAAAATGATGCCGTCAGAATATTTTATGGCCATTTCCGCAAGTTCTATGCCAGTGCTCCCCTCGGGAAGATTGAGGTCACCGGCCTTGAGGGCGCCAAGCTGGGCCTTGTAGGCAAACTTGTCATTGAAGGCTTCCTTGGGGGAGTCTCCATATAGCGAGAGGACCACCTTGCTGGATGCAAAGATAGGGTCGTCCTTGTATACCTTTTTGAGGTAGGCGGGCACCAGATGCGAAATCCAGCCTTGGCAGTGGATCACATCGGGAGCCCAACGAAGCTTCTTGACTGTTTCCATTACGCCCCTTGCGAAGAAGATGGCGCGCTCGTCGTTGTCGGCAAAGAAATTCCCGTTTTCGTCGGCAAATACGGCCTTGCGGCGGAAATAATCCTCATTATCAATGAAATACACCTGGATTCGGGCAGATGTAATGGATGCCACCTTGATAACCAGCGGACGGTCCACATCGCCAATAATGATGTTCATTCCGGACAGCCTGATAACTTCGTGCAATTGGTTCTTGCGCTCATTGATGCAGCCGTAACGGGGCATGAATGAGCGGATTTCCTTTTTTCTCTCCTGGATATTCTGCGGGAGATACCTTCCAATGTTGGCTATATCGCTCTCTGGGAGGTATGGGAATATCTCCGAATTAACAAATAGAACTTTTTGCGCGGTTTCAGCCATTTTATTAAAAAATAATGTTCTAACAAAGGTAAGAATTTTTTTTGAATAATTGATAATTCATTATCTTTGACGGATATTAGATAATTATGCCCAAAGCCGAAGGAAAAATAATGAAGCGTCGCTTGGCGGGAGCCTACCTCTCTTCAGTGCTGAGTATCAGCCTTGTGCTGATGCTGGTGGGCTTGGCTACCCTGCTGGTGGTCAACGCCCGTAGAGTGTCCGACTATTTCAAGGAGAAGATGCAGGTGTCCGTGATTCTGCGCCAGGAGGTGACGGATGCCCAGGCAGAGGCCTTCTGCGCCACTGTACAGGCATATCCCTTCACCCACGGGGTAAGGCTGGTGAGCCGTGAAGAGGGTACGGAAGATCTCAAGCAGATGCTGGGAGAGGACTTTCTCACCGTCTTCGAGCAGACCCCTGTCCCCGTCTCCCTGGAACTCACGCTCAATGCGGATTATGTGTCTTCCGACAGCATTGCGGTGATTAGGCAGATGCTGGAAGAGTCTCCGATGGTGGATGAGGTGGACAGCCGCACTTCGCTCGTGGATAAGCTCAACGCCAATCTTTCCAAGATTTCGCTGGTGCTGGGCATCTTCATCCTGCTGATGCTGTTCATCAGCTCCGTGCTGATTAGCAATACCGTGCGTCTGAGCATCTACGCCCGCAGGTTCACCATCCACACAATGCAGCTTGTAGGCGCCTCCAGAGGCTTTATCCGCCGTCCCTTCATGGGAAGGGCGGTGATTCAGGGCCTGGTATCTTCGCTGATTGCAATCGTCGCTCTGGGCGTTGGAGTCTACTTCGCAAACCGCTCTTTCCCCCAGCTCTTCAGCATCATCCAGCCCACAATGCTGGCAGTTGTAGCAGGGGTGATTGTAGTTTGCGGCGTTGGTATCTGCCTGATTAGCACTTACTTCGTAGTGAATAAATTGATATCTATAGGAAAGGATAAGTTGTATTATTAGTATGGAAAAAATGGCAATTACCAAAAAGGGTTTCCTCTTTATGGTCATCGGAGTTCTGGTGATGATTCTGGGGTACATCCTTTTGATGGGTGGGGGAGTCAAGGACCCCAATGTTTTCAATTACTCGATGTTTGATTTCCGCAGGCTGGTGCTGGCTCCGCTGGCAATGCTTGCAGGCGTAGTGCTGGTGATTCTTGGCATCATGGGCCCAGGTAAGGAAGGTAAGGAGAACGGGTAATGGAGTGGTTTGAAGCATTGATTTTGGGTCTGGTTCAAGGACTTACGGAGTTCCTGCCGGTGAGCAGCAGCGGTCATCTTACCATCGGTCGCGAGCTGCTGGGTGTAGAGTCTTCGGGAGATTTGGTGTTTGAGGTGACGGTGCATGCCGCTACCGTGCTGAGCACCATTATCGTCTTCCGCAAGCAGATTTGGCAGCTTCTCTGCGGACTCTTCAAGTTCAAGTATAACGATGAGACTGATTATCTCTTCAAGATAGCCGTGTCCATGATACCCGTGTTCATCGTGGGGATGTTCTTTAAGGACAAGGTTGAGGCCCTGTTTACCTCGCTGATGGTGGTTGGCGTTGCCCTGATGGTAACCGCTATCCTGCTGTTTTTCAGCGACTTCGCATCCAAGAAGGCCCAGCAGGAGAACACCGCCCGCAACGGCATCAACTACTGGCAGGCCTTCGCTGTTGGTCTGGGTCAGGCTCTGGCCGTAGTCCCCGGACTATCCCGCAGTGGTACCACCATCTCCACCGGACTTCTCTGCGGAGTAAAGCGCGAGGTGATGGCCCAGTTCTCCTTCCTGATGGTGCTGATTCCCATTCTTGGCGAGGCCTTCCTCGACCTCGTAGGCGGGGAGATGGCTGCGTCCACCGTTGGCACTACGCCCCTCATCATCGGCTTCCTGGCCGCATTCTTTAGCGGTCTGTTCGCCTGCAAGGTGATGATTGCCCTTGTCCGCAAGGCCCGCCTGAGCTGGTTCGCCCTCTACTGCGCAATTGTGGGCATCATTGTAATCATTAGCCAGATCTAACCAGATAAACCAGATAAAATGGCATCCAAGACCTATTTCGCAGCAGATGTACACCTTGGCCTAAAGACGGGCGACGAGGCTTCACGCGAAGCCCGTTTCGTACAGTGGCTTAAGTCAATTAACACGCCCGACACCAAGGCCTTATACCTGCTTGGAGATATCTGGGACTTCTGGTACGAGTACCGCGATGTCATTCCCCGCGAGGGCGTAAGGGTGGTTTCCGCCATCATCAACCTGCTCGATGCAGGCATTGAGGTCTACTACATCCCTGGCAACCACGATATCTGGCTCTACTCCTTCTGGCAAGAACTTGGGGTCAAGGTCGTGAACCAGCCGCAGGTAGTAACCCTAGACGGCAAGACCTTCCTTCTAGGCCACGGAGACGGCCTCGGTGGGGCATCCAAGAGCTACGCATTCATGCTCAAGGTCTTCCACAATAAGGTGTGCCAAAAGCTGTTCAGCACCCTGCATCCTTGGCTTGCCTACCGTTTTGGTACAGATTGGAGCAATTCCAACCGCCGCAAGCACGGTGGCTATAAGTTCAAGGGTGAAGAAGAGCCGCTGTATAAGTATTGTGTAGAGTTTTGCGCAACCCAGCACATCGACTACTGCATCTTCGGCCATTTCCACGATGCAGTCGACATGACCCTCCCCAACGGCGAGCGCATGATAGTGGTAAAGGACTGGATAGATGGCGGTCAGCACTATGTGGTTTGGGATGGCGAAACCCTGACGGTTAAATAGCCCCAAGGACAAGCGTCAATCGCCACCTAAGATGGAGAACTAAAACAAGGAGAGCCAACAATGACAATAACCGAGCAGAAAAAAGCCGCAGCCGCATTCGCAAAGAGATGGGCAGGACAGGGCAAAGAGAAACAGGACGACCAGGAGTTCTGGAGGGAGTTGCTTTCTGAAGTCTACGGCATCGAGGACTTAAGAAGTACCATCCAGTTCCAGAAGGAAGTAAAGTTCTCTAAGGATGGCGCTACCAAGTGGATTGACGCCTACATGCCACAGGCGAAGGTAATTATTGAGCAGAAGTCCCTCGGAGTAAACCTAGACAGAGTGGAAATCCAGGGAGACGGCGCTACTCTCAGTCCATACGGGCAGGCAAAGAGGTACAACGACAACCTTCCACAGAGGGAGAAGGCCAACTGGATAATCACCTGCAACTTTGCAGAGTTCCATATCCACGATATGAACAACCCCCTTGCAGATCCCACGAAAGTGCTTCTCAAAGACCTTGACAAGGACTTTCATCTTATGGAGTTCCTTGTAGATGGCAGTACACGTGAGATTCAGCGCGAGAAAGAGCTGTCAATAAAGGCCGGGGAACTCGTGGGAGAACTCTACGACATGCTCCTTCCACAGTACCGCAACCCCGAAGACCCTGAGACGCTCAAGAACCTGAACAAGCTATGCGTGCGCATTGTTTTCTGCCTCTACGCCGAGGACGCAGGCCTGTTCAACGAGATGGACATGTTCTACAAGTACCTCGACAGTTATAGGACAGGGAACATTCGCAAGGCCCTACTGGATTTGTTTGACATCCTTGACACGAAAGAGGAAGACCGCGACCCATACGCAGAAGAACTGAACGCATTTCCATACATCAACGGTGGCCTATTCCGCGGGCCCGTGGAGATACCAACCATCACCCCGGAGATAGTAGACCTTATTAAGAACAAGATGTCAAGGGGCTTCGATTGGTCAGAGATATCCCCGACCATTTTCGGAGCGGTATTTGAAAGCACCCTGAACCCAGAGACGAGGCGCAAAGGGGGCATGCATTACACCAGCATCACTAACATACACAAGGTGATAGACCCCCTGTTCCTTGACGGATTAAAAAGGGAGTTTGAAGAAGTCTGTGCCATAAAGAGCGTAGGCAACCGCAATACAGCATTGATGAACTTCCAGCAGAAGATTGCAGGACTTAAGTTCTTGGACCCGGCCGCCGGCAGTGGCAACTTCCTTACTGAGACATACATCTCTCTGCGACGCATGGAGAACGACATTATTAGGATGCTATCAAAGGACGGTGTCAGTTTCCTCGGCGGCGAGTTCTCTCCGATTAAGGTAAGCATCACACAGTTCTACGGCATCGAGATTAACGACTTTGCAGTTTCCGTAGCCAAGACCGCTCTCTGGATTGCTGAGTCCCAGATGATGCTGGAGACTCAAAGCATCGTAGGGACCACCTTTGACTTCTTCCCCCTGACCACCAATGCTGGCATCGTTGAAGGGAACGCCCTGCGCATCAACTGGAACGATATCGTACCCGCAAGTGAACTGAACTATATAATGGGTAATCCGCCATTTATTGGCGCAAGAATGAAGACACCAGAACAGGCTGCCGACTTAGAACATGTTTTTGGTCCCAAGTGGAAGAATCTAGGCAACATGGATTACGTATGCGGCTGGTACAAACTGGCATCCGACCTCATGCGCGATACAACCATTCATGCGGCACTTGTATCCACAAACTCAATAACTCAAGGTGAGCAGGTAGCCAATCTCTGGAAGCCGCTTTTTGAAGATGGAATCAGGATTAATTTTGCATACAAAACCTTCCGTTGGGACAGCGAAGCCTCCCTTAAAGCCCATGTACACTGCGTTATAGTTGGGTTTAGTAGGCAAGCATCCCAGCATCCATTCATTGCGGATGAAAAAGGTGAACGACAAGATGTAGAACAGATTAACCCTTATTTAGTAGAAGCTGACCCTGTTTTTATCGAGAGTAGGTCTAATCCGATTTGCGATGTGCCTCAGATTGGAATAGGAAATCAACCAATTGACGGTGGCAATTATTTATTTAAGGATGATGAGATGCAAGAATTCGTCCGAAAGGAACCTAAATCAGAGAAGTATTTCCGCAAATGGTGGGGTTCGGATGAGTTTATCCAGCAACATCCCCGATATTGTCTTTGGCTAGGTGACTGTACTCCCGCAGAGTTACGCAGCATGCCATTGGCATTAGAGCGAGTTAAAAACGTACAAGAATTCAGGTTGGCAAGTAAACGTTCAAGTACGCTAAAGTTGGCAGACAAGCCTACGCATTTTCAAGTGGAGAATATGCCGAATAGTGAGTACATCATTATTCCGCGTGTCTCGTCTGAACGTAGGCTTTATGTCCCGATGGGATATTTACCTCCGACTGACCTGACAAGTGATTCTGCTCATATTATCCCTAATGCCACCCTATACCACTTCGGTGTACTTACATCCAGCGTCCACATGGCGTGGATGCGCGTAGTATGTGGCAGGCTAGAAATGCGTTACCGCTACTCCAAGGACATCGTCTACAACAACTTCCCTTGGCCGACCCCTACCGACGAGCAGCAGGCCAAGATAGAGCAAACGGCCCAGGACATCCTCTACGCCCGCGCCCACTATCCCGATTGCAGCCTCGCCGACCTCTACGACCCCCTCACGATGCCAAACGACCTCCGAACGGCTCACCGCCTCAACGACCAAGCCGTGCTGGAAGCCTACGGCTACCCCAAAAACATCTCCGAGGCCGACATCGTGGCAGACCTGTTCAACCGATATCAGCAACTAACAGAAAAATAGAATAGCCACACCCCTGAGTACAGGCCATATTCACGTTTTTGCGATTTTTGCAAGGGCCAATGTGTGAAAAGGGGGTTTATTTTATACACATTTTTGAACCTAAACGCAATTTTTTTTCGAGTTTAGGTTCAAAAATCTGCATATACAACGATTAACAGACGGGTGAAAATCATTCTTGCGTTGACAAAAAGGCGGGATTTTGTTAACCGATGGCTGATTTTCGTTGTTTGGTTGACAAAAAGGGCTTGTTTTGTTAACGGCGGTTAGGCTGCACTGGAAATTTCGAGGGTGTCTAGTGCGAAAACCGCCAAAAACGCACTAGACCCCCAGTTTTTGGCAGGGGTCTAGGTCAAAATCGCCCAAAAGTGAACTACTGACCTTCATTTTTTCCGCAAGGGATTGACATGGGAATCGGGCATAGAAAGGAGTCTGGCAGAACAATCGGGGCAAATTGATCGTTTTGTTCAGCTGGAGTGGCTTCTGTGGCCGTTTTCGATGGCAATGGCTGGCGGAGCTGCGTGCGGATTAGCGGTGAAATTTCCATTAAAATATTTTGTAAATACCAGAAAAACAACTATCTTTGTCATCAAACGATGATAAGGATATGAAGAATGATGAATTTCATAAATTGGTACGAAGGAATGGGTGGGTTGCTGATAGGCAAACAGGCAGCCATATAGTTTACAAGAAAGACAATCGTTCATATCCAGTTCCTTATCACAAAGGTAAGGAAGTAAAGACCGGGATTGCAAGAAAGATAATTAAGGAAATGGGATTGAAGTAAATCCAGGATTTCCTAAGACATACAACAATGCATTTAAGTTATGAGGAAAATCAAAGCTACAATCGAAATAGGTACAGACGGAGAATACGGCGTATATTGCGTTGAAGAGCCTTTTACAGGAATGGGTGAAACCATTGAAAAGGCAAAAAACGACATGTACGAACAGATAAAAATGTATAAGGACTATGCCATTGAAAAAGGGATGAAATATCCATCTTTCTTGGATGAAGAATATGAATTCGAGTATAGTTTTGACTACATTAGTCTTCTGGAATACTACGTTGCCAATGGCTACTTGACCTTAGCTGGTTTTTCTAAACTCTCTGGCGTAAATCAAAAACAGCTCTGGGCTTATCTTCACGGCACAAAACCAAGGAAGGAGCAGGTTAAGAAAATCGAAAACGGTTTTTTAAGGCTAAACAATTCATTGAATAAGTCCTTAAATTCAGCATCTGCAGTCGTTTAACAAAAGAACGGGCCCCGTAAAGGTCCCGTTCTTCGTTGAATTTCCGCAATGGATTGGCATGGGAATCGGCCCTGGACAGGTGTCTGGTATGGCAAACCAGGGCAATTTGGTCGTTTTGTTATGCTGGAGAGTTTCCCTGATATTGGTTGACTCGTAGCCGTGTGCAAAAAGGGGGTGTTTTGCCCACCAGAACGGAAAAAAGTTGACTCCGTGTGCAAAAAGGGGGTGTTTTGCACACCGTTTTTGTCCTGGTTACCCTAGTGGTTGTCGGCTTCCATTTACAAAAATCAAGGGTGCAGAGTTCGGCACCCTTGATTTGTATAACACGCTATGTAACAGGGACTTAGGCGACAATAGCCGCTGTCCAGGCAGCGATGCGCTCGTCAGTCTTGTCAGCCTCGTTCATCTCGTCGAGGGCGAGACCAACGAACTTACCGTCAACAACTGCGTCTGATGCGTCAAAGCTATAGCCATCGGTAGGCACTGCGCCTACAACGGTAGCACCAGCCTCAACAGCTGCATCGTAAATAGCCTTCATGCCACCGCAGAAGGTGTCAGGATAGCCGGCAGAGTCGCCGCAACCGAAGATTGCGACCTTCTTTCCTGCAAGAGGAAGACCCTTAAGAGTATCCACTGCGCTATACCAATCGTCCTGCATGTCGCCTGCACCCCATGTGGAAGTGCCAAGTACGAGCAGGTCTGCGTCTGCTGCGCTAGCGTCCAGTTCTGTTACATTCTTTACCTCAGCGCCAAGAGCGGCACCAATGCGTCCTGCGAGGTCCTCGCATGTTCCTGTTGTGGAACCAAAATAAACAACTGCTTTCATCTTATTAAAGTTTAATAGTTTTACTGTTTTCCAAGCGCAAAGGAAATCAAATTGCGAGCCAGTGTCAATAACAAAAAGTTATGATTTTTCTATCATTTTTCGCATATTTGCATCTGTATTATGAATAACAACCGGGATTAGCTTATGAAAGCGAGAATCAATACCGTTATAAATACCATTCTTGGCTTCCTATTGGGGGTTCTGGGATTTTCTAGGTGCAATTCAATAAAAACGGAATTTAGAACGGAATATGGCTCTCCGTATGCCGATTATATTGTTAGTGGCAAGGTTACAGATGAGGCTGGAAAGCCCATTGAAAATGCCCAAGCCGCTATCACGAGGTCTTATCAGTCGGGTGAGGCCTCTGAAAACGAACTCAAGTATTACACAGACACTGTCTATACAGATGCCAATGGGGAATTTAATAACAATACTTCAGACTTCCCGAATGTGAACCATATTGAAATCCGTTATGAGGCAGAAGGTTACCTCAGGGATTCCACAATGAATATTTCCCCTGAACCGATTGAGAGGGCTTCCGGCGGTTGGTATGAAGGAAAATTCAGAGCTTCCGACAACAAGGCCCTAAAAAAGGCTGAATAATGAAAAGAAGTCCGGCAGAAATAGACTTACGGCATCGAATGGGGTTGGTTCTGTCGAACCGGCTAAATAGGGATTTGGTGCAGGCACACCCTCTGACCCAGCTGTTCTGGGAGTGCACGCTGCGCTGCAACCTGCGTTGCAGACATTGTGGAAGCGATTGCAAGGTATCTGCCGAGTTCAAAGATATGCCCTTTGAGGACTTTGGGCGAGTGCTGGATAGGATTGCCGCCAAGACCGACCCTCACAAGGTTTTTGTGATAATAACAGGTGGTGAACCCCTTTTAAGACGCGATTTAGAGCAATGCGGACTATCCATCTACAAGAAGGGCTTCCCTTGGGGAATGGTCACAAACGGCTTTTTGCTGAGTGAAGAGAGGTATGAAAGTCTGCTGAAATCGGGCCTGCACTCTATGACCATCAGCTTGGATGGGCTGGAGGACGACCATGATTGGATGAGGGGCGTCAAGGGCAGTTTTGCCAAGGCTTCCGAGGCTATCAAGATGGTAGCAGGTTCGGGAAAAATCGCCTTTGATGTTGTCTCCTGCGTCAATCGGCGCAATCTTGACCATCTGGATGAAATCAAGAATTTTCTGGTAGAAGCCGGTGTCAAAGAGTGGAGACTGTTTACGGTATTCCCGGTTGGCAGAGCGGCACAAGACCATGATTTACAACTAGATAGCGACCAGTTCAAGGCCTTGATGCAATTTATCGTGAACTGCCGTAAAGAATTTAAGGCCAGGGTTCCAGGGGCGATTAAGGCGGCGTATGGATGCGAGGGTTTTCTGGGGAATTTTGAGGGTGAGGTGCGCGACCATTTCTTCAGTTGCCAGGCCGGAATAACTGTTGGCTCGGTACTTTGCGATGGCAGCATCTCCGCCTGCGCCAGCATCAGGGCTGA
>Ga0065711_1012209_pt1 | contig 10781 bp, 9 predicted proteins | sample Hoacrofraction12_FD_59098 | JGI IMG/M metagenome (GOLD analysis project Ga0065711, IMG submission 59098) | Hoatzin crop microbial communities from Cojedes, Venezuela - Epithelial fraction 12 v2 (version 2) | ecosystem: Host-associated > Birds > Digestive system > Esophagus > Crop | place... | reverse complement strand
TTCCACCACGCATACTCTTTATGAACGAGAGTTTTCAATTCGTCTGAATCTAGTTACCTCAACAGAATATAAAAACCTAAGTCTCACATCTGATATACTTGACCATGTACACGCTCTCCACACCTTTCTTGTTCCTTATGTCACATTCCATTTTCACGTTGCAACCCTCAGGATGCTGAGGACGGCTGCAGATGTCTCCAACACACTTGACAGGCTGTCAAAGGGAAACAGAGCTGTGGCTCACTGGTTAGGCGCTTCGAGAAAGACCTTTGGCTGTTTTTCAGATGACGCTGTATAATTACAGTTGCACTGGTAAAGGGAGGTCAGATCTATCTTTCAGCCATGTTTTATTATGATGGAAAGACCATCATGATGGAGTATCATTCATGTGGATGCAACACCCAGTTACTGGCTATTGTTCTGGCATTGTTCTATATCAAATCACAACCTGATTCTTTGCATCATGATCTCTGTCAACAGTTGCATTTGTATTTGTTAACATTTCTGCTGTTCTTAGGAAGCTGGAGAAGGAAAAAGTGTGTTCTCTCATTTCTAAAAGCATACGTCAAGCATGTTCTCCATTTTTACCACTCCCAAAGATACAAGAGGAACATGTGAGGTTGTCAGTACTTGAAGTGCAAGATAGTATGCCCTCTCTTGGGGTAGGTGTGGTGGTAAATGCTAGAGGGTACAAATTTCTTCCCCATTTCATTGGAGGTTTATTGCAACTGACATCTTAGGGCCAAGGTTTTCAAAAGCATTTAGTGTTTTTAGAGGATGGAGCTTGACAAAGCTTATAAACGGCTCATCTCAGCAAGTTAGATCAAATTGCCTTGAAAAATCAAGCTTTTTAGGAATCTTATTTGTGACATGCCAAATGCAGCCAAAATACTTCAAACTGTCGTTATTATCTGTATTTTCAGGTGCATGTGTTGCTAGCATAGTTAAACACTCTACTTTTCTGGAAGTATAACCTTGCATAAACTTTCTAGAAAATTCAGTGCAGAGAACTTCAAATGGTAGCAGTATTTGATTTCTTATGTGGGCTGTTTTATCATATTATTCTGGAAGTAGTTCCATGGGTGGTGTGGTAGGAGGATGTTTGGAAAGAAAGAGAGCTGAGAGTTTTCACTAATCTATTTATAGTATTCATTAATTGATTTTATTCTTGTGGTTACCCTCCCATTAAAATCCATTTGAAGCTAGAGTGCTCTTGTCTATTAAGCTACTTGCCAAGGGTTTTAAATTACTTTGATAGTTTAAGAGAAAAACTACGCTTATTTCGTAGTGNGTCTTATTGTTATGAAATTCAGCATTCACTTTTTCCTCAGTCTGTAGTACTCTTTTTAGACTTTCAGAGATTCTGAACTAATTCTGAGTAGGACAGGGAGGCTAACATCAAAATTGGTTCTTGCTATCAGTCTCAAGCAGTTTTTGGCACTCTAAATAAACCACCCATGCTTAGTTTGTCCTGCCCAGTGTGCAAGTTCTTTATTATATAAAGATGACTGCAAAAAGGCATTCGGGGGTGGAGAAGAACAAGTAATATAAATTGTACAAAACCAATGGATGCATAATATTAGCTATGCGTGTGCTCTCTACATTCGAGCGTATGGGAGCACAGAAGTGGCAGGTCATGGTGCCTTGCCCCGGTCTCCTCAAGCTCCTATGGCCCTGCTGCTGAACTGCAGCACCCCGCAGCTCTGCTTGCTGGTGGGTGGCCTAGCACAGAAATGCTCCAGCACAGAAGATGGGCTCTCGTTCCTCGTGCTGGTGATTCCAGTTGACAGCAGGTTATCCTAATGTTGCATGCAGTTTAGCTTTAGTTCTGCCTCATGCATCTGCCCACAACAAAAATCGTATTCTACTTTGCATCTGAGTTGGAGTTGGAAAAGTATTTTCAATGTCCTTTCATGAAATACCTTTTTATGAAGACATCAAGGGAAAGGAGTAGCTATAAGCACTTTTCATGATGGCATAAATTCACACATTATTCATGCTTCATCGGACTTGTTCTGCCAGATCAGCATAAAGCCATCAGAAGAATATGTACCTTTAGCATAATGATAATATTCAACAACTAGATAATAATGTTGGTGACATTTGCAAAGTCTGAGAAACCTAGGCCTCTTTGCATTGACATTAATAGAAATGAGACATCTCTATTTCATAGGCAGTAGTGGTTCAATGACCTTTTTCTTCTTTCTCAAATTTTTTGTTTATTGTATGCTTGTTGTGGACATTGTAAGGAAACAGCAAAATACTTGATTTTTCTACTAATCTCTCCTGTTTGTCTTAAAATAGTCTTCCTCTTCTAAATGGCTGTCAAAGGGCTTCTCCGTAGACTTATATCGTGGGTTGCTAAACAGTTTGAGTGTTCAAGAGCTTGTTTCTGATGAGAGCTGTCCAGAGAAGTAGAGGTGGCATCTGGAAGTGACAGGGTTGTGATGGTTATTTATTTCTGCCTGGCAATACTGAATATATAACATTGCATTGCCCTTGGAAGTCAGCAGAATTGGCCTTAGACTTCTCTGCAAACTTTCCCCTTAATCTGGGAGTACTCGTATCCACTGCAAAAGGCTATTTATATTTAATTTTTCACTATAAAGAAAGGTAGAGGATTGACAGTAGTGCACTACCATTTCATAGTAATTGGTGTTTTTCAAAGGACTTGGCTTTCTCTGAAGATCTGTCGTGGGATTCTGTACCTTGTTATTGCTATAGGTACCTTTTACTATTGTTTTCAGAGAGGTGGGGATCCAGATACCATGTTTTTAAGCACAGAATCACCTTTATTCCGCGTTTATTCTGATATCCAATGTAATATTAATGGAAGTACCCTCCTGGCAGGGTGAGCCGTGCTATCAGTAAATGTGTAATTGACTTCTGTACAGAGTCTGAGGGAAGAAAGGGACTGTGGAGATCAAGAGCCCCGTGCCCGCCTGCCAGAGCAGTGTGATCGTTCTTGGCCTCAGCCTGTGATGGTTGCTTACGCAGCACAGTGCTGTGTGTAGTTATCACTTGAGGGCTAGGAGCAGTGATTGTAGTCTGGACAGCGTAGATGGTAAATGACAGTGCAATTTTATCTCGTGCTGTTAATCAACCTACCTTCATATCTACTAAAAAAACCCAAGGAAATGTGCTCTAGTACTCAATATTGTAGATGTACATAAGCATGAGCCTGAAAGATAGGGAATGGTCAAAAAGCGGGGAATATTGAAAGTTCAGTACACTGCAGCCAGTGTCAGATCCTAGCACTGAGGAAGGACTGTGAATTCAAGACTAAAACACCAAGGTTTGCCTTTAGTCATTTTTATTCTTTGAGTGGAAAAATGTTTCTTGGTTTCCCTTGTGAGGAAAAATGTTCTGTTTTTAAACTGCATTTGTAAAGCTGATCAGAAAAGTGTTGTCTGAATATAGTGAAACCAAAAGGATTTTTTTGACACTTTTAAATAGGAAGCTCTCAATTCTTCAGTTATTTTTAAAGATTTAAATTACTTGAGCTTCCTAACGTTAAAACCATGTTATGATCTCTTGTATTACGAATCAAAAGACAGCAGGGAAAAATAAAACTTTTACATAATACTGTTCATCATGACAAATGATCTGCATCAAAGAACATAACATCCTGGCAAAGCTTCAAGATTACCCAGAGGAGAGGCAGTGGACAAGGCTGTGGAGCCGAAGTAATTTCAGAAACAATTCCACACCTTATTTATCCCTAGTGTGGAGCAGAAAAGCTGTGAAACCCTCTCGCACTGTCGCTTTGTGCATTTGTTTAACCTGCTGACCTTAACTCTCACCTTCCCTGACAGCCTCATGTTTCTCTGCACTGGGGTGGAGGGGAAGGATTTCTATGCAACTCTAAACAATATGGTTTTGACTTTTTCTCTATTGGAGATTACTTCTTTCACAGCTCTTGAGCAAAGATGGTGACTACCACGGGCATAACACCCTATTTCTATCTCCCCCAGCAAGCCCAGATACCTGCTGGAGTGATCAACAAGTATGAAGGAGGACAGAGCTGTGTCAGAGCCTTAGGGCTTGGCTGGTGGTCCCTAGCATAACGAGTCAATGTGAGTGATACATGAGGCTTAGCTGGTTCAGGGCAGCTGACTGTCTCACTGCAGAACAGGAATCATCTAGTTTCTTTTTTCATAACACCAGTGAAATGGTTAACCCCTTACAACTGTGGGCTCCAACATGCCTGTCTCCATGTCTAGTCAAGTTTACTCCAAATACCTTCACTGGATTGCCTTGGAGCATTGGAAATAAAAAAGATCTCCCTTCATACTAAGCACACCTTTATACAAGACTGAGATTATACTGGATCTAAACTTGTGGCTCAAAAAATCGAGAAAATGAAAGCTATTTTATTTTCATGAACCCTAAATTTAATCCTCAGTAGGTGGGTGGTTTTTTTTTTCTAAATTTGGTCAGAGAACTCATTTTGATACATTTAATCCATATATTCAGTAGTATTACCACTAAATGATGTAACCTATCTGCAGGAATACTGAAGACTAGAGATCTTGTTTATAGAAGTCAGTGGTAGTACAGACGGAGTAATCTATGTAATTTATCCAAATTACATATATTTTCCTTGTTGGTAACAGAATTTGGCATTATACTGAGGCCACAGAATAAATCCTCATGTTCTTAAATTACTGCCTGTCCGGGCAACAGTCACAGTATCTAAACAAGCTAGTCCTGTGTTGTTTAAGAGATACCAAAATTGAGTCCTAAGTGTATTAAAATAAACTCTTGATCAAAGCACACGGTCAAGGCATGCAGGTCCAAATCTGACCAGGAAGGGGAGATTTGGTTTTAAGTGAACAAACAAACCCAGCCAAAACCAACAACGCTCCACTCCTGTTAACTCTTCATTTGGGTGCCCGAGATAGGAGCTGTATTTTGTGTTGGAGACTTGTGGCTAACACAAGGTAGGATTCTGACCAGCCGAATTTTCTGTAGCAGAGATATTCAGGACCATAGAATCATGGAATGGTTTGGGTTGGAAGGGACCTTACAGACATCTTGTTCCAACCACCCTGCTGTGGGCAGGGACCCCTTTCACCAGAGTGTGGTGTCCAAAGCCCTGTCCACCCTGGCCTTGAACACTGCCAGGGAAGGGGCAGCCACAGGTTCTCTGAGCAACCTGGGCCGGGGTCTCACCACCCTCATAAGGAAGAATTTCATTGTTGTATCTAGTTAAGTCCACCCTTTCTTCGTTCAAATCTATTGCCCCTTCTCCTATCACTATGTGCTCTTGTAAAAAATATTTTTCGAGATAAACTGTTTATGTCTTTTGGTTATAGCAAGTCTGAGATCATCCATAACTCTTGAAAATCCCATTCTCTGACATTAAGGTCTTAATCAATTGCTTTTAATATGGCAATAAGTATAATGACTTTCAGGAAACCACTGTAAACTTTTAGGTCATTGTTGATATTTAAAACTTGGGAGTAGACAGGCTTTGTATTTGCATTTCAGATTGCATCCTGTCATGGGTATTTTTTAAAGTTCACCTTATGACTAAAACTGTAACTTATTTTTCTTGCGAAATATAAGGCCTCTTGGGCTTATTTGTATTTCGCTGTGAACTGCAATTCACTCGGTGCTTGGAGCTCGAAAGGGGCCCTGTGAGGCCTCATCTTGGTCCAGCTGGCACTGATTTAAAGCCGTGATGTGATGATAATGATAATGTCTCAATTAAGTGTTGCTTTGAGATATGGGCCTCGCTTGAACATGAAGCTCTTAAGGTGCAAGCCCATGTGACTGAAATCCAGGAATGGTTCATCTAACCATTCTTACGACGCAGTTTCTGGAATTATGCAGTTCCTGTAAAAGCTAGGAAAGAATAACACAGTCTCTTATTGTGCTGGAGAGAATAGCGAAGCTATCCTTCTTTCAGAATGTTTCAATGAAAGATGAATCTATGAAGACAATATCATACTTGGAGTAAGGTCTAAGATGGCTGGGATCTTAGGTAGACAGGGAAGGTCCTGGTTCATCCCTGGGGCTTGTGTAATTGCCTTCCCATTTTGCATGTTTGTGTTTGACAACACTGAGCCCTTGAGGCATGCCATGCAGAATAAGCAAGGAGGTACCAAAACCTTTAATGGTTTTGCCCAAGTCAGTGCAGAAAAAGCATTTAAAACCCAAATTATCCAAGATGTTCCCTGTAAGAACAGAAATGTATTTTCTCTACTTTTCAGCTACTTTTTACCCTGCTTCGGCAAGAGGGTTGGACTAGGTGACCCACAGAGGTCCCTTCCAACCTCCACCATTCTGTGATTCTGTATAAATGGCGTACTGTGGGAAAAGAACGGGTTGTGATTTCAACACACAATCAGCATAGAGAAACTTGATAAACAAAAGAACATTGCTGGTGGCAGTCAAGAGAGGAGGCAAGAGGAAAGCCTCATTAAGTCTGATTGCTATGGCACACAGTGATAATGGTCCTGTACATCAGATGATGATTTACTGAGTGTTTCCAGTACACATTAGATAGATTATGTAAGTACATTACTTCTTACTGAAAGAACAGCTGTCATTAACGGCCAGTGAAATAGTTGAGTAAATCTTTGTGCTGCAGAGAAGGGGGGGGAGTTAGCAACATTTGAATACTGCAATTTCATCCCAAAGTGAATCATAATTACTAATGTTGAACATATGACCTTCACAATACAGAACTTTCAGAGAACTATATTTTGTCTTTCTGTGGTTTTGCAACTACCAATAATGTAAAATGACAGTAACATTTAGTGACTTGAGTTTAATTCATGGTAATACAGAGCTTTCAAGACTGAAAGAAATCCTTAATAAAATTGTAGGGGTTGTAAAGTTGGGAAGTAGGTTGGAAAGTAAAGAAGCAGGAAAAAGTCTATTACAACCATCCTCTGGTTCTACGCCTGAGTTCATGTAGTGAAGAAAAAAGTATGCAGGTGGCTGAGTCTAGTTCCCTGTGCCCGTTCTTTGCTTCAGCCTGTTCTCTTTCAAGCCCTGTGAATGTGGATTGGTACTGGCAGTGGTAGCACTGCTCAGCACCTGCGTAGAGGGTGGGATGGGAGTCGGGTATCTTGCTCTGCCNGCGGGCCTGCCTCATGTGGAAGCGTGACCCAACACGTGGTTGGAAGGGGTATCAGATCTGGGCAGTCTGAGAGATGAGCCGACGTGGTAGTCTCAGAAACACCTCCTGTCTCTGCCAAGGTGGGAAGGTCAGGCTTGATCTGCCTTTCACCTGCAGCAGGTTGGGGACTGCAGCCTCCCCAGCCTGCTGCTCTGGCTGGGGGACGAGGGGAAGGGAACGTTACTGGCTTCAGCAACGAGATCTCGTGTCCATTTATTTCCCCCTCTACATCGCCCTTCCAGAGCCCAAATGTGCACACTATCACACTTGCCACTTCTCAGCCTATTAAGGGCAATCCCCTCAGTTTTTTGAAACAGCAGCAAATTAAAGCTCTTTTTGAAGCCTGCAGACAAGCTAATATATATTTCATATTTTCTGTATACATACATGCGCTCATATATCCTTCAAAGTTGAAAGGAGCTCATTTGAATTAAAGAGAAAAGAAAATCTTCTATGCAGATCAAAAGAAAAAATTAAACTTTTGTTTCTCGTTCTACAGTGGAATTTTTAAAGCAAAATCAAATCTTTTAAGGTCTCTAAAGTATTTTTGAAATTACTGGCAGCGTATCTGTGAAGTCCAGCTCTAAGAATTGAATTCACTTACTACTCGTTGTCATTTCATCTGTTTGAAGACGCTGCAATTGTAAAGAAACAATTGTTACAAATAACTCATTTACAATGTGTTGTCAACATGTTTCCCTTTTCAGTTTGTGGATCACACAATCATTTAAATCTGTAAGTGCTGACAAACATTTCTCAAACTACCACACAACCATTTTATGGTTATGAATATTCATTTATCAGCCATACCTCCACTAACCATGTTATGTGGTGATACGAGTCATGCCACAGTGGAGCCATCTCATGTAGAGAAGGGTATGCACACTGAAAATGATGTGCACTGCACAAAGTTCTAACCTGAAGATGCTAGACAGGGATTTTCAAAGAAATTCCCCTGATTTAGCAGCCAACTGTCCTTGTAGGTTGAACAGGCTTTAACTGGTACTTCCACTGGGCAGCTGTTTCTTCTGCTTAGTTGCTTGGTAAAATTTACTTTTTTTATTGAGTTTTTTAATAATAGTATCTGCAAGCAGCTTGGAAAACACTATTCCAGCATCTCCACACAAAGGCCTGGTCAGATAAACATTATCAACTTGAAGCTCCCTAAGCCTTGGGAGGAGAAAATGTATACAACTAAGGAAGTATTGGAAAAAGGACTCCATTAAAGGGTGAAAAGAAAATTAGTGCCAGTCTTGAATAAAAATATTGTAGAGGATAATCTGCGTTTTCTTTAAGATGCTGTCTTGATGGAGAACACACAGATAAATGGGTTTATCCATTCTCCAGGAGCAACCACTATGGACATGAGCTCAGAGTCACTCTTTTTACGTCTCCAACTTCGAAGCTATATTTGTAAGCAAAACACTCTTGACAAGTCTTGCTTAATTGACTGCCAGTTAGCACACTTCTTATTGCCCAGTCAGGTGCTGAGGAGCAAACACCTCGGCAAAGGCCTGTCCTCCCCCTCCCATGACTTGGTGCTGGTGGCAGACTGCTGCCCACCACGTTGGCTTCAGCATCTCCTCCCTCCCTTGACGGACAGTTTCATGCTGCGTAGCTGGGCTGCGTGTGGCCTGGGCGTGCTGGGGCCTGAGCTCAGGTTGCCTCCTCTGTGCTTGGACTGGTGTGTGTAGCTGTGAGGATGCAGGGTGTGCTCCTGTGGGCCAGGGCACTGCATCACATTGCTCCGTTAAACTGCTCTGTCTCTTCTGCATGCGTGGTGTCCTGGCAGGAGAGGCTCCTTGCTCCTGGGCAGAGTCACAGCAAGAACACCAGCAAACTCCAAAGCTGGAGGCGTTAATCTTAAATACGAATACATTTGCCCAACTGCCAGGGCACACTAGCCAAAGGCAACAATTGACAAATAAAAGTGGTTGTGGCTTGTTTTTTTCTTTTCACTCATGTCACAGTTGCCAAACTGCTGTGCCCTGCACTGTCATATTCTTCCAGTCAAGCAGCGAGCTTTGATCCTTGCTTTGCTTCCTGGCTTCAGTAGCTTCTCGGGGGGGAGGGGATACAAGATTCTGCTTTTGAAAATATTTCTCTGAACCCACGCTCTTTGGGCAATGAAATAGAAACTCTCCTGTAAGATATTTACTGCTGAGGAGAAACTGATGTGTCGGCAGAGCTGCAGAAATGAGTGCCTGCTTTTGCTATAGCCCTTTCTGTAGATAAAGGGGTTCAGCTATGTATATGTTGTGTATGGAAGAGTATGTAGGTCAGAGAAAGTATTGGTGCTTTTGATCTCAAATTGACTTCAAATAATTTGAGGACTGTGAATGAACCACATCTGCAAACTTCTAACCAAACCTGAACTTCCATTTACTTCCAAGTGTTGTTTCAGTTTGTTTTGTTGTTGTGTGAAAGGCTGCTCAGTCTATTTATCATAGTAAATTCCTAATTTTAATTCAGACTATAGCCTGTAGCAATCTACCACTATAGTAGGAATCGAGTCCTGTGTATGTATGGCAAGGATGGGAAGTTTATTTCTTCTTTAGGGTACTTCAGGCATTTAAATTTGTTATGATTCAGAAGGCAGAGGTTGGGAGTTTAAGTTCGTTGTGGAGTCAGTGGAAAGAAATTGTGGTCTCTGGGAGGGAGAAGGGGGTGAAACATCCTGTTGTGATTCAGGGCACTTCAGTGTGGACCCATCCAGGTCAGGTATGAAGGGTCCTGAAATTCTGCTGGAAAGCATGGTGGCTGGATTGCTCGGGGCTGCCAGGGAGCCCAGTGTAGTTTTCTAGGCAGAACCTACAACCTGCTGTGGTTGAGCCACTGCTTCAGCAGTGTAAACTGGACTTGAGAGAAAGCACTGTCATATATCCTTTCAAAGGGGTAGAAGCTCTTTCAAATACATATGAGCTTTCTCATGGATTTGTGACATTTAGGTTTCAAGTATATAAGCCGGGAATGAAGCTGAGAAATTTAGCAAACTGGATGTTATGAAACATTTCAAATTTTTTTCAGGAGAATATAAGAACCATCTTCACATTCAGTGGTTGGAAATGTTCTTCCACTTCTAAGGGATTTCCCTGCTCCTACTTAAAACAAAAACAAAGAAACCAGCTGTAGAACTTATCTTCTCTAAACTTGAGTAGTGTTTTTTTTCTTTTAAATTATGTGACACGGTATTAGTATCTGAAATTTTAATTAAAGCTTGCAGTTAACATAAAGATCAATACGCTGTTGTAGAAAATGTGTCCCTCATTCTTTCAGTATGGCATCATATCCTGTGGAGGAGTTTGATCTGTATCTAGGCGTTCTCAATTTTTTTTTTGTATCTTATGCTTGAAGATGTTAATCAGTAGGATTTTGCATGTGCTTGGAGCAAAAAATGTTCATCAACCTTTCTAAATCCAGTTTGTATGCTATATGCTGTGTGTCTAGGTTCAATGGAAAGGGTTCTGATGCCATTTATATGCAAAAAGGCTTCATTATCCAGTGTAAACTGGGAGTTGCGCTTCTGTGAGCGCAGGATGGATATGGGTAACACGGAGCTGAGGATCGCTTGGGCAGCATCTGGGGGCTCTGTGCTGTTGGGAGTCCAGCAGGAGGAAGCATTGAGCTGCCTTGTTTTGACATGGCTGAG
>Ga0065711_1050542_pt1 | contig 10782 bp, 10 predicted proteins | sample Hoacrofraction12_FD_59098 | JGI IMG/M metagenome (GOLD analysis project Ga0065711, IMG submission 59098) | Hoatzin crop microbial communities from Cojedes, Venezuela - Epithelial fraction 12 v2 (version 2) | ecosystem: Host-associated > Birds > Digestive system > Esophagus > Crop | place... | reverse complement strand
TCCCTCTGAGGGTGACGGAGCCCTGGCCCAGGCTGCCCAGGGAGGCTGTGGAGTCTCCTTCTCTGGAGATATTCCAGCCCCCCCTGGACGTGGCCCTGTGCCCCCTGCTGTGGGTGACCCTGCTTGGGCAGGGGGTTGGGCTGGGTGACCCACAGAGGGCCCTTCCAACCCCGAACATTCTGTGATTCTGTAACTCGTGGTTTATTTTGCATCTCCAAAAAGATCAGGAGGTTTTTCTCAGAAAACCTCTGACCGAGAAGACTTCGTGCAAACTGTGCTTTCCCTCTTAACTAAGAGATAAGGCACAGCTGATAACAGTGAGTGCTAAACCCTTTCCTCTTACAGCCGTTTGCAGATGATCAGGAACTAGTTTTCCACTTCAGCACATCAGTGCTATGACTCTTACTTGCTCCAGGCTTTCGAAACACAAGTGGTAATTCTGAGCTCTTTGAATGCCATGGAAAATATCAGCATGCCATTGCTCAGCTGGTGGCTGTTGGCTTTCCTTTGCCTGAGAGGAGGTGATTTACTGTTCCTTTGAATATCCTGGTCCTTCCTGCAGTGTGGAATATCATGTGGTCACTTTTCGGAGTGCTTGCTCAATTAAGAAGTCAGCTAGATAGAGAAGATGATGGCCACACCGGTTGCGAGGCACCATGAAAGAGATGTGCACAAGAAGCTCTCAAGTCTCCTCGAGAAAAGAGAGGTTTGGCATCGGCTCCAGAGAAGTCAGAACTCAGAAACAGGGAACTTAATTAGGCTGTTATCAGATACTGGATTCTCGTGGAGTGCTTCCTTCACGCACGGTGGCAGGGGAGTGCAGTTCACTCAGCTCTTTTTTATTATTATTATTTTATTGAAGGTTTTTGTTTCAGCCACTGTCGTACGCAGCTGCCAGGAGAGGGTCTGGTCTCTCTGCAGACAGCCCTCCCGATGTTTGCCTTGAAGCTCTTCCCTCTTTGCAAACACTTCTCTGTAGCTGGTTGCTTTTTTTTTCGGGTGGTTTGCCCTCGCTGCCCTTTCGGTGGCAGGTTCCCATGCGATCAGACCATTTTTCTTGGGAGGACTTTGTGCCACCCAGGAGCACCCTTCCTCTCCCGGAGCTCCTTGCGGGCTGCGACCAGCAGAGGGATCCCCAGCCCCGCAGCAGGGGACAGGCAGGGTCCCCACCACCGCTCCCGGCCACCCGTGGCTCCCGGCCACGGGCTACCCCTCAGGCAGGGAAACCGCCCTGAAGGGGTTCGACCGGTTCCTGTCGAGGTGTGCGGTTTGTTCACTGTGTGCTGAAGAGTTACCTGCACCCCATTACTGGGTAACCCAGCCGCTGTCTTTATGTGGATGAAAATCTTTGGAGAATTTGTAAAAAGCACAGCATTTTTTAAAGTATATATTTATATATATACACTTTATATTTACTACTACTACTATATTTACTACAATTTATACTGCATATATATTATATATTTAAAGTATATATTGGTTCTAATTTATGGTTACTTAACCTGTATTTAATAGTGATTTGGTTTTTAAGTGCAAATTTTTTAGACTTGCTTCTTGCTGCCTTTTTCTTATCTAGTTTTGTTTTAATTCTGTCCCCACTCCCACTATGTTTCTTTGAAATCACACAGCAGCAAGATAGGTGGAAAAAAGCCTAGGATGGGAGGAGAAGGTAATTGGAAAAGGCAAGTTAGCAAGTGGTGGGATTGACAGTTTGTCTGGTTTAGACAGTTTTGAGACAGAGGGAGGAACAGAAGTTGTCGCAGTCTGTTCTTTGCTGCAATCTGTAGCTGTTCCTGACCTCACACAACGGTGCCGTGCTGAGGAGCGATGCTGGAGCACGTCCCCGCTGACGTCATTTTGGGGGCAGTTGTTTAGCTTGGTTGAGGACGCTTTCTAGTTGAACCATGTCAGAAACCCACCTCGGCGGAAAAGGAGCGATTAGAAGTCAAATGGCGCCCGCGGGCTGTGAGGGAATCCCTCGGGCACCTTATTTCCTCTTGTGAAACACCCTTGGTTTTGTGACTTGCAGGAGGGCTCACGAATGGCAGCGGCCGTTACATCTCCGCCGCTCCCGGGGCCGAAGCCAAGTACCGCAGCGCAAGCAGTGCCTCCAGCCTCTTCAGCCCCAGCAGTACGCTCTTCCCGTCCTCTCGCTTGCGCTACGGGATGTCTGACGTTATGCCCTCCGGCCGAAGCAGGCTGCTGGAAGACTTTCGCAATAACCGGTACCCTAATTTACAGCTGAGGGAGATTGCGGGGCACATCATGGAGTTCTCCCAAGATCAGCATGGATCCAGGTGGGATTAAACCCCTTGGCTTGTGGGAAGCTTTTGGGACAGCTGCTCTTTGAGTCAGCGTCGTTCGCCATTTGCGTCGCATCCTGAAGCAGAGAGGCAGAACAGGGAGGAGGAGGTGTGAAAAGCCAAGCAGCGTAGCGCTCTGACCCTTCATTTTAAGGAATCTTTGGGTACAAACACTGATAGCAGGAGTTGCTGCTCCAAAGAGGAGCCTGCTTGCTTTGTAATTTGCTTGCTAGCCCCGTTGGCATAGCTTAACTCATCTTAAAGAGCCGCCTGGACGGGAGGCCTTGCTGTATTATTCTGTTGGGATCTGCTTTGCTTGGAATGAGGAGATTTTGGGGGTACTGACAATGATGTGTGGCCAGGGACCTCGTGGCTGCGACCACACAAGGTTTCAGACAGCTGGATAGGGCAGCTGTGCTTTGAAGATCAGTGCTTTGTATGAGCTCAGTGTATGGAGCTTTTGAATGGATTTGTATTAGCAAATGCCTTGCGGTGCTGCTGCATGTACGCTCACTCCAGCCCTATTTTTCAGGTTTATTCAGCTGAAACTGGAGCGTGCTACCCCAGCAGAACGTCAGCTTGTGTTCAACGAGATCCTCCAGGCAGCTTATCAGTTGATGGTCGATGTATTTGGAAACTACGTCATCCAGAAGTTCTTTGAAGTAAGTCTGCGTTCCCCTCCTTGTAAGTCTTACTCAGGTGTCTGCTGTCCTGAGGTCGCAGAGGAGCTCACAGAAATCCTGCTGCTTGGCTAAACCGAGGGATATCTGTCAACACTGATGTCTCCTCCCCAAAAGCTGCTGCATCATTCCTCTTGGGGTGACTGAGGTGTGGGACTCATAAAGATTGATCTGGAAAGTAACACTGTGCTCCGAGATGCAAGAAGTGTAGGAATAAATAGGACCACATCCAGGAGACGTAGGTCCACCAAGGCTTTTCAAGGATGCTGTGCTGAGCTGTCGGCACTCGCGTATTTAGGAATAAAAGAAGCTTTTCTAGTGAACAGCATCCACTGGAAGAAAGTGTTGTGTTTTCATACCGGGAGGTTGGGTAGATGGTCCTCTGTCCTGCTTGAAACTTGCCTGTGCTTCTCCGCCAAGCCTTGGTGGTTCTTCTACCCAGTAATTTTACAGCAGCCCTGTCAGGGCTTAGTGAGCGGGCACTTGTCAGCCCGGTGGCTCCAGCACCTTCGACTCTGGAGTTGGTTTGACTCGTGTCGGCCATGTCCGACAGTCACAGAGCAGACATCTGGCTTCTGCCTGGGCGCTTCTGTTGAGGCGCGGTTGGTATTTTCTTTCTCTTCAGTAGGCCTGGTGTTTCTTGTTGAACACCTCACTGGGATGACATGGGAGGGCTGCTGTGCCGCTTGGCCACGGGAGGGTTTTGTGCTTGTAGTGACTGGTTTTCGTCTTCCCAGTTTGGCAGCCTGGAACAGAAGTTAGCCTTGGCAGAACGTATCCGTGGGCATGTTCTGTCCCTGGCTCTGCAGATGTACGGCTGTAGGGTGATCCAGAAGGCCCTGGAGTTTATTCCCCCAGACCAGCAGGTAATTGTAAGTTTCAATTTTAACTTTCTTCTTGATGTTTAACGTTCCTTGCCGTTTGGTGACCTGAACTGCGACCTTCTGTTCCTCTTGTGGCTGGTGTTCTTTTGGTTTGGTTTGTGGCATGTCCGTTACATTTTATGTGCATGAGAAGTTTGTGACACCGCTCTTGAGTCTCGTTGTCATCTCCTTGTTCCACTTAACTGGTGATAGTGTTGGTTCTCTGTTAATTCCCGGAAATCGGAGTATGTATGTAGGGGAAACCGAGAATGATAGTGAATTACAAGATACTTTAAAATCCCTTGAAGGAAGCAGCACCTGAGTTTACCCTTTAATATTTCCTGAGCTATCGCTGCTTTGAGATGTGGGTCAATATTCTGCTTTCCTGCAGCGTGAGATGTACAAGGAGCTCCTGGTTCCTGTTGAGGCAGGCCTGGCATTGGAGAGGTGTGGGTGACAGCCAGAGTCCCGCTCAAAGCTCATTAATAAAGCCGTTCATCTAGGAATTTATGAACAGTGAATCAAGATGAAAAATACGCTAGGCAAGCTGGCTGATAAAGGTGTTAGGAATCGTAATGCAAGAATCTCAATGTAGGTTATTACACTGAAAAAAGAGGCTTTAGGAGTGCGCTTTCCCTTCGGGTCAAGCCCGGGCTAAGCGGTTGCCTTAGTGTGTCAGCAGGGCGGTGGGTGGTGGCCCAAACTCCGGCACTGCTGGTCGGAGGATTTACTCATTGTCTTCCTCCAGATTGGTATTTTTGAGTACTCTGTGCTCCTGAAATGCCTGGTTTTCTGTCAGTTGCAGAACTGAACTCATCCGGTTTTGTAGTACCACTAAATTCCCCAAGCCTGTCATTCTCTGGTTTCCAATGGCAAAGCTTTCAGCCTGCACGCGTGGAACATCACTCGTAGCTGAACTTGCTCTGCTCAGATTCCTGAATTCTCATGCAGTATTACCTTGCCTGTGTAAAATACTAACCAGTTCTTCTCCCAGTGCCGACCCCGTTTTAGTGACATAGCAAGCTGATACCTGAGAAGTTTGTGAAGTTCGGGCATTTTAGATGTAGATTCTTTCTCTGTGCGGGGGGCAGAGGAGGAAACGAGGGATGCACAGTAAAGTTGTGGATCAGTAAAATTTCTTAAAACTGGATACCCAGCTTGTAAGAGGACACACGTTTAATGAAGGGAGTGCTTCATCTTGATTTTGCAACAGTATTTTTCTCCATGGTTTCTGTAGCACAGCAAGCTTCATCTCAGCACTTGGCCACTGGAAAACTTCCAGTTGGAAATACATCGGTGCGTCCTTCGTACCTTTTATGTTCTTGACCACATTTAGCAGTGAAAACCTTGCACTTATCAGCCGTGAATCCTGGTGGTGCTTTCTGTTTGTCTTTCTCTCCCCCTAATAGAATGAGATGGTACGGGAGTTGGATGGCCACGTCCTGAAGTGTGTGAAAGACCAGAACGGGAATCACGTGGTGCAGAAGTGTATCGAGTGTGTGCAGCCTCAGTCCCTGCAGTTTATCATCGATGCGTTTAAGGGGCAGGTAAGTCCTTAACCAAGATACTGACCCCCATTCTTTGCGTTCTTATATGTTGCTTTGGCTAGCATGGTAGTGGCTATAACTTGCTCAGATATTTTGAATTTTAAATTTCAGCAAGCGTCAGTTGAAAGGTTTATGCAGCAATGTTAGGGAGCCGAGAAACTCTTTGGTGCTGTCTCTGCTACCATTTTTGTGCAGGCATATCACAGTAAAGTGGCCTTCCAAAAATCTGTTTTCCTGGAACGTGAGGTATTTTTTGACTGATGGAGGGGAAAACAAGTCCCTTGTTAACCCACCCCCATGGTGAAGGTGGTGAGCAGAGTTTTGTGATGCGTATGACAAACTTTCATTAAAATCCTCTCTGTGAGGTTGGCTTAGGGGACTGCTGTTTCCCAAAGGTCTTGGACTAGGAGAAAAACGGGAGTTTCATCTAGAAAAGGTCAGTTACTTGTGCTTCATTCACCCATTTTTTTCTTGGTGTCCTCTCCTGAACTGATGTACTGGATACTCCTTTGCGTAGCTGGCTGTGTTCTGCCTGCAGTCAGCTGTCTGCCATTACAGAAGCGCTGGTCTGGGCGTTTCCAGCTTAAGCTGAATTGGCTTTGGAGGGCGACTTTGAAGCATGGCGAGTTTTGCCCCCGGGGTGCAAGGACAGCACGGGGTTATTACAGCAGGAACCGGGCGGTGTGGTTTGGCTGCTCCTGGAGCGGCTGTGAAAGTGGCGACTTGCTTGGCTATGGCAGAACACGCAGGATTCGAGCTGGCAGCTCACTCAGCAGATCTGCTGGTTGGAGTTCGGCTGCGGACCTTCCACGAGGGAGGCAGAAACACCTCTGGGAAACCTGGCTGGTGGTACTGACATTTCTTTGACCAGCCGTCCCAGTTCCATCTGAACGTTCACCTGACAGATTAAATTTACCGACTCAAGACTGTTCTTCTGCAGCTAGTTGCACTTCAAGTCCTGTTTTCCTCACAGTTTACTCAATAGTTCTTGAAAATTTTTAGACTCTCAATTTAACTTCAGTGCTTGGATTTGCTACTTTTGTTAATTTTAAGCAAGCAAATGGGACTGTGTGCTGCAGACAGAGAACTGTCAGCAGTAGTAAAATGAAGAAGGTGCCATGTTCCTTTGAACAGATTTGGTAATCCATTAGGAATGAGAAAGAAGGTTCTTTGTTGTCACTCCTCCTTGGCGCAGTTAAGGCCTTTAAACAAATCCAAATAGTTGAGGAAAATCCTTTGCAGAGCGTTGTTAACCTTTCTGCTTCATACCATTTCTTACATAGCTTAAGGTCTGTAGCAGGCAAACAGTAGGCGGGATTTCCTCCTCTGAAACAGTGTTTGAACCCAGCGTCTGACAATGCTTGCCTGTCCTGGTGCCCCTTGTATTAATCAAGATGTTTTACCGTTTGTTTTCCTGTTTCATGAATGGGGAGGCCGAAGCCCAGGCAGGGATGCGGTGTGCCTCTGCTCACCCAGTTAGTCCCGTGGCAGTGGGGACCAGAGGTTGCCAGTTCCAGGTTATGCTGTCGGGGCTGCCGCGCTGCAGGCTGGCGTTACCTGCCGTGCCCGGGGAAAAACCGCCGTGTGTTCGCTTCATTCTGAAAGGTTCCTAGGATTCAGAGACTAACAGATGTGTTGCTGCCTGTGCTTGCCTGTCCTTGTTGAACGCAGGTTTTTGCGTTGTCCACACATCCCTACGGCTGTCGTGTGATCCAGAGGATCCTCGAGCACTGTCTTCCTGAGCAGACCCTGCCCATCTTGGAGGAGCTTCACCAACACACCGAGCAGCTCGTTCAGGTCAGCGCAGGCCGGGGGAGCGTGGGTGCTGCGAGATGTTTCTCGGTCACTGCTGTGTTAGGAAAGCTCCTGGCAGCCTGGCCGGGGCTGCTGCTGGGGTGGTGCGAGCACAGGGACTCCCTTCCTGAGGAGGAACGCGAGGCAACCTGGCAGATGTGAAATGCATCACCGCTAATTGTTTTGGCTACGTGCAAATATCCAGCAGGTATCAAGGTTGTAGTTACTTTCCTTCTTGAAAAGGAGCTTAAGGATTGAGTGAGTGCGTGTTGTAATGCTTCACTCCAGAAGCTACAGCGCAACTAAGATCTGAAGGGACTTGATGCGAAGAGCTGATTACTTCTAGGAGAAGAAAGTGCCCAGTAACTGGGGTTCTTAAAACGGGTTGGTTTAATACACACCCCCTTCCTGGCTGCCTCTCCTCTTCCTCGCAGTCCTTCTGAGAACTGGTTTTTCTAGGATTCTGGTGTTGGGGCACGATGGACACAGCAGCAAAGGAACTCTGCTGTGTGCTCCTGTATTTAGCACGTGGAAAGCGGGAAGAGGTTGGGCATGGAGGTGAGGCATCGGGTCATGCCTCTGGTGTGGTGAACTGGGAAAATACATATCTTGTCACCTGAATGTACACACACTTGGAATACGAACGTGCCCAGGAACGGTCTCCCGTAGCTAGAACCATGGCACAGCCCTCCAGGATGTGTGTGACTTGGTATGTTTGAATCTGAAGAAAGCCGAGAAACTTGAAATAAGCGGAGTGTTGCCATTTCATGTTCAAGGAAAATGTTTGGAGTTTTATAATGGGTACAAAAACGTAGCATTTTACCTCCTGGAAAAACTCTAGAATGCACGTTTTTGTAGTAGAAGGTATTTACATGATTTATACAGTAGATATTTGAATTAGTGTTTAGTTCATGTATGTACATCTTAATGCACATGGGGAACTAGATTGATACTAATGGTTCCTGTCCACATTTTGTCACACGCTTCTGCTGTCTCTCAAACAGGATCAGTATGGGAACTATGTTATCCAGCATGTACTAGAACATGGTCGGCCCGAGGATAAGAGCAAGATTGTAGCAGAAATTAGAGGCAACGTGCTGGTGTTGAGTCAACATAAATTTGCTAGGTATGAATTTGTTCCTTAAAGTCTCCACACCCCATGGGAGCATGGACAGATGCTGGAGCTGCAGAAGAGTTAGGGGTGGGGTGTAGGTAGGTGAAAGGAGGTGAAAATAACTTTTTGCTTAACAACGGAATGCTATTTATAACTGTGTGTAAACTGGGATGAGTGACTGGCAAGGTAAGTTTTACTCATAACAAAGGAGGACGAAGGTGTGGAAGAGCAGCTCTGATCCACGTTCCTGAACTTGACTAAGACTTTTTTTGTCTTGTTGGTTTGGTTTGATGTTTTTCAAGTGGTTACTATCCCTTGGATAATAACGTGCCATCCGAGCATTCCACTGCCTCTGGGATACTCTGTCGAGCCACGAGGGCGTTCGGGCAGTCAATGTAGCAACAATTCTTTTTCATCCCACTCTTCACAGTAGAATCTGGGCTTTTTATATGCCAAGATTTGCGGTCCTTTTTGAGACGCGTGCGTAATGATATCCTGCAGCAGTCCAAGGCTGTTAGTCCAGGTACTACAGAGCTGCACATGGGTAGAAGCAAAATCCAGGTACCTTAGCAGATGTCAAGACACAGTAATACCACCCACATCTGTAAATTCCTTTTGTGTGTGTTTCTAGCCATTTCAGCAAAAGGCTGAGCTCTTCAAAGGCTCAACATTCCCCTCTTTTTATGATTAGTAAAATAGTGCTTTAATACTCAAGGACACAAGGGAAATGTAACATTAACAAGAATTAGAAGAGCGTGGTCTTAATGTTATTCCAGAGTCTTCCTCCCTGACTTGCCATGCTCTTTTTTCCTACCCTTCTTTCCAGATGGAGTGTTAATTAGCGTAGGATGTCCCCTGAGCTGAGCACTAGTTGTGGCAAACCACTTGATGATTTTGTGATTCAGTCTGGGATGCAGAAGATAAGATGAGCAAAACTCAGTCCCCTTGCTTGTATACCCTGTTTAACTTGGCTCTCCGGAGAGCAGGGGCTAGTCCATCGAATATAGTCAGGAATTTGGGAAGTTCTCTGCCTTTGCTAAGATCTGTTGTTCCTGCATCACATTTCCCTGTTGTTTTAACCTTGGACCTCTGTTCCCGTTGAGCTCCAGTACTGAGAAAACCAAAGAACAGCTCATCTGCTTCTCTGACGGGCACAGTGTGAGGGCAGAGACTGAGCTCAGATACAGCGTCGCTGCCGAGGTGCACGGACTTGGGTGAAACAACACCTGAGCTGGTCCTTTACCCAAATTCCCACTCGGATCCCGAGTTCTTTGGACTGCTCTTCTGTTTCCCATTGCTAAATTTCTGTGCCGGCACATAGGTCTCTCCCAAACGGTCTGCCCTCACCAGAAGCGTAAGAGGTCTCCTTGGGGTTGAAGGAGAAGCCCAGCAGAGGTGGTGTTACTCACAGGTTGTCCTCCTCCTATTGTTACAGCAACGTGGTGGAGAAATGCGTTACTCACGCCTCCCGCACGGAGCGTGCCATGCTGATCGATGAGGTGTGCACTATGAACGATGGCCCTCACAGTGCCTTATACACCATGATGAAAGATCAGTACGCCAACTACGTGGTGCAGAAGATGATCGACGTGGCGGAACCAGCGCAGCGGAAGATCGTCATGCACAAGGTAAGCTGCTGCCCGCCTTGATGAGGACGTAAGGCTTGTCGCCGCCACGCTGGTTGCAGAGGGAAGATGGGGCTGGGATGATTGCTTTTGCCGTTCAGATTTCCTAACGACAGAGGTATTTCAAAGCTGCATGTTTCAGTAGTAGCTGAAATATGGGAAGATGAAATAACGAGATGTTGGAGTTACAACTAGCTGGTTGCTTCTAGCGATCTCTGCTGACCTAGTAACCTAGTTGTGCGCTCGGAGCGTAGCAAACGCTGCTACAAACGGCCAAGACTTTTCCCGCAGCGGCGTGGAGGGGTCGGCGCCTGGCGGGGGGCCTGGGGAGGTCTGGCGATGACCACACGCTTGCCCTCACCGAGAACGGCGTTCGCTGGGGAGCGCGGAGTGGAGCTGAGCCAGGGCTGCGCGCGCGGACCTGCCGAGAGGCTGCGGGGTTTGGCATCGCGCCGCCGCGTTTGAACGCGTACCGGTTTCAGGGCTTCATATTGATCAGAAATGAAGGCGTTTTGGCATTAAATATGGCTTGCTGCCGGTGCTGCCTCCCACGGCTGTGTGCCTCCCGTGGGGCAGCAGGCTCTAAAATCAGGTGATGTCTTCGTTTTCCTGCTTTCAAAGGTCACATTTGTGGGTCTTTGTAACTGTAATGAATGGAAAAAAAGAGGCTTTTAAATGGGTAGTGGAACTGACGTGATTTTCTTCAGTCACATGGTTTTAGGCTCTGTTAGATTGTGAAAAATACCGGCTAGAGCTAGGCCTCTGTGTTACTAATGAAATTCTGGCTAACACTGGCTTAGAAGACACAGAATCACAGAATAGTAGGGGTTGGAAGGGACCTCTGTGGGTCACCCAG
>Ga0065711_1050540_pt1 | contig 10782 bp, 5 predicted proteins | sample Hoacrofraction12_FD_59098 | JGI IMG/M metagenome (GOLD analysis project Ga0065711, IMG submission 59098) | Hoatzin crop microbial communities from Cojedes, Venezuela - Epithelial fraction 12 v2 (version 2) | ecosystem: Host-associated > Birds > Digestive system > Esophagus > Crop | place... | reverse complement strand
GGGGGGGGGGGAAGAGATGAAAAGAGAGGCAGCGAGAAGAACTAGCTGGAGAGCAGGAGGAGGAGAACAGTGGCATGAGGCCAGATCCTGCTCTCAGTTACACCCAGGCAACATCGCAGGCTGAAACTAAACGGGTGTAACTGAGAGCAGAATGTGCTTCCCGGTCTGCTGCTTGTTTATACCAACTCCCAAGGATCTGTTTCCACATCAGGTATAAACATCATTCTCTCCACATGCAATTTCAGCATTTCTTCTGCATAACCGTAGAGGAGGGAGTTTGCTATAAACAAGCAAAGTGGAATGAATTTTTAGGAGCGTACTGCCGGTCCACCATCTTTTACTAGACAGATCTTGGCCTGATTCTGCCTTAAGATGTCTTGTAACCGTGCCACGGACTTTCCCTCTCCCGAACAGATTTCCCTGCGCTCCCACACGTGCTCTCAGATACAGGAGTAGACGTGCGGCACACGCCGCGGTGTGCACTGGCAGTCAGACCGCTGCACGGCTGGCAAAACGCGGATGGCACTCTCCGTACTAAGTGGTACGTGATGTTTCATTTATATTTGCCAGCTGGCTAATAGTAGCCAAATGTTTGTTGCAAAGAGCGAGTGAGAGAGAAAAATAGCCATATCCTTTGGCACACAGAATAATAATAATCCTCCTCCAGAACAGGCTGGCAGTGCTCGAGCCAGAGCCATCTTTCCGACTCTGAGACACTATTAGATTCTCCACCCTTCTCTTCTAAATTCTGCAGCAGATTGTTTGGGCTGGAGAGAGATGGAGACAAGAGGTCCCATCTGGTACCAGTTCCTTATTTCTTTGTAGCTCTATAATAGCTCCAGGTCTTTTCTCAGTTCATTCAGGAGAAGAGGGGAAGAGCTGGGTGAGGGGAGGCAGCAGCCCCAGGTACTCTACAGGGCAATCATCTTTTTATTTTTCTTTTGCATTTTCTTCTTTCTCTTTCCCTCCAGACTGACAGGAGTTAACAGGCATCTGCTCTTCTGTGTTTGTGGCTCTATAATGCAGACCTGTCAATAGTTTCCATGCTTGCTGAGATTATTTTATGGGCAAGACATTACACAGGGCTAGACAAAGGTGGTGTGAAAAATAACTTTCACCTGACTTTTTTTCCACACACCCCCTCATGACTATGTGCCTTGTTTTTTGAGAAGACCTGGAGCAAAACTTTTCATTCTTTTATACTTTTAAGCCTGCCTTTTCCCAAAATTTGCCTCCACAGAGGAGTAATTGCATGTCTCCAGCACCTCAATTTCAGACCCGGGCTCTGCCAAATGACAATCAGTTTCTCCTGCTTTGTTGCACAAGAACGGGTTCTGTTAGGCAGGTCTCTGTTTTAATATTAAGTATTAACCCGCAGGCAGAGAAGATGGTGTAGACTTGCAAGAGGTCCATGTAAATACTCAGCACCTTTTTTATCCCTCTCTGCTCAAGCACTGATATTCTTCAATCCTGGGTGAACATGGAGCTTCAGTAACACTGAATCCTGTCACTGCAGTTAGACAAGAAATGTCAGAAGAGGAAAAAACTTTTCCCAAGAAATGCTCTGGTTAAGACTGTGAGAAGTGGTCTTCCAGGCTCTGCTGGAAAGGCAAATGCCAGGCACCACTGCAATCCTGCACAGAGCAGACACAGAGGTGAGGGTGTCTCTGACTTCTGTCCCAGCTTTCACAGACCAACCCACTGACACTGCTAGACGCAGACCAGTTTCTAGGCTCAGCGGTCTCTCTTTTCATTTCCCCCACTTCGGTGACCTGAGACACCTTTCCTCTTCGGAGGAAGAGGTTAAGCAGAGACCGAGAATTATCAACATCGAATGGCCAATGACTTGTTGGGCCAGAGGTGGTGTTGTAATGCATGTGCTCCCCTCTCCAGACTGGAGAGCAGAAAGGGAGAATGGCTGAACTGTTCCACAGTCTCCTTCTTGATTTTTGTTTCTGTTTAAGATTGCTTTGTGTGGTGAGAAAAAAAGTGGTCAGAACCTATTTAATGCAGCAGTATTTAATTACAGTAAGGTGTAGTTTCAGCATGATTTCTTTGCCAGTTAATATTGTGCACTAATTATTCATAAAGGACCTGAGACATCACTTAGATACATGTAAATTAAAAGATGAAAGGCTGAGAATGTATTTTATGAACAGGAAATCTGAAACTTTATCCTTCTCTCATGTTTTTATCCTTGAAAAGTAGAGGTTCAATTATTTATAAGCTCTATAACAAATATTTTGGGAGAATAAACCTTTGCTACAGTAGGAAAGGAAACAGAAGCAAAATAAACACAATTATGTTACAATTCAAGGAACTTATCTGAAATATGCTGAGTGCATTCTGAGTAAAACTGAATGTCCTAAGGATTTGTTGGATTGGACAGGACTTAAAGTTGTTCAACACTTTGAAAGATCAGACTCTAAAAATAAACCAAACCATTTTTTTTTAACCTGAGATGGACCAATTTTTACACTGAACCCACAATAGTTTCCCTTTAATTAAATGTTCAGCTGCATGCCTGCTTGCCTGAAAGGGGGAGTTTAAGGATGGCTTAGAATTCTGATTTTAAGTGCATGCTTCACTGTCTTGTTGGCTGTTACAGGTGTGGAGAAAAGCAGGCCCTTTATTCTGGCTTTAATGTGCAAGTGATTATGCCTTATCAGACCTTGGAGGGAGGTGAGAGAAGCAATAATGATCTATTGATAAGATTTAGGACATGCCTGTGCCTTTTGATTCACAGCTAGCTTTGCCCTGCTTAGTGACCAGCATTGATTTGCATGAGATTAAAAGGCTGATATTTAATTCTGGACTTCAACATCAATTAAATGGTCACTGACAACCTCGTAGTGATATTTTGAGTATGAAGTAAAATAAATTGTGAGTAGTAAGACACTAGAACCTAAATAACATATAAAGTAGGTAAGAGAAAGGAATGAATCTACATTCGTCCACCAGGCCAGCTGGTCTGTGTTTGTAGGCACTTGTCCAATATGCCTAATATTCCATCAGACATATCCAATCTAATATATCTGAGAACATTTTTGAAGTGAGAAGGCTGGCTATTGATTATTAAGTCTGCTGTAATGCTGTAAACCACTGAGACAAAACATTGCTGGGAAACAATAAGAGCTGGAGGGCACCTGGCTTGTGCAGGGAAAGGAGGAGAAGCACGCCTTCAGCTGCTATCTGATTTCAATTGACCACTTAAAAGCAATGTTTTGGATGTGCTTTTTTGCAAGGAAGTGTGAAAGATCTCTGGGGAGAGTAGGGAAGGTGGAAAGAAAGAATAAATGTCTCTCATGCTCAAAGAGAGTGAATGTGTTGTAACTGGTATGGTAAATATAAATATTTCTAAAGAATTTCATTATATCTGAAGGATGAGCTTCTATAAATATCTACTGGACCAAATAAAACTACACTAAAATATCGCACGCCAAATAAAACTTAATGATAAGCAGCTTATTGGAGAAAATACTTCTTGTTTTGATCAACCCAAATTCATACATCCCTCTTTATGCCCCCTAAAACTGGGAAAAAGTATAAATTATTCTTTCTTTATATGTAACCTATTTTGTATGTTTGTATAAATTGACATAAAATACTGATACTAAAGCAAATAGTTAAACTGAGTATTTTGATGTAGCTTTTAGAAATTTTCAAAACCAATTCAGATCAAAACAAGCGTTTGTTCTTCCCCAGAAGTTTGTTACCATGGAGCTGATGTTTTTAATAATATTTAACATCTACAGTCATTATTTTTTTTTCCTTTTCACTGCTCGCTCCGGACTGTACATGTTCAATGCCATGAAATTCCCACTGATCTGAAGTGTGCCAGAGTAGTCTGAATTGCAGAAAAGGACACTCACAGAAGGGGCATAAGACAGGAGTACAATTGTCCAAACTGCTCCTAATTGCTCAGCAGACAGAGCGGAGCTATCTTTCAGTGCACACAAACACATTCGTAGCTCTAGCACATCTGATCTCTTCTTGCCTCTAGCCTCTGTCAGAGAGATCTGCTAACTATATCCCAGGGGAAAAGCCACATGAGTTTCATTCCACTCCCGCTCTGACAACTGGGATTCCCTGCAGCCGAAATTGCTGTCGCTCAAGTCCAGTGCTCTGTCTGCCCTGAAGAAAAGATTCACGTCTTGCAGGAGAAGTATGAAAATCGCTGACTGATTAAGTCCGAGCCTTAAATGGTATCCAGAGAGCCAGTTAGCAATGCAAAGTGAGTGGTAATGCATACATCAAGTGCATGTGCATTTACCCTGCTCTATCAGATGGACAACTAAAGGTAGAATGCAAGCACAGGCTTCCAGCAATGGAGAGCCAGCACCTCCAAATCTTAATTACCTTTGCTAGAAAACTTTTTATTAAGGTCCTTGTTTAGAATAATAATAATACAGTTGCGCTGGTGAAACAGAATGGAGATCTTTTGGACTAAGCTAGGACTAAAGGTTGTCACTCATTGTGTAGTGATGCATCGACAAATGAAAGTGAAGAATGAAAGTTAAAAGAAAATTTAGTGTTGTACTTTGGGTGAAATATTTGTTATAGAGCTTATAAATAATGGAATCTCTAGTTTTCAAGGACAAAGAGTGACGGAGCCCTGGCCCAGGCTGCCCAGGGAGGCTGTGGAGTCTCCTTCTCTGCAGATATTCAAGACCCGCCTGGACAAGGTCCTGTGCAGCCTGCTCTGGGTGACCCTGCTTCAGCAGGAGGGTTGGACTGGGTGACCCCAGAGATCCCTTCCAACCCCTACTATTCTGTGATTCTGTGATTCTATGATGCACGGGCACATGTTTGCTGCGATGACGTGATCCAGGGCGATGCTGTGCCACAAAAGCAAGCATGAGAGCAAAAGATGAAAGGGAACGATCCTCCCCTGGCGCTCCCGAGCATCCAGCCCAGCTGCCAGTCACCAGCAGCAATTTCTGACAAACAACCCAACAACGAATTCGCCTTTTTTATTTTCCTGGGAGTGTGGGAACTCCCACGCAGCGACTCAAAATGTGACAAGGCTGGAAGAAAATTGAGGATTCTCTTCTGGAAACCAAATTGTGCAGCTGCTTGAAAAAACACATGCAAGAAAAGTATTCTTTTGAAGATGTAAAAACGTCCCCTTGCAGTGGCTTCTGCCTTGCCATGAGACGTGCTCCTACAGACTGCTTGCAAGAGGAACAGCCCTTGTTACGTGAGCCACATGCAAGGTGCTCTCTTTATTGGATAACGTGCGATTTGCATTTCCCAGGTTCTTCTAATTTAAATTTGGGCCACAAAAAACACTGAATAATTGGCCAGCAACCTCACCCCTCACTTGGGTCAGCTCTGAACATGCATGACTAATTCAGAGAGTGTTATCTGTAATGACTTCTATCTGTCTAATGCTCAAAGTTCAGGTCTATTTTTAACCTTGGCTTTCCCTCCAACGGCATTAACGTCCCTGCCAAGACACCTTGTCTGACGCCAAGCACGGGGACGGAAGGGCCGGGCCCGCGGGAGCTCGCTGGAGGACAGCAGCAGCAACCCTTCCACTCCATCTTCAGGAATCTGACTTCTCCATCTCCCTCCAGCTGGTTCAGATGCCAACTACAAAAGCGATGTTTTCTGAGCTGGCTTTCCTTGAGCAACTTTACCACGAGGACATTATTTTTAACGTCGTTACGATTTCTTTAACATGTAACTGTTGAAACCATTAACCGTTGAAAACCGGTACGCACGACCTAGTGTCCAACTGTGTTTTGCGTGCGCTAAATTGCATCACACGACGCTTTTGAGCGCGTGTTGCTTGAGTTCCTACATTGCCATGACAGAGGCCACGGCTGGCTTTCTGCTCCTCTGACACTTACTGTCTCCACCAAGGTCTAAGGCCCCAGTTCCAATAACACAGTGACTCAAAATACCACATTATTTTAAAATTCAGGTTGTGCTATAGAGGGAAAAAAGCCTACAAAGACTGATAAGGCAGCGGGGGCTCTGCGTGCCGGGTCCGGGCTCCCTGGAGCCCTCCCCACTGCTGCGGCTGCATCAGAGCCCTCGGATCCAAAGCCCTCACCATCAGACCCAGCAGGGTATCAAACGGCACCGCCACAACTAGGATTGAACTGGAAAATCCACCAGGCTGCACCTCTCGTACGTGGTTCCCCGTTTGAAATAAAAATCTTCTTGCTAAATTGCGGGCATTTAAAGTGTGTGCACACAGTTACCTGGTGCTGCTCTCCACTATACATGCTCTTTTTTTTTTTTTCTATTTGTAAAGGTAGGAAGGTATCACTATTGCTGCCACCACTGCATCAGAAACACACAGACATGAAAAAACCTTTAGAATTTGAATTTTACTGTGTAATTTCAGAAAATGAACTCTACTCTTCCACGTGCATTACAGCCAGAGGACTGTCTTGTTGCCGACTGGGGAGTTTTAACTCAGGCACTACACGTTAATCGTGCTATTTATGAACCAAAAATGATGAGACAAAATATTAATTTTTGAGGCTTATCCACACCCTTTAATACATAAATCAAAAGTCAGGGCTGTTTGACTTCATCGTATCTTATGCACAATGGTGTAGTCATAAAAATTACATGCTCGAGCATATGCAAGAATTACAGCTTTTCACTTCTGATTTTGTTTCTGAACGCATACATTAATAATTTGACTAATGTAGCGCGACTTCTAAGATAAAAGTGCCGAGCGTCCCCCAATCAATTCCCCTGCAGTGGTAAGCCAAAATTTTTTCTGAACTGATGCTGTGACATAGATGAGATTGGTGAATTAAACGTGATCAGCACGGGCTATCTGTATTAGAAAGAAGATGAGCAAAAGCAAGCTGCTCATTACGAGCAGCACAAAGGGCGCCTTCGATTGGGGTCCTGCCCCCGATTTACCTCCCTCTTGCAGCTTTTGTTGGGAAGAGCGGCAATTTACCCACTTGCTCAAGATGTGAGATTTGGGCATTAACGGTCCCAGCCACTTACAGAATCACAAACATTACAGCTAGAGGAGGTCACGGAGCCGTCTACCTGGATAATCCCGGTTTATAAAACCTCTATTAAAAATAAAAGGCTTTCATGACAGCATAGAAATAAATATTGAAGAAAACACCGCCCCCCACACCAATCAATTCACCAAACTCCAGGGGAAATTCTTATCATCTCCCTGTTCATGGTGAAAAACCGAACCCTAGAGCAACTAAGCAACTTGTCCAAGAGCAGCCAGTGTCAGCAGCAGTAGCAAAAATCACAACGTGCCCCACAGCCCCCAGACTGGATAAACTAACCTCAGGTAAGAACAGCCAGACGTGTGTCTACGTATGCGAACTTTTCTACTAACAGTCCGGTAATCTCCAGCGAAAGCAGAAAAGGTTTCGGAATCCAAAGATGCTAGAGGAGTTGGTAAAGATAACAGATGAAGACACGGCGCTCAGCCCGGAACGGGGAAGGATTTGGCTAATTACTGCCAAAGCTGCTGCCAGTGCCCGGAGTTGCACGGCCCAGCAGCAGCCACACCGCCGGTTTTATGAGCTGTCTGTCAGGTCACATCTCAGGTGCGTACCAGCTTTGATCTGCTCTCCAGACACTTAATTCACGAAAGATGCTTCTAATAAAAAGTGAACTCAGCTGCTCTCAGAAGCCTTTTCTCATCATTCCAGCAGAGCAGATGCAAACTCTGAGATATCAAATACTTATGAACCCTCACATTCCCTTCTCTTCTATATGCTGATTTTTTTCAGGTTTCAGCAACAACAGTTCAGCTAGAGATATAAGTGAAGTGGCAATTGCTTTTCTCTCCGACTATGTAAGAAACTTTTGATAAAACTCGGAAGAGCTGAAGTGTCTCTGCTGTTAAGCTCAGGAAAATGAAATCTGGCAGATGAGTACACTCAGGTCACAGTAAATACTCCGGTTCTCATGAAATTCAATCCCCACGTAGCTAAGTTATACTCACAGAATAGCACAGCCTTGAGACAGCCAGATATGCCTCATTTACCTACGAACTCCAGGGATGCCCAAGTTCCCATTCTTTGCTGATCTTCCCGATTCACTCCGAGAGAGCCAGACAAGACTGAAAATCTGACTTTAAGCAGAATTTCCAGGATGCTACTGAGATTCCTCAGACACATTCCTTTTTCTGCAGCCCCAGTTACTGCGTCCACATGTACGTGTGTATACATATGTGTGTATGTGTGTGTGTGTATTTAAGGAGAAAAAAAATATTCAACAGGTATCACCATAACAGTTTCTATTTATTTAGTATTTAGTATGAAGTTGAATACCATGAAAAAACAGAAGATACATAAATGTTGTCTTCCCAGATGGCGAAATAAGCGTGCAGAGGCAGCTTTATTTCTCAAATCATCTGCTTTTCACACGCCTTGTGGAAGCCTACCATTATTTCAAGAGAAAGCAAGTTTGTTTCATCTCTAACTTGGTTTATACAGACACCGAGTGAAAGCATTAAGCAGTAGGTGCTCAGACTACTTACCCAGGTTATACCACATGTCCCTGATTTCAAAACCAATCTGCCTTCTCATATCACCATACCTTAAAAAAGAAAACAAACCCACTATTAAAAAAAAAAATACCGATATGCAGAAACATCTCATTTCAAAATCTGATCAGCATTTAAAAATATTTGAAGTTACGGAGCAGGCTGTTGAAATTCCCCCCATACGTTGCAGAGCCGCCCTCGCCAGCTCAGCTCCGCGCCCGTGAACACCGGACTTTGCAGCAGGTCCCTTTTACGCAGCGATGACACCACGAGGCTGAAAGCCTCAGCCACGCAGCCAGCAGCTCCTGTTCCTCACCTCGTGTTACTTGCTCTCCCTCAAAAGATCCCCATTTCCAACTTCTGCAGCTTTACTTACCAAAGGAGAACACCCACAAAACCTTCACCTGTGCAAAACCTCTCCTCGCCGTGTTTTCAGATTACCCAACCGTCTTTTGGGACACCGGGTGGTTCGAGAAATTAACTGCGAGCGTTTTCTACTCTTCAAATGGCAACGGCAGGAGGAAGCCTAACAGAGAGCTTCACGGCCTAAGGCTGTATTTTATTTTTAAAATGCCGCTGCCACCGGCACCTCGCCTCTCCCGGGGGGCTGTCGGAACGCTCCGCTCCCTCTCCACGTTACTCCAGCAAAGCTTAAGGAATGGAAAACCTCCTATTGCCTGCATTAACGACGGGATCAGAACCATAATGAGCTCCAGGAAGTTATCTGCTGCACAGAATATTTGTATGTTAAAGATCATTACTCATAACAAGATGAGCAAAATGGTAATATCTGGCAACTTGTGGGATTTCTGTGGGAGAACAGTGAGATGCCCTGTCATTAATACAGATTAAAGAGATTCTTCTGCATCATTAAGAATCTGTTATTATCTAATGCTTAAATGCAATGTTTAGCAAAAGCTACAAACTGAAATAATTAAATTTCACATTATTAAATATTTGACATGTTAATTGAAATACATACTTTAAAAGATGGGTGAGCGTGATATTGAATTAACTGATTAATTGTACCCCTTTGGCACAGAACTGGTGGCGGTTTCACATCGCAATAAAAGTTTGTGCTTCCAGACCACACATTGATTGCATCTTGAAGAATTTATGGTCTTGATTTCTGTCTCCAAAACATGATTAAACCGAAAATAACAACTTGGAAAATCATTATAAACAGAGATTTACGATTTAGCAACCTTCATTAAGTAACCACTTCAAATGACTTCATCTGTTTGCGTCTATTAGCAGTGAGAAATGTCTGTTGATTTCTTGAATTTCTTCAGCAGGATACACTGCTCAGTTTAATATAAAAATCACGTGAAGAACACCTCTGCCTAAGGTCCCGGTCCTCCCAAAGAGGAGCATCGACCCACAGATGTGTCTGACAGCAATTTCCAGCCTGGTCACCGCTCGGCTGCTGGTGTGTTGTGGAGGTCAGGGGTCTGCTCTGCACTCCGATGCTCCCATGGGTGCACGCCGGCGCTGGACCGCGAGCAGCGGCTGCGGGGAGAGGCGGGACCGATGGCAGCCCCGGCTCTGATCCCTCTGCTGCGGCGGGAGCACCGCGCCTGCTGCATGGATCCTTCGCACTCCTCATTACAGAAGAGCATTGGCATCATCGGTCCCGTCTTGTACAAAACCACTTTGTTCCATAAATTCTAAAGCTAATGAAATCAAATTTACCTGGCTCTACAAAACCATCTAGATTTCCTTTTGAAAACGTGTAACTAGAATGTTATTTATGATATTTCTAGCAGAAGGGCAAAAGCCCAAGCTCTGCTTGACACCACTTTTCCACTGAACTCGTAAATATTCCCGTTTCATCAAGGAAGCCCCGTGAGTCACAAGCACGTGTTTTAGATCACACAGCGCTTAAAAATTCTGTTTCAACGCTCAGGTAAAGCACAGCTTCCAAAGGAAGCTCCTCAAAACTCAGGACCGAGTGGATGAGTTTGAAGGGCAAAACCTCCCTGCCAAAAAAAAAAGGACAGAACACAGAGCCTGGTCTTTTCTGCAAACCCCCCAGTTAAAGCAAAAAGCCTTTTAAAATGACCTCACACGCAGCACTGATCAGCTCTTCCCATTCTGATTGTGATCCCTCTCACAGAATCACAGAACCACAGAATGGTTGGGGTTGGAAGGGACCTCTGTGGGTCATCTAGTCCAACCCTCCTGCCAAAGCAGGGTCACCCAGAGCAGGCTGCACAGGACCTTGTCCAGGCAGGTCTGGAATATCTCCAGAGAAGGAGACTCCACAGCCTCCCCGGGCAGCCTGGGCC
>Ga0065711_1050539_pt1 | contig 10782 bp, 8 predicted proteins | sample Hoacrofraction12_FD_59098 | JGI IMG/M metagenome (GOLD analysis project Ga0065711, IMG submission 59098) | Hoatzin crop microbial communities from Cojedes, Venezuela - Epithelial fraction 12 v2 (version 2) | ecosystem: Host-associated > Birds > Digestive system > Esophagus > Crop | place... | reverse complement strand
CTTCCTTTTGGATCGTTCCCCTCCTTTCCCTGGCACTGGTCTGGGTCAGATGGCACATGCGTGCCACTGCCTGTCTGATCACACTGCCTGGTGCTTCCAGGAATAGGAGAAGGATCAGTACTTCCACAGCAGGGTGTTGAGGGAGGTGTGCATGCAGTGTGCCGCAGGAGTTGCCTGGTGTGCTTCAGCTCACCCTTATGTAAAAATGCATGCTAGGGAGGGGAGGGGAAAGTCAAGTGAGCAGCGTGCTGTCTCTTGCTTGATTAAAGAGCTGGGTTGTGAGGTGGGAAGTAAATTTAGGCTCAAGTGAAAAACAAGCAAAAGACGTTAATCTTTGCCTTTAGGAATTAAAGATGGAATTTTTTATGCAAAGTGAGTTAAGTTTTTATTTATTCTTCTTCCAAAGTCCTTTATACAGATGTGCAGGGGGGAGGGAGCAACAACCCTGGAGGACTTTTGATTCGATTTACCCGGAGTCCTGAGCAGTGACTGCTTGAAAACGAAAAGAAAATTTCAGAGCTAACCTAGTTGCTGTATGAACAGAAATCAGTTGGACGGTTAGTGGGCAAGCCTTAGACCGGAATAAATCCCTCTTGGGATATATTTAACACAACTTTTTCACCTGTTTGGTGCTGTCGTCCCCCCACCGGCCATCCCATTGAGTAGCAACAAACAGTCTATCTATCCCACAATGGTTAGTATAGCACAGGGCTTGATGCAGCCCTAGTTGAGGTCAAGCACTCCAATTCGAGCCTCTCAAGGGCTTTCTCCATGTGTTGCCAGTGTACTGGTAAAAATGACTTTAAACTCTTGTCAGCGCAGTTACTGGTGCATGCATCACAGTCCCACTCAAATAAACCTGTCACAACACAGAGTCAGCAGCTGGAGAAGAGTACAAGGGCAGGCCTCTAGCTTTTCATTCGAGCATCACTAAACGTGCACAGAGTGCCCAATTATTTCAGCATTATTGAGCAAGCCTACAGGAGGACCCAAGCCTTGCTACATTAGATTTTCTTTAGTAATTTGCTCAAGTACCGCTGAGGACACTTAAAGGGCTTAAAACGGTGGCTGCAACCAGTTTCCTTTTCTGGATTGTTAATTCAGGTTTTCTCTTTCAAATTAACTCTCACTGCATGCTGTGCAGTAGCGCTGGGAGAACTGTTTAACACTAATTTTCTCAATTTTCAGCTTTTTTTTTCTTTTGCATTGTATAACTGCTTTTATAGTTACATATGTTTTGATTAGATGTGTACGTGGTGCATTTCTGCTAGAAAGAGTAAAATGTAATACCTCTGTCAGAGAAATATAAATTTCACCAAAACTGAAACCTCCTTTGCTTCATTCTTTTTTTTCTTTTTTTTTTTTTATTTTGTTATTGTTCTTTAAATTAAGCATGAAGTGTAGTGATTATGTTGTGCCCAAATATATGGACATTTTTAAAATGCCAGGATGTTTGTGGGAGTTGATACCTGGATAGATCAGATGCATTGATTGATCTGATCAATCATGTTTGATGTACAGGACCAGTCAGGCAACCCCCGGCTCCCTGAACAAATTCAATATCTGTGTTTCATTTTTCACAGCAGCAACAACTCCAGGCCCAGCATTTGTCACATGGACATGGTCTTCCCGTGCCGCTCACGCCGCACCCCTCGGGCTTGCAGCCTCCAGCCATCCCACCCATTGGCAGCAGTGCTGGGCTCCTGGCACTGTCCAGTGCGCTGGGGGGGCAGTCCCACCTCCCCATTAAAGACGAGAAGAAGCACCACGATAACGATCACCAAAGAGGTAGGTGCTGCCAGATGAGTGTGTGGCTTCATGTGTTTCTCTTTTCTTCTTTCTTTTTTTCCAAACTTTCCTCTTTTAAATAAAAAAGGGGAGGGGTAGGAATAAAGGAATTTTCACGGGAATTCCCAGCTAATTGAGTCAGTATTTATTAGCTAGCAGTAGCCAGAAATTGTGTTCAAATGCTAGGAAACCTTTTTTATAAATCTGGCTATACAGTATTAATATTTAACTGTACAGAAAAGTTAACATCTGTGCAATTTATTATTAAACAGACGTCAGGATTCTTTCTTCTGAGTAAGATAAATGTATAATTTTATGTAAACTAACTAGTACTTTTCTCTTTCTCTCTCCCCCCACCTTCCCATCCGCTGCCCCTGCCGCCTCCCCTCCTTGTGCATGGGCGCTGCTCGGCATGCAGACAGAGACTCCATCAAGGTAGGACTCTGTTTTGTAGGTGTAAGGGGTGGCTCGAAAGAACTGCGTGCTGCGTTTGTCTGACGTACTGCCCAGAGTGGTGGAAAAAGTCACAAAGTGACACTGGGTCGTGACACTCGTGTTGATGAGCGGAGCCCTGCGTAAAATGTGTATCGTACTTGGAAAGTGGCTGGTAGTGGGGCAGCTAGGATTGCAGGCGACGTGCTGTCCAGTGAGTTTGATGGAACAGCGTTGAGGCCGTTCCTGGATGTAAGCAAAGAGCTGCCTGGGGTGTCTGCCTGAGCTTATAAGACAGGAGTAATAAGCCAGTAGTTTTAAGTCATTTGGAGGCTCTAACTGTAATTCTGATGCATGCTAACAATGCGGTTACAGGAGGAGAGCTCTGTCGCTCGCAGGGGGGAGGTGGGGTGCTGCTGCCTCCTGCCCTTGCTGAAGCAGTTGGAGAGGAGCAAGTTGCCATTCCCTACCCTGATGAAGGTGATGCTCGCACTGAGGTTCCCGCTTTCCTTTTTCCAAAAGTTAATTTTCGGACTCTGAATGACTCTGCGGTGTGTGCACCATCCTGTGTGCACGGCAGCGTTCATAAGTACACGTAAAACACACCTTGTGGCTTGTGTAACTGTGAGCATTCAAGTGAGGATGGCGATTCAGTGTATGTGCCTGGGTGCTTGTCGGTGCTGGATAGCCACCAAGGTCTCTCAGAGGCGCCTGGGGTTTTAATGCTCCAGGCGGGAAGGTGTGTCTTGGCCTTGCCCTCTCCTGGGTCGGTCTGCTCTCCTCGCTGCTGCTGCTGCTGCTCGGTGTAACAACTCGCAGGAGACCCCGCAGTTGCCAGCTACACAGTTACCTGCCCTCCTCCGGGTAGCTGGATGTAGTTACAGAGCAGAGCCTGACTGAGTGGCGTGAAAAATTTTTTGCGTAGTTCTTATGCATAGAATTGCGTAAGATTATTTAAGTGATGGTGCACATGAAGTGAAAGATAGACTTCTCTTGCGAAAGGCAAGACCTATGTCCACCCTGTTGAGCACTTACAACCAATTTGTCAAGTTTTTATTTTCAGTTTTTTGAGAAGATGTATCTTATTCCTGGGGTTGGCCAAATGGCAGAAGAAGTGTTCACAGCATGAGCCTTGGGTGCACTGGACAGAGTTACCAGGAGCTTGCCAGGCAGATGTTACTGGTGTGTGCCTTAGACTGCATCGGTGGGAGCACTGTGCCGGGCACAGGCTTTGCCCCCCCGCCGGAGACCCATCTGCCCGGGGCTGCCGTGCAAGGGGCTGTGCCTTTGCTTCTCGGGCAGCTTGAGGTGGGGATGTGTCCCGCAGCCTTCCCCAGCGCACCCGGTCTGCCGCTGGCAGCTCTGCCACGTCCCAGCCCCGCGCAGCTGAGCCGATGGTTGTCAGTTTCTGCTGTTACCCACATGGCTCTGCATAACAACCAGGAGCTGACAGGAACTGTCAGTTTTCACCGTGAGCAGCAAAGGCACTGAAGCTGTCTGTCTGCCGACATAGGACAACAACGCGTCGGATTTCACTTCAGCTTCCTTGTCATGAGGGCTAGAAACTAAGATTACTGCTTTATGCATGCGGCAAGGCTGGGTGTAGATTAATGATGATTTCCCTAGCACACCCCCTGTTCACGGCGAACAGATAGGTTTAGTCTGTTTTCTTTTTTCCTGAACCCAAACAAACTAGTACAAATAGGGCAGATACCTAACTGTGGGACTGCATCCACCCACCTGCGTTCTTTCGCGAGTTTGCATATCTGAACAGTTGGAATCACGAGCATTTCACTCGAGAGTGAATGAGGAGAACTGCTGTTACACACAAACCGCTGTTTTTAAACAAAATACGCTAGTCCTGTTTCTGTAATGTCTGTGGGATGTTGGGGTGTTTATGCTGGAGTTGGTGTTAGAGGGAGGGTTTGTACCAGAAAGGCTGGTTTTGTCTGGGAATGGTTCAAAGGCACTGTTATTGATACGGCATAGAGAGGGACAGCAGGGCGTTGCTACTTTGTGCCAATTTACTTTCAAATGGTAAGTAGATGTTTGTCTTTCGATGTTCGGGGTTTCGAGTTGGCTGGTGTGTCAGCACTGTGGGGCTTGCTGCCAGCTTTGCAAGGTGAAATAGTTTGCTAATTTCCTTAAATGTTTCCAGTGATGCCCAGAGTAGCAGTTAGTTGCTTGTTTGATCGATCTGTCCTCCCTTAAGTGGCTCCTGGTTAAGAGAGGCTTTTTATGATTGTCTGCTGTGTGACTTGAGATGGTTTTTGTCAGCCAGAACGTGCCAGTTGCCAGCCGCTGGAGTCTGTGTGCTTGTATGAAATAATTTATTCATGCAGGATAATGCTCCTTAACATTTAACAGGTAATGAACGTGACATAAATTTCCTTCTTGCTTTTAATTTTTCCCTTTCCTCTTCTAATGTGGAAACAGGCAGCTCTGGTACTCTAAATAGTAAGTAATTTTTGGCCATCTGTCAAAAGGAAATTTCAATACAAATTTAAATTAATGGTGCCTGAAATTTTTTATAGCTCCTCTAAAAGCCTCTAATGTGCAGAAAATTCTGAATCTGCTGGTAGTAATTAGTGTAGCATGTAATGAGGATATGGGCAATGTTATACAGCCCCAGTGTAACGTTTTGATATGGTAGCAAAATTTTGATTTATACAAGGTTGTGCCTGGGTTTAATTGTGAGAGACACTTTAAAGTGTTTTCTTGCTGATACAGATTATTAAGCAGGGCAGATTGTAGAATAGCTCATAAAGTGTAAATTTACGCTTTAGTGTACGATTCAGGTAACGAAGGAGCCCTGTCCACTTCTAGAAAGAAGGGGGTTTGGCTCAAGTGTCCCATTTCTTGCCACTGTTTCCAGTGCTTTCGATTTTTTGAGCAGTTGTCTTTGTGAAACTTGTCTCTAGCTGTGCTGGTCCCGACCCTCCTCCTCATTCAGGACAGGGAAAAGGCGGTTTGCATTGCTCTTCTGAGTGTGACATTTTCTGCCTGGTAGGCCGGACACAGCTGTTCTTGTTCCCAGCACCTCACCGGCATGACCAGTTCGCTGCTGAAACTGAGTGGTTGCCTTTCAGATGAGACGAGATTGTCCGGGAGCTATTCCTAAATAATAGATCACCATCGGCACAGCAAGCTCCTTGGAGAAGGGCGGCTTTGGGTGCTCTTCAGTTTCGTGTTGGTGTCAGTCCTCTGGACCCTTTGCAAAGTTCCAAGTGTGGGAGAACTCCAGACGCGGTGAACTGGGGCACGGGAACGCGCTTTGTGCGGCGGCAGGGCTGCAGGGCGGACGTCTTATATAAAACTTCTTTATAACAACAGAAAAGGAGGATTATTCTGCAGCGGAGTCTTGCTTGCTAATTGCACCCCGTAAGGATCTTTCCATCTCCTGCAAGAACTGCTGATGCAGGAGGCACGTTGTTCTTCCCAGCCTTGGTACCCTCTCGGGGTCAAATGCAGCAAAAGTTTCTCTGTTCCCTAGCAAAGTCACTCCTGTAAAACACGCCCTGTGAAGAAGCTAAGGAAACACTTTGTGTGCGAAAGCGCGACCTGGCAGAAGGCAGCCTGGTGCCAGCAGCCTCATCCCGTGGCCCTCGCTGGGGCGGCTGGACCGAAGGAGCCCCCAGACGTGGGCTGGGGTGCTGACCTGCCAGAGGCCACCATCTCCCTGAGGAGAGCGTTCGGGAGCCTCGGAGTCTGCTGAATTGCTGCCTCGTGTGCAGGATTTGACTCCTGTAACTGCTTTCTCCATCTGTTGTTAATCCAGATCTGTTGTTCTTCATATTCGTGTACTACTTTTTTTTTTTTCTCACCTGAGTTGTAAATTACTTGGGGCAGAGACCATGCCCGTAGTAAGACTTGCCAGTACGGTGAAGACTCACTTTGTTTTGATGCTGGGGTTACTGTTCCAGCAGCAACAAGTGCCAATAGTTAAAAGTTGCAGTCTGGTTGTGGTAGGAGTAAAGCAGCTTCTTTGAGATTCCTCTGGAGGGAAAAAAAAAAAAAAGTTTTAAAAGCAAGGATCTGAAATAGCACATCAAATGCAGGTTTGGAGTGAATTCCTGTCCAACATGCTAGTGAGCTAGAAGTCTGTCAGGGCAAATTCAAGTGGGTTTAGCAATAAGATTGCTTTTGCCTAAATCTTTGTGAAGGCTAATAATTACACATGTGACAGAGACAAGGAACGTAGAGGGGCGCGATTCCTACATTTAATTTATGTTTGTGGTGACAGGTGCTCCAGTGCTTCTCAGTTTAGCCCCTCTAGCCATTAGCCACTACCAAATGTTTAGACCGCTGTTCATTTAGTATGTAAGAGTAAGCTGCTTACTCCTGCAGCTGTAATTTGATACTTTAAAAAAATTGTGTGAGTGTAATGATTCTGGAAAGAACAAGGTAGTTTAAAATCAAAATGCCCAACATACATGATAAGGCTTTTGGATATTACCAAATGTCATTACGTTGCTCGGACTTTGTTCTTCTGCTAGTAGAGGACACCACGTAAACTGCCGTGATGTACTGCTGTGAACTTCGTCTTAATTGTCAGGTTTCTTTGAAATGAGACTTCCTCTAGTGGCATGAGTCTCCCGACAATTGTCTTTACATTCAGTCTGTATTTAACGAGCCAAAGAAACGTAGTTATCTGTTACACACCGAAATAAATTTGCAGAATTTTTTTTCCTGATCATTTTGTTATTTTGTTGCCTTAGTACCCTTCAGCTGAAAAGCACTTCATGGGGTGGTTAAAATCCAAATGTTCCACACTCATGTTGTGGATTCTGCTCGTGCTTTTCTCCGCTGGGACATAAAGCATTGCATGCGTTTTGCTTTCTGTAACGGTGAAGTGGTAGTCGTAAGCTGAGCATGTTTGAACTAAACTTTGCTCTGCAAGAGTTGCGGTTTTCATCTTCGTGGGTGTTTTGGGGGTAATGCTATCAAAATACAATTGAGTAACTTCTGTTGGCTTGCGATACAGTAATTTTTTCAGTATTAATTGATATCTGCCTCTGGGCGTGTAAGCTGTGCCGAATCTAACAGGTGCCCTAATTCCGGAAAATGTGTTGTAATTGTTTGTTTGTGGAACAGATGAATAAATATCTGTGGGGCATAGCTGGTCCTCAGGTGGTGAACGTGAATGGATTAATGATGTGATTGGGTGAGACACGATTGTTTGTTGCAGTCTCGTCCAGTAACTGTCTGCTGAAGCAGAACAAATATTAATTAGCAGGGTCCTATTTGTTGTCTCGGTCTATCTTATGGAGATGATTTTTTGGCACTGCTTTTTTTTTTCTTAATAACCTTTTCATGGCTAGACTTGTAGCACGTCATTCAAGCCCTGTGGCTTTTAACAGATTTTTAGAACACGAAACTGAACCTCGGGTATGTATCTCCCTGGTGTGTTTTTTCCTTCTTTTCTTCCCCATTTCTACCCCCCGCCCCCGCCCTGAGTTTTACATTTCTTTCTTTCATTCAGTGTCACATCATTTGCCTTTTTAATGAAGTCGTGTGGGAATTTTAATTTAGTGTAGAGTATTTGTATGAAAGTAACAGCATATACTGTAGTATCAAAGAATTAGCTGCTTCTGCCATTTTTGATTGCTTCACCTCCTTTGCCCGATAGCTTTTTTCCCCCCACTTCTGTGTATTAACTGTGCGTTGGCCTCTTACCTTGCACCCTGTTACCAGTTACCACAGGGTGACTCTTACTTGGTGGTGTGACCGCATTTGGACAAACTCCTGCAGTGCTTCTCACTGTCAAACTTTGTTTTGCCAGTTGGTGATTTAGGGTAACTCAAATGTTCTCTCTCCAGATGCCCTCTTCACCCAGGAGGCAAACACTTACATGGGCTGTAATTTCTAACCTGAGCAGTCATGTCTAATTATTTCCATGGCAACAGACTGTGATGTTGATAACACAGGATTATGACTTCACGTCGTAGAGTAGGAAGAGGAAGTTTGCTGGGGTGAGGAGGTGGGTGGAAAGGTCTTCTCCAGCACAAAGGCTTTGACAGTGTAATAGCTGGGGGAAAAGAAGTAAAGGGAGGGAATAAATTTGTTTATTATCTCTTTTGAATTGTCAGTGTGCAATTAAAATCATACTTTGGGTGCTGGCATTCAAGTCTTACACCAGTTTACACACAGCGAATGTGTCTGGAATGAAGAACCTGTTTGCAGGTCGGGTTTATATTTAAACAATACTTATCAATTTTTGTCTAAGCGGGACACGAACTAGATAGCTGGTTTTTGCCTTATCGATTTCTGTTGTCATAGAATCCTAGGTTGGAAAAGACCTTTGAGATCATCAAGTCCAACCATCCACCTGGCACAACCATGCCTAGTAAACCATATCCCGAAGTGCCACATCTACACGTTTTTTGAACACCTCCAGGGAGGGTGACTCCACCACTTCCCTGGGCAGCCTGTTCCAATGCCTGACTTCTCTTTCAGTAAAGAATTTTTTCCTAATATCTAAGAATTTTTTCCTAATACCCAATACTACACTAATATTGTTGCTGTGATACATTTTTTGTTGTTTTCAGTTGTCTTTAAAACCCTTAGATCCAAAGTAACTTGAAACATCTCTTATTTTTATGCAAATAAGTGGATTCCTTGGGCATGCTGATTACCTGCTAAATGGAGGGAAAGAGGACAGACTACCTGCTGGAATCAGCGACACCGATGACCTGCGCTGGAAGTTTCTATCCTCTGGCTAAAATCACCGAATGCTAGTAGTTGGTTAATACTTGTATTAATACTGGTATCGCTCTTCTGTCTCTTCCCTGGTTCTGGGAAAGAAGCATATTCATAGTGAAAGTGTTGTCAGCTCTTAGGTTGATTTTAGAAGAAGTTGAAGGAAATGAGTACTCTGACTGATTCCCAAGTATTATGCAAGATTGTTGAGTGCATCATGAATTACAAAGTTTTAGCTGTGCTTTGAGGGAAGAAGCGAGTAGGCCGGCCAGCAGGAATCGGCCATTGAGGGGAATTTGCAGGAGAGTTAACACCGTGTCTCCTGCGTCTCTCCGGTGCAGCTCTAATTGAGTCAAATAATTAAATATCTGAAGCTCGATTAGCCTATTCTGCATAGCAATTTGAAAAGTTCTGTGTTTTCTTGGGCGACATTTGGCCTTTTGAAGAACAAAAAATTGGAAATGCTAATGTTTTTCAGCCAACTAAGGGAAGAAAATAAAAATGTCTCCATAGCAACAAAGCTTCTTTCTAGATGGTTTCCTAAGATATGCCTGAACCAGAAGCAGATGTCTGATTTGAGAATCTCGCCTCCTTCAATGTAAACAAATAACTTCTAGGCAGGTGTTGGAAATAATATGGAAATCCTATTAAGGGGCCCTGGGTTCCTGTCACTCAGGAAGCCCTTGCCACAAAAGGGTTGGTTGTCTGAATAAAGGCAGCAGAGTAAATTCTCGTTAGGCTTTAGCTTTTCCCAGGAAATGATTGTCTCTGCGTGCTCTTTCTCCTGCGAGCCTGAATGTAAGCCGTTTTCTTCTATTGATTGCCTCTGCCACCCTGGCTTTCTCCTTCTCTTCTCCTTCTGGATTAGCGCTTGATGTCGGCGGTGACGGCGGCTGCTGCAGGCGTTGTTGTGGCATTTGTGATTTTAACCCTTGTCCCTTGGTCCCCAGCCTTGCCCGGCTGGTGAGAGGACAGCCAGAGGAGATGCTGGACTCCGGCCTGGGGCGAGCAGGGGTTGGGAAGCGGGTGACGGGAGAGGCGGAGCAGCCGAGTCCCAGGTGGCTTCTGCTCCATCTTGCTTGTGTGAATTCGCAGATGACGTTGTCACCCTTGGCACCGCGACACCGAGCGTCGCCTGGACACGGGGTTTTCCTTTTCGTCTTTCACAAGGACCGCAGCCTTGGAGGGGCTGCAATAAAGGTTTCGGCGTGGCTGGCTTGCTGGTGTCACATACTGGGTTTCAGAATGACAGTGTGGTTATTCTCATGTGTCTAGGAAGTTGGTGGGCCTTTTTTTTTCCCCCTTTCTCCCCCCCTCCCCTTTTCAAGTTACTGAGAAAGCATGTGCCTGCCGTCAGCAGCCTATTAGCCTAATGTGACGCTTGTGCCAGCCTTATGCTTGCCGGCGTCAGTTTTGTCCCCAGACCCCGAGCCCTGCGCTTCCACACCCTGGGGACCAGCTTACCTGTGGCCTGCGGGGGAAAACTTCATCAGGGGGCAGGCGGGAGCGGGTGCCGAGGACACGTTTTCCAGGGTTTCTGGGCCGGGAGCGGAGACCCGGTGCGCGTTCCTGTCCCCGTCCCCGCTTCCCCCAGTGCGCCAGGCGCGCGTGGTGATGCTCTTAATAACACTCTCAGAGGGTTAAATGTGGATAAACACAAAACAAGGCTCCTGAAAAGCCTGGCGATTACCATGCAGCATTTCTCGGACGATAGGCCCCAAGACGCACTTCATAAAGCCAATAAAGCGCGCGCCGGTGGTCTCCTGTTGCCCTGGCAACGGACCACAGGGCACCCTGTGTGTGAAACGCATGAACATCTGCGAATTAATATTTTTTTTTTTTTCCTTTTTTTTTTTTTAGTTT